>Ga0136611_10000731_pt1 | contig 22155 bp, 16 predicted proteins | sample AntDrymUQ2232306_2_FD_106645 | JGI IMG/M metagenome (GOLD analysis project Ga0136611, IMG submission 106645) | Polar desert sand microbial communities from Dry Valleys, Antarctica - metaG UQ223 (23.06) | ecosystem: Environmental > Terrestrial > Soil > Desert | place: Antarctica: Dry Valley...
AGAGAGCATCCTTTAGTTTTGAAGCAATTGGAATTAGTCAAGAAATTAGACAATAAAATACAAGAGAAGGTTAAAAAATATGGCACTTTATAAACGCCCAAACAGTAAATTTTGGTGGATGAAGTTCACCTTTGACGGCTCTGTTATCCGACAATCTTGCCAGGTGGCAAACCGGCGCGATGCGTTGACGGTTGAATCCGCTTATAGAACGCAGCTCGCACTGGGCAAAGTTGGCATTCGCCCAAAAGAGAAAGCGCCGACATTCAAAAAGGCGGTTGAAGATTTCCTAAAGATGTCGAAACTCGAACACTCTCGAAAACCAAACTCTTTTCTCCGCATCGAGTATTCTTGCCAATCGCTAAATAAGTTTTTCGGTGAAACAAAGGTTGACCGGATTGAGCCGTCGGACATTGAAAAGTTTATCTTGCATCGCTCCCGGCAAACGTCAAAAAAGACAAATAAACTCATCACGCCCGGCACAATAAACTTAGAACTGATTGCGCTGAAAACAATTTTCAAGCGTCTTGTATCGGCGGATGTTTTGCGACAAAGCCCGGCGCGTGATATTCGGCAACTTCCCGAAAATGAAAGAATTTTTTATGTTTTGACCGATGACGAAGAAAAGGTTTATTTGCTTGCCGCTCCGCAACCGCTTCAAGATGTGGCAAGTTTGATGCTTCATACCGGGATGCGTCCCTCAGAGATTTATCATTTGACGCGGCAAAATGTAGATACTGCAAAGGGTTTTCTTCAAATTGAAAACAGTAAAACGCGAAGCTCAAACCGAAAGGTTTGGTTGTCGGACCGGGCATCAAAGATTATTGAGTTAAGACTTGCAAAATTCAAAGGTGAGTATCTTTTCCCGAAAGGCGAAAAAGACGGCGCGATTGCAACTTATCAGTTGAACACACAGCACCGCGAAACATTAAAAAGAGTTGGTTTGAAATTTCGGTTGTATGATTGCCGTCATACATTCGCCACGCGCGTTTTAGAAAACGGAATTGACCTTTTAACTTTGGCTTCGATGCTCGGACATTCGAGCCTTGACGAAGTTATGAGATACGCCCATCCGTCGGATGCTCGCAAAAAGGATGCGGCAAATCAAATGCAGGAAAGAATCGCAAAAGCAGTCTAAAACGGTAGTTTGACGGCAAAAAGGCACATTATTAGGCACAGACATTTATTCAGATACTTCACTAAGTCTTGCAAGTAACTATAATTAAAAGAGATATTGAGTTGTAGGAAAACCTTTTTAATGTTCCCTGTGAACATATATAAATAAAGTGAAAAAGTTGAAAAGTAAAGAATTGAAAATGATGATAAGCAACGCGATTGTTTTAATTTGTCTTTTTCACATTTTCACTTTTTCAATCTGCGAAAGTTTATTGATGTTAATTGAAAGCTGTTCGCCTTCGCGCGTCGGGTTATAAATGCTGGCAAATTTGCTACCGAATTTTATTTCAGCTGCTTTATACGACGAGCGCGTGTGGACGATTGACGCGAAAGTTTCGTCGGTTGCCGAGAGCAACACCAAAATTTCCGCGTCGGATTTGCGCACATCCTCTTCGGTTAAATTAAATAGCGGCGATTTCTCGTCAATCGGATGAACGACCGTCCAGGCGAGCGGAAAGAACGCGACGCGGCGGCGTTCGAGTTCGAGAAAATCGAAGCGGCGCACCGGCTTGCCGTTTTCTTCGACGAAATACGCGAACAAAACCTGCGCTTCGACTTCGATCAGCTGGCTACTCCTGCCGTTAACCATCCGAAACATCAAACCGCTTATCTCGCGATACGGCGCGATGACCGCGACATCGCTGAAAAAAATTCGCGCCGTCGGACGCGCGAATCTGGCGAAAACGATGCCGGTAATCAGCGCGGTGGCGATCATACTGTAATAAGATTCGATGGTGACGAGCAGATTTGGCGCGAGACCGACAGGATGAATCGTGCCGTAACCAATGGTAGCGAATGTCTGAACGGAAAAGAAAAATCCGCGCAGCAGTAAGTTTTCCGTCGGAATCTCCGAGGTATCAATTAAGGCTGATCCGCCAAACAAAGCGTAAAGAAACCCGAGAAGGACGTTGCTCAAAAAATATAAAAGCAGCGTGAGCGCGATAAATTGCAGCCATGACATCGAAAGCAGCGTGTGATAAAGATTGAGCGACGAGAGAAAGCTCAAGCCGGTGCGCTGCACGTTAAAGGTGCCGTCCTGATTCAGAAGCCGCTGGCGGCTTTCGCCCGCGACGACCGAGCCGAATCCCAAATCGCGATCTTCACCGCGCAGGTTGTCGGCGGTCGTCGCCCGGAAAGTATTTTGCTCCTGCATTCTTACCTTTTAACTTTTCAACCCGCTGTCTTTAAAGATTCTGTCGAGCCACAAATTCGTCAGTTTCTCTTGAATCGAGTTAGCTCTCAATCGGTCGTTCAAGTTTTTGAAATCCACGAAATCAAGATTTTGGTCTTGATTGAAACACGAAAAGACGAAAAATTCTTCGCCCGTGTGCGGGTTGACGTGGCGCTGCAGACACTGGGCGCAAACTTCCTTCATCATACATTGCATCGGACTGTTGATCGAGCCGATTGCCGTGTGCTGTTCTTTTAAATACGGTTTTAAAGTATTGTGTCTCGCTTCTTTCACGCCATTCATCATTCGGTCGGAACCGATGGCGATGATGCGGTCAACGTCTTTCAAATCCACGTTCTGCTCGCCTAATTTCCCTTCGGCGTAGGCAATCATTGCCTGAACAATATTGCCGCGAAAATGCGCGTCCTGCGCTCTCTGCGGTTGAATTTCATCGCCGAAATCAGTCGCCCAAACAACCTTGTCAGTCACTGCTTCGATTTCCTCGCGCTTGAATAAATCCGCGCCGTTTTTGTAACCGGCGAAATAAATTACTTCGTTGTTATTTTCGCGCATCGCTTTGGCAATCGAAAACAAAACCGCGTTGCCGAGTCCGCCGCCCGCGAGCAAAATCGTTTCATTTTCAGGAATCTCCGTCGGCGTTCCGGTCGGTCCCATCACAAGAACTTCTTCACCTTCCTTGAGCAGCGAACAAAGACGCGACGACGTTCCCATTTCAAGGACGATCATCGAAAGAAGACCTTTTTCCTCATCAACCCACGCGCCGGTTAAAGCCAAACCTTCCATCATCAGGCGCATGCCTTCGACAATCGGCGCGCTGGTTTCAAAATTTTGCAGCCGATAAAATTGTCCCGGCTCAAACTTTCTCGCCTGCAGCGGAGCTTTGACAATGACATCAATAATCGTCGGCGTTAAGCGGTCAACTTTGACGACATACGCTCTCAATTGTTCGTCTAGAGTCGCTTCGAGGTTATCGAAAATTTTATCACGTTCAGCCTGCGGCAAATCTCCGCGTGTCGCCAGTTCGTCGGCAAAAATCTCGACGACTTTTTCGTAGCCGTGTTTCGCTGAAGCCATCGCTTTGACGACGTTTCCGGCGTAGCGCGGATGGTTGTCGCCGTAGTAGGAAATGAATTTTCCGTCGTGTTCATAAGACGTGAAAAATCCCTGTTTCGAACCGACCGCGTGCTGTTTGCCATCGCCGTTTTTCTGAACTTCGTGCGGCTCAAAAAACTGCCGCCATTCGTCCATTTTGAATGTTCCCGGCTTTTCCTTTTCGTAAATCACGTTCGGCGAAGTTCCCGCCGCGACGCAAACGGTTCGGGCTGGAAATTCGACCGATTCGCCCGTTTCAACAAATTTGCCGGTTTCCGCGACGTAATTCAAACGCTCGAAAATCAACGCTTTGACCGCGCCGAATTCATCCGGCACGGCTTCGGTCGGGTTCATACATTCGACAAAATTGATGCCTTCCTCGAGCGCCTTTTGAACTTCTTCGTGATTCAGGCGATACGCGGGCGAATCCTGCAAACGCTTTCGATAAACTAACGACACGCCGCCCCAACTTTGCACGAGCAGGACAAAATTCGGTTCTTCGCCCGCCTCAGAAGCGCGTTCCCTTTCGGCGCGAACTTCTTTTCCGTGTTCGAGAAATTCCTGCATCACGCGCAATTCTTCTTCGTCAAATTTCGCCCAAACCGCTTCTTCGCCAAATTCCGCCGTCACCTGCTCGAATTTTTCGAGCATCTTTTCAACCTGCACCGGGTAATAAGCGAAAATTTCCGTCGCCGTGTCAATGCCGGTCAAGCCGCCGCCGATGACAATTGCCGGAAGCCGCACCTGCAAATTTGAAAGCGTATCTTTTTTAAACGCGCCGGTGAGCTGCAAAGACATCAGAAAATCCGATGCCTGACGAATGCCGCGAATGAGATTGTTTTTCATCTTGACAATCGTCGGACGACCCGCACCCGTAGCAATCGCAATGTGATCGAAACCGAAATCCCAGGCGTCTTCAATGGTGAACGTGCCGCCGAAACGCACGCCGCCGTAAGCGCGAAATCGCTTGCGGCGCGTGAGCATCAGTTGCAGCATCGTCAGGAAATTTTTATCCCAGCGAACCGTAATTCCGTATTCGGAAACGCCGCCGAAACCCGACAGAACTCGTTCGTCGAGTTCGTCCGTAATATCACCGACGTTTTTCACCGGACGCGGAGAAGTTTTGCCGTTTCTGCCGGTGATCTCATCGGTCATTGGCTCGATTTTCAAACCGTCAACGCCGATCACGCCGAAACCCTCGTTCAGAAGATAATGCGCCAAGGTGTAGCCAGCCGGACCTAAACCAACGACGAGAACATTTTTTCCGTTATACGGCAGAGCGTAGGGACGTTTCGCATTGAGCGGATTCCAGCGCGTCAGAAGGCTGTAAATTTCAAATCCGTATGGCAAATTCAAAACGTCGGTCAAGGTCGCGGTTTCCGCCAGCGGAATATTCACCGGGTCTTGCTTTTGAAAAATGCAGCCCTTCATACAATCGTTGCAGATGCGGTGTCCCGTTCCCGCGCACATCGGATTGTCAATCGTCACGAGCGCGAGCGACGCAATCGAATCGCCCTGCCGTTTCAGCAAGTGCATTTCCGAGATTTTCTCGTCGAGCGGACAGCCTTCGAGCTTGATTCCCAAAGGGTTACGCTTTGGCGAACCGTCTTTTTCGTGCAAGCCGGTCGAACACGAATCTTTTTCGCGCTCGTGGCAAATCAAACAGTAGTCAACTTCGTAAAGCGCGTCGCGCATCGTGCCGCGGTCGTCAGTTAATTTGAAACCGTCGCGGCGCCGTAGTTCTTCGTTCGCTCCGTGCAGCAGTTCCGGCACTTTTTCGTTCGGGTGAATTAAGTGAACGAGGTTTTGATAATCAAGCCCGTGCGGAGTTTTCAATGAATGCCAGCGTTTCTTTTTGCCGAAAAACTGAATCGCCGACCACGCTTCGAGCAAGTGCAGAACGGCTTTGATTTGCAGAAGCTCGCCCGCGCCTTCCGCTTCAAGCACGAAACGGGAGAAAACTACACCGAAAGTTTTATCTTTCAGCGCATCGTAAGCCGCGTTAATTTTATCGAGCGTTGTTTGAATTTCAGGCGTGATTTCCTGATTTTTCGTCAATGCTTCTTCGGCGGTCGTCAGTTTTTGCGTGATAGAGGCGATTGCCAATTCTTCATCGTGAATCAATGTCTCGCCGAAAGCCGTGTTTTTCAATTCCGACAAAGCGAGCGTCAATTCGTTTTCGTTAAAATCAACCAGATTTTCCGCCGTGAATTTTTTAATCGCGCGGCGTTGAACGAAAAACTTATACGCCCAAATCGGATTTTGCTTGAGAATCTCGTTTTGCAAATCATCGCGCTCCCGGTTGATGCCGAACATTCGCGCGATAAAATTTGATAAATACGGCGAGGCGTCAGTTAAAATTTTCGATTCGACTTTTGCTTCATAACCTTTTCCGCGAGCAGCGATATATTTCGTCAACGCTTCCGACAAAATCGGGTTTTCCTTTTTTACTTCGCCGTAAAAATTTTCGGCAATCTCTCGAAGTTTCGCCGCATCATAAAGGTCTGAATATTTGTAGCCGGCGATGCCTAAATCAAAATCGTGGTCAACCGCAAAACTCGCTGCGGCGTGTTCGTTTTTGGAAGTTCCTGTCATATTAAGTTAGATGAATAATTCACTGGAAAATAGCGAATTTTTTCTAAAAGAAAAATATACCATTTCCGCCAGCCGCGAAACAAAAGCCGCCACATCTAACTGACTTGAAAATTCAAGATTTGTGAATATGGAAAAGGCGTTTTTTTCAAAATTAAGCAAAACTTAACAAAGATACAGGAAAATTCTCGCTGAATGTGTTATAAAACAAGTTTGCTGAAGTTAAACTCCAGGCAACCTTTTAGTTCAAATCAGTTGAAAAGATTTTAGAAGTATGGAAAGAGACGAGAGACTACTGCCCTTACCGAAGGTTAATGGCTTGCAGCCGAACATTCAGAATGAGCCGGCGAATTACGCGCCTGTTTATGATGACGAGTTTGACGATAAACGCTCGCTTCGAGAGTATTTTAACGTCGTCTATAAACGTCTGCCGGTGATTTTGGCGATGACGCTTTTGACGACCGCCGTCGTTGCCTTTTATATGTATCGGCAACCTTCGATTTACGAAGCAAAGACGGAAATGATGATCGAGCCGCGCAAACCCAAAGCTCAATCAGCCAAAGATGCCATCAACATCAATTTCGGAAATGACATAAATTATTATAATACGCAATTAAAACTTCTCCAAAACTCGGAATTGATGCGCGAAGTGGTCATCAATTTGAATCTGCACCGCGACCCGAATTTGTTCAGCAATCAAAGTCGCGGCTTTCTTTCAACTGTCGGTTCGATGTTTTCGAGCGAAAAAGCCGTTCAAAACAAAGAAACTTCGCTGCCCGTGCTGACGGAAACGGCGTCCAATCAAAATACTGCCGGAAGAATCATGCTGACGGCGGAGGAGGAGCAACTCGCTGAACGTTATGCAGGAATTTTGGTTGGCAGTCTGCGGGTCGTGCAAACTGAAAGAACGAATCTGGTTAATCTTTACGTGTCAAGCACAAATCCGGTTCTGGCAGCGAAAGCCGCCGATATGGTCGGCGAAGTTTTTATCCGTCAGGACACCGAACGCGAAACCGAAGGCGGCAGAAGATCGTTTGAGGATTTGACCAAATCAATTGAAGAATTGAAAGGAACGATTGGCAATCAGGAAGTCGAACTCATTAATTTTATGCGTTCGAGTAATTTGCCGCTCCAGGAAAAAGGCGGCGAATTATCAGCCGGCATTTTGCAAAACTTAAGCAGTCAATGGCTGTCGGCAATTGATGATCGGCGCAAAGTCGAAGCTCGTTATAAAGCCGCCGTTAGCGCCAACTCGCGCGGCGAGGGAGCAAGCATTCAGGATTTAACCGACAGCCGAATTTATCAGGAAACCGTTCGGATTAACACCGAGCGAAAGGCTAAACTGCAGGATACGATTCGGGATATTGACAAACAGATAAACGCCGCCGAAACCGAAAAAGCGCAATTGATGGTAAAATACACGCCCGAATATTTTCAGGTGAGAGAGAAAGACGAGCAGATTGCCAAACTTACGCAGACTAAAGAGAAAACGGAAAAGGAAGTTTCGCAGATAATCGAACGCGACCAGCAGAAAATTGAAAAAGATGCGATTAGCGGCGCGTTGGTAGGTCTTCGCTCGCAACTCGAAGCGGCGCAGGGACGCGAAAATCAACTGCGGACAATGTATCTGAATGAAATGTCGTCAGCCAATATTCAGGGACAGGCGGAAACCCGCCTGACAACGCTGAAAAGAGAAATCGAAACTAACCGCGGACTTCTCGACACTTATATTCAAAGACAAAAGCAGTTGGAATTGACCATCAGCAGCAGCGAACCTGACAACATTTCAATTACTAACCACGCGGTCACGCCGCTCTCGCCAATTGGTCCGAACAGAAATCGTAATATCTTTATCGCCTTTTTAGTTTCGCTGGCAGCGGGCATCGGTCTGGCGTTTCTGCTTGACTACCTCGACGATTCGATTAAAACTTCCGACGACATCGGCAGACATCTCGGCTTGCCGACGCTGGCTTTAATTCCATATTCGAGTAACAGCGAACGGCGCAAACTCATTCCGATCTCCGGCAAAAATACCGAAGGCGACGCCAACTCGATGGCTTTAATTACGCTTGAAGACAACCGCTCGGCGGTAGCGGAAGCCTATCGCCACCTTCGAACATCTCTGCTTTTTTCGTCCGCCGGAAAACCGCCGCAAACGATTTTGGTAACTTCTTCGCAACCCGCCGAGGGTAAAACGACGACCGCCATCAATACGGCGATTACGCTCGCTCAGTCGGGCGCGGAGGTCGTCATTATTGATTGTGATTTGCGCCGTCCGCGCCTTCATAAACATTTCGGCGTGGCGAATGTTCATGGCATTACCAGTTATCTGTCAGGCAGCAAAAGTCCCGACAGTTTGCTGCAAACCTGTCAAAATCTGCCGAATCTGAAAGTCATTACGAGCGGTCCGATTCCGCCGAATCCGGCGGAACTGCTGAGTTCCAACGAAATGAAAAATCTTTTACATTTTTTAAAAGGCAATTTTAAGCACGTCATTATAGACTCGCCGCCGTCCGTCTTCTTTACCGACGCGGCTGTCCTCTCGATGATTGTTGACGGCGTTGTTCTTGTCACGCTGGCAGGCAAAAGCTCGATTCATTTGACGCGCCGCTTCAAACAGCGACTCGGCAGCATCGGAGCGCGCATTTACGGAGTGGTTCTTAACGGCATAAAATCCAGTTCGGTGGAATATAGTTATTACGGTTACGGCTATGCCAATGATTATTACACGCCGGGCAATGATGACGATTCAACCCCGTTGATGGAAGAGGAAGAAGAAGAAATTTTCACGATTCAAAACACAAAATGAAAAGGTCGAAAAAGTAAAAAGTCGGCATAATTTAAGCAAAGAGCCGTCTTTGCTAAACTCGATTGTTTAGCAAAGACGGCTCTTTTCCTTTTTACTTTAAAAAATCAGCCAAAGCCTTTTCCCAATTTCGCAACGGAGCAAGCCCGAATTTTTCGCTTACCAAGCAAGCCAGCTTTGAACTGACCGGACGCGGTGCCGGACGTTTTAAGGCATTGACCGAAACGCTCTCTAATAAACTTTGGTCATAACCTTTAATCTCGCATACCTTTCGCGCGAAACCTTCATAGCTCGTGCCGCTGCCGGAGTTGGTGACGTGGTAAATGCCGGGCAAATCGAGTTCCGCCAATTCGCGCAGTCGCCTGGCTAAATCTTTGGCGGCAGTCGGCGTTCCGTAAGAATCCGAAATCGCTTTAATCGTTTTTCCGTCGGCGAGGAGTTTGTGCATTACGCTTAAAAAATTCGTGCCACCTGCGCCGTAAATCCAACCCGACCGGACGATAATGGAACGCGCATAAGCGTTTCGCGCACGGATTTCGCCGTCGAGTTTTGATTTGGCGTAAACGCTCTGCGGATTCGGCGTGTCGCGCTGCGTATAAAAATCAGACTTTAAGCCATCGAAAACGTAATCGGTGGAAATTGTCACGAATCCCGCATTAATTTTTCGGCAAGCCATCCCCAGATTTTCCACACCAAATGCGTTCGCTTGATAACAAGCGTCGACATTTGATTCTGCACCGTCAACATCCGTGAAAGCAGCACAGTTAATGGCGGCTTCGGGTTTTTCGCGCGAAAAAATTTTGTCAACTTGTTCGGTATCAGCAATGTCGAGTTCCTGCCGCGTCACCGCAACAACTTCATCACCGATTGAGCGGCAATAATCAATTGTCGCGCGGGCGACCATTCCGTTAGCGCCGGTGATTAAAATTTTCATATTTTACGCGCTCTGATCAATCAAGCTCCGATTTCCATTCCGTATTGGTTTTTATAATAATCACGATACGCGCCGTTTCTGATTCTCGAAACCCAGTCTTGATTCGCTCCATACCATTCGATAGTTTTCTGCAAGCCCGCTTCCCAACTCATCTGCGGTTTCCAGCCGAGTTCGGTTTCGACTTTCGCCGCGTCAATCGCGTAACGACGGTCGTGTCCGAGACGGTCGGTGACAAATTTTATCAAGCTGTGCGGTTTGCCGAGCGCGTCGAGAATCGCGCGGACGACTTCGATGTTCTGCCTCTCGTTTCTCGCGCCGATGTTGTAGCTTTCGCCCGCCTTGCCTTTTTCGTAAGCCAGCCAAATCGCGCGAGCGTGATCTTCAACGAAAATCCAATCGCGCACGTTTCGCCCGTCGCCGTAAACCGGCAGCGGCTCGTCGTTCATCGCGTTGCTGATCATCAGCGGAATCAGCTTTTCGGGAAACTGCCTTTGACCGTAATTATTTCCGCAGCGGGTCGTAATCGTGTCAACGCCGAAAGTCTCGTGGGCGGCGCGGACGAAATGTTCGGCGGCGGCTTTTGAGGCGGCATAAGGCGAATTCGGTTGAATCGGTGAGTCTTCGGTGAAATATAAATCATCGTCTTCCGGCAAACTGCCTTGAACTTCGTCGGTGCTGATTTGAACAAACCGGCGCGCTTTTTTCGCCCGCGCCGCGTCGAGTAAAATCTGCGTTCCGAGAACATTCGTCAGAACGAATTCGCTCGCCGAAGCGATTGAACGGTCAACGTGCGATTCGGCAGCGAAATTAAAAATAGCTGCTGCGTCTTCGGGCAAAGCATCGAAAACTTCTTCCTTTACGCAAATGTCGCCTTTGATAAATTGATGCCGCGCCGCGTCCAAGCCTTTCAAGTTTTCCAAATTGCCCGCATAAGTCAGCGCATCGTAATTAATGATTTTAACATCCGCAGTTTCCTCTAAAACGAGTCGGATGAAAGCCGAGCCGATAAAGCCTGCGCCGCCGGTGACAAAGATGGTTTTCATAAATTCGTAATTTTATTTGTTGAGCCTTCTCATCTGCTTGAGCAAAACGTCCGCGTATTTTTTCGGTGAGTTGATGTTCTTTAAAATGATTCGACCGCCCGTTTCGCCAGCGTTTTCAATTATTAGATTGCCGAAGCCGAGCATTCTTTGCGGCATAGTCGCCGAAACCGTCACGTCTTGAATCGTGCGGAGCGGCACGTTTCTCGTGGTTTTGGAAATTAAGCCTTCGTCAATCTCAATCTTTGAGTCAGTCAAAGTGTAACGCACGATTTTGTGCCTCAAATGATAAAACGCGGGAATTAAAAGCAACGAAAGTCCCGCCAGAACTGAAAACCAAGCGGGAACGTTTACGCTCGCCAACTGGCTCAACAAATTTAGAATGGCAACCATCACCAATGCGCCCAAAATCGCCAATCCGTAACCGATTTTGACGAACATCAAAGTCGGACGAATCGAAAAAATTTGGCTTTCAGTATCTTCCGAGTTGTCAGTTTCTGTTCTTATAATTCTTGACGGGCGAACGATGCGCGTTTCTTCCTCCGCTTCGAGAAGCGCGCCGCATTTCTGACAGTAAATCGCCTCAAGAGAATTTTTCCCGCCGCACTTAATGCAAAACATAAATTAGCCTTAAGTTTCGAGCTTAGTTTTGAAACTAATACATTGAACTTTTTGCAATCATACAATAGGTCGGTAATTTTGCACAAAAAAACGCGGCTGAAATATTCCAGCCGCAAAGTCTTTTTCAGACCAGAGGAGAAGAAACCCGTCGAAATTTATTGGTTAACAAGTCGCATTTTCCCATCAGCGGTGCGAATCGCCAACGCGCTACGCTCCAGAACCGTCAGAGGCGCGGCTTCTTTTTGTTCCAATCTTGCCACTTGTTTATCGCTAACCTGGCGGGCGGTTTTCGCTAGATTCGGATTAGTAATTGAATTGTAACGCGCGCCGATGCGCCGCACGTATTCCTGCGTTTCACGATACGGCGGAATTTGGTAGCCGTATTTCATCACGGCACCTTCGCCCGCGTTGTAACCGGCAAGGGCGAGCGAGATATCGCCGCCGAATTTGTCGAGCAGCCAGCGCATATATTTTATGCCGGCTTCGATATTTTGTTTCGGATTATAAATATCGGTCACGCCGAACCGAATTGCCGTTCCTGGCATCAACTGCATCAATCCGCGCGCGCCTTTGTATGACATCGCTTTTAACTTAAAGCCCGATTCCTGGTGCATCTGCGCGTAAATAAGCAGCGGATCAATTTTATAGCGGCGCGACGAATCAACGATATACAAATCAATGATCGCATCGCCCGTGGTGAACGCGCCCATCGAATTTCCCGCCGCCATCGAAAGTTTGGCGTAGCTGACCGATTGTTTCAAACTTAAACCGTCCGCGGCGTTCATTGACTTCCGTGAAATCTGAGAAGTTTTTTTGACTAACTTTTTATTCTTGCTTTCAATTACCGGAACAATCGTCGGCGTGACGATTTTCACACCGCGCACGGTGTCGAAGTTATCAAAAAATCTGGAACGATCCTGGGCGATGGTTGGTATGGCTAGAAGACAAAAAACAATCGTATTAAATAAAACTTTGCTCATTACTATAATTTATGAAAATTTTTCGACGGATATAATTTGCAAGAATTTCCGCCGCGCCGGAAGTTATGAAAATTTATATGCTTTTTAGGAGCCGCGCAGACACTTTTGTACGCTATTTATAAAAAGGATTAATAAGTCGGCGATTCCAGATGTTTTGAACATAATTTAACATTTTTTTGCATACATGAAATTTTTGATAAACTATGTAAATAGTACTATTTAGATTGTTTTGCAAGCGGAGATTTGGTCGCTTTTCTGCTTCTGCCAAATGTCCTGTCAGCCGATTAATAATGTCATAATTTTTCGTTTTTTATCGCCTGACTTCCGCTGTTTTCATCTTTCAAGAAATTCATATATCTTTGAACTATGCTTTATCTGTCGCAAATTTTGGCGCGCCCGATTTTCGATGCTGAAGGCGAAAAGATTGCCGTCGTCAGAGATGTTATCGTTCGTTACGGCGAGGAAGATTATCCGCCGGTTTTGGGACTGGTGGCGCGTTACCGGCGGCGTTTATTTTTTATGTCGCGGGCGCGAATTTCTTCTCTTGATGAGAGCGGCGTTCGGATGAATTCGGAGATTATTGACTTAAAGCCGTTCACCCGGCGCACAGGCGAGGTTTTACTGGCGAAAGACGTTTTGGACAATCAACTGATTGACGTTGACGGCAAGCGCGTCGTGCGCGTCAACGACGTGCAGCTTATCGAAGTCGCTGGCGAATGGCGCGTCAGCGGCGCGGATGTCAGTTTGCAGGGTTTTATGCGGCGTTTGATGCCGAACGGATTTTACTTTGCAAAGCGTCCCGTCGAAGTCATTGATTGGGCGGATGTCGGTTATTTAGCCACCGGCAAGACGACCGCCGCCGTTCAATTAAAATCTTCAAAAGATAAATTAGCGCGGCTTCATCCGGTCGAAATCGCGCAGCTTGCCGAAGCTCTTTCGCCGATTCACCGCACGGAAATTGTCGAATCTTTGGATGACGAAACCGCCGCCGACACGCTCGAAGAAATGTCCACGGAAAACCAGGCGCGAATTCTCGAAGAAATGGATGAGGAACGCGCCGCCGATATTTTAGAGGAGATGTCGCCGGACGACGCGGTTGACGTGCTTGGCGAGATGGACGAAGAAAAAGCACAGGAGCTTTTCGATTTGATGGAAGACGAGGAAAAAGCCGATGTCGCCGAGCTTCTGCCGTTCGATAAAGATACGGCGGGCGGTTTGATGACGACGGAATTCGTCGCCTTTCCGAAAAATTTAACCGTCGCGCAGGCGATTGCGCGGCTTCGTGAAATGGCTGAAACGCCCGCGATGATTTATTACTTGTATGTCGTCGAGGAAGAAAATTCGTGGAAACTCGCCGGTTTAATTTCGCTTCGCAATTTGATTCTCGCCGACCCGACTTTACCGCTCTCGGAAGTAATGCGCGAACAATTTCAGGCGGCGCATCCGTCGGATTCGGCGGCAGACGCGGCGCAAACTATCGCTGAATATAATTTACTGGCGCTGCCGGTGATTGATGACGAGGGCGACATCGCGGGAATCGTCACGGTTGACGATGCAATGGAAATTTTGCTGCCGAAAAATATAAACAATCGTCTCCCGCGTCTTTTCGGTTAATCGAAATATAATCAAGAAGTGCAACGTATCAGCGGTCAATCTACATCTCTTGTTATTACGAACGAAAAGTTGTTAAAATTCATTTCCGAATCAAAAATTAAATCTAAGGAGTTTTACAAATATGAAAAAATTGAGTTTTCTGACAGCGGCGTTTTTCGCAGTCGCCGCGTTTGTTTCTTTCGGAAACGTGAGCGCGAAAGACGGTTTAGCAGTCGGCGCGACGATGGAAAATTTTAAGTTAGTTGACACGAGCGGCGTATCAAAATCCTTCAACGATTTGAAAGGCAAAAACGGCGCGGTTCTCGTTTTTCTGTCCGTTCAATGCCCGGTCGTTAAAGGTTACGACGCGCGTATCGTCAAACTCGCCGAAGATTACGCGGCGAAAGGTATCAACGTCATCGGCATCAATTCCAACTCGACCGAAGCGATGGAAGTAGTCAAAGCACACGCCGCCGAAAATTACAAATTTCCCGTTTTGATTGACAAAGGCAATGTCCTCGCCGACAAACTCGGCGCGAACGTCACGCCTGAAATCTTTTATTTGAACGAAAAAAACGTGCTGGTTTATCACGGCGCGATTGACAACAGTCGCAACGGCGACAACATCACCGACAACTTTTTGCGCGATGCCGTCGAATCAAATTTGAGCGGCAAAGCCGTAGCGAAAACGAGCGCGAACGCTTTCGGCTGCACCATCAAGCGCGTCGCAAAAAATTAATTAATTTGCCGCAGAGGACACAGAGATTTTATGAATAAATTCAGAGCATTTTCGTCAAAAACCTTCGCATTCTCCGCGTCCTTTGCGGTTATTTTTTTCCTCATCGCAGATTCTTACGCTCAAACCAAAAAAATCGAATCCAAATTGCCCGCGCCGAAAAACCAAACGGTTTCAAATCTGCCGAAAGTCACGCAGATTGACGCGGAAGCGTTGAAAAACCTGCTCAAACCGAACGGCAAACCGCTTTTAATAAATTTCTGGGCGACGTGGTGCGTTCCGTGCCGCGAGGAATTTCCCGACCTCGTTAAAATCAGCGCGGACTTTAAAGACAAGATTGATTTAATTACCGTTTCCCTCGATGATTTAGCGGAAATAAAGCGCGACGTGCCGAAGTTTCTGGCAGAGATGAAATTGGACGCGCCCGCATACCTTTTGAAAACGCCCGACGAAGGCGCGGCAATCTCAGTGGTGTCGAAAGACTGGCAGGGCGGTTTGCCGTTCACGATATTTATTAACGCAACCGGCGAAACTCTTTATATCAAACAGGGAAAATTCAAAACCGAATTTCTGCGGGCGGAGATTGAAAAAACTTTAGCTGCTCAAAACCGCTCTCAAATCTTTAATTTGCCGGTAACAAATTGTCCGCCGGTTACATTGACGAAGAAATCGCTTTAGAGCTAAAAACACTTTACGAAAAGGCAGAGTTTATCGAAACGGATTTGAAAAACGAGTCCGAACCGCATAAACTCTCTTTTTTGTTTTAAACGTAAATTTCCTGACAGAGAGAGTTTTTAATAATGAGTCAACCGCCAATAACGCCCGAAATCGTTCAACAGCATAATCTCACCATCAACGAGTATGAAAAAATCAAACAGATTTTGGAGCGTGAGCCGAATTTGACCGAACTCGGCGTGTTTTCGGTAATGTGGTCGGAGCATTGCTCGTATAAATCTTCACGCGTTCATCTGCAACGTCTGCCGACGACGGGCGAGCGCGTCATCGTGCCGCCGGGCGAAAACGCGGGCGTGGTGGACATCGGCGACGATTGGTGCGTCGCGTTCAAGGTCGAATCGCACAATCATCCGTCGTTTATCGAGCCGTTTCAAGGGGCGGCAACCGGCGTCGGCGGAATTTTGCGCGATGTTTTTACGATGGGCGCGCGTCCGATTGCGGCGATGAACTCTCTGCGATTCGGACCGCTCAATCACGAAAAGCATGGTAACCGCAACAAATCAATTTTAAAAGGCTGTGTCGAAGGCATCGGATTTTACGGAAACTGTTTCGGCGTTCCGACCGTCGGCGGCGAAGTTGTTTTTGATGAAGCATATAATTTAAATCCGCTGGTCAACGCTTTCGCTCTCGGAATCGTCCGCAAGGATCAGATATTTTTTGGAAAAGCCGAAGGCATCGGTAACCCGGTTCTTTACGTCGGCGCGAAAACCGGGCGCGACGGAATTCACGGGGCGACGATGGCGAGCGCGGAATTTGACGATGCAGCGTTAGAAAAACGTCCAACCGTGCAGGTCGGCGACCCGTTTTTGGAAAAACTTCTGCTCGAAGCGTGTCTGGAAGCGATGCGTTCGGGCGCGATTGCCGGCATTCAAGATATGGGCGCGGCGGGACTTACTTCTTCGTCCGTTGAAATGGCTTCACGCGCCGGAACCGGTTTGGAAATTGATTTGACGCTTGTGCCGCAGCGCGAAGCGGCGATGACGGCGTATGAGATGCTTTTGTCGGAATCGCAGGAGCGAATGTTGATAGTCGCTAAATCAGGACGCGAAAAACAGGTCGTTGATATTTTCAAAAAATGGGATTTGGACGCAGTGGTCATCGGCAGAGTCGTCGAGGGCAATCGTTTGAAAATCTTTCACAATGGAAATTTAGAAGCCGATTTGCCGGTTGATAAACTGACGGACGAAGCACCGAAATATAATCGTCCGATGTTAGAGCCTAAGAATTTTAAGAAGGAAAAAAATAATGAATCAATCAACGACGCTGGTATTAATACTGCTGTTTCTGACAATTCTTCTGGTCATCATCGCAAAGCGAAGGAAGGAGAGAATACAAAAGAACAAAACCGACGAAACTCAAACGAAGCCTTAAAAATGCTTCTCGCTTCGCCAAACATTTGTTCTAAGCGTTGGGTTTACCAGCAATACGACACGATGGTTCGGACGAACACGGCGGTTTTGCCGGGCGCAGATGCGGCAGTCGTGCGCGTCAAAGAAACTAGACGGGCGATTGCGATGTGTCTCGACGGCAACGCGCGTTTCGTCGTCGTTAATCCGAAAGAAGGCGCGAAATTAAACGTTGCCGAAGCCGCCCGCAACGTCGTCTGCGTCGGCGCGAAACCGATTGCCGTGACGAATTGTCTGAATTTCGCTTCTCCCGAACGTCCAGAAGTGATGTGGAGTTTTTCCGAAGTGATTGACGGAATAAAAGAGGCTTGCGAAGCATTTGAAACGCCGGTCGTCTCCGGCAACGTTTCTTTTTATAACGAAACCGACGGACGGGGAATTTTGCCGACACCGACTATCGGAATGGTCGGACTCATCGAAGACACGCGCAAAATTATTACGCACGGCTTCAAAGACGACGGCGATTTTGTCGCGCTTCTCGGAGAGACGAACGGGGATTTGTCGGTCAGCGAATACGCGCAAACCGTTCTGGGATTTTCGACCGACGAGTTAATCGAAAACGGCGAAGTGCCGGTAATTGATTTGAATTTGGAGAAACGGGTGCAGGAAACTTGTCTGCAATTAACCGACGCGCTGACGCTCAAATCAGCGCACGATTGTTCGGACGGCGGCTTGGCGACGGCGTTGGCGGAAAGTTGTTTTTCGTCTTTGAATAGAAAAGCTGTCGGCGCGGAAATTAATCTCAAAAAGACGGATTTATCAAACGAAGCGCTGCTGTTCGGTGAATCACCCTCGCGGATTATCATCAGTTTTGCGGCGGCAAACATCGAAAAAGTTCGCACCGTCGTCGAGGCAAATGATTGCCCTTTTGAAATTATCGGCAAAGTTGGCAGCGCGGATTTGAAAATTACGATAAACGAATCCGCAATCATCTCGGCTTCGATTATCGAACTCGAAAACGTTTGGGCACATTCGCTTGCAACGCAACTCGGAGAGAAGTGAGAAGGGAGAAGGGAGAACGAAACATTTCAATAAAGTTTTTCAATTCTTATTTCTCACCTCTCACTTCTCACTTAAATTAGGTTATGGGAATAGATGTAGATGTCGCCAAGTTTCTTTTGTCGGGGCGTGAGCGCGGTGTTGATTTTAAGAAATCTTTGACGCTCGGCGTTCAGCAGTTTCAGTTTTTCGATTACGATTATCAAACTCTGGCTGGCGTTTTCAACCTTGAGGATTTTACACGCGTTAAAACCAGCACGGATTTTCTTCAGTTTTTAGGCGCGGAAAAAATTTCCGCGATGGATTTCTCTGATTACGAAGGCGCGGCGATTTTGCACGATTTGAATAAGCCAATCGGCGACGAACTGAAAGAAAAGTTTACGTTTGTTTTGGATGGCGGAACGACCGAACACGTTTTCAATTTCCCGACCGCGCTCGCCAACGCGATGGAAATGGTTGAAACCGGCGGACATCTCGCTATCATTACGGGCGGCAATAATTTTCTCGGACACGGGTTTTACCAATTCAGCCCGGAACTTTTTTATCGCGCCTTGAGCGCGGAAAACGGCTTCGAGGTCAAGCGTTTGATCGCGGCGGAAGTCGGCGGCAATTGGTATGAAGTCGCCGACCCGCAAAAAGTAAAAAGCCGCGTCGAATTGATAAATGAAAAGCCGGTTTATTTGATGGTTTTGGCTCAAAAAGTTGAAGGCAAACCGCTGTTTACAAACGCGCCGCAGCAAAGCGATTATGTGGAAATGTGGCAGGGCGAAGAAGGAAAGCAAGGAAGCGGGACGGCGCCGGGTAAATTGAAAACTATTTTAAAAAAGAACGAGTTTCTGCGCGAAACTTTAATCAATATCAAACAGAAACAGTACGAGCAAACCGTCCGCCGAAATCGTTCTTTTGCTAATGAGAAAGCCTTTAAGCCGGTTGACAAATAAAATTCATTTTCGATTTTTCGCGTTTGTTCCATTAACAATGTCGTCGGGAATTTACATACACATTCCGTTTTGCCGCTCGCGCTGTTCGTATTGCGACTTTGCGACCGACGTTTACAGAAGCGCGGAAATTGTCGAAAGCTATGTTTCCGCGCTGACGAAAGAAATTGAAAATTTTTCGACCTCTCGCGCCGTTGACACAATTTATTTCGGCGGCGGAACGCCTTCGCTTTTGACTCCCACACAACTCGAAAAAATTTTAGAAATGATCAGCGAGAAATTCTCCGTCGCCGCCGATTCGGAAATCACGATGGAAATGAATCCGGCGACCGTCACGCTCGAAACTTTGAAAGAATACCGAAGTCTCGGCGTCAACCGCGCGAGTTTCGGCGCGCAGACTTTTAACGACACCGAACTCAAACGGCTCGGACGCAAACACACCGCCGCCGATGTGCGCGAAACAATCGAGCTTTTAAGAAATGCCAGTTACAATAACGTCAGCTTTGATTTAATCGCCGGACTTCCCAGGCAAACCTTGGAAGATTGGGCGATGAATTTGGAAGAAGCGTTAAATTTGCAGCCCGAACATCTTTCGCTTTACCTTTTGGAGATTCACGAAGCCACGCCCCTCGCCGAACAAATCCGCAGCGGTCGCCAGCCGCTGCCCGACGAAGAACTCGCCGCCGCGATGTATGAATTGATGTGTGAAAAAATCGCTCGAAAGAATTACCGGCAATATGAAATTTCGAATTTCTGCCAGCCGAACCGCGAATCAAAACATAATTCCAAGTATTGGACGCTTGATGCTGTTTTCGGTTTCGGCTGCTCGGCGCATTCTTTCAACGGCGCGGACGTTCGTTATTCAAACGAACGCGACACGGCGCGATACGTTGCGATGATTGAAAGCAACGGCTCGGCAGTTGTCGAAGAAAATAAAATTGACACGTCCTCGGAATTCGTGTTTTTAGGTTTGCGTTTGACAAAGGGCATTGACGCGGGCGAATACGAAAAACTTTTCGGGATCAATTTGCGGGAAAAATACGACGAGGATTTGAAGCGAATGGAGGATTTAGGCTTGGTTGAGTTTTCCGATAATCGTTTGAAATTGACCGGCAAAGGATTTTTGTTTTCCAATGAAGTCTTTGCGGTGTTCGTTTAAGGTTTGCTTTTCGGTAATCGCAATTTCTATAATTTCCACGGTGATAAAATTATGCCAATATACGAATATAAATGCTCTGAATGTGAAGCGCATGTCGAGAAAATGCAGAAAATCTCCGACGCGCCTTTAACGGTTTGCGAAGTTTGCGGCGGGAAATTGGAAAAACAATGGTCGCTGTCCGGGATTCAATTTAAAGGCGCGGGCTGGTATGTGACCGATTATACGAATAAAACAAAAGATCCGAACGCGCCGAAACCGGCTAAGACGGAGACAACCGAAAAAACTGAAAAAACCGATAAATCTGAAAAGGCAGAAAAAACTTCCGCTGCCGAATCAACCGCTGCGGCTGAAAGCGCATCAAACAAGGCAAACGATACGGCTCCGGCGAGTTCCACTACCAAAGACGCGGCTGCCAAGAAAGATTGAGGTTTAAAAAAAATGAATTCTCCGGTTGAAAAAATTTGCTCGCTAATTTTAGTTTTAGGTTTGAGTTTTGTGTCAACAAGTGCGCAATCGCGGCGGAGCGCGACCGGAACGCTCGATTCGGACGGCACGATTTTGAGCGTCGTCGCCTCACGCACGGGCGAAGCAAAAGATGTCATTAAACCTGAAAATCTATTTCTTTACGAAAACGGCATCGAGCAAAAGATCAAAAATTTCAGCTTTGATCCGTCACCTGCCAGAATTTTGATGCTGGTTGATAATTCGCAAACCGTCCGAGCCGATGTTGAGCTTCTGAAACGAGCGACGATGGAATTCGCGTATGAAATTTTCGACGGCGACCAGCTTTTCATCGTCGGTTATGATGAGAAACCGGAAATCATTCAGGAATGGACGGATGATGCGAAAAAGATCGAAACTTCGCTCGCTACATTTCGCAAAAAAGGCAATCCGTTTTTATTCGATTCGTTAAACGGAGCGGTCAGCGAAATTCTGCTTCCACTGATGCCCGGAACGCGCAAAACCGTCGTCGTTTTAATCGGCGACGGACTCGACCGCGGCAGCAAAACGCCTTTTGATAAAACTCTAAGCGAGCTGCAAAATCAAAATATCACGGTTTACGCGCTGCAAATCCCTGACCGCACCGGCGGCGCGTTTCGCCGTAATCAGCCGAAAGCGAACGAAGTTATCACGCAATTGACCGAAGGCACGGGCGGCAAAGTTTTTCCGATTGAAGAAGCTCAGACCGCCGCTAAATTTATCTGCGACGAACTCAAGAAAAATCGTTATCTGCTTAATTACCTGCCGACCAATCTATCTTCTTACGAAGCCCGCCGCGTTTTTCTAATCGGCGACGAAGGCATTTCGCTTCGCACTAAAAATTTTCAACCGCCGAATATAAAATAATTGAGAAGTAAAAAGTGAGCGGCAAAATGAAAGTTTTGGTTTTTATCTAGCTGGTTTTCACCCCTTACTACTCATTGCTCATCTGATTCTGTTTTCTTGATATCATTTCTACTGTGTTCTACGTTTGAAGGCGAAATAGAATTTATATTTTCATTGTGCCGGACACCGCGGATTACAGCGAGGAAGAGCCGAATGCGAAGAATGATACCGACGACGGAAAGTTTCAGAATCGGCGCATCGAATATACGGCGGTTAAGAAATAAGTTTCAGGTTTCAGGTTTGCGTGTTTCACTCAATTTTGAATTATAGAATTTAGTCTTATAACTTGAAACCATGAAACCTGAAACTTGAAACCCTGTAAGTAATGTGTGAAACTCTTTAAAGAGAATGCTATTTATTATCAGGAGATTTTGCCAGTGAGTTCAGAACTTGAAAAGCTAATTGAGTTGCAAAAGACGGATACCAATATCCGCAAATTAAAAAAAGCCATCGAATCTGCAGAACAGAGGCGTGCAAGTATCGAACAAGAGTTTGAACGGCACGCCTCTTCTATTCGTGAGATACAAGGAAGGCGCGACGCGGCGCAAACGGGACGCACAGGTTTAGAAAAGCAAATCGCCGAGAACAAAACGTATCTTGAACGCGCCGACCGAAACTTAAAAGGCTCGCAGAATCAAAAAGAATACGAAACGGCGATGCGCGAAACCGACGCGCTGCAAAAACAGATTTCCGCGCTTGAAACACAGGTTTTGGAACGAATGACCGAAGTCGAAGAGGTCGAGAAAGTTTTGGCGGAACGCTCTGATGAAATA
>Ga0136611_10000732_pt1 | contig 22134 bp, 15 predicted proteins | sample AntDrymUQ2232306_2_FD_106645 | JGI IMG/M metagenome (GOLD analysis project Ga0136611, IMG submission 106645) | Polar desert sand microbial communities from Dry Valleys, Antarctica - metaG UQ223 (23.06) | ecosystem: Environmental > Terrestrial > Soil > Desert | place: Antarctica: Dry Valley...
ACGCCTGCAGATCGTGACCGCTGAATTGTTCCCGTTCGAGCTCGATGGCGTGACGGTCCTCGGCGAGTCCGAGATCGAGTTCGAGGGCCGCGTCTGGGCCACCGAGCGCGGCGCCGCGCTCGGCCAATGGACCATGCGGCCGGGCTGGCTGCGCGGCGGGGCGGCCATCGAGGCGCCCGAAGAGGCGGAGTACTGGGTCTCGGGCGGCAGCATACTGGAGCCGAGCGTCGGTCCGGCCTGGAGCGGCATGCCGTACGTCCCGACGCCGAGCTACGTGCGCGAGCAGGTCATCCGCCGCCGCGCCGGGCTGCCGCCCAAGGAGCGCTCCTGGCAGGAGATCCGCCGCAACCCCGGCCGCCGCGCCCCCTTGGGCTAATCCAGGTTGAAGCGCTTCGCGCGAATGAACGCGCCGAAGTCTTCGCGCTCCGGCTGCGCATACTGTCGCGCCTTGTCCTCGGACCAGCCGTACAGCGGCGCCTCGCCGTACCGCTCGATGTACCGCTGCTGCGCATACGGCTGGAGGGCCGCGCGGCGCCGATCGTAGACGTCGATGGCCGCGTCTAGCGCTGCCTCGTCGTAGCGGTCGCGATGGACCGTGACGTCCAGCGGCAGGCGCGGGCTGATCCGCCCTTCCGACGCCGGGTAGCCGACGCAGAGGCCGGCCAGCGGGAAGACCCAGTCCGGAAGCCCGAGCAGCTCGCTCACCGTCGCGGCGTGGTTACGCACGGCGCTGATCGGGCAACACCCGAGCCCGATCGCCTCTGCCGCCCGGATGAAGGTCGCCAGGACGATGCCGGCATCGACCGCCGCGTTCATGAATGCGTCCAGATGATCGTTCGCGAACGGCTTGCCGCGCAGCTCGCCCAATCGCCGAGTGCGACGGTTGTTGCCGCAGACGACGAGCAAGGTTGGCGCCGCGCGCACCCACGGCATGTCCGGGATCAAGTTGGCGATCGTCGCGCGGAGGGTCGGATCGATGACGTGGACGATGTCGGCCTGCTGCAGATCGCTCTTGGACGGCGCCGAGAGGGCGCTGGCGAACAGGAGGCGCAGCAGGCCAGCAGGAACCGTACGGCCGTCGTAGTCGCGATGCGAGCGGTGGGCCAGGAACCCCTCAAGCTCCTCGACATGCGGCGTATCCGGATCGACGCGCATTTCCTCCCCGAACCGCTCTGCGACGTGGGCCTGGAGCCGGGCTGCAGCGCCGTTCGGGTCGAGCATCGAGGGTGCCTCCGGAAGATGGTCTCGGGCTGCGACGTCTGGCGGCGCGGCACGGGGCCGGCAGGATGGATGGCGACCCGTTCCTCTCGCCGCCGCAGCGACTGTAGCAGACGGGGCCGTGGCCGCCGGGACGGTCCGGTGGTATCACGTCCTGGCGCCCGGCTATCCTGACGAGGGCCGCGCGCCCGACACGTCCGCAGGAGGATGTTCCTCATGGCCGAGCCCGCCCGCGTCATCCCGATCCCCTGCCCCTTCGGCCCGAGCGGCATGCACGTCTACTGCTACTACATCGACGCGCCGCAACCGGCCCTGATCGACGTCGGCGTGGCCGGCACTCCCGAGGCGTGCATCGAGCCGGCCCTCGCCACGGCCGGATTCAAGCTGAGCGACGTGAAGTGGCTGCTGGCCTCGCACGGGCACTGGGACCACATCGGCGGCGCGCAGACCGCCAAGGACCTCGCGGCCGACGACGCCCAGCTCGCGCTGCACGAGGCCGATCTGACGCTGCTGGCCTCGCGCCAGGCGCATTTGGATGGCTACCAGGGCGTGCGCTTCAAGTTCATCGACGATCCGACCGGATTCCGCTCGCACGGCGCGATGATCTTCGAGAATCTGTCCGGCGAGCTCGGCGCCGACCGCGCCCTGGTTGACGGCGACCGCATCGACCTCGGCGGCGGGGTCGTGCTGACCACCGTCCACACGCCCGGCCACTCGGCCGGCTCGGTCACATTCTACTACGACGGTCCCGGCTGGGCCTTCACCGGCGACTCGGCGCAGTCGATGGGCGCCGACGGCCGCTTCCCGCTCATTGAGCACCCGGCCGAGTACCGCGCCAGCATGACCCGCCTGCTCGACGACGTGCGCCCGACCCGCATGCACCTCGGGCACGCCTACGGCCGGCCCAGAGGCGGCCGTTTCGACGCGGTGCTCGATGGCGATATCGCACGCGACATGCTCCGCGAGAGCCGCGAAGTCGCCTCCGGCCTCGCGTCCCAGGCCGAGCAGATCGCGGTGCCGACCGGCCACGAGCACGACCCGGCAATCTTCGCTCAGCTTGCCGGCTCGCTCGGCATGGACCCCGCCGCCCCGGCGACCTGGCCGAACTCGCTGTTCATCACGATGTCCGGCTACCTGCGCCAGCGCGGCATCGACCTCGGCGACGCACCGCGCCACCACAGTCACTGATGCAGTTCGCGAGGCTACCCGCCGAGTTGCACCCGCTGCCATTCGATCTGCGCCGCCAGTCCCACTTCTAGGTCGGTGCGGGGCTCCCAGCCGAGGTCGCGGCGGGCGCGCGTCGTATCTGCGAGCGCCTCGCGCTGCTCGCCGGCCCGCGCCGGCCCATGCACGATCTCCACGTCTCGCTCGGCGAGGCGCTGGATCGTCTCGACCACCCAGTTCGCCGAGCGCGCCTCGCCGCCTCCGACGTTGTAGACCTCGCCGGGCGTGCCCCGCTCGGCGGCCCGCACCGTCGCGTCAACGCAGTCGGCTACGTAGGTGTTGCCGCGCGACTGCTCGCCGTCGCCGAAGATCGTGATTGGGTCGCCGCGCAGCACCTTGTCGATGAAGATTGAGTAGCCCATGTCCGGGCGCTGGCGCGGGCCGTACACCGAGAAGTACCGCAGCACCACGACCGGCAGCCCGAACGTCTCGTGGTAGGCAATCGCGAGCTTCTCGGCGCACAGCTTGGTGGCGCCGTACGGCGAGATCGGGCGCGGCATGGCGTCCTCGCCGCAGCTCGATACCCGGCCGTACACCGACGAGGTCGAGATCTTCACGAACGCGCGCGGCGGTGCGTCGCGCGCGGCATCGAGGAGCCGCTGCGTCCCGAGCACGTTGCAGGTCATGTACTCGTCGAACCACTCCCAGCTTCGGAGCAGGCCGGGCATCGCGGCCAGGTGGAACACCGTATCGACGCCTTCGAGGAACGGGCGCAGCTCGGCGGAGCGCAGATCGGCCTCGTGGAGGGTGAAGCGAGGATGCTCGCGCAGTCGGGCCACGTGCCGCTCCTTCCGCGCGCGGTCGTAGTAGGCGTGGAAGGCGTCCAGGCCGACGACCTCGTGACCATCGCCCAGGAGCCGCTCGGACAGGTGGGACCCGACGAAGCCGGCGGCCCCGGTGACGAGACAACGCATGTTCCCTCCGCCCGCGAATGAGAACAGACGGCCGGCCGTCCGGTCAAGACACCCACCTGCCTCTTGCGCCCTATGGCGGCGATGCTCCTGTACAGGGCACACGCGTCCCGGCCGTCTGCCCTGTCCCGCGTAAGGCAAAGGGGCCGGTCCGGGACGCAGCCAGCGTAGGCTCGGCTCGATACGGCCGGGGTGAGGGCATCCCGGGCGAATCACCGGTCAATGTGGGGACATTTCCGTATAATCACAGGCCCGCGTCGGGATCTCGGCCGGGCGAGGTGAGCCGTCCTCACAATGCTCGCGCCCCGCCCGCTCTTCTTCGTCCTCGGACTCCTGTACGTGGCGCTGCCCGGCCACCCGTTCGCCGCCCTGCCGGGGCTGCCGCTCGGGCTGCTCGGCACCGCCCTCGCGCTCGTACTCGCGGCGTGGTGGATCGGGCTGCCGGATGCGCCGCCCCGCGCCCGTACAGTCGTCGCCGGTCTCGCGATCCTCGGGCTGGTGAAGGTCGCGGTCGCCGTCAGCGCGCCGTCGTATGGCCTCGCCGCCGACTATCGGACCGAGGGCGCTACCGTGCCCGAGCGCTCGACCGAGTGGCGCCGCGCGGACTGGACCCGCATCGACGCGACGCCAACCTTCGCCTCCGACGAGTTTCCGGTCCACTTCTTCAACGACGTGACTCGATTCAACTACTACCGAGCGGCCGAGCCACGCCGCGATTTGCTCCCGTTCGACGTGCGCTGGGTGGGCCAGTTCTATGCCGAGCACGACGGCCGCTATACGTTCGCGCTCGAGTCGAATGGGACGGCGTCGCTCACGATCGGAAACGTCCGGGCTTCGATCGAGCAGGCGGGGCGCCTGCGATCGGCCACGGTCAACATCGACTTGGCGGTCGGTCTGCATCCGTTCCAGGCAAGCTACCGCCGCCCGGACGAGCAGATGCCGTGGCTGTCGGTCGCGGTCGGGCGAACGGGCGCAGCGCCGGCTCCGAGCGCACCGATCGAGCCGCGCCTGCTGCTGCAGCCGTCGGCGACACGTGCGGGGCTAGCGTCGGACATGCTGCTGCGCCCGCTCGCCTGGGGCGTCGATATCGCGTTGCTCGCGTTGCTTGGCATGGCGCTGCTGGCGCACCTTTGGCACGCTGCTCGCGAAAGGCGGCCCTCACCCCCCCGCCCCCTCTCCCTGACGCGGGAGAGGGGGAGAATGGCGGGCGGTCAGGGGCTAGCATCCGAGGAGGGTGTCGCCGCGAACTGGACGGCCTCGGAGCACCCCCTGCTCGCGCTTTACGTGCTCGCCGCGTCCACGCTCGCGCTCGCGGCCCACCTGCACCTGTTCGGACGGGCGGTCATCCTCTCGGGCGGCAACGACTGGCTGGCTTACGAGGGCTTTGCCCGCGCCGTCCTACTCGATGGTCCGCTCCTCACCGAGGGGCGCCCACTCGGCCAGGGCGCGCCCTACTACTATCAGCCGCTCTACATCTACTGGCTCGCCCTCGTACACCTCGTGCTCGGCGAGGGGCTGTTCGGGCCGCTCCTGGCAAACGCATTGCTCGGGATCGCGGCCGGCCTGGGCGTGTACGCGCTCGGGCGCGAGCTGTTCGGGCGTCTGGCCGGCGGCGCCGCACTGCTCGCCTTCGAACTGTGTCGCGTCACGTTCTTCGCGCCCACGGCCGGGTTGCTCCTCTCCGAGAATCTCCTCATCCCGCTCGTGCCCATCATCTTGCTCCTGTTCGTGCGCGCCGCGCGTGGGGCCGGCTGGGGCTGGCTGGTCGCGGCCGGCGTGGCGCTCGGGCTCGGCGGGCTGGCGCGCACGACGCCGCTCGCGCTACTGCCGCCGGCGCTGCTCGTGCTGGCCGTCGCGTTTCGACGGCGCCGGCTGTCCGGTCAGGGAACCGTCGCGCGGCTGGCGGTCGTCATCATGGCGTGCTCGCTGACGGTGGGCGTAGCGACCGTCCGCAACTACGTCGTCGCGGGCCGCCCGGTCCCGATCACCAGCAGCGCCGGGGCGAACCTCTGGGAGACACACCGCCCGTCGTCGCGCGTCGATCTCTCGCGCATCGACCGCGACCCGCTGTACGAGCGGCTCGGCCTGGACCGACCGACGCGCGAGGTCGCCGAGTTCGTGCGGCAGGATCCGCTCGGCTACGTCGGGACGCTCGTCCCGATGTTCCTCTACGCGGTCGGCGTCGTCGGCGCCGTCTCGGGCACGTCGGAGGTGCATCTCGGGCTGGCCGGCATGTGCGCGGCGTACGCGCTGACGTCGCTGCTCGTCCCGCGCGCCCGATCCTTGCCCACCCTTTTCATGCATGGGTTCGTCTGGTCGCACCTGGCGCAGATGACCGTCTTTTTCTCCCATCAGTACGGCTTTCGGCTCATTTTGCCGATGTACGTCGCCATGGCACCGGTCGTCGGCCTCGGCATCTGGACCCTACTGTCCACGGTGCTCCGCCTCGCACTGGGGCGTCGGCGGACCGTCGCGCCGGCCCTGGTCCAACCCGCACCGCTGGTGCCGCGCACGCTCGGGACCGTCGCCTTGATGCTGGTCGGCGCGGCCGTGCTGGGCGTCGGCGCATCACCCGCCCTGACCGGCGGGGCATCGTCACTCGCCGATGCCCGCGAGTCGTTCTACGGGATGACCGGAGATGCCGCGCTGGCGGCCCGGCAGGCGCTGCGGCTCGACCTGATGCGACAGGCGGATTCGGTGTACTTCGCGGGCGACGATGGGCGTTCGGCTTCGGTCGCCTACCTGCGCGGCCTGGCTTTTCCAACGATGCGCTGGTTCGACGGCGCGCGCGGCATCGTCTTCCCGCCGCCCGAGCAGCAGGCGCTCTACGTCCTGCCCGACCGCGCCGCCGCTGACGTCGCGCTCCGCTGCATCGGCGACGACCCATCGGCCGGGCCGGCCGCCGACCCTCGGACCGGAGCGGGCATGACGGTCGCGCTTGCAAGTCGCGAAGGTGCGGCCTGCACGCGCTCCCGTCAGGAGATTGGCGCGCCGTTCGAGGGCGCTGCCCGCATCCTCGGCCTCGATGCGCCGGCCTCGATCGAGCCGGGCCGGCCGATGGACATCACGGTCCGCTGGGAGCCGCTCGCCCGCCCGCGCGACCGCGCCCGCCCCACCGTCCGCCTCGTCGATTCCAAGGGGCGGCGCTGGGGCGGGCCGGCCGAGGTGAGCGTCTACCCGAGTTCGTCGTGGCGCCCCGGTGAGCTGGTGGTCGGCCTCGCACGCCTGGACGTCGATCCGACGCTGCCGCCCGGCGAGTACGGCATCGACGTCGGGGTCACGAGCGGCTCGGCCTCGGCGCGGCTCGCCGAGAGCGGGGCGTGGGGCCAGCGCGGCCAGTCCGCAGCCCACGGCGGCAGTGTGCGGCTCATAAGTCGCTCGACGCCGCTCGCCACCTACGCACTCCCCCTGCCGTCCGTCCGCAACGACATGCTCGATGGGGTGCGCTTCCTGGGGGCCGTGCTCAACCGCGACCAGCCGAAGCCGGGCGAGCGGCTGACGGTGAGCTTGTTCTGGCAAAATGCAGCTTCGCGGCTCGCCGATAGGGAGGTCAGCCTGATCATGCGCGACGGACGCTCGGTGGTGCATGAGTGGCGCGGCGTGCCGGTCGATGGCACCTACCCAACGTCGCGCTGGAAGCCATCGGAGATCGTGCGCGATACCTGGGATCTGGTGCTTCCCGCGACCATGCCGAGCGGCGCCATCGAGCTCGCGGTTGGCCTGGCAGCGCCCACGGAAATGCCGAGCCAGTATCTCGGGCTTTCCTCGTTCACCGTTCAGCCCGTCGCGCGCACGCTCACGGAGCCGTCGATCCGGACGCGCCAGGAGGCCCGCTTCGGCGAAGTCGCTCGGCTGGTCGGCTTCGACCTTCGCCAGCGACGGGTCAAGCCCGGCGACTCGGCTGACCTGACGCTCATCTGGCAGGCGTTAGCAGAAGGGCGGGACACCCTCGCGGTCGGGCTCTACCTGCTCGACGGCGACGACCGCACCGTCGCCCAGAGCGAGGAGGAACCGGCCGGTGGCCGCCGCCCGACCGCCGGCTGGACGGCCGGCGAGTTCGTCGAGGACGCCCATGAGCTCCGCGTCCCGCGCGACGTGCCGCGCGGCCGATACAGGGTGGCGGTCGGGCTCGTGGCCGACGACCGCCGGCCGCTGCTCGACGAGCACGGGCAGGAGCGCGTCGTCCTCCAAACCGAGCTGGCGGTCGAATGATCGATGCCCCGCCGCGCCCCACTGTCTGCGAGTCGCCCAGAAAGCCGACCGCCGCCGTACCCGCCACGTGGGTGCTGCTCGCGAGTGCCGGGCTCGCGCTCGGCTACCTGCTGGCGCCGGGGCATCCGCACGGCTGGCTACCCGGACTGCCGTGGCGTCCGAGTGCGCTGGCGACGGCGCTCGCGATCGGCATTGCTCTCTTTGCCCTCTGGCCGTCCACGGAGCGGGGGACGCGGGCGATCGTGCAGCGGCTCGCGTGGGTGATCCCCGCCGTACTTCTGGCCCTGACGCTCGCGAAGCTCACAACGGGCGCACTCGGGCTGCCGCATGGCCTGCCGGCCGCCTACTACGACAACAGTCGCTTCTCCGGCGCCGTCGAGCCATCGACCGACTTCCCCGGCGCGCCCTGGACCCGCCTCGACTCCGAGCTCGACTTCGGCGGCGACGAGTTCCCGACCTTCTTCCTGAACGACGTGGTGCGCTTCAACTTCACCGGCGCGGAAGCCGAGCGCCGCAAGAATCTGCCGTTCGCGGTCCGCTGGCAGGGGACGCTCTACGCGCCCCAGGCGATCACCTACCGCTTCTGGCTAAGCGCGTCCGGACCCGCCACGCTGACGGTCAACGGCAAGCAACTCGCGAAGGTCGATGCCGACGGCCGCGAAACGGCCCAGAGCGCCGCCGAGCTGACCGAGGGGCCGAACGACGTCGCCGCGACGTACGCCCGGCGACCGCCGCGCTCGGGCTACTTGAAAGTCGATTGGGAGCTGGAAGGTCGGCGGCAGCCGCTGCGGTCGCCATACCTCTTCTCCGCGCCCGTCGATTCTGCCCGATGGCATGCGGACGCGACCGTGCTGCTCGCGGCACGCGCGCTCGACGGCGTGTTTCTGGCGACGCTGGCGATAGCGGCGATTTGGCTCGTCGCCGAGCGGGCGCGACTGCTCGTACGGGGGCGCGGCGCTCGTTGGCCGCTGGTCGAACGGCCGCTGCTCGGCCTGTGGCTCGCCGGCATGGCGGCGTACGCGCTCCTGCCCGACCTCGATCGCGTCGGCAAGTTCGAGCTGCTCGGGGGCGGGCAGGACTGGCTCACGCACGAGGGCTTCGCCCGCGACATCCTCATCAACGGGCCGCTCATGACGCTCGGCAAGGCGCTCGGTGAGGGCCGCACGTACTACGCGCAGCCGTTCTACCCGTATGCACTGGCCCTGTTCCATTGGCTGACCGGCGAGGACTTGTACGGAGTCTACGCGATCCAGGTCTTCGGGACCGGCGTGACCGGCGTGTTGCTGTACTCTCTGGCGAAGCGGCTGTTCGGCGTGCCTGCCGCCCTTGCCACGTTCGCGCTATTCGTGATGCTGCGTGCGTGGCACCTCGATTGGGTGTCGCGGCGGCTGTTATCCGAGAGTGTGTATTTCGTGATCCTCCCGGCCCTGTTGCTGTGCGTCGTCCGCGCGATGGACGGCCGCCGCAGACTGGATTTCTTGCTCGCCGGGCTGTTCCTCGGCCTCGCGATCGTGACGCGCGGCCCGACCATGCTGCTCGTGCCGTTCGTCGCGTACTTGCTCTGGCGGAGCCTCCGAACGCCCGTCGCACCCATCTCACCAAGCGATACCCAGGCATCGGCCGGCGGCGCCGCACGTCAGACCACGCACGACGCCGAGCCGCTCTCGCGGCGGGCCGCCGCCGGCCGGATCGGGCTGCTGGTCGCCGTGGCCGCCGCGATCGTCATGCTGGTGCCGATCAGGAACGCGCTGGTGGCGGGCGAGCCGGCCCTCGCCGCATCAAGCGGCGGCGTAAACTTACAGAAGCTGCACCGCCCGTCGCCCCAGGTGAAGCTCGGCGAGGCGCAGCGCCGCCCGTTCGCCGCCCTCATCAAGGACGCGCCGACCCGCGAGACGGTCGAGTTCATGATCCAGGATCCCGCGGGATACGCCGCGTCGTACGTGCCGCTCGCGCTGTACACCCTCGGCTACGGCGCGGCCATCGAGGAGAGCTACGTCACCATCTGGCCCGAGCTCGTGCTCCTCAATGTGCTGTACCTCATGGCGATCCTCCTACTGCCAGCAGCCCGCACGATGCGGGCGGGACCGTTGCACGCGTTCGTGCTCGTCCACTTTGCCACCATGGTCGTGTTCGCGCCGTACGACTACGACAACCGCCTGGTGCTCCCGATGTACCTGCCGATTGCGGTGGTCGCGGGTGCGGCACTCGCGGCGCCACTCGCGTGGGCCGCTATTCGTCTCGGGAACACGCGCCACGGGGCGGTCAGCCTCACCGCCGCCGCACCCCGTACCGAGCGCGCCACATGAACCGCGAGGTGGTACGCTTGGTGGCCCTCGCTCCCCAGGGCGGTCGATCCTGATGGCAATGCACGTCGCCGAGCACGCCGCCGCGCCGCCCGCCATGTCGCGCGCCCGCGCGTCCGATCCGCCCAAGTTGACGCCGCGCACGTGGTCCATCTCGCGGGTGGCGGCCACCGCTGCCGCGGGCGGGCTCGGCGCCCTCTTCTTCGCGGTCACGGCCTGGATGGCGTTCGCGCGCCACGCGGCGTTCAATACTGGGCGCTACGACCTCGAGATCTACACCCAGGTCGTCTGGAACCTCTCGCAGGGCAACGGCTTCGCCACAACGCTCCTGAAGACGAACCTGAGCCACCTGGCCGAGCACGTCGCGCTCGTGCTCGTGCCGCTCGCCGGCCTGTACTGGCTCTTTCCCGACCCGCGTCTGCTGCTCGGCGTCCACCAGCTTGCGCTCGCGCTGCTCGGGTGGCCGCTGTTCGTGACGGCCCGCCGCGCGCTCGGCTCGGACCTCCAGGCGCTAATCGTGCTGGCCTGCTTCTACCTGACGCCCTCGCTCGGAGGGATCGCGCTCGACGACTTTCACGCCGTGCCACTCGCCACCGTGCCACTGGCGACCGGACTGGCGCTCGTGATGGGCGGTCGTGCCCGCCTCGGTGCGGCCGTTGCCTTGCTGGCGCTGCCGATGGAGGAAGAGACGGCGCTGGCGGTTGGCGGGCTCGGAGCGCTGCTCTGGCTGCGCCGCGAGCGGGTGCTCGGGACGGTCGTTGGCATGACTGCCATCTTCTGGCTCGCGGCGATCGTGTTCGTCGTGATGCCGCGCTTCCACGACCCGCGCACGCTCGGCACGGTCGACGGCAACCGCACGCTCAACCACTTCGCGGAACTGCGCGAGCAGCCGGCCAAGCTCGCGGATCGCCTGTTCGGCGAGCGCGGGCGCGACGCCGCCCTCTGGCTCGGCGTGCCGACCGGCGGCCTGGCGATGCTTTCGCCCGCGACGCTCGCGGTCGGCGCGCCAACGTTCGCCGCGCTGATGCTCCAGGATCGCGACGACACGTTCGGCCGGCACTGGGCCATCCCGCTGACGGTCTCGCTCTGGTTCGCGACGGCGCTCGGGCTGGCGCGCCTTCCGCACGGCCCGCGCCGCGTCACCGGTCTCGGGCTGCTCATATTCGGGACCGCCTTCTCGTATCTCGCGGTCGGCCCGCTGCCCGGCGGGGGCCGCTTCGATCGCGATGCGCTGCGGCCTGACGAGCGGACGGCGCTGTTGGAGCGCGCCGTCGAGCGCGTCCCGGCCGGCGCGATCGTCGTCGCGAGCCCAAACGTCGTCGCGCACCTGGCGAACCGACCCGAGGCGTACGTCTTCCCGATCGACAGCCACTACGATGAGGGGCTCGGCTGGCGGCGCAAGCGCCCCGACTTCTACGCGCTGGACCTGACCGACGAGCTGACCAGCCGCGCCACCATCTCCGAGCGCCTCAACCCACTCAACGCGGATCGTCCGTTCCACGTCTGGTCACCCGGCCGCAAGGTGCTCGTGTTGAGTGACGGCCCGCCGCCGACGCCGACGAACGCGCTCGACGCCCGCTTCGGAGGGCGACTGCTGCTGAAAGGCTACGATCTGGAACAGACTTCGGAGGGCACGCGCGTCGTGCTGCACTGGGAGCGCTACGACGACCTGCGCGGGCGCTACGACCGCGAGCTGACCGTCTCGGACGCGAGCGGCGCGACGGTCCTCTACGAGGAGGACATGGCGCTCTCGCAGACCTACGGCTCGAACAAGTGGAAGCTCGGCCAGACGATCATGGACGAGATCCTGGTGCCCCCAACAGACCGCCCGACGCGAATGCGGATCGCCTGGGTGGCGCAGGATAAGCGGCGGCCCTTCCAGCTCGAAGACGGCGCCGAAGCATTCGAGATCGTGCTGCCGGGCGGTCGCTGAGGCCCGATGGAGGCGCCCGTAGCGGAGCGCGCGTCAACTACCAAGGCGCGTTTGGGGGCTTGCGGCGGTCAATCCGTCGATGCGGAGCATTCCGGGGGACGGCCAGTCCATCCCGGTCTGCTGCTCGTCGCGGCCTGCTTCGCGTATCTGCTCGCGCCGGGCCATCCACTCGGGCTGCTCGGCGGGGTGCCGCTCGGCCAATTGTCGCTGGTGTCGATCGGGGTGCTCGCGATCGGCATCTTCGGATGCGGCCTGCCGACGCCGTCGCGGCGCGTCTGCCTGCTCGCGCTCGTCGCGGCCGTCGCGACAGTCCTGAAGCTCGCGCTCGCCTGGACCGCGCCGACCTATGGACTGGCGGCCACCTACTACAGCAAGCTTCGCCTCGGCGGCGATGCCGAACGATCGACCGATTATCGAGGCGCGCCTCGAGCCGACTTCACTCGCATCGAGGGCGGTCCCGGCCCGCACCTGTACCTTCATTTCTTCAACGACGTCGAGCGGTTCAACTTCTACGAGGGGGACGATCCCGACCGCGCGACGCTGCCGTTCGCCGTGCGCTGGGACGGCACCCTGATCGTGCTCAGCGATGGGCAGTATCCGCTCTCGCTCGCGGCATCCGGCGACGCGGCCTTGTTTCTCGACGACCGCCCGATCCTCACCGTGGCGGCGCGCGGCGGCCAGCGCCAGGACCGTGTGACGCTCCCGCTGACGGCCGGCACGCACCGTCTCCGCGCCCACCTGATCCACGCCGGCGACCTCAAGCCGTACCTGCACCTCAACGCCGACATGGGCCGGGGACTAACCTCGCTGCGCCCGCCGCACGTCGTGGCCGATGCGTCTACTCCAGATCGGGTCACGGGTGATGTAGCCGCTGCGTGGGCCGCTCGGGTGCTCGACATAAGCATCGTCGTGCTGATACTCGGCCCGATCATCATGCTGGCGGCAAACCGCGCCCGCCACATCGTCGCCGCGAAGGACGCACGGTGGCAGCTCGCTGAGCGCCCGCTGCAGGCGCTCGTATTGCTCGCCGTGCTCGCCCATGCACTCGCCTCCACCACCGAGCTCTATCGTCGCGCCGTCATTCTCGAAGGCGGGCAGGACTGGCTGACGTATGAGTCCTACGCCCGCGACATCCTGCTCAATGGCCCGCTGATGACGCTCGGTGAGCCGCTCGGGAAGGGCAAGCCGTTCTTCTTCCAGCCCTTCTACCCCTACGCGCTCGCGGCGGCGCACTGGCTGACGGGCGAAGATCTCTGGGGTCCGGTCGTCCTCCAGCTCATCGGTGTGGGCGTGGCGGGCGTCGTCCTGTTCTTTCTGGCAATGCGGCTGTTCGGCGTTGGGGCGGCGGTGGCCACGCTCGGGATGTTCCTCGTGCTGCGCGCCACGCAGCTCGACTGGGTCGCCCGCAAGCTGCTCTCCGAGAACCTGTACTTCGTGGTGCTGCCGGCGGCGATCCTGCTGCTGGTCCGCTACGTCGATGAGCGGCGGGTGCGCGATCTCGTCGGCGCGAGTTTGCTGCTGGGCGTCGCCTCGATCACCCGCGCCCCGACGTTGCTGTACGTGCCGCTCGCGGCGACCGTGATGGCCGTCGCCCTCACGCGCGGCAGTTTGCGACCGAATGGCATTGACGCGGGCGACGAGAGGCCCGGTGCGGCTCGTGGTCCGATGTCCCGGCGCGGAGCCCTCATCGCGTTCTGCGCGCTCGGATTGCTGACCGCCAGCGTAGCCGCCCTGGTGCCACTCCGCAATTACGTCGTCTCCGGCCGCCCAGCGCTCGTCGCCTCGAACGGCGGCGCGACGCTGCTGCTCGCGCATACACCGACCGACAAGGTCCGGCTCGCCGGCATTGACCGCAACCCCGTTTACAACTGGCTCAAGCTGGACCGCGCCACCCGCGAGGTGGTCGAATTCGTGCGCCAAGATCCGGCCGGCTACGTCGCGACGCTGGTGCCGCTCGGTCTATACGCGATTGGCATCCCGAATGGGATCGAGGGTGCCGGTCTGGTCGCGCCGGACATCCTGGCGCTCACAATCCTCTACCTGGCGGCGCTGGTCGCGCTACCGGGCGCGCGAACCCTCCGATCGGCCCTGCTCCACGTCTTCATCGGGCTGCACCTGGCGATCATGATGACGTTCCTTCCCTATGTGTACGGGTACCGCCAGGTGCTCCCGATGCAGCTCCTGATGCTCCCGTTCTGCGGCGCCCTGCTGGCCAACCTCGTTGGGCGCATCGCAGCTCGGCGTCGCGGTCGATGCGGCCGACTGCCGACTCAGGCGCCGCGGGCCGATGCGGACCCGATCTCCACCACGACGTAGCGGTCCTCGATCGACACAGGGTAGGTCTCCGCCACGTAGGGACCCTTGCGCAGGTCCGAGATGCCGGCGGTGCGGACGCCCGAACCGGTGATGGCGGTCACCTGGGTGGCAGGACTGGCGTTTTCGACCGCATCACCGGCGGCCACGTCGACCTCATAGGCACGCACGCGCACCCTGGCGGGGTTGAACCAGGACTGGCCGGTCCGGATGTCGTACTCCCAGGAGTGCCAGGGGCAGCGCAGGATCTCGCCGGCGCGCGTGTAGCGGAACGCCTCGCCCGGCGCCGCGACCTCGATCTGGCCGGCCAGTCGCCCCTCGCACAGCGGCCCGCCCTGGTGGGGACAGCGGTTGAGCAGGGCAAAGAGCTCGCCATCGATGTTGAACACGCCAATCTGCCGCCCGGCGACATCCACGATCTTGCGCGTCCCAGGCGGCAGCTCATCGACGCTGGCGACGACGTAGCGAGCCATCAGAAGCGGTAGAGTGACCGAGCGTTCTCGGCCATGATGCTGCGTCGTACGTCAGCCGGCACGCCGGCCGGGATCGCCGTATCCGGGGCGTCGAAGTCCCAGTGCGGATAGTCGGTCGAGAACATGAGGCGGTCGTTCATTCCGAGGTCGTCGAGCAGCCGCTGGAACGCGGCCGGCGACCCCGGCTCCTCGATCGGCTGGGTCGTGATCCAGAAGTGCTCGCGGATGTACTCCGAGGGCAGCCGCTTCAGGTGCGGCACCTCGGCCTTCAACTTCCCGTAGGCACGGTCGAGCCGCCACATCAAGGGCGGTAGCCAGCCGAAGCCGCCCTCGATGAGGACGAACTTGAGGTTGGGAAACCGCTCGAAGACGCCCTCGGTCACCAGGCTGATCACCTGATCCTGGAACGAGGCCGATTGCCCGGTGTGGTACTCGATGTAGAACGAGGGGTGTCCGACCCCGGTGATCGGCCAGCCGCCCTGCGCGCCGAAGTGCATCCCGACCGGCAGGTCGTACTCGCACGCGGCCTCGTAGATCGGCCAGTACTTGCGTCGCCCGAGCGGCTCGTGCGTACGTGCTTCGAACTGGATCTGGACGAAGCGTCGGTCGTTGGCGCGCCGCCGGATCTCCTCGACGGCCAGGTCGGGGGCTTCGTAGGTCACCGCGATGGAGGAGCGGAAGCGCGGCTCGGGGTCGAGCCATTCGGCGACCTGCCAGTCGTTGATCGCCCGCGACATAGCGCCGCCCCACTCGAGATTGAGCTGCTTGCCCGAGCCGAGCAGCGGCAGCAGCACGCCGTACTCGATGCCCCAGCGGTCGAGCAACTGCTCGCGCATGAAGCCGAGGTCTGAGCCGGGCTTCAGCCCGGACGGCGGCCAGGCGTCGGTGCGGGCGGCGTGCTCCGAGGCGAGTGGGTATGAGAGGCCGTGGTAGGTGCGCGCCCCGAACTGGTCGGCATGTTGACGCCACCGCTCTGAGAGGTAGGGGTGCAGGGATGTCTCGGAAGGAAACGCGTTGTGGATGTCGCAGTCGATGATGGCCGTCCCGGCCGGGCGCTCTACGACGGACTCGCGCACCGCGATCGTCATCGTGTCCTCCTACAGCCGGTAGAATGCGCTGGCGTTCTCGGAAAGTATTTTGCGCTCCAGGCCGGGCGGGAGTCCGGCCGGCAGCGCCTCGGCGAGATCGTCGAACTGCCAGTGCGGGTAGTCGGTCGAGAACATCAGCATCTCGTCCGAGCCGAGCTCGCCGATCAGGTCGAGCGTGCGCTGCGCGTCAGGCGGGCCGTCGAGGGGCTGGAGCGTGAACCGGACGTGCTCGCGGATGTACTCCGAGGGCAGCCGCTTGGTCCAGGGGATCTCGCGCTGGAGCCCTTTCCACTCCTTGTCGAACCGCCAGAGGAACGGCGGCAGCCAGGCGAAACCGCTTTCGACGCAGGCGACTCGCAGAGTCGGGAAGCGGTCGAAGACCCCCTCGACGATCATGCTCATGAGCTGGCTCTGGAACGCCGTGGCCATCCCGACGTACTCCTCCAGGTAGTAGGAGGGCCAGCCGACCGAAGTCGGCGGGTTGCCGGGGTTGCCGCCGAAGTGCAGGCCGACTACGAGGTCGTGGCGCACGGCCGCCTCGTAGATCGGGTGCCAGTGGCGATTGCCGTACGGCAGCGACGAGCGAGCCGGCAGGTAGATCTGCACGACGCCCAGGTGGCCGCCCAGGCGGTCAATCTCGCGAGCGGCGAGCTCGGGCTGTTTGGTCGGGACGACCAGCGACGCGCGCAGGCGCGGCTCGCGGTCCAGCCACTCAGCGACCAGCCAGTCGTTCACCGCGCGAGCAATTGCCACGTCCGCGTCGGGGTTGTGAATCGAATCGACCGCGTACGAGCAGTTCAGGATGGCCAGGCGGCTACCCCACGCATCGAGCGCCTGCTCGCGCAGCAGGTCGAGGCTCGACCCGGCCGGCCCTTTCGGCGGCGTGGAACCGAGGCGTGCCGTCGTCGGCGCCTTTGGGTAGGCGGTGTCAACTGGCCCTTTGAAGCCCGACTGGGAGATGTACTCGCGCCAATGTTCATCGAGGTACGGGAGGAGTGCTTCGACCGAGGGCACTACGGCATGGACGTCGCAATCGATCACGTCACGAGCGATCATGCCGGCACGGTACTGCACGAGGCTGCGTCGCGTCAAATCTTCCATGCTGGTGCGGGGCATCACCTTCGGATCATCTCCACGAGACCGTGCTACATCGTCACCTCTGCTCCATGCGCTCACCGCGCCCCACCTGGGGATCGTGATGACCTTCCTGCCGTCCGTCCGCGGCTACCGCCAGGTGCTCCTCACGCAACTCCCGCCGCTGGTCTTCGGCGGCGCCTAGCACGCGCACACTATCGGCGTGGTCATCACTGGCCGCGTCCGGCCCGCCCGACGTACTCGGGCCGGCCGTCAGCCAGCGGGCGCTCCGCTGCTGGAGCACGGCGCCCGCTACCGCGGCAACCGAGTCGAGCAGCACGTCGGTCGGCAGCGCCGTGCGCCCGTAGACGAACGACTGCCGCGTCTCGTCGATGATGGCGAACACGATTGCCGTCGCCAGCGTGCCGATCAGTGCGACGACGCGCCCGAAGCCGAGGCCGCCGCGCGGGCTCGTCAGGGCGTAGCGAAGCGCCCAGCCGAGCGTGGCGTACACGAACACGTGCCCGCCCTTCGCCTTCAGGATGCCCAGGATGCTCGCGCCCGTCTCGGGCGGGGCCGCCACCGACGACGTGAACAGGATCGCGGCCATCCAGAGGCCGATGAAGAGCCAGATCAGCACGCTACGCTAGTCCGGCACAGTCTGCGCCGCCCGCCGCTCGGGAGCGACGAGCTTGCGTGCCGAACGCAGGCCTCCGAGCAGCAGGACCGCCGCGCACGCGCTCGCGCCGTCGATCAGCACGTCGGTGGCGCGCGGCTCTCGGTGGGGCACCAGCGACTGCCGCAGCTCGTCGCACGCGCCGAACGCGGTCGCCGCGATTACGGCCCAGACGGCGGCGACGCGGAACGTCAAGGCCAGGCCACCGCCGCTCTGCGTGAGCGCGCGCATCAGGAGCAGGGCTAGCCCGCCGTACTCGACGACGTGCGCCAGCTTAGCCAGCGTGTACGTCGTGCGGATGACCTCGCCGGTCGCCGGATTCTCGCGAAGCGGCAGACTGGACTGGCTGGAGAGCGCCATGATGGCAGCCATCCACGCGACGACCGGCAACCAATACCACAGGAGGCTGCGCAGGCGGCTCACGGGCGGCCCGAGCGACCCAGGCTCACGAGATGGCAGCGGAGTTCGCGGGAAACGCGGCGATGATCTTGGTGAGCGCGGCATCGAGGGACGTGTCCGGGGTGTAGCCGATCGTCTCGCGCAGCTTGGTGACGTCGGGGACGCGGCGACGCATGTCCTCGAACCCGTCGCCGTACGCCTCGGCGTACGGGACGTAGACGATCTCCGAACGGCTGCCGGTCAGCTCGATGATCCGGGCCGCGAGGTCGGCGATGCTGATCTCGTGCTGTCGCCCGACGTTGAACACGTCGCCCCAGGCGGCTTCGCACTCCGAGAGGCCGATGACGCTGCGCACGACGTCCTCGACATAGGTGAAGCAGCGAGTCTGGTGGCCGTCGCCGAAGACGGTGATCGGCTCGTCGTTGAGCGCCTGCCCGATGAAGCGCGGCACGACCATGCCGTAGCGCCCGCGCTGGCGCGGCCCGATCGTGTTGAAGAAGCGGAGCGCGATGGTCGGCAGCCTTCGCTCCTGCCAGTAGGCAATCGCGAGCGCCTCGTCGGCAGCCTTGGCGGTGGCGTACCACCAGCGGCTCAGGCGGCTCGACCCAAGGATGCGATCGTCGTCCTCGCGCAGGGGGCCGGAGTCGTTCTTGCCGTACACTTCGGAGGTCGAGGCGATGAGCACCGGGCGGCGGTGGCGGTCGGCAGCGCCGAGCACGATGTCGGTGCCGCGCAGGTTCGTCTCGAGCGACCCGAGCGGGTGATCGAGCACCCACTTCACGCCGACCGCCGCCGCGAGGTGGAACACCAGGTCCGCCTCGGCCACCGCCGCCTCGACGGCCTGCTCATTCAAGATCGAGTCGATGGTCACGCGCAGGCGCCGATCCGCCCCGGCGCGGGCGAGGTTCTCGCGCACGCCGGTCGAGAGGTTGTCAAGCACGTGGACCCGATCCCCGCGCGCAAGCAAGGCTTCGACGAGGTGCGAGCCGATGAAGCCGGCGCCGCCGGTGACGAGCGCTAGCATATCGGGTCGGAGCTCCTTGCAGCGAGTGTGTTCGTCGGGGTGTCCGCCGTCGGAGCAACGGCCGTCATCGAGACACCGCCTTCAATGCCTGGGCGCTGGCTTCGTGTTCCATCTGCGACCGAAAGAACGCGCCGACGTCGCGGAAGCTTACGCCGAGCCGCCGGCAATCGGCGATCAGCCGCTCGCTCGACTGGGACGTGGTCAGCACGACCTCGTCGATGCCCTCGCGCTCGACGACTGCGCAGAGCTGGTCGGACGGGCCGAGCACCCGCACGCCGTGGATCGCGCGATGCTGCATCTCGCAATCGTCGTCGAGGAAGCCGACCACGCGATAGGCGCGATTGCGGCTGCGCGCCATCGAGCGCAACACCAGCTCGCCAGTGTCGCCGGCCCCGACGATCAGCACGCGCACCAGATCGCGCTTGCGGAACTGGGCCAGCACGTCGCGGATCAGGACGAACGACATGCGGGCCGCGACTAGCAGCACCGTCACCACGATCCAGTCGATCAGTAGCACCGCGCGCGGAGCGCCGCCATCGCCGCTCAGCACGTACTGGAGCACGACGAAGCAGAACAGCGACCCGAGGAAGCTGGCGAGGCCGAGCCGGATCAGGTCCGAGCTGCCCATGTAGCGCCAGATGCTTCGATACGCGCCGAACATGAACAGCGTCGCGAGCTTGATGCTCACCACGAACGGAAGCACCGCCGCGAATTGCTCGACGAAGTGGCGGGTAAGCGTGCCCTCGAAGCGGACCAGGTAGGCCGCAAGCAAGCCGAGGCAGATGAGCGTCAGGTCGAGCACCATCTCGACCACCTGCCGCTTGTAGAGCAGCGTGCCGCCGATGACGAGCTTGCCGACCAGGCCGACTTCCTTCTGGATCTTCTGATAGTCGGCCTCGGTGTAGATGCGCACCTGGCCGAGGTAGATCCCGAAGAACGCGACTCCCAGCGCCAGCAGCGACCCGAGCAGCAGGGTCAGCATGCCGTCCAGGTGGTTCGAGGCGACGGCCAGGATGCCGAACAGGGCGCTCACGGCGTACAGCACCAGTACCGCCGAGCGCTCGCTCAGGCCGAGCGCCACTAGCCGGTGCGACAGGTGGTCTCGGCCGCCCTGCGAGATCGGGCGGCGGTGGAGCGAGCGCACGATTGTGACGAGCGTGGTATCCAGAATTGGGAGGGCCATGATGCCCACCGGCACAAGCAGCGTGAGCGCCAGCTCCGATGTGCCCTTGGCCGCCCCGAGCACCACCAGTCCGCTAAGCAGGTAGCCGAGCAGCAGGCTGCCGGAGTCGCCCATGAAGATGCGGGCGGGGTTGAAGTTGAAGACGAGGAAGCCGCCGCAGGCGCCGGCGATCAGCAAGCAGAGCAGCGCGGTCTGATGGTCGCCTTGCAGGTAGTTGTAGGCGAACAGCGTCAGGGACACGATCGCCGCGATGCCCGCCGACAGCCCATCCATATTGTCGAGCAAGTTGAACGCGTTGGTCACGCCGACGACCCAGAAGATGGTCAGCGGGATGATCAGCACCGACCACGGCAGGTACTTGCCGACCGGCAACCCGGCCACGAGCACGCAGGCGGCAACGATCTGGCCGAGTAGCTTCGAGTAGGGCGGGAGCGCACGGAGGTCGTCGATCAGCCCGAGCGCGAACATGATGGTCGCGCCGAGGATGAGCCCGCCAAAGCGGTCGAACGTATGGGCAAAGACCGACTCGGGGATGAGGAGGAAGAGCGGGACGATCCCGACGTAGATCGCCACGCCGCCCATCAGCGGGGTCGGCTGCCGGTGCCAGCGGTCGCCGCGCGGGTAGGCCACGAGGCCGATCCGCCCGGCCAGGCGCCCGGCCAGCGGCGTCGCCAGGATGGCGAAGCTGAAGGCGAGCACGCCGCTGAGCAGGTGGATCAGCCAGAGCGGCTGCCCGCTCACGCCGCCAGCCCCTTCTCGCGGGCCAGCTCCAGGTACAGACGCTCGACGTCCGCGACGAGCCGCGACGACGCATGATGGGGGTAGACCGACGCGCGGCCGGCGTGCCCAAAGGCGGCGGCTTGCTCCGGCGATTGCAAGAGGGTCAGGATGCCGTCGGCGAGCGCCTCGGGATCGCGCGGCGCAACCAGCAGCCCATTCTCGCCATGCCGCACGACGCCGCTGACGCCGCCGACATCGGTGGAGACGACCGGGCGGGCGGCCGCGAGCGCCTCGATCAGGGCGACGGGCGAGCCCTCGTTGTTTGAGGAGAGGGCGACCACGTCGAGGTCGGCGTAGACCGCGCGCATGTCGGCTCGCCAGCCGACAAATCGGACCGCGTCGCCGATGCCGAGGCTCCGCGACAGCGCTTCGAGCTCTGCGCGCCGCTCGCCATCGCCGACGACAACGAACACGGATTCTGGCGCCTCCGCGTGAACGCGAGCCGCTGCGCGCAGGAACACCTCGTGCGCCTTGATCGGCACGAGCCGCGCGACGATGCCGACCAGTCTATGGTGCCCATTGACGCCAAGGTCGGCCTTCAGGTGGCCGCGATGATGCTCGGCCCGGAGCATCGGCTCGATCTCGAGGCCGAGCGGGATCGTCACCACCTTGTCGAGCGGCGCGACGCCGTACTCGGCAATCTCGTGGCGCTGGCCGTCGTTCACGGCCACGATGCGGTCGGTCATCCGCGCCAGGGTCCGTTCGATCTCCAAGAACACGCGGCTCTTGAGCGGCCCGAAGTAGCTATGGAACGTATGTCCGTGGAACGTATGCACGACGATCGGGACGCGCGCGAGCCGCGCGGCGAGCCGACCGGCGGTGCCGGCCTTGGCCATGTGGGTATGCACGATGTGCGGACGCGAGCCACGGATCAGCCGGTACATCGCGAACACGGCACGCAGATCGTTGACCGGGCTTACTTCGCGGCCAAGATCCGGGACGATCCTCGGTGAGACGCCGTGCTTCGCCGCGAGGTCACGCATCGAGCCCTCGTGGGGGCCTTCCTGCCCGGCGACCAGGACCGAAGCGAAATGGCCGTGTTGGAGGCCGCGGGTCAGAAGGATCGCGTGAATCGCTGGGCCACCGATGTTCAGGCGAGTGATGACCCGCAGGACCCTCAGCGTTTCGGGCATGATCCCTCGCCGGGTTGCGGTGGCGCGCCCCGAGGCGCGCCAGCCAAGTATACCGACGCCCCCCTGGTGGCACAAGGCGAGCGCACAGCTCGATCAGGGCCTTTTCACCAGATGAGGAGGAGAGGTACTGTAAGTGGTCATCTGGGCGATGGAGTGAGGAGGCGGTGTTTCAGAAGCGGAAGGCGGTGCC
>Ga0136611_10000733_pt1 | contig 22118 bp, 13 predicted proteins | sample AntDrymUQ2232306_2_FD_106645 | JGI IMG/M metagenome (GOLD analysis project Ga0136611, IMG submission 106645) | Polar desert sand microbial communities from Dry Valleys, Antarctica - metaG UQ223 (23.06) | ecosystem: Environmental > Terrestrial > Soil > Desert | place: Antarctica: Dry Valley...
CTCGGCACCTGCAAGCACATCCTCGCCGTGCTCGAATCGCTGAAGGACGACCTCCCGACGAACTTGCAGAAGAAGAAGGCCGTCGTCGTCCGGCCCGAAGTCTACCTGCACTACGGCGAGAGCCTGCAACTCGGCATCCACCTCCCGCCGCGCCACTCGGACAAGCTCGCGGGGCTGGCGAAGAAGTTCTTCGACGTGCGCGGACTCTGGTCGGGCCGGGGCCGGTACGAAGACTTGATCGCGGCCGTGCAGAGCGTTCCCGAAGATGTGACGATGGGTTCCGATGCGCTCGACTTCGTCGATCGCGAGGTCGAACGAGTCGAGATGCTCCGCCGCGAAAGCGAGTGGCTCGATCGCCTCGGAGCCGGCACTCTCGACCTGAATCTGCTGAAGGTGCCGCTGTACGATTACCAGACGCGCGGGGCGCTCTTTCTGGCGTGCCGGGGGCGGTCGATCCTCGGCGACGACATGGGCCTCGGCAAGACGATCATGGCCCTCGCAGCCGTCGAGCTGCTGGCCCGCGAGCGCGGCATCGGCCGCGTGCTCGTGGTCGCGCCGAGCTCCGTGAAGTACCAATGGGAAACGGAGATCCAGAAGTTCACGGGTCGCGCGGTGCAGGTCGTCGAAGGCAGCCCGACCGACCGCACCGACCTGTACGCCGAGCCGACGTTCTACCGGCTCGTAAATTACGAACAGGTCGTCCGCGACTTGCCCGCAATCAACGCCTGGAAGCCCGATGTCGTGATCCTCGACGAAGCCCAGCGCATCAAGAATTGGGAGTCGAAAACGTCGAAGGCCGTGAAGAAGCTCGCGAGCCGCTACGCGATGGTGCTGACGGGCACGCCGCTCGAAAACAAGCTCGAAGAACTCTACAGCATCGTGCAATTCGTCGATGAACGCCGCTTCGGTCCCGCTTTCCAATTCCTCCAGGATCACCGCGTCCTCGACGAGCGCGGCAACCTCGTCGGCTACCGCAACCTCGACTCGATCCGTCAGAAGCTCGAACCGATCTTCCTCCGGCGCACGCGCGGCGAAGTGCTCACGCAACTCCCGGCGCGAACCGACAGCACCGTCTACGTCGAACTGAGCGAGGCCCAGCGCGGGCCGTACGACGAGCAGCGGACGGCCCTCGCCCGGCTACTGCAGAAGGGCTTCCTGAGCGACATCGACCGCCGGCGGATTTTGGCGTGCCTGTCGAATATGCGGCTCGTCTGCGACAGCACCTTCCTGCTCGACAAGACGACGAACCATTCGCCGAAGCTCGACGAGTTCGCCGAGATCGTGCAGGAATTGAAGGCCGAAGAGGATCACAAACTCGTCGTCTTCAGCCAGTGGGAGACGATGATCCTGAAGGCGGCCGAGCGGCTCGATCAATTGGGCATCGGCTACGCCGTGCTGCACGGCGGTCTGAGCGGGCGCGACCGGAAGACGGCCCTGGCGACCTTCCGCACGCAGGCCGATTGTCCCGTCTTCCTGAGCACCGATGCCGGGGGCGTCGGGCTGAATTTGCAGGTCGCGGATACCGTCATCAATCTCGAACTGCCGTGGAACCCGGCCGTGCTCGAGCAGCGGATCGCCCGAGTCCACCGGCTGGGGCAGAAGAAGCCGGTGCGCGTCGTCAATCTCGTGACGCGCGGCACTATCGAGGAGCGCGTGCTTCGGACGCTCGAACAAAAGCAGAACCTGTTCGCGGGGGTCTTCGACGGCGAGGAGGACGAGATCGCCTTCGCGGCCGTGCCGACGGGCGGATTCTTGGCGACCGTCCGCGAGTTGCTGGAGGATGCGAAGCCGGAGATGGCGAAATTGCAGGTGCAGGTGCTCGATTGGCCGGTGCTCGAATCGACGGTCGAACTGCTGGAATCGCTCGTGAAGTGGTGCCGGCGCGATGACGTTCAGGAGCAGTTGACGCCGGAGTTGCGGGGGCGGTTGGAACTGGCGATCGGGGGATTGCCGAAGTGATGTCCGACCGTGGCGACGAGTTGGAAACTCGTCGCCACGGATCCGAGTCCCTCACTTGTCCTTCTTCTTTTCGGCGAGCTTTTCTTTCAGCTTCTTCAACTGCTCGGGGTCGATGTTGCCGGCGGGCTGGTACTTCTCGAATTCCTCTTTCGTGACGATGCCGTCCTTGTCCGCATCCATCTTTTCGAACATCCCGTCGAAGGCTTTGTCGAGTACCCCGGCACCGCCGGGGAGCTTGTCTTTGATCTTCTCGGCCATCGCTTCGCGGAACTTCTTGAACTCCTCCTTCGTGACCTTGCCGTCCTTGTCGGCGTCCATCTGGCCGAAGAGCTTCGTTTTGTCGAAGTTGCCGAGCTTGCCTTTGGCGGTCGGCTTCGGGGTTTCGGGCTTCTTCTCGTCGTCGGCGAGTGTGGCCGCGGCGGTGCAGAAGAAACCGAGGGCGCAGGCGAGCAGGAATTTGCGAAGCACGGCGGACTCCGTTGGGAAGGGGACAAGAGATACGCTACCCCATCGAACACGCGACCGACAAGATAATACCGGCGGATCGCTTTTCAGCGCTGCGGCGGGACGAACGCGACTCCGGTGCGGGCCACTTGTTGCATTCCGGGAGCGGAATAAGGAAGCTCGATTTCGGACTGAACTTCGAGTCCGGGGAAGCGCACCTTCAATTCGTTGAGCGTCTCTCCGCCGAGCCACTGCGGATCCCAGACGATGACGGCTCCGCGCGCATTCACTTCGGCATCGCTCGTCCCCGGCGAATCTTCCGGCTTCATCTCGAGATAGTCCATCTTGCCGCTGCTATACAGCGCGGGCCGGTGCGCCGAGTAGCAGCAGATGTTCCCCGCGCGCCACCCTTCGCCGCCTATGATCGGCGGAACGCCGCCGTACTTCTGGCCCCAGCGCCGGTTGACTTCGTCCGCGAGCGCGCGGCCGGGGAAGTGCGGCCGCTCGGGACGACCCGTCAGTTCCGGCCCGATTTTCTGCTTCCCCATGCAGAAGAGCACGAGAGCCGAGGCGATGATCGCCCAGGCGATGCCGACCAACTTCAGCCTCGCTTCCGCGTCGCTTCGCCGGAAGAACACCAGGTAGCCGATGCCCGCGAAGGCCCAGAGGGGCGACCCCCAAATCTCCCGGAGCAGCACCCCCGTCGTCAGTGAGAGGAGTAACAAAAAGGCGAGTGGCCCCAGGATCGCCCATACGAGGAATCGGCGTTCGGGAGTGGCCGGTTCGCGGCGCAGTCTCCGCGTCAGCATCGGAAGCAGGATCAGGAACACCGGAAGGAGTTGAATGAGTTGGCCGCCGATGAACTGCAGCGGGAACGTGATGTGCCTCTCAAAGCCCCCGCCTTCGCTGGAGCGCTCCGCCGCGTACCGCAGCGGCAGGAAATCGTGCCGCACCAGCCACACGGCGTGAGGTGCGAAGATGATGACGGCGATCCCCACCGCGAGGTATGGCCCCGGCGTGCGCCAGACGTGCCACGTCGAACGGGTGGTGATCGAGAAGCCGACGAGGACGAGAATCGGAATCGCGATGGTGTACTTCGCGAGCGCCGTCAGCCCGAGAACGACGCCGACGCCGATCCACCATCCGAGCGAGCGGCGGAAGATGGCCCGGTGGACGCAGAGGATGAGCCACGCCCACCCCGCGTTGAGCACGACGTTGTTGCTGTACTCGGCCCCGTCGTTCGTGAAGTACATCTGCCCGTCTTGGCAGATCGCGGCCGCGAGTGCGAGCGGAGCCGGGAGGTACTCGCGGGCCAGCTTCCAGACGGCGATCAGCAGCGCCGCCAGAATCGAATAGCTGAGGACGTAGACCGGCCAAACGCGGCCGGGATCGACGCGGGATGCCGCGTCGGCCCACCACGCCGGCAGCGGCGGATGCTTGCAATAGCCCCACTGCCAGACGCCGCCCCACGACAGCCACTCGACGAGGTCGAGCGGGGCATTCGGATGGCTGGTGACGACGGCGAGAATCCAGACGACGGTGCGCAGGATGAGCCAGAGCCAGAAGAGGCGGGTGAAGAAAGCGACGGGACGCAATGCCGCATTCTCAGGAAACGGAGCGGTCATGACGTGCTTTGTATGTTACGCATCGGTCTCCTGGCCCGATCCGCAATCCGGATCGCCAGCCACCCCGCGAGGCCGACGGCGAGCGTCGGCACGAACTCGTCGGCGCTGATGTGTTCCCATGGGCCGCCTTCGAAGGACTTCGATGTGACCGCACCGCCGACGGCGCTGAGCCAGAGGAAGTCGGTGCGGAATCGCGGGTGCTCCTTCAGCAGCAGACCGAGTGTCAGGTACCCGGGCGCGAGGAGCGGGACGAACCAGCGGATCGAGCAGCAGCTTCCGGAGTGGTTGTTCGAGGTCGCACTGTAGAGCGCCCACGAGAGCAACGGCCAGCTTATGGCGATGGCCAGCACGATTCGCCGGAATCGGTCGGCTTTCAACCAGAGCCACACCGCCGCGGGAAGGGCGAGCCAGAGCGTCGGATGGAATGCGAGGAAGCCCCGTTCGCCGAAGAGCAGAGCGAAGGCGTACCCCGCGAAGGCGGTGATCGAACCGTGCTTCCAATTGCCGGTGGCATTGTGCGGGCCGAAAGCGGAGTCGGGGTAGTCGAGGTACTCCATCACGGAGCCGAGCGGCACGAAGGTACTGCCGAGGCCGTAGTTCAGCGCAAAGTGCAGTGCGGAGAAGGGGAGGGCGCTCGCCGAAAACAGTCCGACACTGCGGATGCTCCGCGTCGTTCCGACGACCGCGAGCAGAACCAGCCCGAACAGGATCGGTCCGATGGCGAGGTCGAGGGTGAAGCCCAATCCGGCCGACGCCCCCATCAGAATCAGCCGCGTTTGCGATGGGTCTACGGCGAGCCGAACCAGTTGCCAGCAGACGACCGCCGCCGTCGCGAGCAATTGGATGTGCCCGTTCAGATGCCGCGTGTAGACGAGTGCGAGCGTGCAACCGGCGAATGAAGCGGCGAAGAGCAGTTGCCAGAGCGGTGGGAAACCGAGATCGCGCGCCGTGCGACACATCGCGAAGACCGCAATCGCGAAGGGCACGCCCGAAGCGAGTACGGTCCACCAATAGCAGAAACCGCCGATGGCGTCGCGCGCCGGAGCGCCGCCGCAGTCCAGCCAGAGCCGGTAGCAGCCTCCCGAGAGCAGCGCGGGCACCGGCGGCTTGTCCGAATAGAAGCGACCGTCGATGCGCACCTTGTCCAGCGTGCCCACGACGCGGACGCCCTCGATTCGGGGGTTGTACGGATTCGACCGGCCGGGATGGAAAGACGGCCGCACGAAGAGGGAATCGTCGATGCAGAAGGTGCCGCGCTCGCCGAGGGATTCGACGGTCGCCAAGCGGCTGCCGTCGTTGAAACCATCGGCGTAGGGGCGGGCGGAGAGCAGGGCGACGGCGGTGGCCAGCGCCAGGCAGGTGAATTCGGGCCGGCGGCGCTTCATGGGCCATATTGTAGTGGGCTTACCGGCGGCCCAAGCGGAAGCCGAGCAGCGCGATGACGGTGCCGAGCATCATGGCGACGTGGTAGTCGCGGATCGGCTCGACGGTGCGGATGCCGAGCCGGTGACCGAAGACGGCGATGCCGGTGCCGAGCAGCGCGAGCGCGGCCGACCGCCGGCCGCGATAGAAGAACGACGTCAGCAGCAGCAGGCCTCCCCAGCCGACGTTCGCGGTGTCGCACCAAGCCGTCCACGATTCGGGCAGAATCTCGACGCGCAGAGCCGTCGTTTCGGCGAGGGCTTCGCTGCGTTCGGTGAAGCGGATGAGATCGTTCTGGACGACCCAGCCGAAGCAAGCGGCGAGCAGCAAGGCCGAGAGGACGATGCGCATCCGCGGGCCGACGAGCCACTCGACGGCGGAGCCGAAGTGATCCCGCGTTGCGGGAACGTCTTTCGCAGTCGCCTCGTCGGCGCCGCCCATTTCGGACGAGCGGAAGGCCCGGTTGCGGGCGATGCGCTTCGGCAGTCCGGCGGCGATGAGTCGGTCGCATTCCATCCGCTCGAGCCGTTCGCGCTCGCGGTGTTTCTTCCGCAGCGCTTCGACGTGATTGAGCAGGTGGACGAGCGGCTCGCGCCACGCCGCGTATTTCTCGCGCGGCCCGGCCGATCCGCCGCGGAGAAGATGCGCCCGCGTCGCCAGTTTCGCCTCGAATCCGAAGGCGGCCTCGAAGTATTCCTCCCAATGCCGGCCCGAATACTTCGCGATGAAGCCGCGGATTTCCTCCGCAGCGACCCCGCTGAGATGAAGCCGGCGTATCAGCGCGTCCGTCGCTTTCAGGACCGGAAAGCGCTCGGCTTCGAGCTTGCGATCCAGCCCGTACCAGAGGGCGAGCGCCGCCGCGAGGCCGATGAGGCCGAAGCCGACCCAGACGCCGAGGAGTTGCGACATCCAGAGGAACGCGCCGAACAATCCGACGGCTCCGAGTGCGACGAGCCAATCGCCGCCCGAAAGATCCTTCGCGAAGCTCCGGATCCGTCGGGCCAAGTCGGACTTCCGCGACCAACCCCCGAGTGCGAAGTAGGCGAGGGCCGCCTGCAGCACCAAGCCGGCGCAGCCGAACGCCCACGTCGTGTGACCGAAGAAAGCGAGCAGCACGGCCGCGAGCGAGCCGCACGAGACGAACCCGCCGACGATGCGCTGCCGGACGATGGCCGTGGGTGCCGTGCGGTACTGGAACGCGAGCTTCTCGACTTCGGCGATCTGATCTTCGCGCGGCACGAACTGCCCGGCCGAGATGACCCCGAGCCAGAGTTCGAGTGTTCGGATCACATCGTCCATGCTCGAAAAGCGGTCGCCGGGGTGCTTCGCCATCATCCGCTGGATGACCGCCGAAATCTCCTTCGGCAAGCGCGGCACGAGCGCTTCGGGGGGCACGAGCGGTTCGTAGGCGTGCTTCTTCATCAGCCCGACGACGCTGCTCGCGGCGAAGGGCTGCTGGCCCGTGACGAGCGAGTAGAGCGTGCAGCCGAGGGAGTAAATGTCGGCGCGGTGATCGACGGCCGACGCATCGCGGCACTGCTCGGGGGCCATGTAGGCCGGAGTGCCGAGGGCCATATGGACGCCGGTCATGTCCTGCGGTAGCGTGTGCAGGCCGCTGCCGCTCGAGAGTGTCCCCTCGAAGAGGCGATCCTGATACTTCGTGAGGTCGGGCGTCTTCACGAGTCCGAGGTCGGCGACTTTCACCGTGCCTTGCGTGTCGAGCAAGAGGTTGTCCGGCTTGATGTCGCGGTGGATGATGCCGCGGTCGTGGGCGTGCTTCAGTCCGCGTGCGGCCTGCAAGATGTAGCCGACGGCGACATCGGATTCGAGCCGGCCGCGCTCCTTCACCACGTCGAGCAGCGATTGCCCCGGCACGTACTCCATGCTGAAGTAGCGCGTGTCGCCGACTTCGCCGATGTCGTAGATCTGCACGACGTTCGGATGGCTGAGCTGCGCAGCGGCGTACGCTTCGCGCACGAACCGCGCCACGAACACGGGGTCGCCGATCCACTCCCGGCTCATGACCTTCAGCGCGACGGGGCGATCCAGCGAAAGTTGCCGGGCGAGGTAGACCGACCCCATGCCGCCGTGGCCGATGACCCCTTCGATGCGGAAGCCGGGGATCGGCTTCGGAAAGTCGATGGGGGCGAGGCGGAAGTCGCCCCCGATGCCCGAAAGCGCGGTGCGGGGCGGCGGCGTCAGCGCCGGATACGACAGAGTCTCCGCATCGCTCTTCGCTTGCCGGAGCGCGAGCAATTCCGGCGGCAGCGCGAGTTCCCGGTAGAGCGGTCGGCCTTCGGTCTTCGATTGTGAGACACTTGCGGCGGTGGCGAACTCGGCGACTCCGATGGGAAACGTGTGCAGACAGCGCGGGCACCGGACTCGATCCGCACCCGACAGCGATACCGCAACGGACTGCTCGCACTGCGGACAGACATGGGCCACGGCGGAACCCCGACCGGATTGGGCAACGCGCCAAACCTAGTGCGCGTTCTCCTCGGGGGTTTGGGGTTTAGGGTGTGGGGTGTGGGAAAGAGCGGATCGAGCGATTTTTCTTCCCGCATCCCAAGCCCCACACCCGATACCCGGCTCTCAAAAGATCGGCCGGGCCTGAATTCCCACGGACTGCCTCACAAGACGGAGCGTCGTCTGCGCGACCTCGCGGGCGCGCTTCGCCCCGGCCGTCAGCACTTCTTCCACCGTGCCGGGATCTTTCGCGAGTTGCTTGCGGCGCTCCCGGGCGGCCGCGAAGTGAGCGTCGATCTTCGCGAGGAGCAGCTTCTTCGCATCCCCGTAGCCGAAGGGTCGGCCGTTCCGTTTGTCGGCATCGAGCAGCGGTTGACGGTAGAGGTTCGCGAGCTTTTCCAGTTCATCCGCTGATGCGAAGAGCTTGTAGAGGGCGAAGACGTTGCAGGTGTCCGAGCTCTTCGGAGCATCGACGGGCGTCGAGTCGGTGACGACGGCCATCACCGCCTTTTCGAGGATCTTCCCCTCGGCGAAGATTTCGATGGTGTTGCCGTACGACTTGCTCATCTTCTGCCCGTCGAGGCCCGGTACGGCCGGGGTCTCGGCGAGGCGCTCGGCCGGCATCGGGAAGATTTCGCCGTAGGCCGCGTTGAAGTAGCCGGCGATGTCGCGCGTCATTTCGAGGTGCTGGACTTGATCCTTCCCGACCGGCACGAGGTGCGAACGGACGATGAGGATGTCCGAGGCCATGAGCAGCGGATAGCTGAAGAGGCCGACGCTCGCGGAGATGCCCTTCGCGGTTTTGTCTTTGAACGAGTGCGCCCGTTCGAGGAGGCCCATGCCGGTGACGGTCGCGAGGATCCAGGCGAGTTCCGTCACTTCGGGAACATCGGACTGCCGGTAAAAGGTCGCCTTCGCGGGATCGAGGCCGAGGGCCAAGTAATCGAGAGCGACATCGCGGACATTCTCCGCGAGGATCTGCGACGCCGGGCGCGGGTTGCGCTTCTCGCGCTTCGCCTCTTCGAGTTCCTTCACCGTCGCATCGGGGAGCGTCGTGAGGGCGTGGTAGTCGGCGATGAAGTAGAAGGCTTCGCCCTGATCCTGCAGCGCGATGTGCTGTCGGATCGCACCGAAGTAATTCCCCAAGTGGAGCTTGCCGGAGGGCTGGACGCCGCTGAGGATGCGCGGTCGGAAGTCTGCGGACACGGGCATCGTCCTCGGTCGGGCTTGGCGGTGCGGCCTGATTTCCCTTACAGTACGCCCTAGTGTCCCGAAAGCAGCACCGGAACCCGCGATGGATACGCCTCCGCCGTCCGTCTTGCCGTTCCGCCCGCCGAACGCGGATCATCCCTCGGCGACCATCCCCGCGGCGCGGCGGACGGAACTCCTGCTCGATGCGCTGAAGTCGGCCGTGGCCGAAGCGCGCGATCATCGGCTCTTCGCGTCCGGGAAGTTCGCCGGTCTGTTCCCCAACCGCTCGACGGCCTGCTCGGAAGCGGCGCACGAAGCGAACCAACTCGGCCTGTTCGAAACGGTGCGCACGGAGACGAAAGCCAAACAGGTGATCGAGTGGGTGCGGATCACGCCGAAGGGGATCGCGTTCCTGCACGATCACGATTCGCCGAAGGCCGTGCTCCAGGATTTGAAAGCGACCCTCGGCGCGACCGCGGCCGGTATCCCCGGCTGGATGCACGACACGCGGGAACAGCTCGCCGAATTGAAAATCGAGTTCGAAGCGCGGGCCGGGGAGATGATCGCCCGACTCGCGGAACTGACGAGCCGCGTCGAAGCCGCACTGCGCCGCGTAGATGCCGCGACGCCCCGGCTGCCGAGCATCTTGCAAACGGTGGTACCCTGGGGCGTGACGGCGCTCGAGTACCTCGATTCCCGCCGCGAAGTGCTGGTGAGCGGCGACTGCTCCCTGCGGGAACTCTTCGTCGCCCTGCGACCGGACTTCCCCGAACTGACCCTCCCCGAGTTCCATGCGGGCCTGCGCCGGCTCCACGACAACCGCTCGGTGCAACTCACCCGCGGCCATTCGGACGCCGATCCGGAGTACGCGATTTTGATCGGGACGGAGTTGTGCGACAGCGTCGGGCGATGAGGGAGAAGCGAGGCGGGTGCGTCCATCCCGTAGGTCACGCTCTGCGTGACGCACCCGTCACGCAGAGCGTGACCTACGGGAACCCTCCGGAAAACCCTCGACGCACCCGGTAATTGGAGCGGCGGTCGGTTATACTGTTTACCGCTTCCGTTCTTCGAGGAACTCGCATCATGACCATCCGAACCATGCTGGCGACCATGCTGGGCATCATCTGCTTCTCGCTGCCGGCGCTCGCCCAAGTGCAGGACGACAAACCGGCCAAGCCCGACGAAAAGGCGATTGCCGAGGCGCTCGCGAAATCACTCAAGGACGCCGACGCGATCTTCACCGCCGACATCGGTAAGGTGAACGCGCTCGGTCAGACCAACAGCATCCCCGCGAGCGTTTTCGGCAACGTCACGTTCAAAGACGCCAAGGCGCTGAAGAGCGCGGTTCCCGAAGCGGCACTCTCGTACAGCTTCCGCGAAGGGAGCGCGATGAACCTCGGGCTGGAGGTGAAGGGAAAAGTGCTGGTCGCGACCAAAGGGAAGGGCGTGCTGGCCATCGTCCCGGCGAACGAGGCCAACCTCATTTTGGCGAAGAAGGCGATCGAAGCCGCTAAAGAGAAGTGAAAACTGATCGCCGGTTACTGATCTCTGTTTTCCATTCAACACTTCTTGGGCTGATAGCCGTCAGCGGTCGGTTGTCAGCAATCGGTCGAACCGACCATGACCGAACGCGAATTTGCCACCGAGGTCGTGCAGCGCTTGCAGGGTGCCGGCTACCAAGCCCTGTTCGCCGGGGGGTGCGTGCGCGATGAACTCCTCGGTCGAACCCCCGCCGATTACGATATCGCTACCTCCGCGACGCCGGACGATTTGAAGCCCCTCTTCCGCAAGTGCAATTATTTCGGTGCCAGCTTCGGCGTCGTCGAAGTGCTGGGGCCGCGCGGTGGCGACGGCGCATGGCTCAAGGTGCAGGTCGCCACGTTTCGCGCCGACGGCGATTACAGCGACGGCCGGCGGCCCGATACGGTGGAGTTCACTTCGCCCGAGCACGATGCCGCCCGGCGCGACTTCACCATCAACGGACTTTTCTTCGATCCCGTGTCCGAGCGCGTCATCGACTACGTCGGCGGACGGGCCGATCTCGAAGCGCGCATCCTGCGGGCCATCGGCGATCCCGCGAAGCGCTTCGGGGAAGACAAGCTCCGGCTGATGCGCGCGGCCCGCATGGCGGCGCGGTTCGAACTGGCCATCGACCCCGCCACCGCCGACGCGATCCGAGCGATGGCCCCGCAGATCGGCGTAGTGAGCGCGGAGCGCATCGCGGAAGAACTGCGGAAGATGCTCGAGAACGAGCACCGCGTCCGCGGGGTCGAACTGCTTCAGGATCTGTCGCTGCTCGCGGAAATCCTCCCCGAAGTGAAGGCATCGCCCGTTGATATTCGGGCCACTCTGCTCGCGCTGCCGAAAGATTCGACGTTCCCGTTGGTCTTCACGGCGCTGTGCGCCGATGCCTCCGCCACGACGATGACCGCCGTCGCCCGCCGCTTGAAGCTGTCGAACGAAGAGCGGGATCGCATCGTTTGGCTCGCGAAGCACCGCACCGCCTTAACGAACGCTCCGGAACTGCCGCGCAGCAAGCTCTATCCCATCCTCGCGCATCCGGGGAGTCGCGATCTCGTCGCGCTCGGCTTCGCCGATGCCGCAGCTTCCCGAAGCGAACCGGTCGGAGCCGAATTCGCAGAGGCGGTTATCCGTCAACTCGATCCCCTCCAATTCAATCCGCCGCCGCTTTTGAACGGCGATGATCTGCGAGCGATGGGCTACGAACCCGGAAAACACTTCAAAGTGTGGCTCGATACCATTCGGGCGCTTCAATTCGACGGGGTGTTGGATTCGGCCGATGACGCCCGAGAAAAAGTCCGCGAATTCGCTGTCGACGCCCGCGGGTGACCTGTTGCAAGCCACTGGTAAGAAATAACTTGCGGCGAACGATCCCGCTGATTTGAGAAGGAGTCTCATCGAATTCGCACTGGATTGCTGCCATCTCATGTCTATAAAGAAAGTGTGATGTTTTTCCTTCCCCGAACCGAGGAGCGCCGGTGACTCTGCTCAGCCGCAAGGCCGACTACGCGCTCCTGATCCTGTCGTTCCTGCATACGCAGGGGAGCGGCAACGCCCGCGAGATCGCGGCGAAGTTCGGCTTGAGCCGGGCCTTCGTCGCCAACATCTTGAAGGAACTCGGGCACAAAGGTTTCGTGACGAGCACGCGCGGCGTGAAGGGGGGCTATGTCCTGCAGCGCGCCAGTGCGACGATCACGCTCGCCGAGTTACTCGAAGCGATGGAAGACGGTTTCCAACTGACGCTCTGCAACGAGCACGTCGGCGAATCGAACTGCGTCGTCGAGCACGTCTGCCCCGTGAAGGGGCCGATGATCGAAATCCAGCGGCGGATCATGGCCCTGCTGCGGGGCGTGACGCTTGCGGACATCGTCGCCCCGACGACGGGCCAGCCCGTCCTCACCACGCTGGGCCTCATCGCCCGGCCCAACTTACACCCCGAATCATCGACCGCCTGAGGATTGCGAGACACCATGTTGAAGCTGCCGGTTTATCTGGACAACAACTCGACGACGCGGACCGATCCGCGCGTCGTTGAAGCGATGCTGCCGTTCTTCACGGAGCACTACGGCAACGCGTCGAGCCGCAACCACCCCTTCGGCTGGGAGGCGGAAGCCGCCGTGGACGAAGCGCGCGAGCAGATCGCGAAGCTCATCGGCGCGACCGCGAAGGAGATCATTTTCACGAGCGGAGCGACCGAATCGAACAACCTCGCCCTGAAGGGCGTCGCGGCGATGTACCGCAAAAAGGGCGATCACATCGTCACGGTGGCGACCGAGCATAAGTGCGTGCTCGATACCAGTAAGCGGCTCGAGCGCGACGGGTATACCGTGACGTACCTGCCCGTCGACCAGTTCGGCCGCGTGAGCGCCGAGCAGGTGCGGAGCGCGATCACCGACAAGACGATCCTCGTCAGCGTGATGATGGCCAATAACGAGATCGGCAGCGTCCAGCCGATCGCGGCCATCGGCAAGGTCTGCAAGGAAAAGGGTGTCCTGTTTCACACGGACGCGGTGCAGGCGGCCGGGAAGGTTCCGATCGACGTGCTGGCGATGGGCGTCGATCTGCTGAGCCTGAGCGCCCACAAAATGTATGGGCCGAAGGGCATCGGTTGCCTGTACGTCCGCAAGAAGGATCCGCGCGTCCGGCTCGAACCCATCATCGACGGCGGCGGCCACGAGCGCGGCATGCGATCCGGCACGCTCCCGGTGCCGATGATCGTCGGCTTCGGCAAAGCGGCCGAACTGGCCCGGATCGAGTTCGACGAGGAAGTGGTCCGGACCTTCCGCCTCCGCGAGAAGCTCCGCAAGGGGATCATGAACGCGCTGCCGGAGACGTACCTCAACGGCCACCCTACGGAACGCCTGCCGGGGAGTGCGAACATCAGTTTCGCCTACGTCGAAGGCGAAGGCTTGATGATGGGCATCAAAGATGTTGCGGTATCGAGCGGTTCGGCCTGCACGAGTGCGAGTCTGGAACCGAGCTATGTACTCCGCGCCCTCGGCGTCGGAGACGAACTCGCCCACAGCAGCATCCGCTTCGGCATCGGCCGCTTCAACACCGACGAGGAGATCGACTACGTGACGAAGCTCGTCGTGAAGGAGGTGAGCCGACTCCGCGAGATGTCGCCGCTCTACGAGATGGCCCAAGCGGGGATCGACCTGAAGTCGATCGCGTGGGCGGCGCACTGAAACCATTGCGGATTTGGGATTGCGGATTTCGGAGTGCAAACCGAGTTCGCCTTTCCAATTCTGCAATCCGAAATCCGCAATCCCAAATCCGCAATTGGAGAAGTCATGCCTTACAGCGACCAGATTCTCGAGCATTACAACAACCCGCGCAACGTCGGCAGCTTCGACGCCAAAGACCCGTTCATCGGAACCGGCCTCGTCGGCGCGCCCGAATGCGGCGACGTGATGCGCCTGCAAATCCGCGTCAACCCGGAGACGGGCATCATCGAAGATGCGAAGTTCAAAACCTTCGGCTGCGGTTCGGCCATCGCCTCCAGCAGCTTGGCCACCGAGTGGCTCAAGGGCAAAACCGTGGACGAGGCGCTGGAGATCAAGAACACCGAGATCGTGGAAGAGCTGGCGCTGCCGCCGGTGAAGGTCCACTGCTCGGTGCTCGCCGAAGACGCCATCCGCGCGGCGATCAAGAACTATCAGGACAAGAGCGACCTCACGGCCGAGATCCGCGACGAGAACCTCGTCACGGCCTGACCGCGCTCGACCGACTGTGATACACTAGATTCAACTTCATTCCGAACGGGAGCGAATCGATGGCCACGATGACCGAACCGACCACCGCTCACAACCACACGCACGGCCACGATCACGGCCATAGCCACGCGGCCCCCACGACGCCGGCGACGGCCCCGGTGATCATCACCGACCGCGCCGCCAGCGAAGTGAAGCGCCACGTCCAAGACGTGGCGAGCGATCCCGAAATGGCCGGCCAAACGCTCTACCTGCGCCTCCGCGTGCAGGGCGGCGGCTGCTCGGGCTTCCAGAACAAGCTCGACCTGGATCCGACCTACAACGAGAAGCTCGACCACCTGTTCGAGATCAACGGCGTGCAGGTCGTCATCGACAAGCGCAGCATGCTCTACCTGACGGGCGCGACCGTCGACTTCCACGACGACCTCAACAAGCGCGGCTTCAGCGTCACGAACCCGCAAGCCAAAGGCACCTGCGGCTGCGGCAGCTCCTTCGCGATGTGAACCGATGCCCACGACCACCAACGATCCCTTCGAGCGCCTCGGCCTGCCGAGGCGCTTTTCCGTGAACCTCTCGGAACTCGAACGGCACTATCTCGAACGGAGCCGGGAAGCGCACCCCGACTTCGCGAACGGCGATGAAGATACGGCGGCGGCGCTCAACGAAGCCTATGCGACGCTGAAAGATCCCTTCCGCCGGGCGGAACACCTGCTGAGATTGCTCGGCGGTCCGACCGCTAAGGACGACAAGAGCCTGCCGCCGGCGTTCCTGATGGAGATGCTCGAACTCCGCGAGGCGATCGAAGCCGCGAAGGGTTCGTCGACGGATGCGGCTCGCATCGAAGCCGACTTGGTCGGGCGGACGGATGCGCTCGCCGCTTCGCTGGACGGGATGTTCGAAGCGGATGCTCCGCCCGCGTCGATCCGCCTAGAATTGAACTGCGTGCGGTATTTGAAAGGCCTGCTGCGGGATTTGCAACAGTAGGTCATGCTCTGCGTGACCGCTCGTAATCGGCCTTCGGACGCTTAGCTCAGCGGTAGAGCGGCTCCTTTACACGGAGCGGGTCGGGGGTTCGATCCCCTCAGCGTCCAATCGAACGACGGTGCCCCGCGCGGGCGATTCCAATACGGAAAGTTGTCCTATGCCGGGCGAGTTCCCCTCGAACAGTACCGTTTCCCGCACCCTTTCCGCCCTCGCCGCCGAAGACTTCTCCACGCGAACGCCTATCCGGACCGGGTTACCCCGGCGCTTCGTTTCCAATGCCGCGCGGATCGCGCATGCGCATCGGACGCTGCTCGGCCTCGCCTCGCGCGGGGAGACGATCCCCTTCGAAGCGGAGTGGCTGCTCGACAACTACTACGTCATCGACGAAGTCGTCCGCCAGTCGCAAGGCCACCTGCCGCGCTCGTACTACCGGCAGTTGCCGCTGGCCGGGGGCGTTCCGCGCGTCTACGCGCTGGCCGAATCGATCATCGACAGCGGCGACCGGGTCGCGACCGAGGCGAGCATCCGCGAAGCCGTGCGCCTCTACCAGCAGTCGGCGGCGCTGACCATCGGGGAACTGTGGGCCATCCCGATCATGCTGCGCTTCGCCGTGATCGAACTGCTGCGCCGGATCGCCGACCGGATCCTCGACACGGTGCGGCACCGCCGGGCGGCGCAGCTCGCGATGAAGGGGTCGGGCCGCCGGGCGCTTCCGGAGAAGCCGACCGACGCCTACGCCGTCGCCGTGTGGGAGGCCATCCGCGAGGAAGGGGCGCCGAACGAAGCCATCGGCGATTGGGTCGGCCGCCACCTCGTCGATCCGCACGCGCTGAGCCACCGCGAGTTCTACCGGCAGGCGTCGAACCAGCTCAGCATCGGCAATGCCGTCACGTCGCTGCGCCTGCTCGGCGTGCTCGATTGGAAAGCCTTCTTCGAAAGCGCGAGCGCCGTCGAAGCGATTTTGCGTACCGATCCGGCCAAGGTCTATCCGCTCCAGGACTTCCCGACTCGCGACCGCTGCCGGGGCACCGTGGAGAAGCTGGCGCGCGGCAGCGGCCGCCCCGAAGCGGATGTGGCGCGGGCCGCGATTGCGGCGGCGCGTCAAGCCGATCGGCCCGGCGGCGTCGCCCGCGTTCTGATCGGGGAGGGGCGGGCGGCGTTCGCGCAGCTCCTGCACGACCGCCCGCGACTCGGCGAACTCCCGCGCGGGTGGGCGCTGCGCAACCCCGGCCTCGTCTTCGCGGCGCTGGTTCTCGGCTTCTCCGCGCTGGCGCTGGTCCCAGCGACCCTACTCGCGATCGCCTTGTCGTGGCCCATCGCGCTCCTCGCGATCGCCCTCGCGGTGATCCCCGCCTCCGAACTCGGGATCGGCCTGACGAACTTCGCCGTCCGCAAACTCATCCCGGCGCGCGTCCTGCCGAAGCTCGAATTGCACGGCGGTATCCCGCCCGATTGCGCGACCTTCGTCGTCGTGCCGACGCTCATCGGCAAACCGGAGCAGGCCGCGCTCTTGGTCGAGCGTCTGGAGATGCACGCCCTCTCCAGCCCCGAACCGGCGCTGTCCTTCGCGCTGCTCACCGATTTCACCGATGCGGCGAGCGAAACTCTCCCGGACGACGGCGCCTGCACCGCCGCGCTCCTCGCGGGCATCGCCCGGCTGAACGCGACGTACTGCGCCGCCGGCCGACCGCAGTTCTTCCTGTTCCACCGCCGCCGGCAGTTCAGCGCGAGCGAGAACTGCTGGATGGGCCGCGAGCGGAAGCGCGGCAAGCTCGACGAGTTCAACCGGCTGCTGCGCGGGGCGACCGATACGAGCTTCGCGGTGCTGTCGTGCTCCCCCGCCGACGTGCCGAAGGTGAAGTACGTCCTCACGCTCGATACCGACACGGTGCTGCCGCGCGATGCGGCCCGGCAGATGATCGCCACGCTGGCGCATCCGCTCAATCACCCCCGGCTGTCGGCCGACGGCCGGCGCGTCGAAGCGGGATACGCCATCCTCCAGCCGCGCGTGAGCTTCCTCTACCGCGCCGGATTCCGTTCTTGGTTCGCCCGCCTCTTCGCCGGCTCCGCCGGGATCGACCCGTACTCCTCGGCCGCGTCCGACACGTCGATGGATCTCTTCGCGCGCGGCAGCTTCACGGGCAAGGGCCTCTACGACATCGACGCCTTCGCGGCGACCGCCGGACACGCCTTCCCCGACGACGCGATCCTGAGCCATGACCTCGTCGAATCGAACTACGCCCGCTGTGCACTGGCGACCGACATCGAAGTCTTCGACGAGTTCCCGGCGAAGTACCACTCGTATGCCCGGCGCGAGCACCGCTGGATCCGCGGCGACTGGCAACTCCTGCCGTGGCTGGGCCGAACGGTGCCCGCGCCGGGCGGGAAGCGCCTGCCCAACATCCTGCCGGGCCTCGAACGCTGGAAGCTCTTCGACAACCTGCGCCGCAGCGTCGTCGCCCCGGCGTGCGTAATCCTCCTGGTAGTCGCCTGGCTGACGGCGGAATCCGCATGGGCGTGGACGCTCTTCGCAATCGCACCGTGGATCCTCCCGACGCTGCTGCTCGCGTTCGACACGCTCTGGCAACTCCGGACGCGTGCGGCACTCCGCTCGCTGCGTTCGAAGCTCCGCTACGAATTCTCGAACACGCTCGGCCAATCGGGATTGCTCCTCGCACTGCTCCCCGATCAAGCGCGGCTCGCACTCGACGCCATCGCGCGGAGCGTCTATCGGATCTGCGTTTCCAAGCGACGGCTGCTGGAGTGGGAAACGTCGGCCTCGACCGAAGCGCGGCTGCGCCCCGGGCCGATGGAGTTCCTCCAGACGATGTGGCCGGCGCTCGCCATCGCCGCCGGTGCCGCGCTGGCCGTCGCCGTGCTGAATCCCGGCTCGCTGCCGGTGGCTGCGCCACTCCTGAGCCTTTGGCTGCTCTCCCCCGCGGTCGCCTATTGGGCGAGCCGGCCGCGCGCCCTCGCGGAACCCGTTCTCGCTCCGTTCGAAGAAGCCGATCTCCGCGCCGTCGCGCGGATCACGTGGGATTTCTTCGAGACGCACGTCGGCGCGGCCGACAACTGGCTACCGCCGGACAACTTCCAGGAAGAGCCTCTCGGGATCGCGGCCCACCGCACGTCGCCGACGAACATCGGCCTCTATCTGCTCTCGGTGCTGACGGCGCACGACTTCGGCTACATCGCCGCGGCGGAGATGGTCGGGCGCCTGACGAAGGCGTTCGACGCCATCGACAAAATCGAGAAGCACCGCGGGCACATCGTCAACTGGTGCGACACGGCGACGCTCGCCACGCTGCCGCCCGCTTACGTTTCGACCGTGGACAGCGGCAATTTTCTGGCGTGCCTGCTCGCCCTCAAGCACGGTGTCGTCGAAGGGACGCCGCCGCCGATTTTCGAAGGGCTGGCCGATACGCTCGCCGTCGTGCGCCATCGCCTCAGTGCGAGCGCCGCCACGAAGGTGACCGCGGTGACGACCGCGCTGGAAGCGACCGCGCAGGCGATTGCGGCCGCCGATTTGAGCCGCGCCTGTGCGGGCGCGGCGGCGCTCGCCGACGCGCTGCGCGAGTCCGCGCCCGATTCGCAGGCCCAGCACTGGGCCGATCGCCTCGCGGCAACTGCAACCCGCCACCGCGATGCGTCACCGGTCGGACCCGCGGCCCTCGCGGAGATCGCGCGCCGAGCGTCCGAGCTTGCGGCGGGCATGACCTTCGCCTTCCTCTTCAACCGGGAGCGCGAACTCTTCTCCATCGGCTTCAACGCGGCGACGGGCCGGCTCGACACCAACCACTACGATCTGCTCGCCTCGGAAGCCTGCATCGCGAGCTACTTGGCCATCGCCCGCGGCGAGGTGCCGCGCAAGCACTGGTTCCGCCTCGGCCGGCTCGTCACGCGGGCGGCGGGGGAAATCGGCCTCGTCTCGTGGGGCGGGACGATGTTCGAGTACCTCATGCCGCGGCTGCTGCTGCCGACGGCGCGGGGCGTCCTGCTCGATCAATCGCAGATCGCGGCCGTCGCGCAGCAGATCGCCTACGGCCGCGAGACGGGCCTGCCCTGGGGCGTCTCCGAATCGGGCTTCTACCTGTTCGACGTGGGGCAGGTCTACCGCTACCAATCGTTCGGCGTGCCGGGGATGGGGCTGAAGCGCGGGCTGGATCGCGACCGCGTCGTCGCACCGTATGCGACTCTGCTGGCCGTCGATGTGGATGCCGCCGCCGCCGTCGCGAACTTCGCGCGGCTGCGGGCCGACGGCGGCGAAGGCCCCTTCGGCTTCTACGAGGCGCTCGACTACACGCCGGGGCGGGCGCAGCCCGACGGCAAGCCGAGCGTCGTGCGGTCGTACATGGCGCACCATCAGGGGATGGGGCTGCTCGCCATCGCCAATCGCCTGTCGGGCGGCATCCTGCGGCGGCGCATGGCGCGGGAGCCGGCGGTTCACGCCTCCGATCTCCTGCTCGACGAGCGCGTCCCGGCCGATGCCGAGGAGGCGCAGTCCGAGCATTCGGCCCCCGATTCCGCGCGCGAGTTGCTCGCGCCGGATTATCCCGTGCGCCGGCGGCTCACCTCGCCGCACACGCCGACGCCGCGCACGCACCTCCTCTCGAACGGCCGCTACTCGACGATGGTGACGAACGCCGGCGGCGGATTCAGCAGATGCATCGATTCGGACGTGACGCGCTGGAAGCCCGATGCCACGGCCGATTCGGACGGGCAGTTCCTCTACATCCGCGATCGCGCCAGCGGCCAATTCTGGTCGGCGGGCTATCAGCCCACGGCCGCCGTCGCGGACGAATACGAAGTGACGTACGCCATCGACAAAGCCGAGATCCGCCGCGTCGACGGGGAGATCGAAACGCACTTGGAGATCGCGGTCGCGCCCGATCAGGATGTGGAAGTCCGCCGGCTCACCGTGACGAACCGCGGGTCGAAGCCGCGCGCCCTGGACGTGACGAGCTTCGGCGAGATCGTGCTCGCTCCGCACGCGGCCGACGCCGCGCACCCCGCTTTCGGCAAGCTCTTCCTCGAAACCGAATGGCTCGCGGAGCATCAGGCCATCCTCTGCCGCCGGCGGCCGCGCGCGGCCGGTCAGGCGCCCGTCTTCGTCGTCCACGCGTTCGCGGCCGAAGCGGTGGCCGGGGCCGTCTCCTGGGAGACCTCGCGCGAGAACTTCGTGGGTCGCCGGCGCACGCCGGCGGCCCCCGCCGCACTCGATGAGGAAGTCGTCGGCTTGGGCGGCCTGCAAGGAGCTGTCCTCGATCCGGTCTTCGCGATCCGGCGGGCGATCAATCTCAAACCGGGTCAGCGCACGGTCGTGGCCTTCTCGACCGGCGTCGCCGCGACGCGCGAAGAGGCCGTGGCGCTCGCCGAGCGCTACCACACGCTCTCGGCCGTCGGCCGGGCCTTCGATCTCGCCTGGGCGCAGGCCAACATCGAGTTGCAGGGGAACCACTGGAAGCCCGACGAGATCCACCTCTTCCAGCGCATCGCGGGGTACCTGCTCTATCCGACCGGGCCGCTGCGGGCATCTCGCGAGATCCTCGCCGCGAACCGGCTCGGCCAATCGGGCCTCTGGGCCTTCGGCATCTCGGGCGATCTGCCGATCCTCGTCCTCCGGCTCCACGGCTTGGCGGGGCTGCCGCACCTCCGCCAGCTCTTGCAGGCGCATGTCTACTGGCAGTCGAAGGCGTTCAAAGCCGACCTCGTCGTGCTGCTCGAAAATGCCGGCGGCTATCAGGACGAACTCTTCGACGAAGCGGTCGGCTGCGTGCGCGCGGCGGGCCTCGCGGAGCGGGCGGATCGGCCCGACGGCGTCTTCATCCGCAAGGGCTGGCAGATGGGCGACCCCGATCGGACGCTCCTCCTCGCGGCCGCGCGCGTGATCCTCGACGACACGCTCGGCCCCGTCGCGGCCCAAGTGGACGCGACCGCGTCCCCGCGCGTCCTCCCTCCGCGGCGCACGCGAGAACCGCTCGTGCCCGCGTCGCAGTTCCCCACGGCTCCGGCTCCCCAGGAACTGAAGTTCGACGGCGGCTACGGCGGCTTCACCCCGGACGGGTTCGAGTTCGTCATCCGCCCCGAGCAACCGCCGCCGACGCCGTGGACGAACTGCATCGCGAACCCGGCGGGCGGCTTCCTCATCACCGATTCGGGTGGCGGATACGCTTGGGCCGGGAACAGCCAATCGAACCGCCTCACGCCGTGGAGCAATGATCCGGTCGGCGATCCGCCGGGCGATGCGATCTACCTGCACGACGAAGAATCGCGCGCCATCTGGTGCCCGACTCCGCTCCCGGTACGGACTGTGGAAGGGGTCACCGTCCGGCACGGGCAGGGCTATTCGGTCTTCGAGCGCGGTGCCGAGGAAATCGAAAGCGAGCTGACGGTGTTCGTCCCCGCGACCGATCCGGTGAAAGTGTCTCTGCTGAAACTCACGAACCGGGGGACGCGCATCCGCCGGCTCGAAGTCGCCTACGCGGCCGAGTGGGTTCTCGGCTCGACCCGCGAAGCGACTTCGGCCCAAATCGCCACGGAGATCGACGCCGACACGGGAGCCATCTTCGCGCGGAATCCGTTCCATCCGGATTACGCATCCCGCGTCGCCTTCGCCGATACGGATCTCCGGCCGCGCACCGTTACCGGCGACCGCGCCGAGTTCCTCGGCCGCAACGGTTCGACCGCGGCCCCGGCTTCGTTCCAGCGCGCTTGGCTCTCGGGCCTCGTCGGCCCCGGCCTCGATCCCTGCGCCGCCATCCGGAGCGCCCTGACCCTCTCGCCCGGCGAAGAG
>Ga0136611_10000734_pt1 | contig 22073 bp, 29 predicted proteins | sample AntDrymUQ2232306_2_FD_106645 | JGI IMG/M metagenome (GOLD analysis project Ga0136611, IMG submission 106645) | Polar desert sand microbial communities from Dry Valleys, Antarctica - metaG UQ223 (23.06) | ecosystem: Environmental > Terrestrial > Soil > Desert | place: Antarctica: Dry Valley...
CCGGCCATCGTCACCGAGGCGAGGGAGACGGCGGCGATCCCGGCATAGTTCGCCGGCTCGGCACTCGTCACGTGCTGGATGGTGGAGAGGGCGATGACATCGAGGCCACCGTCGAGGACTTCAGTGGATGCGGACTTCGCCATGTCAGGACTCGCTCTCGGTGAGGGATGATGCGTCGTGGACGTGCATGGTCGTGTTCTTCGGTCGAGGCAACTCAGGGGGCGGCTCGACACCGTCAGCCTCGGCCCACCCGTTCATGACGAACACGGTGACCCGGCCGTCGTCGGCGTCATAGGTCTTGCCGGCCTTGTAGGTGGTGGTCCCGTCTCGGAAGTCCTGGTTGGCCTTGAACTCCATGTGCTGCTCCTTGTGGGGGGGTTACGTGGGGACTACGCCGAATGCGAAGAGAAGTGCCACCACGGCGATGAGGACAACCGAGATAACGAGGAGCGTGTCGCTACCAGCGTGGCCCGCCTCCCCCGGTTCGACGGGGACGGGAGCCTTCGGGGTGTTCACCACCTGAACCTGCTGCGGGGCGGCCGGCGTCGCGTTCGTCTGGCTCAACATCCCCGACACCGCGCCGAGCGCTCCGCCGAGAGCGATGTAAAGCTCGCCGGGGAGGGTTGTGCTGATCGCGGTGGCGTAAATGGCGCCGCAGACGATGGTGACGGCGATGAGGCCGAGGATGGTGAGGACGAGTTGGACGGTTTCCTGGCTGTTCACGGGTCCTCCTAGTTGTTGTTGGCGGCGTTCTGCTCAACCGCCGCAGCGAACGAGCACAAGCCGAGGGTGTCCCACGGGCGGGAGTCTGGGGGGGTGAGGAGCCAGCAGCCACGGTCGTTCCCGGCGTCGACCACTTCGACGACGAGCACGAACCGGGTCACCATCGACCCCGGGTCGATCTGTTGGATGAGGTCAGCGACGGCGTCGAGGGCGAACTGTTGCCGCTCCTCCTCGTCACTCACTCTTGGCTTGCTCCGAGCGGTACCAATCAACGGAGCGTTGCGCCTCTGCCTTAGCGAGACGGCCGGGTTCCGGGTTGGGTCGGCGGGACTCACCCAGCAGGAAGCCGATCCACTCATGGGTGGCGTCATGGCAGGAACCGCACAGCCACTTGAGCTCGGGGTTCTGTATCCGGCCGTAGACCCTGTTCTGGAGATACACCGGGTTGATGTGGTGTCCCTGCGTTCGCACAACGGCGGGGGCGTGGTACGAGTAAAGCTCGCACGGTCGCTCCGCTGCGGTGGCTGTTCTAAGTTCGGTCACAGGGTCCTCCTCCCGACAGGGACACACGCGTCACCCTGGTCCCGGAGTAGGTCCTCGAGGTCACCCCACCGAATGAGTGCGTCACCCTTCACGCCCCACAGCGGCCCCCACGAGTTTCGGAGCAGGACCGTCTCGTCCCGCACGTTGCACCCGTAGGCGAGGAGGCAGTGCCCACCTTCGAGGGAGCCGGAGGGGGTGATAAACCCGTCCACCGTGTCGAACATCCCCCGGTACCAGTTGAGACCGAGAACAACCGGCCCTGACCAGGAGAGGGCGAGGAGCACGTCACTGAGGGAGAACCCCCACCGGTAGGCACGCATGTAACCGGCCGCCTGTAGCACCTTCGCTCCGGCGAGAACGGAGGAGCCGCTGTAGTCCTCCCCCTGCCACTCGTCCACCTTCTGGGCAGCCAGGTAGGTGCGGCGAGCGAAAGCGTCGGAGACAGGGTTGGAGCGGGGTGTGGCGGCAAGCTCGGCGGCCCACCCGAACCCGACACACGCCCCTTCCTTGCCTTGGTCGAGGTTGGGTCCGGGTGTCCACCGGACGTTGCGGGGGAGGCCAGCGGAGATGGTCCCCCGGATCGGGTGATCCCGGTTCCGGGGATCAATCGCGGGTACCCGGTCCAAGGTCCGATCGGTCACGGCGTCCTCCTCATCGACGGGTGGTGATGCCTGTGGAGGGCGCCCGTGCTGACTGCTGCGACCGTGAGCCAGGCGACACGCCGGCTCCGGTGCCAAGTTCGTCCCGCTGCGTACACGGACCAGCCCACTAGGGCATGGTTCGCTGCGTGGGCGGCGGTCATCTGCGGTCGAGCTCGACGGACAAGGAGACGAGCCTTGCTAGGCCCTCCACCGCCATCCTGTCGCACGACCGCCACGCCCTCGGCTTGACGCTGACGACGCACATGGAACCGATCGGCTGACCGTCGTGGTGGACGGGGGTGCCGAGGAATGCACGGAACTCCTGCGCCCACGGCAGGTCGCATGCGTTCGGGTCGTTGGCGGCGTCGGCGATGACCACGGTGGCGTCCTGCCGGATGACCTCATGGCAGGCCGAGACCCCGACAGGGACGGGCTCGCGGAGCGGTAACGGGTGCTGGGCGATGGTGTGTTGGACGACGGCGCCCAAGATGTTGATCTGTGAGACGTCGGCCCCGGTCAACATGACCGCCGAGTAGGTGAGGTGCGACAGTCGCCCACGCTCGTTCTTGTCCAGCAGCCCGCTTGCCTCAAGCGCAGCCAGCCGGTGCGGGTCAGCTAGAGATGCGACGCTCACAGGGTGACCCCTTCGCAGTCAACGATGAGAGCCTCAAAGCGTCCAAGACCTTGACGGATGATCTGCGTCTGCGGGTTGTCCGGAACGTTGCCTCGCTCTACGAGAGCGCCTCGGAGGATGTCGACGATGATCTCGGACTGCTCGTTGCGGGCCTCGCAGCGCCATACGGCATCGACCTCATCTGCTGCCTGGGTGCGCTGTAAGAAGAGCAGCGTCCCACCGACGATGAGGCTGAGGACGACCACCACGGCACCGGCGATGACGGCACGCTTGACGACCCGCTTGCGGAAAGCCTCGGTAGTGACCTCCGAGGCCCCGACCCGATCGTCGAGCTTCTCAATGCGCTGCTGCTGTGCCTCAATGGCGATGAGCAGTTCGGTAAGTGCCTTGGTGGCCTCGGCGAGAGTGTCCACGCTACTGGCTAGGGTGGCCGCCTCATTGCGGGCGTCATGCAGATACTCGGCGATCCGCTCGAGGCGAGCGACCCGCTCCTCGATGGGCGGGAACGCCTCAGTGACGTTGTCGGGAGTGCCGCCAGCCTCCAGGGTCTCCAGACGCTCACCCAAAGGCTGGGACGCCTCGGTGACCGGTCCGGTCCACTCCTCGTCTTTGTCAGCCACGTTCGTCTCGGCTGCGCTCGTAGTCGTTCTGGTTCCGTTGCTGGTTCTCGATCGCGGTCAGCCGCCGGGTGAGCGACAGCGTGGCCGTGACGAGCATGTCGACGCTGGCGGTGAGGCCGACGCCATCCTCTCGGGCCTGGTGCAGGTACGCGGCGATCCGCTCGAGGCGAGCGACCCGCTCCTCGATCGGGACGTCGGCGGGGACCACCGGCTCAGGCGGTTCACCTGCCTCTAGGGTTTCCAGTCGCTCGTCGAGCGGCGGGGTTGCCTCCGTGATCGGGCCGGTCCATTCCTCATCCTCGTCAGCCACGGTTCTGCTCCGGTTCGTTGTCGTCGTCCGAGCCGCCATGGCGAAGACCGAAGGCTCTCACCTGCTCCTGCACTGAGTCAGAGTGCTCGTGCAACGTGTCGACCACGTCGTCAATCTCGCCCACCAGCGCATACGTCTGAGCGACGAGAGCACGCAACTGGGCACTGACCTCCGACACGGTCGGGACTTGCGGGTCATTAACCACGGCTGCTCCTGTCCTCAGCCTTGCGAAGCACATCCAGCACACGAGTGAGGGTAGGTATGACCTGGTCCACGTAGACACGCTGCGCTTCGACGTTGGTTGCTTTGGACTCCACCAGGTCATGCTCCAGGCGTGCACGTTCCCGCTCCCACTCTTTCTTGGCGTCGTCGTACACGTAGGTCGGCTGGATCTTCCAGCGGAAGAGGACCATGAGCAGGAAGACACCGACCGGCCCTGCCGAGATGAGCGTGCGGACAGCGGCGCCTTCGACAGAGGTCCCTGCAACCTCAGCAGCGAACAGGATCGACGCGAACAGCACGGGGGCTTCCACTCACCGATTCTCGACCGCAGCGAGCAGTCGGTCGAGCTTCTGCTGGGTGGCCGCGGACTCCATGCGGGTCTGCGCTACCAGCTCACGAACCGACTGCTGCTCAGCCACGAGCTCATGGTGGATTCGTCCGAGCCACTGCGCCTGCTCCGGTGTCATGTCATCCTCCTGTTGACGGTGAGCGTCGACCCGTTGCCGAAGCCGGTTCATGTCCAGTCCTCGAGGGTCCGACTTCCTGATGGGGTCTGTCTCCCGGTGACCGAGGAAACGGGAGGTGGGGAGCCTGAGGTGGTCGAGGATCGCTGCCGCACCACGCACATAGGCGTCGACCTGTGCGGTGGGCCACGGTTCCCCGACCCCGTCGTTGTACGCCTCGATGCCAATGGCGTTGTTGCCGTGTGTTCCCCGCCCGTTGTGGTTGCAGCGGCCGGCGGCAATCAACCAGTAGCGACCGTGCCTGTCGAGGCCGAGTTGGGAGAGGGGGCCGGGAAGGTCGGAGCGACCGTTGCGAAGCAGGTTCGCCACCGCCTGGTCCGTCGCCTTCGGACCAGTGGCCGTGTGGTGCGCTACCAGCGCCAACCAGCCCGCCACGTCCCTGCCTGCGGCCTCCCAGCCGGGGAGGGTGACAATGGAGCACCCTGCCCGGGCGAGCACCTCAGGGAGCCATGTGGCGCGAGTCGTCATACGACGATGTCGTCGCTGAGGACCCACTCGTCCGTGGCCCGCCTCGTCAGGGTCGCTTCGGCGTACTGCCCAGCCGTTCGCAGAGCCCCCCCCAAAGAGAGGATCGTGACTCCAGTACCAGGGGTGAACGTGACTTGCCCCGCTGCGAGCTGACGGACCTTGATGACGGTCCCGTCGGAGAAGGGCACAGCACTGTTCGGAGGGACGGTGAGGGTGTTCGCGGTGCTCCAGTTCCTCTCGACGATCTTTCCAATATCGGAGGCGACAAGAGTGTACGCGGCAACCGTCTGGAGGTTGCGGACGAGCGGGACCTGGGCGAGGTTCGGGAGTGACGACGTCGACCGGGTGGCAGCGTTGAAACGGCAGTTGATGTAGGAGGTGTCGACGCCGTTGTTCGTCAGTGTCCCTCCGCCGTTGACGAAGGTGGTGTTCAGGCAGCCGGTCCCGACGTTCATGCTGTTGCGGACGAGCACCCCGGCGAAGAGCCAGTCGTTGACCTTGTTCGCGGGCTGTGCCACACCCAAGTCGCACTTTATCATCTCGCCGCCGATGAACGACCCGGACTGGCCCCCTAGGACAGACAGGTCGATGCATGGGGCGCTGCTCTCAAGGTGCGTGCCGGTCGCCATGATGACGCCGTTGATGATGCGGATGCCGTAGACGGAGCACCCTTCGATGGTCGACCCGTAGATGGGGACAAGACTGTTCCCGTCGATGAGGATGCCGGTAACGCACTCGCGAACGACCACATCGTCGAGAGGGCTGGCGTTGCTGGCGTTCAGCAGCTCAATGCCGATCCCGTTGGCGATGAGCCCGGTGTTGATGTTCACGTCCCGGACGGCGGACTCGATGAAGAAGTCGAGGCTGATGCCCTTGAGGAACTTGCCGTACACGGGTGTGGCGCCGGAGGTCTTGGCGATCTGGACGCGCTCAATGGTGCAGTGGTGGAACCCGCCGGAGGCGACACCGAAGGCGTGGGTTGCGATGCCGACAGCGGTCGTTGTTGTCGACGTGGTCATCATCTTCAAGTCGCGGACCACCCACCCGCTCTGACCGAAGGCGTCAGTAGCGGTGGCGGTGATGCCCTCGATGTTGGCGTCAACCAGGAGGATCGTTCCTGAACCGGTGCCCTCAAGGATCACATTGTTCTTGAGGATGATCGAGCTGGTGATGCGGATGATGCCGTGGGGGAGGCGGACGGTGCCACCGCCGCGAGGGTCGAAGTTGGCGCCAACGACGGGGAGGGCGTTGATGGCGGCGTTGATGGCGGTCGCCTGGTTCCCGGTGCCGTCCACCGCGAGTCCGGTGACGAAGGTGAGAGCACCTGCGGTACTGCCACCGGCAGCAACGTCGTCGAGGGTGAGGACCCAGGCGGCGAACGTGCCGACGAACCCTCCGACAACCGCCGCGTCGTAGGCCGCACGGACGGCGTTGATGTCGGCGTGGACCGTGTCGTGATGCTGCTGGTGTGCGGTGTCGCCCGGTGACAGGTCCGGGTAGGTCGCAGCGATGTTGGCCGGGAGCGTCACGAGTACGCACCTCCATAGGAGTAAGACAACAGAGGTGTGCCAACCGCGGACCATAGTGAGTAGGAGCTCGTCCCGTTCGCCCCATAGGCACGCACCCGGTAGGCGTAATCAACCCCACTCGCCACCGTGTAATCGGTGAAGGTGGCGAGCGGGAGGATGCCGGCGGCGACCCGTATCCCGTCCCCCGTGTCACCCACCACCCGACGATGAACGACAACGCTGGTGACAGCGGGTTGACCGGCGCCCGGGGTCGGGTGGGCGGCGGTGACGGTGAGCGCCCCCGCCGCCGTGTTGACCCCCACGGTGAGTGTTGGGGTTGCCGGAGGGGTGAACGACACCGGGTTGGATGAGTCAGCCCACGCGGAGGCGAGCCCAGCAGTGATGACCCGGACCTGCGGGTGGATCGTGACACTGTTCGGGAGGTTCGTCGCGGTAAACGTGCGACCCGCAGCCGTCCCCGTCATGATCGCCACGATCACGTTCCCCGTGTCTGCCGACCCTGCTAGGTCACCAAGGACCCGGAACTCTGAGGAGTCGAACCCGGGGTGGGAGAACGTGAAGGTACGGGTGGCGGTCGTGATCGTCACGCCACTAGCCGGGTCGGTGATCGTGGGCCCGGCCGGGGCGTCAGCGGCGGTGAAGAACCCGGACGCTGACCGGGGGGAGGCGACACCGTCAGCGTCGAACGTTTCCACCTGACGCTCATACGACCCGGCTGCGAGACTTGCTGCGGGGAAGTCGTAGAACTGGTTGGTGGTCAGCTGGTACGGGATGCTCGTCCAGGCGGAACCGCCCACGAGTCGGTACCACATGTTGAACGCTGACTGGCTGTCCCCCGCGTCGTTGTCAGAGAACAGGTGGGAGGCACGGTTGCTCACGGCACGGTTAATGGTCCCGCCAGCCGCCATCGTCGTGAGCGTCGGGGCGTTCGGGGCGACGTTCGCCGGATCGAGCGCCACGAGCTGCGTGGCCGCTGTCGTCGACGCTGACCATGCGCCGTTCGGGACGGTCGTCGAACCCGTCCCCACGAAGTAGAGGTCGGAGACCTCCATGCCGAAAGTGGTCCCGGCGGGGACAGTGTCGTACCGTTCGGTCGCTCCCGACGGCGGGGTAGCCGATGCACCTGAGTAAGCCGTACCAAACAGCACAAGATGGCTAGCGGGGATTCTGACCGTCGCCGACGGTGCGACCAAGATCGTTGAGCTCGTCGAGTAGAACCCGGCGTGAGCGTGGACCCCGACGGCCCCCGAGTAGGTAACCATGCCACCGACCAGGTTCACGTTGCCGGTGGCGTTGCTGAACACGTAGGAAGCGGGCTCGGCTCCCCCCGCCACCTTCGAGTAGATCTGCGTCCCCCCGGTGTCAGTCCGAACGAGTGACCAGCCTGTCGGGGCCGACGTACCAGCCACGTACTCGGATGCGCCCGTCTGGATCTGAGCAAGCAGCACGTCACCGGAGACGGTGCCGGCGGGCTTCGTGACCGTCACCGTCGACGGGTTGACCGTCCCGCCGAAGACCGGAGCGGTGGCAGACCTAAACGCGACCGCCATCAGTCAGCCGCCAACGCAGCACCCAAGTCAGCCAACGACCGGAGCCGGTCCGAAACGGCAACCCACTGCCCGTCGACCTTCTCCACCAGTCGAACCACCCATTCGTCCTCACGGAACCGGGCGTCCTCACGGAACTGTGCGGCCAGGGAGACCGTCCCGTCCGACCAGACAAACACCCCAGCCCGCAGGTCGGAATGAACCGCTGACAAGCCCGTCTCCGTCATGGTCAGGGTGGTTCCGTCCGGGCGGGTCAGCACCTGCTTCGCCGCGTCCGTCGCCGCCTGGCGCCGAGCTCTCCGCCCCACCTCAGCCTCAGCCTCATCAGCGGCCGCGTCCGCCTCGTACGCTTTCCTCGCCTCATCCGTCAGGGTCACGGCGTCACCTTTCGAGTCGTCATGACAACGTGAACGGGAGGGTGAACGGGAGGGTGGTTGACGCTCCGGTCCCACCGCTCGAGTCGATGACGGTCAACGTGACCACGTCCGAGTACGTGTAACCGACACCGTCCGTCACCCGACACTTGAACTGCTTCCCGTTCGCTTCGGTGCCGTACGTGTTAGGACCGCTCCCCAAGGTGTACGTCTGAGCGTTCACCCCGTTCGCGTAGAAGACGTCCGGGCCGAAGAAGCCGGTCTCTTCCCACTGGTAGGCGACCGCGGTGGGAGCGACAACTGTGAAGCTGAACGCCTGGTTGGACGCCACGTCCACCGTCTGGCTGACCGGTTGGGAGGTGATGACCGGCCCGGCCGTCAGACTGATAACAGCCGTCTGGGAGTAGACGGACCCGAACCTGTTCGTGACCTGCACCCGGTAGCTGCGACCGATGACCTCCTGACCGAACGTGCCGGGCACGAACGTCGTGGAGGCGGCGGTGTTGCCGTCGTAGAAGAAGGGGCCGTACGCGTCGTTCTGCCACCGGTAGGTAAACGGGCCGGGACCCGTCACTGACACGGTGAGCGTCCCGCCCTGGATGAGACTGATGTTGGTGTCCGTCGGCCCCGTGACCACCGGAAGGTCCGAGGGTGTGACCGGCTCGTTGGCGGGGACGGCGGGGACGATGACAGCGACCGGGGAGGTGACCGCCTCCCACTCCCACTCCACGTTCCCACCGTCGAGCGGCATCCGCCACCCGGTCGCCTGCACCTTCCTCGCCCCGCCCGCTGCCCCGTCCACGTAGGTGAACACGTCGAAGTGTCCAGCACCAGGGAACGGACCAGTGGACACGTTCAACGTGGTCGTCACACGCCGGTCGGACGCCACCCGCCGGTCCGCGAGCGAGACAAGCGTCGCCTGCGAAGCCGCCTCATAGTCGACAACAGAGGTCCACACGAGCCCGCGACCATCAATCGAGGTGGGACCGTCCGACTGGTTCACCAGGGTGTAGATCCCGTTCCCCTCCGTCGCGAGAGCAGCACCTTCGGCACGGTTCGTTTGGCGGAACACCCACCGGTTGGGCGTGGCCCACACGTCCTCAATGATCGTCCGGTCCTCACCGACGATCGTGAGCGACGAGTCAGCGTCGAACACGTACTCGGGGGTCCGAACCTTCGGGTCCTGGTAGGCACCGCACCGGAACTGACCGTCCTGGTCAGCCCACACTGAACGAAAGTTGATCGCCTGGAGCAGCTCATTGATGATCCGCAACCACGTGACCGGGGTGTTCGTCTGGTCAGGGTCAGAGGATCTCGCCACGAGCGGCCACGACTTCGTAACCGGGAGAGACGACTCCGCTGCTGACCCGTCGATCAGCACACCCGACAAACCCGCCGCGGCGAACACTGCGAGGATCGCCGCCCGGTAGGTGACATCCTCCGCCACCGAGTAGTCCGCACCCACCTGCCGGTCCAACAACATGAGCCGGTCGTAACCCTGTACCTCGTACGTCTCGGGGGTCTCGCCCAGCGTCCGTTGCGGGGTGGTCAGCACGTACACCCCCAGGTTCCACCGTGCGACCGTCGACCCGCTGGACAGGATCAAGTAGGGGCGGACCAGGTCCACACCCCACGTGAGAACACGGGAGAGCTGCAAGGTGCAGAAGCCGTGGATGGTGCCGTAACACTTGCGACCCACCGACCCGCCCACCAGGTCAGGTGACAGGTCATCCACGAACCCAAGGTTCAGATTCAACAGGTCAGCACCAAAGTCGACGGTGACATTGTCGGCCTCGAGGAGAGCGACGATCTGCGCCGTCGTGTACGCGTCCCTAGGTGCAGCGTTGAGGGTTTGCACCTACCTACACCTCCGCGCTAGCCGTGACCTCGGACACTTGGACCGTTGCGTCGTAGGTCCCGTCGAACCGGTCGGAAACTGACACGGAGAAGTAAACGCACCAGACGATCCGGCCCCGTTTGTCTCGTAGCAGAACCGTCTCACCCGCCCACCCGACAAGCGTCTCCCATTGGGCGCTGGTGATGACCGGGAACGTGACCGACAGGTTCCGCATCTTCCCGGCACGGCTCACCACCCGCCGTCGACCACCTGCGTAGGTGTGTACATCACCAGGGACGGACCGGTTATCCGACCAGTCCGCCGACCACAAGGCGAGACTCTGCGACAGGTCCGAGGCGAGGTTCATCCACGCCTTCTCCAGCAGGACCGTCGCCACTAGCCAGTCCTGACGGTTTGCCGGACCCCTGCCACGACAGCACCGGAGATGGCGGCGATGAGCTTCTTGTCGTACTCGGCCATGTCCTCCGCCGAACCCCACTGGCGATTGCTGCCACCACTCAACGAGCCGACAAGCTGCTCGTCGTAGAGCGCCATGTCTTGCGGTGTCCCCCACTGACGATCAGGACCGATCGCCTGGATGAGCTCCATGTCATAGCGGTCCCGCTGCTTCGCGACAGTCGCCTCGTCGAGAGCGACAGCGCCACTCACAAGAGAGCGAGCTTCGGCAATGACCTGGTCCATGACAGCACTCAGGGCAGGGGGAAGCCGCCCTTCAATCTGTTGTGCCAGCGCCTCAGCGAACGTCTCGGACAGGCCAGCGAGCCCGGGCTGGGTGTAGTAGTTCCCGCCGGGTCCTGCACCGAGGTGACGTTGAAGTTGCCGAAGCTGCTCAGCAAGTAGAGGATTCGTCGTAATCCCGAGCACCTCGTCGAGTGCGTGAGCGAACTCGTGGGTGGCAACCGACGCTGACCCCGTCAACTGCGGGTCACCGACAACCACAGTCCCGTCGACGTACACACCGCCAACGTCCTTCCACGACTTCCCCGGCTCCCACCCGCGAGGGGTCCCGTTCAACGAAGGAGTGTTCAACCCGAAGCCTGCAACGGACCGGTCCCCCACCATCAAGGAGCGGCCAGCATTGGCAACCGCGTCGAGGATCGCTCGGGGGATCCTGGCAAGGTCGGCGAGACTGTCCTTCACGTCGGCCGTCATCTCGTCGAACAGTGAGAACTTGGACCCGAAGATGTTGCGAAGGAAGTCGACCGGGCCCCCCTCGTTGAACCCACGCTTGCCGAACTCGTGGAGCCGGTTGAGCGTGTCGACCCCGAGCGCCTTCACGGACTTGCGGGAGAACACGAACTCACCGGGGGTGAGCATCGCCAGCAGGGAGTCCTGGTCGGGCCCGCCACCCGGGATAAAGCCTCCCGTGTTTGCGGCGTGGATGTGGTCGTAATGACCCTTCACTTGCCAGAGCAGTTCACGCCATCCGCCAATGGCACGGAGTTTCCCGTAGAGGATGTTCAGTGCAGCGGTGGAGCCACCAATGTCGACAGCCGGGTTTGCCCTGTCGAGGTGGTAGGAGCGGGGTGACCCACCCACCGCAGCGTTCTGGGCAGGACTTCGATAGGTGGAAGTCACGTAGGTGCCGGCGGTCAGCGCCCCCTTGACCCGGTTGAGGGCGGACCCTCCAGCGGCCCTCCCCGGACCGTCGCCGACGAAGTCCTTGATCGCAGTCTTGAAGGCGATCGTCGGCGTCGGCAGGTCTGCGATCTCCTCCAACATCCGCTTGCCAAGCTTCTTGACCTCGAGGATGACCCCGTTCACGAAGTTGAGGCCCATCTTTGTGCCCTGTTCTTTCATGCGCTCAGCGCCGTCCTCAGCGACCCACTTCGCGAGGGTGTCCATCCACGCCCGGAGCCTCGCCGGCAGGTCCAGTGCAGACCTGACGAGCCAGAACACAAAGGCGTCAGCCCACTTGTCCAACTGGAGAATGATGGCGGGGAGCGCCTCGAAGGCGATCCAGCGGGTGAGCCGCGCCAGCAGCAGGCCGAGCTCGATGAGCATGTCATCGATGAGCGGAGCCACCCAGTCGACGAAAGCTGCGGCCCAGTCCGCCAGTTTCCCGATGATGTTCGGGAGAGCGGTGGTCAGGATCCACTCGCCCACATCAACGAGGAGCGTCCCAAGCTCAGCCAGGAGGGGCCCGATCTTGGGGGCCACCCATGTCACGAAGGCGGACGCCCACTCCCCGATCTTGGTGGTGATCGCCGGCAGAGCAGTGTCGATGATCCACGACCCGAGCCGGGTTAGGAGAATGCCGAGTTCGGTGAGGAGCGGACCGATTTTCGGACCAACCCAGTCAACGAAGGCCGCACCCCACTTCAGCAGTTGATCGATGATGGCGGGGAGTGCCACCGTGTAGATCCACTCAGCGACCTTCAGGTACAGCTTCCCGAGCTCAAGCAGCAACGGGGGTGCGACCTCGGCCACCCAGTCGACAAAGGCGCTGACCCACTGGCCGAGCTTCGCCTGGATCGTCGGGAGCGCCGAAGAGATGATGTCGCCGGACTTGGACACGGCACCACCAAGGCCGTCATCACCAAAGGCGTCAACAACCTCCTTGACCCGCGGCACAACCTCATCACGCAGGAACGCAACGACCGGCGCGATGGCGTCACCAACCGCGCTGAAGGCTCGGCTCGCAACGTCAAGTGCCCCCGGCAGATTGTCGGCCAGGAATCCGGTGACGGTGGTAATAACGGGGAGCAGCTTCTCGCCGAGCACCACCTGGGCGTCACCCCACACAGCACTAAGAATCCGCTGCTTGTTGGCAAGACCGTCGCTGGTGCGAGCGAAGTCGTCTTGGGCATCCCCCGCACCCTCCGTTAGGAGAATGTTCACGGCTAAGGCCTTGTCCTGTGCCGTTAGTTCCTTGGTGGACCCGGCGAGTCCCATCGCCAACGCCTTCTGCTCCACGGCCGCGGCGTTGATGGTGGGCACGTACCGCTGCACCGCGTCGTACTCGCCGCGGTAGGCGGCGGTCATCGCCTCAATCGCCTCCTCGGGGGAGGTGTTGTGGAACGAGGCGAAGTCCGACGCGAGTTGCACCTGCGCCTTCGACATCTTCGCCGCCTCGGCAGCACCGACGCCGAGTTGGACGAACAGGTTGCCGAACGTGCCGGCTGCCTCAAGGGCTGACTGTTGCGACTGGCCGAAGGAACGCGCCGCCGTCCTAGACCACTTCTCGATCTCCCCTGCGGAGGAGCCAAAGACCGTGTTGGACTTCGACAACGTCTCCTGCATGTTCGACGCGGCGTCCACAGCGTCTTTGCCGAGCTTGACGGCGAACAACCCAGCGGCCGCCGTCCCGACAGCAAGACCGATCGCCGCCTTCTTGCCCATGTCCCCGACCTTGGAGCCGAGCGTCTCCGCGCTCCGACCCGCCGAGCTGAACGCGCCCGACGCCTTGTCGTTGCCGATGATGTCGAAGATGACCCTGGAGTCAGCCATCAGCCAGCTTCTTCGCCACGTCGTCCAACACGTCCACCACAGCTCGCCGGATCTGCGGAGCGTCAGCCTCAGCCGTCTTCGTGAACCAGCCGCCCTTAATCCGCTGCTCCACCCACACGTCACGACCAAACACCGGGTGACGGATCACGCCCTCATCGATCTGTGCGAGCGAGTAGCCCTTCCGACGACCGATGATGCGGACACCCACCTCCCGCCCAGAGGTCCGGATTGACGCGGTGAACGAGGCGCCTCCCACCAGAGCGGCCAACCCGCCCCGCTGCGGGAGGTCAGCCTTCGCCGCCGCCTTCAGCTTCTGACGGAGCGGTTTCGTCGCGGCCGTGATCCCCCGCTGGAGTTCCTTCTTGAGCTCCTTGTTGCCCGTCGCCTTCAGCTTTCGACCAACCTGCTCAATCGTCTGAACGCCACCAGCGTTGAGGCTCTTCTGTGACTTCGGAAAAAGTTCAATCACAGGCCAAGCACCTCCAACAGGGGGTCTCGTTTCGTTGCCGTCGGGTCAGCGGACAGCCGCTCGTCGAACGCCGCTCGCGCCTCGGTGAACGAGAGGACACCGTCGACCTTCCCGCCAGCTGCCGTGTACACCGCTGCCCTCTGCAAGTCACTCGCCGCCTGCCGATCCACCTGCTCCAACAGGAGCGTGTAGGCGACGTCGCAGATCAGGCGGACGCGCGCAGGACCGCCACTTGAAGATCCGGGCGACCCTCCAAACGCTTGAGCGCCTCCGAGCGCGAGTCGTCCCCGGAGCTCGTGACGGTTGTCGGCAGCCCATCCGAGGAGTCGGCGGGCTGCCGGGTAGGGCGGTCCGTGAGCGCCTCCACCAGCCTCACTGCGAGCTGCGCCAGATCCTCTGTGTTCTGCCGGTTCGCTCGGCACCGGGCACGGAACTCGGCGGCATCGTCTGGGTGGACGAGCGCGTCAGACATTCCGGTGATCGCCGTGAACGCCTCCGTCCCGCTCTCCCCGCCAGCCATCCCAGCGAACAGGTCAACGAGAACGAGCTCGGAGAGGTTCGGGTTGACACGGATGGTGGCACCGAAGTAGCCGAAGGCGAGGTCGACCTCGGGTCGGGCAGTACCGAACTCACCGAGGTACGTCACCCTCGGGCCACACCGGCGGTGAACATGCGGAACAGCGGGTTCGTGAGCGACTTCTCCATGTTGAACATGGCGGGGATCGTCGCCATGTCCGGAGCACGCCGGAAGGCGAAGTCGACGGAGCCACCCTGGAAACACTGGTAGGCGACAACCCGGACCGTGGCGTCCAGCGACTCCCAGCCGACCATCGACCGGACCTCTGTCCCGGGGTCGGGCGGGGCATAGGTGGTCATCGTCGTCGCCGTCGTCCCCGTGGCGACGGAGGCGCCACCGTTCAGCACCCGCTTCAAGTTGGCGACGGTGAAGTCGGCGAGAGCGAACCCGAACGAACCGGACCGGTCAGTTGTCGAATACTTGATCGGGTCGAACAGTTCGGCGACCCGAACGGGCTCAACGTCTGTCGTGTAGGAGAGGGTCGAACCTTCGGCGGTGGCGCCCAGGTTGATCCACGCTGCCGGCCAAGCGTCGGTGAAGACGCTCCCCGTAACGGTGTTGGTGGGGGCGACGGACCCGAGGGGTGCCCAGAACAGGAACCCCGGGTCCTGAAGGATGGACGGGGTGGCGGTCGTGTTCGGCATGTCAACCCTCCTGGTTAGTGACAGCCGCAGCCGTCTTCGTATTGGCGCCCACGACGAGGTCGCGACTGACGATCCCGTTCTTGATGTGCGGGTCGTCGGGGACGGGGTCGCCGGCGTTGAACGCTCGGGCGCCGTCGATGTCGATGGCGACCTTCGCCACCCACTTTGAATAGTTGACGGTCTGAGCGGCGGCGAAATCCTCCGCAACCGAGGCCGTTGGGGCGACTGGTGTGACTGCCGCCGTGGCGGTCGGGTGGGTAGGCATGGAGCTCCTTAGGTGACGAGGGTGCGGTAGGTGACGGTGAAGATGACTCGGACGATGGCGCCCGACGGGGACTGGAGCGGTAGGTACCGCACCTCGAGCACCTCAGCGAGGCGGGGGGGGGTGAGGAGCCCACCGAGGGAGCGGTCGGATTCGACGGCGGCGATGCACGCCTCAGCAGCAGCAACAGCCGCAGAGCGACGAGCGGTCATGTTGTCGCCGCCGTCCCACGACCAGGCTGAGCAAAGGATCTCCCCGATCTCCTCACGCCACGTTCCCGGCCCAAGGTCGGAGGCGGGACGTTCGACCACGATCCCGTCCACGTCATCGTCCCCGGCGGAACCGACGAGCACGGCGTCAGGTTGGTTTGCTGCTGCCGGGACCGGACCGTCGAACACGGGGAAGGCGGTAACCGTCCTGAACGTGGTGACCAGGTACTCGATCACCTGGGGGAGGATCACGCCACACCCACGGACGGGGAACGCCGGCCGATCCACTCGTCGACCCGGGGCCACATGTTCACCGGCCGAAACGACGGGCCCTGAGCGTCCATCCCAAACGCCCCGATCGCACCAGGGGGGCCGAGCTGCCCACGTTGGAACAGGCCCCGGATGTCCTCGAGGACGGCGAGGCGAAGGTCAGCGGGGAGGGTCAACCAACCCGACGAGTACACCACCCTCCACCTGCCCTGCGTCAGTGCTGCGTGGGAGACACGGCCGAAACCGCCCACCGTGATGTCCGCTGAGTAGACAGCAGTCCCGCTCGTTAGCGAGGAGACGCTCAGAATCGAGGGGTAGGAAACGAACAACGACCCTTCGTACGCATACGCCGTCTCGATCCGAGTCCGTGCAGTGGTCGGACCGAACGTGTCGGCCACGTGCGCGTCTGCGGCGAGCAGGAAGCCTTCGAGCTCGGCGTCCTGCGAGCCGGTCGGGGACGTGATGTTGAGGTGCTCTGCTACGTCCCCGACGGTCAACGATGTTGCGATGTCTCCCACGGGAACCCCTTCCGGTCACGCGACGATGAAGCCGGCAGCCCCCCGCCACGGACGGTTACGGGGGGCTACCAGACGGGTGCTACTTGGCTTCGTCGCTGAGCGGGTGAGTCCCGCCCTTGACGCCCTTCTCGTCGCCCCGCTGCTCCACTAGAGGGTTCTGGTGGACGAGCACGGATACGGGGGAGTTGGGGTCCTCTGGGTCACGGTCCGGGTTGGGGACCGACGCCGAGAACTGACCAGTGCCGATCAGCTTCGAGTAGTCACCCCGCTTCGGACCGGAGCCCAGCGCGTCCTCAGGACCCACAGGCTCCGAGGGGTCACCCTGGAGCATGGGAGCCCCCGAGTCGAGCGCGTCCGAGCGGGTGGTGACCCCACCCTCAGAGTGCTTCAGCTTGTCGTTGTCCTGCTCCGACGCCTGCGCGCCGCCAGCCTTCGTGTTCGCCATGACTAGTTCCTCTCTCGGTAGGTAGCGGCGCCGCATTCGCAGCACCGAGTCACATCGTGGGTGGGGCGGGACCTGCCCGACACCGGGTCGTCCCCGTAGTGGACGTATGCCTCCATACGCGGGGCCTGCTCCTCAGGTCGAGGGAGGCAGAACACCTCGTGTTGAACTGGAGAACCAGCCTCGGTCGGCGGGCGCATCGTGTTGACCATCAGGCTGCGATCACGCCGGACAGGCGGGCGGCCGGCGCGGCGCCCTGCAACGCCAGACCGCAGTAGAACTCGATGCGACCGAGGATCGCCGGCTTCGTCTCCAGCTCACGAGGCGGGTCAACCTGCAAGCCGCCGTTCGTCAGACCCGTGACACCAGGCGTGTCGAGGCTGTCGGAGAAGTTCACGGCGTAGACCGACGACGTGTTGGTCGACGTGCCCGCCGTCTCGGTCTGCGTCAGGATCGCCGTCTGGTCGGCCTTCAGCCCGGCGTCGAGGATCGGGATCCCCTGCCAGGTCGGGACCTCGACACGCTGCCCGGTCAGCTCGTCGAACGTGTAGTTGGCGAGCGTCACGTTCCGGTAGACCGTCCGGATCATCGCGATGACCTGACGGCTCGCGTAGATGGCGTTACAGCCCGGGACCAGCGCCACGAGGGCGTCGAGACGGTCCAGGAAGGCGGAACGGGTCGCCGCGTCGGTGTTCATCCCGGCGCCGTTCGCGCCCGACGTCAGGACCTGTGCGCCGGTCACTCGCTTCTTCAGCCCGTTGAAGCTGTTGGCGTCGACGGCCGTGTCGCCGTTGAAGAACGTGTCGCCGTACTTGGCGGCGACGCTGCGGGCCTTCATGTCCCGCTGCGCTGCGACGAGGCTCGCAACCGTCCCGGCACTGGTCTGCTCCAGGAAGCGGTCCACGACGTACTCGCCGCCGAGGATCACGATCGACTCGGTCGCGGTCGTGAACGTGCCCGTGCTCTCCGTGTAGCCGGCGTTGACGGCACGGAACGCCGACGCGGGGAGGGTGGCCTCCGAGTTGTAGGAGAACGCCCGCCCGACGATCGCCTCGAACGGGACACGGTTCAGGACGTTCGAGACAACGAGCTGCCCTACCACAACGGGCAGACGGGGGTCCTGAGTAACAGCTGCTGCTTCAGCGAGGGTCATCGCCATGAGGGGGTACTTCCTTCCGGGTTAGCCCCTCAGCAAATTGCTGGCGGGGTTCGGTTACTTGCGGCGGGATGCCGCCATGTCGGCCTCGATCTGGTCGAGGTCAGCCTGCCGAGGGTTCATTGAGAGGACACGGTCACGAGGTCCCTGGTCGACGTTCCCCTTCGGCCGCCCGTCGTCGGGAACGGCGAGGAGGAGCGGGTCGTCCTTCGCCAACTCGTCGAGGAGGGATCGGACGGCTGCCGTGTCGACCTCACCGTCAGCATCCACCTTGACCTCGGCCAGGTTGATGAGTCGGACGGCGTGGGTCGGCTTGCGGAAACCCATCTCCGCGGCGAGCGCCCTGGCCTCCGCAGCGGTGAGCCGTGTGTTCGCTGCGGTCGTGACCTCAGCGCGACCTTCGTCGCGGGCCGTCTTGATCGCTCTTTCAAGCTCGGAGGCGTTGGCGTCCTCGAGCTCGGCGAGCTTGGACGCCTTCGCCTTGAGGTCGTCGTAGTCGGCGAACTTGGCCCGCTCCCGTGAGAGGCGTTCCCCGAGGGTCCGGTCCAGGTCAGCCTGGGTGAAGGTCGCTGCGGGTTCCCCAGCGTTGACCACCACGGTCGAGACTGGTTCTGGTGCGTCGTGAACAGTGATGTCAGTCATGGTTTCTCCGTAGCCCGTCGGCAGTACCCGGCCTTAGACGCGGCCGTGACGTTCCCCTCAGGTGAGGGGTGGTGTTAGGAAGCGACGGGACCGGGGCCAACGAGGTTGGCGCCGTTCCTGTTCAAGAGCTCCCGTGCCTCTTCGGTGGTGATGACACTCCCAACCGCGAGGTAGACCTGCTGGAGTTGGCGGGTCAGGGACTCGGTCGCCGAGTCCGTCGTGGTGGCGGCCTCATCGGTGCGGGCCTTGATGGCGACACGCTCCACGGGGCTGAGCCCGACGATGGCCTGTGCGGCCTCCGTGTCGTAGATCCCCGCCTCGATCCCCTTCGCTGCGGCGTCCATCGCCTGAGCGATCGCCGGGGTCGCCGGGTCAGCCCACGCCACCTTCATCCGCTTGTAATCCTGGGGCACGTCACGGAGCGTGATCCCGTCCCGGGCGGCAATCGCGAGGCGCATTGCCCGCACGTCGGCACCACCGAACGGTTCCCACTTCTCCTTGGCTCGCAGGATCAGCGTCGTCTCCGCTGCCCGTCGAGCCTCGGCGGACGCGGGATTCGTTGTGTTCAAGCCAAGGTCGTCGGGCGGAAGCCCACCGATCGCAGCCACGGCCGAGGTAAGGAGGTTCAGAGCGGCAACGAAACCTGCGAGGTCGGCTTCGGCGAACTGGCCGAACTGGACACCGGCGCCCGCGAGCCACGTCTTCTCCTTCGCCGCCTCGTCCCAATGCTTCTTCACCATCGCCCGCAGACGCTCGTGGTCCCCCACCGACGGGTCCACGAGCCCGGTCGCCCACCGGCGAGGGGTCGTGTAGTAGTCGGAGGTGACCATCATGTTCGTGGCGAGGGTGTTGATCGCGTCCGCCAACGGGGCGATCGACTTCAACTCGGACCGGCCTGCCTTGTTGAGCAGCCGCCCACGGTTCACCATCGGGACGATCGGGACCGCTCCCAACGGGTTGCGGATCGGGTCATCCCGCAGCTCCCAGCGAGTCTGACCGGCGGTCACGTTCGCCACGTACCGGCGGACCTGGTCACGCAGGTACAGGGTCGCGTAGTTGAGGTCACCATCACGCCACTTCTTCAACGCGGCACGGACCGACCTGGCTCCCGGCTCATAGTCGACGGTCACCTGGTGAGCAGACTCGTAGGTGATCGACGGGGTCTCCGGGTCCTCCTCGTTCCCCCACACCGACAGGTAGGTGACCCCGTGGACGAGAGCGTCAGCGTGAGCGAGGGACGACTCCTCGTCCAGCTCGTTCGCCGTCCAGATCCGCCACAGTTCATCGTCAGCGTCACCAGCCTGACCGAGCCGGAACCCTTCGACCTTGAGCCGACGGTTCACCGAGTCCACGATTGTTTCAGGCCAGTTGATGACGAGGGGGGCGAGGCGTGCCCCCACCTGCGCGACGACCTCCGGGGCCATGAACGTGAGCGGTTGGTCGCCCGTGTAGTAGCGGTCGACCAGGTCGTATTCACGGTTCGCCAGGTCAAGACGCTTCGACAGGTACTCGACCTGCTGCACGTACGGGTCGCTTGAGGTGGTGGGGACGAGGAGGAGCGGGTTGATACTCACGACACACCCACCATCCATCCACCAGTTGAAGGTCCAGACGACAACGCATGCAACGCCAAAGCGGCAGCCACCAGCGGGGACACCCTCGGCTCTTTCCTCGCCAAGACTCGTTGGCCGGCGTCACCGGACGTCGACCAGCGGGCCACGGTGACCGCCTCGTTGAGTTCCTGCTGGTTCCCGTGTCGCAACCCCGCGGAGGACACCGCAGCATCCAGGGTGGAGCAGGCGTCCACGAAGAACCTGCGAGACACGGGGACAGCACCACGAAGGCTGGGGAGGAGGAACCCTGCGGTACCCGTCTGCTCCACCGTCAAGCTCCCGCCCCAACGGGCCCGGAGCTCGTCCCACCGGTCCACCACCCAGTCGACACCCGGCCGGTGATCAGCGACCTGCACCCACCGGAGACCCGTCGGGAGCGTCCACGCTGAGGTGAGTGTCGCCGTCGAGTGATCCGGGGCCACGTCCAAGGCGAACACCACGTCAGTGCCACGGTCCGGGGGAGGACCAGCCAGGGAGGCCCACAGGCCGGCGTCGACCGCAGCCTTGGTGCCGAGTTCGTCGGACCAGATGCCGAGCACTTCCCTGAGGAAGTCGTCGTCGTCGAGGAGCCTACGGAGACGTTGGATCGCCCGCTCCGGTGTCCGCTCCGGGTAGGACGGGTTCGCCTTCCGCCACGCCTCACGGTCATCAATGTCAGACCTCGGCTCAGCGCCGTACTCGACGAACGCCACCCCGTCGGCCTCACCTGAGAGCGCCTCGGTCCGCAGACGGGTAAACGCTGCCCCAGGGTCGGTCGGCTTCGGAGGTGTCCCCATCAGGATGATCTGCGGGTTGACCGCCTGGTTCTGCGTCGGCGCCAAGTCGGAGAGCGCCGCGTCGGTCAAGATCTGCGCCTCGTCAAGAACGAGCCGGCGGACCTTCCGGAACCCACGGATCGAACCACGCTCCCGGGCGGCGAACACGATCCGGGACCCGTTGCGGAACGGGATCACCTCGTTACCCGCAGCCGACGTGATCGCGTTCCTGTCCACGTGCGGAGCCATCGCATCCGACTCAGCCAACGCCCGCAGCTCGTCGAACGACTCGCGCGCCACCTTGAACCGGTGAGCCGTCCACACCGTCAACGTCCCCGGGTTCGCGATGCTGTCAGCGAAGGTGATCGCACCCACCAGGAAGGTCTTCCCGACCTGCCGAGGGATCGACAACACCACCGTGTCCGCCGCATACCAGCCGGTGACGTTCTTCGCGAGGATCGCCGCACACGCATCCCGCTGCCACGGGTCCAACCGGATACCCAACGTCTCGCACGTACCGATGATCGCCGGCGCCCCACTCGAAGCGATCCCCTCAGGGAGGACAACGTGGCGAGCGTCAGGCAGCAGGCCAGACGGAGTCCGGAGCCGAAGCGGCGAAACCGACGGCGTCAGAAGAGGTAGCGGCGTCAATGGCCTCAATCTCCTTCCGGATCTCCATCAGCCGCTTCGTCAGCGACGCCAAGTCCCGAGGCAGCACACCATCATCGAGCTGCTTCGCCACCAGGTCCCTCATCGACACCAGAAGGTCACGAGAGGTGCCTGTAGCGGCCGCAGAGGCCACGCCAACGATCCTTCGGGCCATCCAGGCACCCCCGTTGCAAATCGGCTGTGTGTAAAACAGCAAAACCGGCGGGTCATGGCGGCGCTTGGGCTTAGGGGTTCCCCCCCACGTCTTGCTCGCCGCCGACTCACATGCGGAGCGCTGTCGTCCCCTGCGTCCGTGTCTTGCGCCGTGCGTTGGCGACGCGTGCGCCCTTGCTGGCTGCTGCTCGCAGGTTGCAGGTGGTGCACTCGCCTCCCATGAGCCGGGAGCGGTCCGTGTCGTGGTGGCC
>Ga0136611_10000735_pt1 | contig 22022 bp, 20 predicted proteins | sample AntDrymUQ2232306_2_FD_106645 | JGI IMG/M metagenome (GOLD analysis project Ga0136611, IMG submission 106645) | Polar desert sand microbial communities from Dry Valleys, Antarctica - metaG UQ223 (23.06) | ecosystem: Environmental > Terrestrial > Soil > Desert | place: Antarctica: Dry Valley...
CTGCACGCCGCCGACGCCGCACGCCTCGAAGGTGCGCATGGTGAAGCCGTCCTGGTCGCCGTGCAGGTTGAGCGTGGCTGCGCTAGACGCCATTCTGCGATAGGCCTCGGCCCGCCGCAGGTCGCGCCCCGCGGGCACGTCGGGCCGCCGGGCGTCCCAGGTGCGGAGCCGGTCGACGGGGTGGCCCGACCAGTCCCGCCCGAAGGCACGCACCGGCACGCCCGCTTCGGCCAACGCGACCAGGGCTTGCTCGCGGCGGGGGTAGCGGGCGCCGACGAAGACCACCTCGTCGTCAGCCGGCGGAGGTGGGCGCGGCAGCCGGCGGTGGTCGTAGGCCAGGGGCAGGTGGGTCGCCTCGACGCCGTGCGCCGTGAGGGTCGCGACGTCGAGGGCGGAGTACGACGCGACCGGGCCCATGCTGCTAATCGTGTCGACGTCGTAGTCGGTGCGGCGCAGCTCGTCGTAGAGCCAGAGCACGCGGGGGAGACGTGCGGCGTCGAGCGCCTCCCAGAACTCGCCGGTGAACTGGTCGCCCTTGACCACGACGACCACGTCGGGCCTGGCTCGGCGGACGGCACCGACAGCCCTCTCGGTCCGGGTGGCGTGCAGCCGCGTGCCACGGGTGAGCCGGAGCCGACGGGGCAGCTCGTGGCCCAGGTGGTGCCCGACGCGCTCGCCGAGCCCGGTGAGCTGGTCGTACCGGTGGGTGGTCACGGTGTGCCCCGCCGACTCGAGGGCGGCGGCGATCGCCGCGTCGTACCCGTGGAAGGCCGGGCTGACCAGAAGGACCCGGCGGGCCGTCATCCCGAGCCTCCGGTCAGACCCCGACTGCTCAGTTCCTCGAGGGCCGCGTCCCAGGTGTGCGAGGCCGCCCCCGGGCGGTCCCACGCCCACCGGACGAAGTCGACGACGGCATTGCGGCTGGACCAGGCGGGCTCGGGGGCACCGACGGCGCGCACCCGGGTCAGGTCGGCGCAGGCGTGCTCGATGTCGCCGGCTCGCGTGACGTCGAGGTGCTCGACGGGGACGTCCTCGCGGGGCGATCCCTCGACGGCGTACGCCGCGAGCTGGAGCAGGGTGGTGCGAGTGCCGCTTCCGGCGTTGAGGATGCGCGGGCCGTCCACCGGCGGGTGCCCGACGCACCACGCGACCAGCGCCGCGAGGTCGTCGACGTGCATGAAGTCGCGGGTCTGCGACCCGTCGCCGTAGATGGTCAGCGGCCGGTCCTCGCGCAGCCGGGCCACGAAGGCCGCCAGCACGCCCGTGTAGGGGTTGTGCAGGGCCTGGCCGGGACCGACGACGTTCTGCGGGCGGATCACCGTGACCGGCACCGGCAGCCCGGTCAGCTCGGCCTCACCCAGCGACTTGGTCTCGCCGTAGACCGAGACCGGTCGGTGCGGGTCGTCCTCGGTGGTGGCTCGGACCGGGTCGCCGTCGCCGTAGACCGCGCGGGAGCTGAGCGCGACGACGGGGACGCCGAGCCGTGCCGCATGGGCGCCGGCCAGGCGGGTGCCGTCGACGTTGACCCGGCGGTAGCGCTCGACCTCGTACATGGACTGGCCGGTCCCGGTCTCCGCGGCCAGGTGGACCAGGGCGTCGGTGGGGTCAAGGCCCGCCCAGGCGTGAGGGTCGGCCACGTCACCGACCACGACAGTGCCCGGGAAGGCCGCCCGGCTCGCGTCGGGGTCGAGGTGCACCTGGGACAGCAGGCTGTCCAGCGCGACCACCTCGTGCCCGGCCGCGACGAGCCGGCGGGCGACGTACTGACCGATGAAGCCGCAGCCCCCGGTGACGAGGATCATGAGGGCTGGCTGCCGATCACCCGGGCCGGCACGCCGCCGACGATCGAGTTGTCGGGCACGTCGCGGGTCACGACCGAACCCGCCCCGACCGTGACGTTGTGGCCGATGATGACCCCCCCCAGCACGCTGGCACCTTGACCGATGAAGACGTTGTCGCCGATCACGATGGGTCCTGCCCCGCGGGTGTCGAAGCGGCTCAGGTGGGCGCCGGAGTTGATCATGGAGTGGCTCGCCATCCGAAGCCGATCGCCGATGGTTACCGGGTCGTAGGCGTGGATCTGCACGTCATAGACCAGTGAAGCGTCGTCGCCGATCCGGAGAGGACCTCTGCCGAGCTCGCACTGAAGCCAGACCCCGGGGTAGGCCACGAAGCGTTCGCCGAGAAAGATCCCCCCGATCCCGCGCATCGCACGCGGCTTCATGATGTTGGAGCCCTCGCCCAGTGCCCCGAAGGCCCGCCGGTAGAGAACCCTGGTGACGACCGCGCCCCTGCGCCAGCGCACGGCCGAACCGGACTCGGCCAGCTTCCTCGCTACGTTCATGGCTCCAGAGTTTCAAAGATCAGGTCGAGTTCGTGGCGGGCCGTCCGAATCGGGTGCACCGGACGCCCGGCGACCCGCCGTCCGCCGTTCCACAGCAGGTTGACCGCGGTCGCCGTCGTGAGCGCCGCCTGAAGTCGCCGCCGCCCGCCCCACTTCTCGGCGTACGCCAACCGCGACGCCACCAGCCACTGCCGGCGCCGCTCCGGGTCGCTCGAGCCGCCACCCTCGTGGGTCACGGTGGGCGCGTCGAGGACGACGGCCGGCAGGCCGCGGTCGCGCAGCCGGCGCTGGAGGTCGACCTCCTCGGCGTTCATGAAGAACCGCTCGTCGAAGCCGCCCACCGCCCGGAAGTCGGCCGTCGGCAGCAACATCGCGGCCCCGACGACCCAGTCGACGACCGTGGCGCCCTGCGCCGCGCGGGTGTCGTGCCCGACCGCCTCGTGGAGGCACGGCCAGTCGCGGAAGCGGGCGAGGGGGGTCAGCCACTCGACGGTCTGGTGGCCCACGGTGGGGAAGTGCCGCCCCGTCCAGGCCGGCCGGCCGTCGTGGCCGACGACCCGCGGACTGACCACGGCGGGGAGCCAGGGCGCAGCCGCGGCGAGCAGGGCGGGCAGGAAGTCCGGCCCGATCTCGAGATCGCTGTTGAGCACGAGCAGCAACGGGTGCTCGGCGACCGCAGCCCCGCTGTTGACCGCGGATCCGAAGCCGCCGTTGACCTCGCGTCGCACGACCTGAAAGCCGTCGACGGCCGGGAAGGGCTCCGGGGACGCGTCGTCGACGACGACGACCTGCACCGGCCGGGCGACTGCCTGCGTGTCGAGAGAGGCGAGCAGGTCGCGCGTGGGGCCGGGGGACCCATGGTGCGGGATGACCACGGTCACCGCGGTGGCCTGCATCGAATCCTCCTCGAGCGCTCGGGTCCGTCGGATCCTCGCACAGAGAGGCTCTCCCGCCGCTAGCGTGCGCAGATGACCCGCGCGCAGTCTCGGCGAGCAACGGCCAGGAGCCTGCTCGACGCCACTGCTGGCCTGCTTCGTGCTGCTCGGCCTCGGAGCCGTGCAGAAGGCGCCGTGCGTGGATGACCACATGAGCGGCCAGCGCTACGCCACCAGGTTGTGCTACTCCGACATCCCGAGCTTCTACCCCGAGCGTGGCCTGCACCTCGGCTTCGCGGCGTTCGGTGGGCAGGACGACCGCTATCCGCCGCTGGAGTACCCACCGCTCACGGTGGCCTACATCGAGGCGTCGCGTGGGTGACCCACGTGATCAGCGGAATCGACCACGCGGAGCTCACGGCCAGGGCGGCGGAGCCACCCGAGGAGATCACGACCTCGCCGGAGGTGCGCCGCGAACGCCGGATCTTCTACGCGGTCTCGGCCCTGGGCCTGGTCGCTCTCGGAGCGGCAGCGCTCGTGCTCCTGCGCCGGCGACTGGGCGCGCGGGTGTGGTGGATCCGGGTAGGTGTCTGCGCCCCGGTGCTGGTGCTGTCCGCCCTGGTGAACTGGGACCTGCTCGCCGTGTTCTGCGTGGTGGCCGCGCTCGAGGCGTGGGAGCGTGCGCGTCCAGGCTGGGCCGGGACCTGGATCGGCCTCGGGACCGCTGCCAAGCTCTACCCCGTCCTCCTGCCGCCGGCCGTCGTGGTCCTGGCGCTGAGGCAGCGCCGGCCCGGCCGGGCAGTCCTCGCCGTCGTGACGGCGACCGCGACCTGGGTGGCGGTCAACGCGCCGTCGTACCTGCTGCACCCCGATTGCTGGCGCGAGTTCTGGGCACTCAACTCCGACCGGGTCGCCGACTTCGGGTCGCTGTGGATGGCGGCCCGGATGCTCGGGCACGGGGTGGGTCCCGACCGGATCAACCTCGTCTACGCCGCGGTCATGGTGGTGGCCTGCCTGGTGGTGCTGGTCGTGGGGCTGCGGGCCCGGGTCGCTCCCAACCTGGCGGCACTGGCGCTGGTCCTGGTGACGGTCTTCCTGGTGGCCAACAAGGTCTACTCGCCGCAGTACACGCTCTGGCTCCTGCCGCTCGTCGTCCTGGCCACGCGGAGGGTGTGGCTGGTCGCGCTCTGGGCGCTCGCCGAGCTGGTCTACTTCGTCGAGATCTGGTTCTTCATCGCGGGGTTCACCACGCCGGACGACGGGGTCGACAAGGTCTACGTGCTGGCGATCGTGGTGCGGGTGGCCGCTCAGCTCCTGGTCTGCGCCGTAGTGGTGCGCGACGCGATGGCGCGGCGCGAAGCCGCGCCGACGGTCGGGGTGCCTGTGTCACCATGACCGGCATGAGGCCCGTGACCGACGACGGCCAGGGCCCGTCTGGTGTGGCACCGGCTGACCGACCGACGCCCCTCGACACCGTCCCGGTGGCCACGGTCGTCGTGCCCGTCCACAACGGCGGCGCGACCCTGGCCGCCCAGCTCGACGCGCTCACCGCGCAGCTGGGGGAGACCGACTTCGAGGTCGTCGTCGTCGACCACAACTCCACCGATGACACGGCGGCCGTCGCCGCGTCGTACGCCGCCCGCCGTCCTCAGGTGCGCGTCGTCACCGCGCGCGAAGGCGCGAGCGTCGCCTACGCCCGCAACGCCGGGCTCCGTGAAGCGCGGGCGCCGCGGGTGCTCTTTTGTGACGCCGACGACGTGGTCCGTCCGGGCTGGGTGGCGGCGATGGTGGCGGCGCTCGACCACGACGACATCGTGGGCGGCCGTATCGACGTGACCCGGATCAACGCTCCCGAGGTCCAGTCGTGGACCGGGCACCCGCCGGTCGACGGCCTGGCGATGACGATGAAGTACCGCCCGCACGCGACCGGGGCCAACCTCGGGGCGCGCACGGCGGCCCTGCGGGACCTGGGCGGCTTCGACGAGGCGTTCGTCGGCGGCCACGAGGAGGTCGACCTGGCCTGGCGGGCCATCGACCGTGGCCTGACGCTGGGCTTCGCCGCCGACGCGGTGGTCGACTATCGGCTGCGCGACACCCCGCGCGAGGTCTTTCGCCAGCGGTTCCACTACGGCCGGACCTACGCCCAGCTCTACTCACGCTTCCGCGACGCCCCGATCCCGCGGAGCTCGGTGAAGCATGAGGTCAAGGTGATCGCCCTGTTCCTCGCCGAGGCGCCCCGCGAGTGGCGGGACGGGCACCTGCCGCGGTGGCTGGCCGGGCTCGGCTGGACCCTGGGGCGATACCGCGGCGACCTGACCTATCGAGTTCGCTGCCCCCTGTGACCTCGATGGGCCTAGTCTCACGCCGGTGAGGAAGGAGTGGTGATGTGTGGGCTGAAACGCTCGTGGCACTGGGCCTGCTGCTGGCCCTGGTGATCTTGCCGGGTCTCCTCGCCACGTGGCCACTTGCAGCCGGACAGGTCGAGGGCGTGCTTCTGGCCCCCGCGGTGGGCGTATGCCTGGTCCTGCTGGCGGGGACCGTGCTCGGGGTGCTGGAAGTGGCGTGGACGCCGCTGGCCGGCGTGATCTCGACCCTGGCTCTCGCGGCGGCGCCAGCGCTCCTGCTCCGCTGGTGGCCGCGCCCGGTGCGGCAGGTCGCGTCTCGGCCGGAATGGGCGGGGGTTGTCGTCGGTCTGGCAGCGTCCGCCCTGGTGTTTACCTACGTCACGGTGGCCGCAGTCGGGAGCCCGACGGCGATCCCTCAGCAGCCGGACACGGTCTTCCACCTGGGCGCTGCGGCCTGGCTGAGCGACCACCAGTCAGCCTCGTTTCTCGACGCCGGACAGTACGTGTGGACCGGGCCAGCTCTCTACCCCGGGGGTTTCCAGGTGCTGAACTCCATCCCGACCGGTTGGCTCGTTACGCCCGTCACGGTCTCCTCGGTCGCCGTGCTCCTCGTCGTGGGTGGTGTCGTCGTACCGGCTGGCCTGATGCTCCTCGCCCGCGCGACCTTGGGTCGTGGCTTCCTTCCCCTGGCCGTCTCCGGGGTGCTGAGCACCGCCTTCGTCGCGTTCCCGTACTCGTTCATGGCCGCCGGGGTGCTCTGGTCGAACCTGCTGACCCAGGCCCTCGTGCCGTCGCTGCTCGCCGTCCTCTGGATGTCGCTGCGGACCCACTCCCCGCGCGCCCTGCCCACGGTGCTGGGCGGTCTGCTCCTGTCCTTCGGCGTCGTCGCGGCCCAGCCCAACGGAGTCTTCGCATTCGGACTGTTGGCCTACCCGATGCTGGTCGTCGGCCTCTCCCCTTGGCGGGCCCGCTCGTCGCCGCGCCCCAAGCGAATCGCCTGGGGACTGGTCGTGGTGGCGGGTCCGCTCGCGGTGCTGGCGAGTGCCGTGGTGGCTCCGGCCGACGTGCTGGAGAACCAGCTGCGGGATCCGCCCGGACTTCGGTATGCGGTCCTGGTGGCCCTCAAGGTGGGGGAGGCGCCGCTCGTCCCCGGCGCAGGACTGCTGCTGGTGCTCCTCGCGATCGGCGTGCTCGGCAGTCTGGTCGACCGGCAGCGACGATCCTGGCTCGCGGGGGGCCTGGTGCTGGCGGTCCTGCTGACCTGTGTGCCCACGGTGCTGGCGGGGGAGCTGGGGCGTCGGATCACCTGGCCGTGGTTCAATGACAGCGTGCGGCTGGTCGCCCTCGTCGCGATCCCGGCCACCGTGTGCGTCACGGCCGGTGCCCGCACTGCCTCCCGCTGGCTCGGCCGAGTGCTTCCACACAGGCCCTCGTGGCAGGCACCCGCGCTCGTGGCCGGCTTGGTCGTCGCTCTGGCCCTCTCCTCGGTGCCGCAGCGCCGCGACTCGGTGGCGGCCACCTACCAACCACGAGACGACGACCAGTGGTGGGTCACGCCGAGTGAGATCCGAGCCCTCGAGGAGCTGGCGAAGTACGTGCCGGACGACGCCGTGGTCGCCGCCAATCCGTGGCGTGGCGGCAGCTTCCTCTACGAGGTGGCCCGGGTACGGACCGCCTTCCCGACCGAGAAATCGGTGACGGGCGAGACAGCCACGCTGCTGGCCTCCGACTTGGACGCAGTGGGTTCCAACCGGGCCGTCTGCGACCTGGTGAACGAACTCGACGTTCGGTTCGTGCTGACCGGCGGGAGTCCCCAACGGGATGCGACCGACGAACAGCTCGCGAACTTCCACGGGGTGGACTGGGTCGGCCTACGCAGCTCGTTCGTCGAGGTGTCCTCGGCCGGCCCCTACACCCTGTGGCGCGTACCACCCTGCCGAGTCTCCGTGTCGTCGGGGACGTCGCCGTCGTCGTGAACCAAGCGCCCTAGGAGCCGACCGTCTCCAGTGAGCCGAGCGCGACCAGCCGCGCGAACTCGGCGTTGGCGGACAGGACTTCCTCGAAGGTGCCGTGCGAGACCACCTTGCCCCCGCTCATGAAGAGCAGCTGGTCGCAGTGCCGCACCGTCGAGAGCCGGTGAGCCACGATCAGCATCGTGACCGAGCCCTTGAGGCTCTCGATGGTCTCGGTGAGCCGGCGCTCGGTCTCGTTGTCGAGGGCCGAGGTGGCCTCGTCGAGGACGAGCACTCCGGGTTTGCGGTAGAGCGCCCGGGCGATGCCGATGCGCTGGCGCTGGCCGCCCGACAGGCGCACGCCGCGCTCGCCGACCTCGCTGTTCAGGCCGTCGGGCATCGAGGCGACCAGGTCGGTGAGCTGGGCCCGGGCCAGGGCGTCTTGCAGCCGATCCTCGTCCTGGGTTTCGTTGAAGGCGATGTTGACGCGCAGGGAGTCGTCGAGCAGGTAGACCTCCTGGGGGACCACCGCCAGCCCGGCCTGCCAGGCGGGCAGGTTGTCGAACACCGGGACGCCACCGGCGGTGACGGTGCCCTCGCGCGGCTGGTGCAGCCCGAGGAGTAGGTCCACGAACGTGGTCTTGCCGGCCCCGCTGGACCCGACCACGGCCACCGAGGTGCCCGCCCGGATCGTCGCGTCGACGCCGCTGAGCACTAGGTCGTCCGGCTGGTCCTCGTAGGCGAAGGTGACACCGCGGACCTCGACGTCGCCCTGCGGGACCCCGTCGGTACGACGACGTGTGACCTGCTCGCGCTCGGCCTCGACCTGCATCCGGTTCTCCCGGATCAGGTGCTCGAGCGGCGGACGGCTGAACCGGACCCCACCGAGCGCGGCGATCAGCCGGACCGTGCTAGGCAGGATCCGGCTCCCTGCCGCGACGAAGAGTCCGAGGGTGACGATGCCCTGCTGGGCGTTGCTGGTGGACGTGACGACAAACGCGAGCAGGGCGATCCCGAAGACGAAGACGATCTCGAGGAGGTACTTGGGCAGCTCGTTGAGGAAGACGGCGGAGGCGCGGGAGTGCGCGGCCACGTGGCGGGCGCGCCGGTAGCGGACCACGAACTGGTCCTCCGCGCTGCGGAGCTTGATCTCCTTGAAGGCGCCCAGTGCCTGCAGGCTGGCGGTCGCGGTGATCCGGGAGGCCGCCTGGTTGCGCTCGGCGGCGTCACGCACCCGCTGCCGGATCAGCCGCTGCAGGGCCACTCCGGACACCCCGAAGTAAACCAAGGCGACCAGCGCCGCGAACGGGGTGGCGATGAGCAGGCCCACGAAGATCAGCACGATGGTGAAGACCTCGGTGGCCAGGGACAGAGCGGCGCCGATCCCGGTGGCGAAGCCCATGGCCACGGCTCCGTCGATGGTCCACAGCTTGTCGCCGGTGTTGCGGGCCAGGTGCCAGGCGTAGGGGCCGACGAGGTAGCCGCGCAGGATCCGCGTGGACGTCGCCACCTCCTGGTCGGCCATGAAGCGCAGCTGCCAGATCCGGAAGACGATGGAGGCGACGTCCTTGACGATGAAGGCGCCGACGATGAAGCCCGCCAGGCTGACCACCAGCGTGCGCTGGCTCGGGTCACCCCCGAGCAGGTCGCCCACCAGGCCGAGGGCTCCCTGGTCCACCGGCGCCCCGGCGATCAGCTGCATCATCGGCAGCATCGCGAGGACGCCGAACATGTCGAGCAGCGAGATCAGCACGGACCCGACCAGCGAGATCGCCAGCTTGCGACGTGTCCCGGGCAGCAGCAGGTCCCCCATGCCGTCGGGGAAGCCGATCACGTGGCGCACCCCCCGTCGGTCGTCGAACCGGATTGAGCCGATCCGGCTCCCCGATCTTCCCACGCTGCCACCACGGGCGTCGTGGATCGCGCGCAGAGCCGCTGGCTCGCCCTGGTGGGGCTGGGTCTGGTCGCGCTCGCCGCAGCGACGCTCATCGACTGGCGGCTGACCGCGTCGTACGCCCCGGGTGCCACCGGCGACATCAGCGTCTACATCGGAGGCCTCGACAATCTCCGAGACGGTGGGGCCCTCTACGACTGGGTCGACGAGTTCGGCTACGGCTTCACCTACCCGCCGTTCGCGGCCCTGGTGCTGCAGCCGGTCACCTGGGCGTCCCCCGAGGTGGTCGGGCTTGTCTGGACCGTGGTCACCCTGCTGCTCGCGCCGCTGCTCGCCGCCATCGTCGTGCTGCGGCGCAGGTCGGCGCCGACGGGGCGGGTGGCGCTGGCGGCGGTGCTCGGCGCCAACGTGGTAGTGCTGCTGTCCGTCCAGTTCCAGAGCAACCTGATCGCCGGTCAGGTGAGTCACCTGCTGATCCTGCTGGTCCTCCTCGACGTGGGGGAGGTCGTTCCGGCGCGCTTCCGGGGCATCCTGGTGGGGTTCGCCGCGGCGGTGAAACTGACCCCGCTGATCGTGCTCCCGTGGTACGTCCTCACCCGGCAGTGGGGCAACGCCGCCCGGGCAGGCGGCGCGCTCCTGCTGTTCTTGGCCCTCGGGGCAGTGGTCTACCCCGCGGAGTCCCGGGCCTACTGGGGGGGGTGTGGTCACCGAGACCGAGCGGGTCGGTGCCCTCACCTACGCCGGCAACCAGTCCCTGCTCGCCCGCCTCGGTGTCGAGCCACCGGCCCGCACCCTGCTCTGGCTCTCGGTCGGCGGGGCGGTCGTGCTCGCGGCGTACGCCCACGCGGCCCGGGCTCGCTCGCAGGCCGACCCGGTGGCGGCGGCCGTGCTCCTCGGCTGCGCGTCGCTGGTGGCCTCCCCGATCTCCTGGCCCTTCCACCAAGGATGGCTCGTCCTCGCCGCCCTCGTGCTGCTGGGACGGGCCCGGCCCGGGCCGGTGGCCCTCGGGGTCGTGCTGGTCGTGCTGAGCCTCGCGCACACCCGGATCATCGGCGTCACCGACGGTCTGCCCCTCGTCGAGGGTCTCGCGACGAACGCCGAGATCCTGGGCGTGCTGGCCGTGTGCGTGCTGGGGCTGGGACGCCCGGCTGCTCAGCCCAGCGCGTACGCCGTGCGCACCGCCGCCCCGAACCTGTCACGGCCGTAGACCCGCGACGCCCACTCCTGGGCGGCCGCGGTGCGGAGCCGGTGGGCGTCGGGGTGGTCGAGCACGTCCACGAGGGCGTCGGCGAGGGCTCCGAGGTCGTCGGTGCACGCCGCGAAGAGGTCTGGTCCCACGATGCCCTCCGCCCCCACCGGGGTGGTCACCGTCGGCACGTCGTGCAGGAGGGCCTCCACCGTCTTGAACTTCACCCCGGCCCCCTGGAGGAGCGGGACGACGGCCACCCACGCGCCGGCGTACTCCGCGGCCAGGTCGTCGACGTAGCCGGTGACCGTCACTTCGGGTCGCGCCGCCACCGAGGCCGTCAGCGCGTCGGACGCGCCCGCGCCGACGAGGCGCAGGACCGCGTCCGGGCAACGCCGCAGCACGGCGAGCCAGATCTCGTCCACCAGCCAGCGGGCCGCCGCGTCGTTCTCGTCGCGGCCGAGGTTGGCCACGAAGAGCACCGTCCGCGGTCGCCCGGGTTCCGGCCGCGGCCGTTCGGCGCCCGAGGCGAGGGGCGGGTGTACGACCCGGACGTGTCGCGGGTTGCCGAGCAGCACGGCGTCCTTGTCGCTGAAGGTCCAGATCTCGTCGAGGTCGCGGACCCCTCGTCGCTCGGCGCTCCGGGCACGACGGGTGGCGAACCGCCAGCGGGCCCGCTCCCGGTGGTTCCGGGCTGGCTCACGGTCGAACAGCTGTGACTGGACGTCGTGGAAGGTGCCCAGCACCCGGGCCCCGGGGTTGATCCGGCGGACCAGCGTGGCCAGCCGGACCGACTCCGACCACTGCAGGTCGACGACGTCCGCGCGCTCGACTGCCTCCCTGGCCGGCCCGGGCCGCGAGAGGGCGGTGGCCAGTGCCAGCGACCGCAGCCCGGGGTCGTAGACGCGCCAGCTGTGGTCGACGTTGGTGCGGACCCGGGCGGCCGCGCGCCCCACGAGGGTGGAGGCACGCTCGCCGCCGACGACCAAGCTCCCGGGCGGAACCCCTGGGCGGCCGACGGCCGCGCGGTTGAGCGGGGTGGAAGGGACCACGACGGTCAGCACGCTCCGCTCGGCCAGCACGCGAGTGAGGGTGAGGAGGTACTGGCCGCCGGCGTGGGGGATCGCGTCGTACGGCAGCACCGGGGCGATCACGACGACGCGGGGTGTACTCACTGTCGGATTCTCGCAGCAGGCCCCCCGCGGCCACCGGTAGGTTGAGCGCGTGATCCGCTTCATGGCGCCCGATCTGGCGCACCCCAGCGGCGGGATCAAGGTCATCTACAAGTACGTCGAGCACCTGGTCGCGCTAGGTCACGAGGCGACCGTCTGGCACGGGACCCTAGGGTTCGCCTACCCGTCCTGGGACTCGCCGGCCCCGGTGGAGGCGGCGCCCGCGCTGCGGTTCGAGGCGGGCGACGTCTTGGTGATGCCCGAGACCGGGGGCTCGAAGTGGAGCTTCCTCTCGCAGGGCCAGCCCGTGGTGATGCTCTGCCAGGGCATGGACTTCGTGTTCTCCGACGCCGACTTCCTCACCGACGTACCCGGTGCCTACCCCGGCTGGCCGCAGGCCACGTCGGTGCTCGCGGTCTCCGAGGCCATCGCGACCTTCCTCGAGAACGCCTGCGCGCCGGGCTTCCCGATCCACCGGGTGCCCGTCGAGATCGAGGACTGGTTCCGGCCGCTCGAGAAGGAGCGCCGGATCGCCCTGATGCCGCGTCGCCGCCGCGAGGACCTACTCGGTGCGGTGCAGCTGGTCCGCCGATCGGGACGTCTCGACGGGTGGGAGATCGTGCTGATCGACGGCATGACACAGGCCCAGGTTGCCGAGGAGCTCGGCCGGTCCGCGATCTTCCTCTTCGGCGCCGAGCGGGAGGGGCTCGGGCTGCCGGGCGCCGAGGCGATGGCGTCCGGCTGCTACGTGGTCGGCTTCACCGGAGACGGTGCCAAGGAGTACCTCACCCCCGACGTCGCCTCCGTCGTGCTCGACTCCGACGTGGTCAGCATGGCGGAGCTGACCCTGGCCGCCATGCACGACTTCGACCACGATCACGCGTCCCTGCAGCGCAGGGTCGACCTCGGTCGTGACCGAGTGCTGGACCGACACTCGGCCGAGCGGGTTCGTCACGCCCTGTCCGGCGCCTTCGAGCAGATCCTCGCGCCGGGCTCGCCCGCCACGATGACCCGGGCAGTCACCCTCCCGCACTACCAGACCCACTCACCGCGCACCGGGCTGATCTGGCAGGGCTACTACGCCACTCGCCGGGCGGCCAAGCTGGCACTCGACAGGCGACTGGGCTGAGGCCTGGGGCAGCGACAGGTCGTGCGACCACTCAGCGCCATGCATAGACGTAGTTGCTGAGTACTGGGTCGTCAACACCATGCTCTTGAACTGAGAAGCCATGGTCCTGGAGCCATTCGAGCACCCGTACCTTGCTTCGTCCCCACTCCGTGCCCAGGAAGTCGTGGCACGAGATCGTGAGGTGCGCGATGTGTGGAGCCACCCGCTCCATCCCGCGGACGGCGTCCTTCTCGGACCCCTCGATGTTCATCTTCAACCAGTCGATGCGCGTGACACCGAGCTCGCCGCACAAGTCGTCCAAGGTCACAGCGCGGACCTCAACGCTGCCGGACTCGAAGACGTTGCCAGCAACCCAGTCCTCGGACTCGGACATGGAGAGGGACCCTGGCTCGCCCGCGAGAGCCACCTGGTGCAGCTCGACGTTGTGCCAGCCGTTGTTGGTGCAGAGCTCCGAGAGTCGCTCGAACGGCGCGGGCGCAGCCTCGATAGCAATCACCCGACCCGTCGGGCCCACCATGGGCGCAAGCGAGAAGGTCTCGCCTCCCTGTCCTGCGCCCGCGTCGACCACGACGTCTCCGGGCTTGGGTCGATAGTGACGCCACAACAGGTCGTCCATGTCGTAGAGCCCGCCGTGGGTCGCCCAGGCTGCAGGTGATCGCCACCACCTGACGTCGGACACGCGACCTTCCGGCCACCGGTGATGCCAGAGCCCTTCGCGTGGTGCCCACCTCAGGGTGGTCAATCGACGGTTGCGCAGGGTGTACCTGACGGTCGCCACCGCGGAAAGGGCCAACCGCACGGCGTCCTGCGATGGTCCGGGCCGGCGATCGAGCCTCTTGCCGACTCGGATCACCGCCCTCTTGGACGTGTCGATGGCATCCGGCATAGGGGCACGGTACGCCCGTGCGACGGGCGCTCGAGCGCGAAGCAGAGGTCTCAGCTCGCCGGGTCCTCCGCAAGCGAGATGATCTCCATCGGGTCGTCGTAGTCCATCAGCAGCGTGACGACCGAGTCGCCGGTCGTCTTGTGATGGTGCGACCAGACCAGGTCGATGCCGAGGTCGCGGAACTTCCGCTCCGCCTCCTCGTCGATGTAGCCGCGGGCGCCGGTCCCCGAGAGGTACGACGTCGCGCCGGCGAGCCGGAGCTGCTCGAGGACTCGGTCGAGCCCGGCTTCCGTCGGCGGCTCGGTCACCACGATCTCGGTGCGGATGTCGAGCAGGTCGCGCACGACGTCGATCAGCCTGAGGTTGATGTCGGCGAGGTGATCGCCCTCGACGGCGGCGATCCGGTCGAGGAGGTCCGGACCGCGGGTCTTCCAGTGGCGGGCGCCGACGTAACGCCCGCGGATGGAGTCGGCGAGGTGCTGTTGCCAACCCTCCTTGACCTCGACCGACGTGATCGGGATCAGCTGGGGCTTGCCGACCAGGGGCAGGGTGACCCAGCTGTCGCGCATCATCACCCGGCGCTGCACCCAGTGCTTCTGGAGCTGGTCGTGGACGGCGACCACGAAGCGGTCGGAGTTGACCATCTTGAACCAGAAGCCGGACCAGGGCAGCAGATCGGGCTGGTGGATCGCCACCTTCACCGGCGGACCTGACGGACGAGTGCGTACTGCTCGGCGTACTCCAGCAGCCGGACGTGGCCGACGGCGGCGGCGATCTGGCGGACGCTGTTGATCGGGTGCACCTCGGTGGGGATCTCGGACTGGTAGGCCTGGCAGGCCGCGGTCTTCTGATCGATCTGCTCCTTGGTGAGCGACTCGAAGACGTTCCACCGCAGGTCGGAAGGGTAGAGGTTCACGTCGTAGACCGCGATGTCATAGACGAAGACGCTCGGCGGGAAGTGGTGCTGCGCCGACATCGAGACCCGGCTCGACCGCATCCCGGCCTCGTAGACGGCGATGTGGTCCTGGTGCAGCGACGGGTAGGGCAGGTAGACCTCGTCGGGACGGAGCTCGGCCATCACCTCGTCGAGGGCGCGGACCAGGTCGCTCATGTGCTGGGTGGTCTGCCCGTCCTCGAAGCGAAGGTGGCGGGATTCGGGCACGCCGAGGATCTCCATGGCCCGGGTGTGCTCGGCGTCGCGGACGGGGCCGCTGTCGGTCACGGTCACGACGGCGCACTCGTCGGGATACTTCGCCATCAGACCGCCGCAGCCCATTGATTCGTCGTCCATATGCGGCGCGATCACCAGTCGCTTCACATCAGTCCCCTCATTCCGCCGGAATGATTCCACGCTTGCGGAGGACCCGGGCCAGTTCGGTCCACATGTGGTCGGCGTTGAAGCGGTCGACCACGTTTCCGCGAGCTCCGACCCCCAGCCGAACGGCCTGCTCGGGGTCGGCGGCCAACTCCTGGAGCACGGACCGCCACGCGTCGACGTCGCTCTCGGGGACGAGCCGGGCGTTGAGGCCGTCGGTGAAGTAGTCGGCCATCGCCCGGGTGCCGGTGACCACCACAGCGGCGCCTGTCGACGCGGCCTCGAGCGCCACGCTGGATCCGGAGGGGTAGGCGAGGTCGTGGGTGGGCACGGCAACCACGCGCGCACGGCGGAGCAGCGTCCGGTAGGCGGTCAGCGGCACTGTGCCGTGGACGCGCACGTTGCTTGGCACGTCGAGGCCGGCGAGGTTTTCGAGGCGACAGACCACGTCGAGGGTGATCGGGGTGCCACGGACCGCGTCGAGCAGCGTCGCGTAGTCGCGCCCACGGTCCTGGCCGACGGCCAGGACGTCGAGATCTCGAGGGCCGCCACCGGGGGTGTAGTAGTCGTGCGAGACGCCGTACGTCACGGGGAAGAGCTGGTCCTCGGACAGGCCGGCGTCGACGAGGATCTCGGTCTCGTGCCGGCTCAGGTGGGTGATGAGGTCCGCTGCCCGGATCCGACTGACCAGCCGCCGGCGGGTGGCCGCGTCGGCGGCGCGCAGGTCGTCGGCGAGCCAGCACGACCAGATCACCAGCGGGGTGCGGGAGTACGGCGGGACGCGGTGTCGCTTGAGGAGCCCGGGCAGCATCCCCTGACGCTCCAGCAGTGCCAGGACGACGTCGCTGCGCGCGACGGCCGGCGCGGCGCGCAGCCCCTGGAGCACGGGGTAGCCGACCCGGTGCTCGACGATGTCGCGAGCCTTGCCGACCAGCCGTCCGTCGGGCTGGTCGACTCCACGCAGGTCGAAGCCGACCTGCTCGAGGACGTCGACGCCGTAGGGCATCCGGGCCGGGACCTCTCCGTCGGCGAAGCGCGTGGCCCAGTCGCCTAGGTCGTGCTCGGAGAGGACGAGGGCGCGGGTCACGCGACCTCGTCCGGCGAGGCCAGGATCGACAGCACCTCGTCGACCATCTCCATGATCGGACCCTCACCGGACACGGGGCCACCGGCCAGGTAGCCGTCGGCGCCGAGCAGCACTGCCGTCGGGGCGCCTCGACCGCCCAAGACGCGCGTCACGTTGGCATCCGGCTCGAACAGCGTCGTGTCGGTGCCGTGCACGAGCTTCGGCTGACCATTGAGGGCGACGCTGTAGACCGCGTGCACGACCACGGTGTTCCCGAGCTGCTCCGCCCACCCTCCGAGTCGGCCGCCGATCCGGTCGCACGGGCCGCAGCCGGGGTTGAGGAGGACCAGTAGTCGCGCCTGCGCCCGGGCGAGCTCGCGCAGCGTCCAGCGCTCTCCGTCGGCGCTTTCGACGAAGCCGTAAGGAATCGGCTCGCGCTCGTAGTCGAGCTGATCGAGATCCTCGTCGTACGTCGCCACTTCGTCGGTCTCGCCCCGGGCCACCAGCCAGGCGAGGGTGCCGACCACGAGGGTCAACGCCAACCAGGTCCAGTCGGCACGGGTGTAGTCGGCCAGGCCGCCGAGGACGTCGACGCCGCGGACCGCCGCCGCCACGGCCAGCACCGCGAGGCCGAGCAGCAGGGTGTTGCGTGCCAGGGTGGACCAGTCGACGCGGTGCCCCCCGAGCCTGCCGAAGCACGAGCAGCTCACCGGGGGGTCGAAGCTCATCGCGCGAGCGATGAGCACCCAGTACGCCGCGAACACCAGGGCGACGAGCACGGTGGCCATGACCAGCAACGTCCCGCGGGTGACCAGCAGGGCCACCCCGAGCACGATCTCCGCCCAGGGCAGGACCGCCGCGCCGGAGGCCGCCGGCACCAGCGGCACCCGCAGCGCGACGAACATGTCGGACGTCGCGAGCCGGTCGGACACCTTGGCCGCCCCGCTGACCAGCAGGACGACGGCGAGCACGAGCAGCGGCAGCACCAGAGGCGCGGGCACGGTCATCCGATCCCGACGATCTTGCCGTCCCCACCCTTGGCAAGCGAGCGGGAGATCACCATCCGCTGGATCTGGTTGGTGCCCTCGAAGATCTGCATCACCTTCGCCTCGCGCATGAAGCGCTCGACCGGAAAGTCGCGGGTGTAGCCGTAGCCGCCGAGCACCTGGACCGCGTCGGTCGTGACCTGCATGGCGTTGTCGGTGGCGACCAGCTTGGCGATCGAGGCCTCCCGGCCGAAGGGGAGCCCGCGGTCCTTCAGGCGCGCGGCGTTCAGGGTGGTCGCCCGCGCCGACTGGACGGCGGCCTCCATGTCGGCCAGCACGAACGCGAGGCCCTGGTGCTCGAGGATCGGCTTGCCGAAGGTCTCCCGCTCGCGGGCGTAATCGAGCGCGTGGTCCAGGGCTCCCTGCGCCAGCCCGGTCGCCACCGCCGCGATGCCGAGCCGGCCGCTGTCGAGGCCGGCGAGGGCGATCTTGAGGCCGTCGCCCTCCGCGCCGAGCCGGCGTTCGACGGGGACGCGCACTCGGTCGAACCGCATCGTGGCGGTCGCCGACCCGGTCAGCCCCATCTTGCGCTCGGGCGGATCGGCGACCAGCCCGTCGGAGTCGGCGGGCACCAGGAAGCAGGAGATCCCGTCGCGATCGTCACTGGTGCGGGCCATCACCTTGTAGAAGTCGGCGTGGCCGCCGTGAGTGGTCCAGGCCTTCGCGCCGTCGATCACGTAGTGGTCGCCGTCGCGTCGCGCGGTCGTCCGCATCGCCGCCGGGTCGGACCCGGCGTGTGCCTCGGAGAGGCAGTAGGCGCCGAGGAGCTCACCGCCGAGCATGTCGGGAAGCCACTGCCGGCGCTGCTCCTCGGTGCCGAACGCGTCGAGCCCGAAGCACGAGAGCGCGTGCACGCTGACGCCCACGCCGACGCTCGACCAGACCGACGCGATCTCCTCCAGCACCTGGAGGTAGACCTCGTAGGGCTGTCCGCCGCCGCCGTACTCCTCGGCGTACGGCAGCCCGAGCAGCCCGGTCCGGCCGAGCAGCATGAACACGTCGCGCGGGAACGTCTCGTCGGACTCGGCCGCGGCCGCCCGGGGCAGGAGCTCCCGGGTCGCCAGGTCACGGACCAGCTTGAGCAGGTCGACGGCTTCGTCGCTGGGCAGGTGGCGGCTGGCGGGCATCGACTTCCTCGTCGTCCGGTGGTGAGGTGTGGCACCCAGTAGTTTGTCACGCTCGACGCGGGCGAGGACTGGCCGGCCCGGACCGGTCGGCCACCGGACCTGCTCGCTCGCGCGCGAACGTCGCCCCGGCGGCTGACGGTCAGGCGCTCGCGCGCCGCACCAGCCGGCAGGGGATGACCAGCCGGGCTGGCTCTTCGGGGATGCCGTGGTCAATCTGCTCGAGCAGCAGCCGGGTCGCGCGCTCTGCCATCTCGCCGATGGGCTGGCGCACCGTCGTCAGCGGGGGTGACGTGCGCTCGGCGACGCCGAGGTCGTCGTAGCCGACCACGGCGACGTCGTCTGGCACTCGCCTTCCCTGCGCGGCCAGCACCTTCAGGGCGCCCGCGGCCATCAGGTCCGAGGCGACGATGAGACCGTCGAGGTCGGGATGTCGGGCCAGCAGCGCCACGGTGGCCACCTCCCCGCCGGCCTCCGTAAAGTCGCCGTGCTCGACGGTGTCGTCGGCGAGGCCGGACGCCCTGATCGCGGACCGCCAGCACTGCAACCGGTCCTCCGCGGCCGTCATGTCGGCAGGCCCGGCGATGGCGAGCGGGGTCAGCTCGGTGAGACCGGGTTGCGGGAGAGGTGCGCCGGAGGGTAGAGATCAGGGGCAGGTCTCTCGGCCTGCCTTGAACGCTCGAGGAGTCAACGCATGGCCACGAAGACTGTTGACACGCCTGCCCCGCCCGATGGACGCCGCCGGCCCCGGATGACCACCAGGTCGGTGATCGTCTGGAGCGCGGTCGCCGTCGTGGGCGCGGTCTGCTGGGCGGTCCTGGCGCTGTCTCGCGGCGAGGAGGTCTCCGCCCTCTGGATGCTGTTCGCCGCGCTCTCGTCGTACGCCATCGCCTACCGCTTCTACGCCCGCTTCATCGCCTACCGGGTGCTCGCGGTCGACGACACCCGCGCGACTCCGGCCGAGCGCCTCCAGAACGGTCGCGACTTCGACGTCACCGACCGCCGGGTGCTCTTCGGCCACCACTTCGCCGCGATCGCCGGGGCCGGACCCTTGGTCGGACCGGTGCTGGCCGCCCAGATGGGCTACCTGCCCGGCACGGTCTGGATCATCGTCGGCGTCATCTTCGCCGGTGCCGTCCAGGACATGGTGGTGCTCTTCTTCTCGATGCGCCGCGACGGCAAGAGCCTCGGCCAGATGGTGCGCGAGGAGATCGGCCTGGTCGGCGGCATCGCCGCGCTGATCGCCGTCTTCGCGATCATGATCATCATCCTGGCGGTGCTCGCGCTCGTGGTCGTCAACGCGCTCGCCGAGTCACCGTGGGGGGTCTTCTCGATCGGGCTCACCATCCCGATCGCGCTCTTCATGGGCTTCTATCTGCGCCACCTCAGGCCGGGACGGGTCTCCGAGGTCACGGTGATCGGCGTGGCCCTGCTGCTGCTCGCGATCATCGGTGGCGGCTACGTCGAGCAGATGGGGCTCGAAAGTGCGCTCACGCTCTCCAAGGAGCAGCTGACCGTCGGCCTGGTCCTCTACGGCTTCATCGCCTCGATCCTGCCGGTCTGGATGCTGCTGACCCCGCGCGACTACCTGTCGACGTTCATGAAGATCGGTGTGATCGTGCTGCTCGCCGTCGGCCTGCTCCTCGCGGCTCCGACCCTGCAGAACGAGGCGGTCACCGACTTCGCCATCGAGGGCACGGGGCCCGTCTTCGCCGGCAAGCTCTTCCCGTTCGTGTTCATCACCATCGCCTGCGGGGCGCTCTCCGGCTTCCACGCTCTGATCGCGTCGGGCACCACGCCGAAGATGGTCGCCAAGGAGAGCCAGGTCCGGATGATCGGCTACGGCGGCATGCTGATGTAGTCCTTCGTGGCCATCAGCGTGCTGATCGCCGCCTCGGTGATCGACCCCGGTCTCTACTTCGCGATCAACAGCCCAGCCGGCGCGACCGGCCTCGACCCGACCACCGCGGCCGAGTTCGTCAACGGGCTCGGCTTCGCCATCACCCCGGCCGACCTCACCGCCGCCGCCCAGGCGGTGGAGGAGGAGACCCTGATCTCCCGCACCGGTGGCGCACCGACGCTCGCCTTCGGCATCTCCACCGTCTTCACCAGCGCCTTCGGCGGCGGGCTGGCGGCGTTCTGGTACCACTTCGCGATCATGTTCGAGGCGCTCTTCATCCTCACCGCCGTCGACGCCGGGACGCGCGTGGGCCGGTTCATGCTGCAGGACACGATTGGCAACTTCTGGCCCAAGTACGGCGACCTCGCCTGGAAGCCGGCCTCCTGGTCGGCCAGCGCCATCGTCGTCGGGCTCTGGGGCTACATGCTCTACGTCGGTGTCACCGACCCACTGGGCGGGATCAACCAGCTCTTCCCGCTGTTCGGCATCTCCAACCAGCTGCTCGCGGCGATCGCGCTAACCTTGTGCGTCACGCTGCTGATCAAGCACGGTAAGGCGAAGTGGGCCTGGGTGCCCGGCGTCGGCCTTGCCTGGGACCTCATCGTCACGATGACGGCTGGGTACCAGAAGGTCTTCTCCGACGACCCGAAGCTCGGGTACTTCACCCAGCGGTCGACCTACCAGGACGCGATCGACCGGGGCGAGCTCCTCGCACCGGCGACCGACCTGGACCAGATGGAGAAGGTGGTCTTCAACTCCACCGTCAACGGCAGCCTTCAGGCGCTCTTCGCGGTGCTGGTCATCGTCGTGGTGCTCAACGCCTTCTACATCTGGGCCAGGGCCTTGCGTGCGGGTGGTCTGCCGACCACCGAGGTGCCGAAGCAGGAGTCGCGGCTGGTCGCGCCATCCGACTTCTTCGCTACCGCGAAGGAGAAGGAAGCCGTCCGCGAGTGGGAGGCCGCTCGTGGCGGCGAGCTCACCGGCACGGGGGATCGCCGGTGAGCCGGCTGCTGGCCGTCGGGCGGTCGGTGCGGTGGTACGTACGCCAGCTCACCGGCGAGGCCAAGTGGGACGACTACCTCGCGCGCTGCGCGGCGCGTGGGGACGAACCCATGAGCCGCCGCGCGTTCGAGCGGCACCGCGCTGACCACCAGGAGTCGTCCCCACTGGCCCGCTGCTGCTGAGTGGCGTGGTCAGTCGCGGACGCGGTGCACCTTGTGCGCCGCGGCCTGCGCGCGCGGCCGGATCACCAGCTCGTCGACGTTGACGTGGCTGGGGCGCGTCGCCACCCAGGCGATGGCCTCGGCGACGTCCTCGGGCGAGAGCGGGTCGGGCACCCCGGCGTAGACGGCGTCGGCCCGCTCCTGGTCGCCGCCGAAGCGCACCAGCGAGAACTCCTCGCTGCGCACCATCCCGGGCGCCACCTCGCAGACCCGGATCGGCTCGCCGACGAGCTCGAGACGCAGCGTCTCGGTGACCACCCGGGTGCCGTGCTTCGCGGCGACGTACCCCGCACCACCCTCGTAAGGGGTGCGCCCGGCGGTCGACCCGACGTTGACGACCACGCCGTCGCCGCTCGCCCGGAGCGCCGGCAGCAGGGCCTGCGTGACGTGCAGCAGCCCGAGCACGTTGACGTCGTACATGGTGCGCCACTGCTCGGGGTCCGCCGACTCGACCGGGTCGACGCCCAGGGCGCCGCCCGCGTTGTTGACCAGCACGTGCAGGGTCTCCCCGACCGCCTCGGCCAGGGCCCGGACGGACTCCGGCGAGGTGACGTCGCAGGTGACC
>Ga0136611_10000736_pt1 | contig 22004 bp, 22 predicted proteins | sample AntDrymUQ2232306_2_FD_106645 | JGI IMG/M metagenome (GOLD analysis project Ga0136611, IMG submission 106645) | Polar desert sand microbial communities from Dry Valleys, Antarctica - metaG UQ223 (23.06) | ecosystem: Environmental > Terrestrial > Soil > Desert | place: Antarctica: Dry Valley...
CGGGCCGCCGTCGTCCGGCTCAACACCCTGACATATATCACCATCAATCTCCGCGCTATCCACCGCCTGCATGACCGTCAGGCCGCCCAGACCCAGGCAGTCAGATGTTGAAGCCGACCCTCCTTGGAGGGAAGAGGGCCGGGGAGAGGGGTTCCTACCGCCGGAACACCACCCGACCGTCCGCGACGGTCATGTCTACCTGGACCTTGCCGACCTCGGACGGGGCGATGGCGGCGATGTCGGTGTCGAAGACGACGGCGTCGCCGACCATGCCGGGCTTCAGCGCGCCCTTGATGTTCTCCTCGAACGAGGCGTAGGCACCGTTCCACGTGTAGGCGCGCACGGCCTCTTCAAGTGAGATCGCTTCCTCGACCCAGAGCGGCTCGCCCTCCTCGCTGAGGCGCGTCATCATCGTTTGCAGGCCGACCGTCGCGCTCGTGCCAGAGACTGGGGCGTCGGTCGACGCGGCGGCGACGATGCCGTGCTCGTAGAAGGTGTTCATGCCGTAGGCGTAGCGGATGCGCTCCATGCCGAGGTTCTGGACGTAGGCGTTGCGGAAGTCGTGCAGGAACGTCGTGCCGGGGATCGGCACAGCCCCGAGGCGCTGGATGCGCTGGACCATCTCGTAGTCGATGATCGAGCAGTGTTCGATGCGGTGCCGATGGTCGGCGCGCGGCTGGGCTGCCAGCGCCTCTTCGTAGGAGTCGAGCAGCAGCGTGATGGCGGCGTCGCCGATGGCGTGGGCGCAGCACTGGAAGCCGGCCTTGTGTGCCTTCATGAAGCGCGCCTTGACCGCCTGCGTGTCCTTGTCCATCCAGAGTCCGACGTTGTCCGCCTCCCCCTCGTAGGGCTGCGACATGCGCGCGGTGCGTCCGCCGATCGAGCCGTCGAGGAAGAACTTGGCCGGTCCAATGCGCAGCCACTCGTCGCCAAAACCGGTCGTGATGCCGAGGTCGATCAGATGATCGAGCATCTCGTCGATCATCATCATGAGATACGAGCGCACCGGCAGCTTACCCTCGTTACGCAACTCGACGTAGGCGCGCATGAGCGTGTTGTCGTAGATGCCCGCCTCGGCCACGCTGGTGACGCCCTTTGACAGATAGTCGTTGCCAGCCGCGATCAGCGCTGCCTTGCACTGCTCGACGGTGTACTTCGGCATCGCGTCGCGCACGAGAGTCTGCGCCGTCTCGCGGACGACACCGGTCGGCTCGCCGTGCTCGTCGCGGTCGATCGTGCCGCCTTCGGGATCGGGCGTGTTACGGTCGATGCCCGCCAGCTGCAGGGCCAGCGTGTTCGCGGCGGCGATGTGGCCGCAGGCGCGCACGACGATGACTGGATGCTGTGGTGACACTGGGTCGAGGTCGTGGCGTGTTGGATGGCGCTGATCCTGGAGGCGCGCCTGATCGTAGCCACGCCCCATCACCCACTGACCAGCTGGCACCTGCTGTACCCGTTCCTGGATGCCGCGCACGATGTCCGCGACTGATTGGTTCGGCGGGGTCGACGCGTTCACGTTCGTCATCGCGAATCCGACCCAGACCGGGTGACAGTGCGCGTCGTTCAGCCCCGGCGCGACCGTACGCCCCTTCAGGTCAACGACCTCGACGCCCGCGCCGCGCCAGGCCAATACGTCCTCGTCCGACCCAACCGCCGCGACCTTCCCGAAGCGGATCGCCACGCCGGTCGCGTTCGACTTCTCAAGCTCGCCGGTGATGACCTTGCCATTGGTGAAGATGATGTCGCCAATGGCGTTATATGCCTGTGGATCGATCACGCGTGTCCCCTCCCATATGCCTCGTTCCCTGTTAGCCAGGCGCATCTTACGGCAATTGTCGAAGTCCGTCCTTGCGAATCACAGGCGACGCGGGGAACCTCACCCCCTGGCCCCCTCTCCCGCGAGGAGAGGGGGTGACTTGAATACGAGGGACGTCCTGTCGGAGCCAACCCCGTCGATACCGTCATCCACTCTCCTCACGGGAGAGGGGGCCGGGGGGTGAGGTTCCCCGCGTCGCCTGTGATTCATGCTTCTTCTGCGCCGTCCATTCGGACAGCATCGACGACAACAGTTGGACAGCGCGGTCTCAACCAATGGACGGCTGACGGCGGGAGGAGGTTGGCGGATGATTCATTCGTCGGAGCAATGGTGCCCGACGAAGGCAGCGGTCAGTGTTGACCGGAGAAGGGGTAGCGCACAGATGGACCGAGCAGAGATTCTTCAGGGCATCAAGGCCGACTCGCTCGTGGAGCGCATGATCGGCGTCGCGCGGCTCGACCAGAAGACGTTCGACGAGATCGAGGCAGATCAGACAGCCGTGCCGCAGGCCGCGACGGTTGTGTTGATCGCCGCTGTTGCGACCGGTATTGGCTCGATCCCCGAGGCGGGCATTGTTGGCCTGATCGTGGGGCCGGTCTTTGCCATGGCAGGCTGGGCGCTCTTCTCGGCGATGGCCTACCTGATCGGGACCAGGCTCCTGGCTGGGCCTGAGACGAAGGCCGACGTTGGCGAGGTGCTGCGGACACTCGGCTTCGCGCAGACCCCCGGCGTCATCTCCGCTATCGCGTTCATCCCGGTCCTTGGCGTCCTGGTCAGCCTCGTCGCGGGCATCTGGGGTCTCATCACCGCTGTCATCGCCCTGCGCACCTCACTGGACGTCTCGACCGGCCGCGCAATCGGCATTGGCCTGCTGGCCGCCATCGCCGCCGGTGCGATCATGGCCCCGTTCGCCTTCATGCTGGGCCTGAGCGCGCTGGCCGTCGCTTGATCTTGAATTAATCATCACGTTCAACCCGGCGACATCGGCTGCTCATGCAGCCGATGTCGCCGGGTTTTCTGTCACGTGTATTCGGTTTCAATGACGATACTGGACAGATCGGCCATTCCCGGTGATGATGTGTGGGGATCCCATGAAAATTCAGTAGCGTAGGAGAGGACAACGCACGTGCAGACGGCTGGTTCGGGTTCGATCGTTGACCGTGTCATGGGTATTCTGCGCTTGAATGTGCCGACCTACGAGGAGGTCGAGCGCGACGAGAACGCCACCACCCAGGCGGCAATTATCGTCGGAATCGTGGCAGTTGCGAGTGGCATCGGAGCGCTGGGTAGCGATGATGGCAGTACCGCACTGCGTATCATCTTCGGCATTCTGTCCGCGTTCATCGGATGGTTTGTTTTCTCAGCGGTTGCCTGGATCGTCGGCACGAAGATGTTGCCGGGTAAGAACACATCGGCAACGATCGGCGAGCTGCTTCGAACGCTTGGCTTCGCGCAGGCACCCAACATCCTGAGTGTGTTCGGCATCATCGGGACGTTCGGTGCGTTGATCGCGTTCGTTGGCTCGATCTGGTACCTCGTGTGCGCTGTGATCGCACTACGTCAGGCGCTGGAGATGTCGACTGGCCGGGCAATTGCCGTTGGCCTGATCGCTGCAATCATCTCCGTCATCGTCCTCATTCCTCTCGCGCTTATTCTGGGCGTGAGTGGAGCCATGACAGGCTAACGCAAAGCTTTCGTCGAACCGCCAGAAGTTGGGTCTTCCGGCGGTTCGACAAACATGTTGCGGCGAGCGATTGTGACGTTTCCAAATCCTGGAACCATCCATGAGGACCAAGACGAGTGCCAGCCTGCTCCGAAATCACTCGATCAATGACACCACGTCACGCACATCGAACTGTTGTCCGACTCGATCTATGAGATCAGGATCACACAACTGGGGGTGTTCCCAGACATTAACGGCGTCGATGGAGTGAGTGATGACTGGATGAGAGCACGACGCTCGTTTCTCCTGTTGGTACACCCCATTGGCGATTCCTCGGATATCCTCTCCCAGCCCCTGTGCTGCTGATAGCTCCGGGGTTCTGTTTGTCCCGCTGGAGTATTACTCCGCGCCGTGCTCCAACCACCACTCCGCTACCTGATCAGCGCGGGCGATCCAGACGTCTCCGGAGTCGATGGCGTAGTCGAGGAGGTGGGCTAGGGCGCGGGAGGGGCCGGGGCGACCTGATACCCAGGGGTGCAGGGTCAGGCACATGAGCTTGCCTTCTTCGCGCAGCACGTCGAGGTCGTCGCGCCAGAACTCGGCAGTGTGGCGCGGGGTGACGGTCTGATCCACGAAGTAGGTGTAGTCGTCGTAGAAGCGCGAGGGCGGAAGCTGGACAATCGGCGCGCCGAGCGGGTTGGGCCACTCGACCCACGGCAGGTCGCCGCGCGCGACATCCATGATCCAGCGCAGGCCGAGCGACTGCATCACTGCTGCCGTGTCGTCGTTGTAACGCCAGGCCGGGGTCTTGTGGCCGACTGGACGCACGCCAGTCACCTGTTCGATGACTTCGATGGTGCGTTTGGCGTCCATGGCCTGCTCGATGAACGGCATTGGCGAGTAGTAGCGGTGATCCCAGGAGTGGATCGACGACTCGTGTCCCTCCGCCTGCGCCCGCTCAACCAGATCGGGCCGATCCTCGACGCAACTCCCAACCCAGCAGAAGGTGCTGGAGACCTCACGGTCCCGCAGCAGATCGAGCAGGCGAGGGACGCCAGACGCCAGATCGTACTCGGTCTGCGAGCGCCAGTAGAAGTCGTCGTACCCGCGATGGTTGCCCTCGCCATAGATGCCGTCCACGTCGATCGAGACGATGAGTGCGGCGCGGTGGCCGTGTGGCCACTTTGAGAGAGGGAGGGATGAGTGATGAGTGATGGGTGCTGAGGAGCCGTTTGGCTCGTCAATGTTCATGTAGTCGTCGTTCCCCTCATCACTCATCACGCATTACTCATCACCCTCGTCCCCAACCGGCGACCACGCCACCAGTTCCTGCGTGAACGCGACAAAGTTCTCCAGGGCGCTGTCGATCGTGGCTTTGCCGTATTCGGCGGTCGCGCGGCGGGCGTCGCCGAGCGCGCCGTTACGGGTGTACTCATCGAAGCGGTAGGGGACTGTGACGCCGTACTTCTGCAAGGTGCCGCGGAACTCGTAGGTCAGGTCGGTCATCTCTCCAACGGCGAGAGCGTCGGTCTTGACGATGCTGGGGATTAGCTCCATCGCGATCGATGTCTCGAAGTGGCAGGCATGTCCACCGGGCATGGCCATGTCGTACTTCTCCGGCAGGCTCTTGTCAGCAAACTGAAAGTACGAGCAGGCACCGATGAACGTCGGCTCGACTTCCTCCTTGATGCGTACTGTCGCGACCGACATGGCGGGGATGTTGCCCCCATGTCCATTGACGATCAGGAAGCGCTCGAAGCCGTGCGCGTGCAGCGACGCAACGACCTCGACCAGCACCTGAATGAACGTCTCGTTGGTCAGTGAGATCGTGCCAGGAAAGTTCATGTGGTGGAACGAGACGCCCCACGGCATGGCTGGCGCGACCAGCAGACGCGGATACGCCATCTCTGTAGCCCGGCGGCAGAACTCGTACGATGCGCCAATGTCCATGCTGACGCCCAGGTTCGGCCCGTGCTGCTCATTCGACCCGACTGGAAGCAGCACGACATCGACATTCGGCCCGATCTCCAGCACCTCCGGCCACGACAAATTTCCGAGGACCAGGTCTGGCGCAGTGTTCATGGTTCCTCCTTGAGGGAGGAAAGGGGAAAGGGGAAAGTTGAAAGCAGGATGGTTGTCGTCTCTCTTGCTTTCCTCTTTTCCCTGTCCCCTTTCCTCTCACTACATCTCCCGCTTGATCTCATCAATCGCCAGCGCGAGGTTTTCGATCTCATCCTCGGTGTTGTAGAAACCGGTGGCGAGGCGGACGCAGGCCGGTTCACCGATAGTGCGCAGGATGAAGCCGCGGTCGAACAGCTTCGTGACGAGGTCGTTCGGTTCCATGTCGGCCAGGTTAAAGGAGATGAGGCCGACCATGTTGCCCTTCGGAGTGATGACTGACACGCCATCGATGTTCGAGAGCGTCGTGTGCGCCAGCTGCCCGAGCGTGGCGATGCGGTCGTAGGCCCACTCGGTGCCGACATCGTCCGTCAGCCACTTCGCGGCGGCGAGCTGCCCTGCGATGAGTGGGTAATACGTGGCGATCCGGTCGTAGCGTGCCGCGCCAGCTGCCGGGGTGAAGTAGCCGCCCTGGGTGTCGACGGCATAGTAGTTGGCGTTGCCGTAGTTGACATACGTTTGCTGGAACAGCGACATACGCTCTTCGCTGATCCAGAGCGAGCCGGTGCCTTCAGGACCGCACATCCACTTCTGCCCCGGCATGGCGTAGCCATCCGGATCGTTCTCGCGCAGCTTCGGATCCATCGAGCCAGCTGACTGCGCGGCGTCAACCAGGCAGAGGACGCCGTGACGACGGCAGGTCTCGATGATCTCCTTCAGCGGCAGCAGCGCACCAGTGTTCCAGGCGAGGTGCGAGATGATGACGGCGCGGGTGCGCGGGGTGAACAGGCGCTCGATCTGGGCTGGTACGTCGCCGTCCCCGATGCCGAGATTCGCGATCTTAATCTGGACACCGTAGCGCCGCGCGACGACGTAGAGCGGAAGCTGGCCGCCCGGATGCTCCAGGTTGGTGATGATCGCCTCGTCGCCGCGCTGCCAGTCGACGCCGTGGATCATGACGTTCATGCCTTCGGTCGTGAGCTGCGTGAGGGCGAGTTCATCCGGCTTGACGCTGAAGACCTTTGCCAGTGCCTCGCGGGCGGCGGGCTTCATCTCCATCTTGGTCTTCCAGACATCCATGCTGATACGACCCTCTTCGAGTTCGGCGCGCATCATCTCGGCCATTGCCTCGTGGACGATCGTCGGTATTGGTCCGTTGGTACCGGTGTTCATGTACGCCTTGGCATGCAGGGCCGGCAGCTGCGAACGAATCTGATCGACCTTGGACTCTACCTGAATTGCCAAGCTGACTCCTCCTGTATGAATGGAAAGCAGAATTACCCGCGGGCCAGCGGACTTTCGATGGCACTTCCTCTATCGTAGCGCGAGTTGCAGAATTGCGCACCGTTGTCAGCACTCCGTAGGGGCGCTGCTTGCCGCGCCAGGCGTCGCTGGCCGTGTGTTTGGTAGCCATGACAGCGTGGAACGACGCCTCGGCCATCCCGTCAGCCAAATCGGTAGCTACGGCGCCTACACTCGTTGGTTTACTCGCCCGAACGCGCGGCTAGCGACGCCGGTCGCGGCAAGCAGCGACCCTACGAGGGTGCTTTCGCGTCCCAGTCACTGCTCTTGCCGCCGGATTTATGCTCCAGGCGGATGTCTTCGATGATCATGCCGCGGTCGATAGCCTTCACCATGTCGTAGATTGTGAGGGCAGCAATCGACGCGGCAGTGAGCGCTTCCATCTCGACGCCGGTCTTGCCGCGTGTCTCGACACGAGATTCGATGCGAACGCAGCTCGTCTCTTCGTCTGGCGTCAGTGCAACGTTGATGGCCGTCAGAGCGATCGGATGACACATCGGGACAAGTTCCCAGGTTTTCTTGGCAGCCATGATCGCCGCGACCTGCGCGACGCCGAGCACGTCTCCCTTGCTGGCGCGGCCCTCGAGGATCGTGCGCAGCGTTTCCGGCTGCATCCGCACGCGGCCACTGGCGATCGCGATGCGGTGCGTCTCGGCCTTGTCGCCGACATCGACCATGCGTGCCCTGCCCGCGTCGTCGAAGTGCGTCAGCGTGTTGTCGCTCATGTCTGAATTCTGACCTCTCCGCTATTCTCGTTTCCATCGTAAGATCGCACGGCTGTGTGCAGAGCATTTTGCCAGTAATGGGTGACGCCGAAAACCGGGAACTGTAGGCACACCCATTGTTGCTGTAGGAGCGGGTTTCTGCCGTAAACGTTTTGGACCGAGCCAACCTGCAACCCGCCCGGTTGAGTAGCGGACCTGTTCTTAGGTGGTGACGTTTCCCGCGTCTCCCATCACGAGGTAAGGAGAGAACGTGAAGATCTACATGTCCGTCGACATCGAGGGCTGCGCTGGTGTCGTTGACCGGGAGCAGGGCAACATGGCTGGCGGGGCGGAGTATGCGCTCGGCCGGCGGCTGATGACTGAGGAGACGAATGCGGCCATCGAGGGCGCGCTGGAGGCGGGTGCGACGGAGATCGTGGTGAACGACAGCCATGGGCAGATGCGTAACATCATCCCGACCGAGCTGCATCCCACGGCGACGCTCATCCAGGGGCGTGTCAAGCACGCGTTTATGACCGAGGGTCTGGACGCCACGTTCGACGCCGTCTTCCTGGTGGGATATCACGCTGCCGCTGGCGTGCGCGATGGCGTCCTGAACCACGCCTTTCACCCCTACGAGCTGCGCTACAACGGCGTGGTCTGGAGTGAAACGAGTCTCACCGCGTCGATCGCCGGACATTACGGCGTGCCGGTCGCGCTGGTAACGGGCGACGATGCGGCCATCCGGGATGCAGAGAATCTGCTTCCACCGCATGTTGGCGTGTCGGTCAAGCGCGGTATTTCGCGCATGGGCGGTGAGAGCGTGCATCCGAGCGAGGCACGTCGCCTGATCCGTGAGGGGGCGAAGCAGGCGATCGAGCGTGTGCGTGAGGGTGCGATACAGCCGCTTGTGGTGGAGACGCCAGTCGTGATCGAGATCGACTTCTACTTCAGCCCTCAGGCGGACGTGTCCGCCTTGATCCCGACTATCGAACGCACGGGTGATCGCACGGTGCGTTTCCAATCTGCTGATGCTGTTGAGGCATACCGCACGTTCCTGGCGACGTACTATATTTCGAAAGATGTCGCGTAGCGACGACAGGCGGCAAGCGGCAAGCGGCACGCGGCAGCATGATTCAGTAGATCATGTAGGCGGCAATGCGACGTTCAGAGGAGGCTTGATGGACTTGACTGCATTCTGTTCGTGTGACACGATGCACATTGTCTTTTGACGCAGAAATGGGCTGCTCATTGACATAATCGATTCGTTGCGTATCATGCGCGGTGCGTAACCCATTGCCGAATACATGTCGTCAGTTCGCTGAGTACGGAGTGTGTGTGTCAGATGCCAGCCTGGTCCGCGTGGCTCAGGTGCCGCTTGATGACCTGTCGTTACAGATTATCGGGGCGCTCCAGGTCGACGGGCGACGGCCAGTCGCGGACATCGCGCGGGAACTGGATGTCCCGAAATCGACAGTGCAGCGGCGGCTGGACGCGTTGATTCGTGACGGCGTTATGATCATCGCGGCCTATGCAGATTCGTCAAAGCTCGGACTGGGTATCCATGCGCATCTGAACCTGCGAATCGATCTGGCTCACTACGAATCGGTGATAGAGGCGGTCGGGGCGTTGACCGAAGTTCGCTGGCTGGCGGTCACGACCGGGCCGTCCGATGTGGTCGCGGAAGCCTATTTCGCGTCTCCATCGCATCTGCACGAGTTTATTCGCGATAAGCTCGCGCAGATCCGTGGCATCAACGGTGTGGAGACATCGGTCATACTGCGGGTCGAAAAGCTCACCTTCCATTGGGATGCACTCCTGCGCGAAGCGGCGCACCACGTTCAATCGCACGTGCGGCTAAACGTACCGGCTGCGACGTATACAGAAGTGCGGGCCATGCCGAATGGGAGCGATCGCTCTGCCCGCATCGACTAGCGCGAGGCGTGGCATCAGAACCTGAGGACAACGACAGGTATCGAGTGCGGGTGGCCGCGCTCGTCGCCTGGGTGGTCTACTTACGCTTGGTCCGTGGCGAAATTCTGGTCGAGAAACATATAGAATACATCCAGCCGGCCAGTGCCATTAGCAACAGCGACTGGCGCATCATGCGCCAGCATTTGCTCGCGAACGTCATCACTGCTTCGGTCGTCTTCGCCATGGCCGACATCGCGCTTTACATCCTGTTGGCCGCGTCACGCTTCTTCCTCGGTCTGGACGAGAAGCCGCCCGCCCCGGAGTGGGGCGTCATGATCACCGAGGGTCGGTAGTTGATGACGACGGCCTGGTGGATGAGTGCCCAGCCGGGTGTCGCCATCATCGTCACCGGCAGCATTCTCAGCTTAATCGGCGACGGGTTGGCGGACTTCCTGTGGCTGGAACGGCGTTAGGTCATTTGAAACGCGGGACGTAAGGGGGATCATGCGTGGGGATTCTTGAGGGTAAGGTTGCGATCGTTACCGGCGCGTCATCAGGCATTGGACGTGCGATCGCGTTGCGCTATGCTCGCGAGGGCGCGCGTGTCTTCATTGCTGACATTAACGTTGATGGCGGCGAAGAGACAGTGAGGATGGTTGCCGACGCCGGCGGGCAGGCGACATTTATAGAATGTAATACGGGTGACCCAATTCAGGTGCAGTCGATGGTCGATCGGGCAGCTGCCGAGGGCGGGCAGCTCAACATTATTGTTAACAATGCTGGTGTCGGTGGTGTCGGAAAGCGTGTCGAAGAGATTGAGCCGGATGAGTTCCGTCAGGTCGTCGATGTCAATCTGATGGGTCCGTTCTACGGCTCGAAATACGCTATCCCGCACCTTCGGGCTGCTGGAGGAGGCGCGATTATTCACATCTCGTCTGTCTACGGCCTGATCGCCGCGCCGAACACCGGCCCGTACGCCGCGTCAAAAGGCGGTCTGGTGATGCTGACGAAGCAGATGGCGGTGGATTACTCGCGCGAGAACATTCGCGTCAACTGTATCTGTCCTGGCTTCGTCGATACTGACCTGGGTGGGCGACGTGCGCGCATGGCACCGGAAGATGCTGCCCGCGCCCATGCCAACCGGGAAGCGAAAGCGGCGATCCAGCCGATTGGTCGCCAGGCTCAGCCGGATGAGATGGCTGGAGCGGCCGTGTACCTCGCCAGCGATGATGCGTCGTACGTGGTCGGCGCGATCATGGTCGTGGACGGCGGCGAGTCGATTCTGCACAACATCGGCCCATACTTTTAACTTCTCTACCTTCAAGGGATCGTCTGCATCACGTTAGTAGCGTCGGCGGACACGACGCATGAACTGGCTGGTGTGCTTTGTCGTGCCCTGAGCGGCCAGTTGCTGGCTTCGTTTCTGTTCGATTATCGAGCGGGCGAGGGTGTTCCATTCGCGTCGGCGCCCCTGTGTGGCGGAAGAACCAATGAGCTTCGTCTGGCGGCAGACGACCTTGGCTCCCGACGGCGCACCTTGTCAGTAACGCCTCTCTTTCCTCAACGCAGAAATGGTATGATCTCGACACAGTGGAATGCAATACGCACGCGCCCCTCGATCGTCGAGGGACGCGTCAGACTGCGGTGGATACCAGGTGTGATTTCGCGGGCAGGTCGTTCGCGCGGCTTCGCCTGTCGTAGTGTTGACACAGCGATCTGGACTGATTCGCCGGGAGGCGGAGAAAGGTCACCACATGACCCTGGGACGAGACAGCGGAGCGCATGCCGGTACGCGGCTACGCATCCTGCTGAGTCTGGCACTGCTGATCGCGGCGTTGAGTTCATTGGTGACGCCGAGCACGGCGGCGGCAGCGGTGCAGGTCAGCTCGCTGGCGGATGACGGCTCAGCTGGAACCCTGCGTGTTGCCATCGCTGGCGCCACGGCTGGTGACACGATCACCTTCGCCGCCAACGTGACCGGCACGATTGTCCTCACCGACGGCCCGCTGAACATTGACAAGAACCTGACGATCGACGGACCGGGTGCGGCCGTGCTTTCGGTGTCCGCCGATAACTGGAGAGGAGTGATCGAGGTCAATCGCGGTGTCACAGCCACGATCGACGGCCTCACGATCACTGACGGGAATTCAACCACCGGCTACGGTGGCGGTATCTACAACGCTAGGGACATGATGCTCACCAACAGCACGGTCAGCGGTAACTCGGCACCCCACGGCGGCGGTATCTCCAACGTTGGCTGGCTGACCATCACCAACAGTACCGTCAGCAGTAACTCGGCAGGCAGCGGTGGTGGCGGCATCTACAACTACGCCAGTACGATGACGCTCACCAGCAGCACCATCAGCGGCAACACCGCAGCTGGTGGCGGCAATGGCATCTTCAACAGTAGCGCGATGACGCTGTCCAGCACTATCCTTGCCAATCCCGGTGGGAATTGTAGTGGTAGCACCGGGACAGACAACGGCTATAACCTCGCATCCGATAGCAGCTGTGCCTTCAATGCCGGCACCTCGTTGTCGAGCGCCAATCCGAAGCTCTACCCGGGCGGTCCCCAGAACAATGGCGGGCCAACCAGAACAATCGGCCTGCGGAGCGGCAGCCCAGCTATTGATGCCATCCCGGTCGCCAGCTGTCGTGATGCCAACGGCAACACGCTGACGACCGACCAGCGCGGCGAGCCTCGTCCAAACGGCGTCGCCTGCGATATCGGCGCTTTCGAGGGTAGCCTCGTTGCGCCGCCTGACACGACCGCCCCAGTCGTGACCGTTCCCGGGAACCAGACCCTGGACGCCACGAGCTCTGCAGGTGCGGCATACACCTACACCGCAACTGCCGAGGATGCGTACGACGGTACGGTCAGCGTCTCCTGCGACCCTGCTTCGGGCAGCACGTTCCCGCTTGGGACGACCACCGTTACCTGTACCGCCACGGATGAGGCCGCTAATCCCGGCTCAGCCAGCTTCACGGTAACTGTGGAGGACATAACCGCCCCGGTTGTGCAGTCTCCAAAGATCGCCGCGACGACCGGTAGCGCACCCAATGGCACCCTGCTGGTCCGCCTGACGTGGAGCGGCACCGACGACATCGGCGTGACGGGCTACCGACTCCAGAGCCAGACCAACGGTGGCGCATGGGTTCCCCAGTATGTGCCAGGCACCGCGACCAGCAAAGTGCTGCGGGTGACGGCTGCTGATACTGTTCGTATGCAGGTCCGCGCCGTCGATGCGGCGGGCAACCTCGGCGTCTGGAAACTGAGCGCGCCGTTCGCCACCTCGGTCATCGAGGCGCACGACGACGCGGTCATCTACTCCAGCGGCTGGACGAACGGCACCATCGGGAACTCGATCGACGGCCTGGTCAGAAAATCATCGACCGCGAGTGCCATCGCGACGGTCCCCTTCCAGGGATCGAGCATCAGCTGGGTGTCGGCGCGCAATCCGATGCGTGGCAAGGCTGTGGTATCGATCGACGGCGTCTACATCGCGACGATTGATCTGTACCGAGCGACCAACAGCGCTCCGACGGTCGTCTTCGCCTACAACGGCTTGAATCCGGGCGGCAATCACTCACTCAGGATCAGGGTGTTGGGACAGGGGAACGCTCTGAGCGATGGCACCGCCGTCGTCATTGACCACTTCATCGTCGCGGGTCCAGTGCGTTAGCGACGACTGCGACAACGGGCCCGACCACCAGCCCCGGTAGCGCAGGCTATCGGGGCTTCTTCAGTTCCACACCATTGCTTGTATTCAGGTATGGCTTTAGTCTTTGAAATCGGACCCTGACCTGATTCGGGGGCTGTTTGATCGACACAGGGGTGGGAAGTTTCACTGGCTCTGACTGCCTGCGTCTTGGACGGGCCTCGGTGGTTTGGGACGTGGGACTTGAGACGTGGAACGTGAGGGGGAGAATACGTGGGTGTGCTAGAGGGAAAGGTCGCGATCGTCACGGGAGCGTCGTCGGGCATCGGGCGTGCCATCGCGCTGCGCTATGGGCGGGAGGGTGCGCGCGTCTTTGTTGCTGATATTAATGATGACGGCGGCAACGAGACGGTGAAGATGATTGCTGACGCTGGTGGTCAGGCGGGCTTCATCACCTGTAATACTGGCGATCCCGAGCAGGTCCGAGCGATGGTTGACCAGGCTGCGGCCAAGGGCGGGCAGCTCAACATTCTCGTCAACAACGCGGGCGTTGGCAGCGGTGGTAACCGCGCGGAAGATATCGAGATCGACGATTTTCGACGGGTCATCGACATCAACCTGCTGGGACCCTTCTACGGCTCGAAGTACGCCATCCCCCATTTGCGCGCTGCGGGCGGTGGCGCGATCATCAATATCGCATCCAGCTTCGGCCTGATTGGCGCGCCGAACACTGGCCCGTATGCGGCAGCGAAGGGAGGGCTGATCACGCTGACGAAGCAGATGGCCGTCGACTACTCCCGTGAGAACATTCGCATCAACTGTATCTGCCCTGGCTATGTCGATACCGATCTCGGTGGTCGCCGAGCGCGCATGACGCCCGAGGACGCCGCCCAGGCGTTCGCCAACCGTGAGGCAAAGGCAGCGATCCAACCGATCGGCCGTCAGGCAAAACCGGACGAAATGGCCGGAACAGCGGCCTTTCTGGCGAGCGACGACGCTTCGTACGTGGTTGGCGCGGCCATCGTTGTCGACGGTGGCTCGACGATTCTCCACAACATTGGCCAGTATTTCTAACCCGTATCGGGGGCTGCATGACAGACACAACATCGACCACGTCGCGCGCTTTCGGGGCGCAGCTCCTGGCCGCCGCCGGGCTGCACGATCTGTCGGAAGAAGAGACGCAGTCACTGACCGCACTGCACGCCCGATTCCAGCGCGATCGCTTATTGATCGCGGCGCAATCGCTCGGCAATGCAGAGCCAGCCGTCCAGTTCAATCCGGCATCACGCCTGAAAGATGTGACCGATGAGTAACGATCCATTCGATTCAATGTCCGCCCTGATTGCCCGACTCGATGCTGGTGACATCACGTCGGTCGAGGCAACACGGCACTATCTGGAGTGCATCGCTCGTCTCGATTATCAGCTCAACGCTTTCATAACGGTGCTGCACGATGACGCACTGGTGCAGGCGGCAGATGCGGACCGGCGGCGAGCTAGCGGCGAGCGGGGCGCTCTGCTTGGCGTTCCAATCGCCATCAAGGATCTGTTTGCGACGGCGGACATCCGCACCACGGCTGGATCGCGGATGCTCGCGGACAACGTTCCTGACGCAGATGCGACCGTTGTCCGCACGCTGCACGATGCAGGTGCGGTGCTGCTCGGCAAGACCAACATGATGGAGATGGCGTACGGGTATCCGCATCCTGACTTTGGAGAAACCGCCAATCCCTGGGATGTCACGCGTACGGCCGGTGGGTCCAGCGGTGGCTCGGCGGCGGCGGTCGCTGCTGGAATGGCGAGCGCGGCATTGGGTAGCGACACTGGTGGGTCGATCCGTAGCCCGGCGGCCTACTGCGGCATCGTCGGCCTGAAACCGACATATGGCGCGATCAGTCGCCACGGCGTCGTCCCATTATCCTGGTCACTCGATCATGCCGGTCCTTTGACACGCACTGTGCGAGACGCCGCGGTGATGTTCGATGTGCTGGCTCGGTACGATCCGCTCGATCCGGCGTCAGCTCGCCGACAACATTCCGCGACACTCACGGGGCTGGACGAACGCGTCGCGGGTCTGCGCGTCGGTATCGTGCCGGAACTTTTCGAGTGGCATGTCGAGCCGGAAATACGCCGGGTTGCGCTGGCTGCGGTTGAGCGCCTGCGTGATGCTGGCGTCACGGTCGTTGAGAATGAGCTTCCGCTACTGCGCCTGGCAAGCGCTACGATCATGCCGATCATCCAGGCCGAGGCGACGAGCATCCACTGGAACGCGCTCCAGCAGCGTCCAGAAGACTTCTCGGACGCGCTGCGTGAGAACCTGCGACTGGGAGCCATGGTGCTCGCGAAGGATTATCTCGATGCCCAGCGACTGCGCGCACTGATGGCGGCTGAGGTCGATGCGGCCCTGCGCGAGGTCGATGTGCTCGTCTTCCCGACGCAGCCAATCGTTGCGCCGTTGCTGGGGGTCTACGAGGTCGCGTCGTCGCCGGAAGACGACGTGCTCGACGTGGAGATCGGGTACACCGGCCCCGCGAACCTGACCGGGCATCCGGCGATCTCCGTGCCCTGCGGGTTGACCGCAGCCGGCCTGCCAGTTGGCTTGCAGTTCACCGGGCGCGTCTTCGACGAAGCAACGTTGTTGCGGGTTGCTGCCGCATTCGAGTCCGTTGCGGACATGCCCTCGCCGCCGACGCTGTAGTTCTCGCGTTCGTCGTGGCTGGCTGTGCTGGACGTTCATGGTTCACGCACGGGTGCCTGGTATGGGGTACCCGTGCGAAAGTGCCAGCGGGTTCCCCTCGGTTGGGACGAATCTGCGATTCAACCTTCTCATGCTGTGAGCGATGATAGAGGCATGACGGGTCAGCGGATCGTCGATAGCCAGATATCGCCCGTCACTCGTCGCCATCGATCTGACATCGATCGTGGGAGTCCTGGCCGTGATCGCAGCGCGAATACCTTCATATCCGCAACATCATCGGCAGCGCCTGGTGCGTACACTCGGTTGGTGGTTGCCGTTCCTCGCGTCGGAGCATGGCCGTGTCGCCGCTCCGCGCATTCCTTCTATATCAGCCTCTGTCCCCCTCAGTCCGCGCTGCGATCGAGTCCCGGAATCCGTGAAGACCTCGCTTGAACTGTGCGAGCGGCCAGCTATGCAGGCCGCTCTTCTGGCGTTTGATCTGCGGCAATCTCTCCTGCCCTGGCTGCGCGACATCGCACTCGAACCGACAACCTGCGCGACGCTCGATCCAATCCCTGAACGCTCGTACGAGACGCGGGGCATGCGCGCGGTTGCTCTGTCAGACCGCGCGTCAGAGTCGGTCCAGGTTGATCCAGGTTGATATTGTTGCCTGGAGAGCGCCATCCCAATCAGTCGTCGATGAGCGAGCATGGCGTCAGGTGTTTAACTGGCTCGTCAGGGGCGCGCTCGATCCGGACGTCACGATGGCGTGTGCAGATCCGACTCGACGGAACGATAGCATGTGCGGTTCCTACACCGTGGAGACAAATGACGGCGTCAGTCATGGTGTCCTGTCCCTCGCCACTCTCCCATGCGGAACGTGGCGAGCGGTCGATTGCTGGGGTGACGTTGACGAACAGCGACGCGTCGAACATCTCCTCCATGCATTGGTATCTCGCTGACCGTACCCTCCGATGATCTCGATTCTCAATCCCTCGGGCGATTGCGCGATAATCATCGTTGTCCGGATTGCGGAGTGAAACGCTCCAGTTCTGGCCGATTGACGATGAATATGTCCGCGATTGAGCAAGGGGTGTTTCATGACGGTGTCTCTTTGGCAGGATTCGGCGGCCTGGTCCGGTGAAGTCGAGCATATCCGCGACACCGCTGATGTCTGCGTCGTTGGTGGCGGGATCGTCGGCGCGAGCCTGGCGAAGCTGCTGGGCGAGGCGGGCAAAGCTGTCATCGTCCTTGAAGCCGGTCAGGTCGCTGGCGGCGCGTCCGGGCGCAACGCCGGGCACTGCATCGCCGGATTACGCAACTCGTACCATCACGCTGTAGATCGGCTCGGCCAGGCTGGCGCACGCAGCCTGCGGACGATGCTGGTCGAGAATCGCGAGATGGTACGGGCATGGCTGGATGAGTTCGCCGTGCCGTACAAGGCGAACGGTTCTCAGTACCTGGGCATCGACGCCGCAGAGTGTGCTGAGCTACGTGATTCGGCCCGTGCATTGCAAGCCGACGGCGCGGATGTTGAGTTCTCCGAACAGGACCCCTACGACGCTGGTTTCCAGGGACGACTCTACCAGCCGGGGGACATGGCGCTGCAACCGTATCTGCTCGTCACGCGCCTGATGGCCAATTCTGGCGCACGGGTCTACGAGAACTCCGAGGTGCGCATGATCGAGCAACACGGGGATACCGTCACGCTGCGCTCGAAGCGCGTCACCGTCGACTGCGGACAGGCGATTCTGGCAACGGATGCCTACTCGCGTATCCTGCATCCATACTTCCGCAACAAGATATTCCCGACCCGCGCCCAGATGTACGCTACCGAGCCGAGCAACGCGCCGCGCCTGATCGCAATGCCGACCGGCACGCAGGATGGCTTCGAATACTTCCGCCAGCTCCCCGACGGACGCTTCCTGATCGGCGGCTATCGCGACCGCTTCGCCGAGGAAGAGATCGGCTACGGCGACGAAACGACACCGCATCTGCAGGCGGGGATGCAGGCATGGGTGGCGGAGCGATTCCCTGAGATCGGAAAGCTGGCGGTCACGCACCGCTGGGCTGGGATCATGGGCTTCACCAGGGACGGGCTCCCGCTGGTCGGCCATCTGCCCGATATGCCGAACGTCGCGTTCGCGGCTGGCTTCACCGGCAGCGGCATGAGCTTCGGCCCGCTCACCGCCCGCCTGACCGCCGACTACGTCGTCAACGGCACGCATCCCGGCCTATTCCACGCTGACCGGCTCTCATGAGAAGATGGCACCTGGCGCACGAAGGATACGTGTAGCCTGACTCGATGACTGAAGGATGCTCGGAAGCGCAAATGCTGAGATGTGAGAATGAGTGTGAGAGTATCCCACACAACGGACGTGACGTAGAATTGAAGTAGCGACGCGTGCTCAGGATATGAGGTGTTTGTGATGGCGACGGTCCGGCGGTTCGACGTCGATATCGAGAACGATGATATTGAGTTACCACCAGTCGAGATACTCACACTGGAGGAATCAAGAGCGCTCTTCGATCAGCAGGCGCGTGAGTGGATGGGCATGAGCGGCGAGGAGTTCGCACGGCGGCTCCGCAACGGGGAGATCGACGATCCCGATCGAACGCCAGTCATCGTGTTGTCGATGATGATGCCCGACGATCTTCGGTAGGCGCGAACTTCGGTGGAACGACGGCAACTCCGTATTGCGCTTGAAGCAAATCGTGAGAAATGTCAGAACATAGTCTCATGCATCACATCATCTGTGATCACGATACGGCCATCGACTAGTGACACCGAACGATCACGACACACTCTATCCTTAGCGGGAAGTCGTACAGTCCATCTCCCGAAATCGCCACTGTCGTTGAACATTGTCCAGACACTTCAACCAAGCTCAAGTATAATTGCTGTACCGTTTGAACATGAAATTGAACCAGATGGGTATTCGTATGTACTTGAGAACGCTGGTGAGGAGGTGGTTGCCTATCATTGGCATGTATCCACTCCAAGTACACTACGATTCCCTCATGTCCACATTGGACCGGCGATCATTGGGACTAGCGGATCAATCCGGCAAGGTGACGCGCACAAAGTTCACTTTCCAACCGGCATCGTAACCCTCGCATCGTTTATCTACCTTGCGATCACGGAGTTCGGCGTTGAGCCGCGCCGGGCGGATTGGGAGGCGATCCTCAACGAGGGTTAGCCGACTGGTCTGGGTGGCAGCTTGCCGTAGCGCCAGAGGTAGTAGTGCAGGCCGACGTTGCCGGCTTCGGCCTTCCACCCTTCAGGATTCGTTGGCGTCCAGGTCAGGCAGCGGCGCTCGAAGCACTGCATCAGTACGTCGGTCGGCACGCCCTTGAGAGCGACGGTGGCCCAGTACGGTTCGGTCAGGGGGAAGCCAGTGGCGTAGTACGGGTTGCTGAACATGGCGTCGATGGCCCAGTCGTCGTTCTGCCAGATCACGCCAGTCGCAGTCATGAACTCCCAGAATGGTGTCGCGATCCAGTGGCCGGTGTCACCCGCGTACTGACTAACGGTCGCACCGTACGCCGCGAAACGCTCGTCGTGTGTCACGGTGCCAGCCCGATTGATCTGCTGTGTCAGCGTGACCGGCTCGGGGCCGGTATATGGCGAGCGCAGATTCATGAAGCTTGCATAGGTCGGCGCGTTGGGGTCGTTGGCGTCGCCAGCGACGTTGACTTCGGCGGGAGCGCGCGCCTCGAAGGCTGTGTTGCCGAGCTGGAGCTGTCCGGTCATCAGTTCCACCACGAGCAGGCCGTTCGTGACGAACCACGGGTCCGCTCGGTCGTCGTATGGGTCAGTCACTTCCATGCGGGACTTATCGAAGTAAACAACCGAGCGTTCGCGTCCTGGCGATTCGGCGTACCGCTCGCGCGTCGCGTAGGCCAGCCCTTGCGGACCCACATCCAGGTTCGGTTCACGATACCATCGGCCACTGCTTTGTCTGTGCGTGCCCAGTTCTCCTGGAATGGATCGAACTCGGGAGCTTGCGCAGCGGCCGACGGTGCTGGCACGAGCAGAAGGCAGAGCGCCAGTCCCACGAGTGGCAGGCGGATGATGCGTGTCGTCATGTCCCTGGTTCCTTGTCCCTTGTCCCTGTATCTCTCTCAAGCCACCGTCATTGGCGATCGAACGTGCGATCGTCGATGCTGGTGGCGAGATGTTTTCTTCGCCAACGAACGTCCTGAGTGTCGTGCTTCGCGTGTCATGAACGTGGCTCAGGACAGTTGAGCGTATCAGGGGCGTGACTCGGAGGCAAGCTCGGCAGATGCCGTTTACGTTCCGTGCAACGCCTCCAGCACCGGTTGGAACTGTTCAATTCCGGCCAGAGTGTTGGGTTCAAGATAGACCTGCACGTGGGAGATGCCCTCGTCGACGTAGGCGCGCAACTCGTTGGCGATCGCTTCTGGATCGCCAGACAATGCGGGTGTTCCTGAAGGATTGACCGATGATTTGCCACCGACGGCACCAGAGAAGTCGATGTAGATAGTCGCGGTGCGGCCCAGCGTCTCAGGCACGCGGCCAACGTCGGCACAGGCGGCATCGACCTCGGCGCGCAGCTCCGGGATGCCGGACACGCGATTGCCTGTACGGGTGAAGTAGACGTTCCAGAGATCGGCGTAGCGTGCGGTGATACGGAGCATGCGTGGCCCGGTGGTCCCGAGCATGATCGGCGCACCGGACGCACGCGGGCCACGGGGACGCAGCTCGCACTCACGGGCGGAGTAGTACTTGCCCTCGAAATTCACCTGGCCGTCCCGCAGCAAACCGTGGATGATCTGAATCGCCTCTTCGAAGCGGGAGACCCGGTGGTCGAATGGCAGCCCGAACGCCTGATATTCCGGCTCGTGCCAGCCAGCACCCAGCCCCAGGATGACCCGGCCACCAGAGATTTCGTCGATGGTGTCGACGATTTTCGCGGTTAGTGCCGGGTTGCGGAACGATGTACAGGTGACGAGGGTGCCAAGTTCAACGCGAGTGGTGACGGCCGCCAGTGCCGCGAGCAGCGACATCGACTCCCACGGACCTTCGGTGTCTGTATCTGCCAGGCGAAAGAGGAGGTGATCCTGCACCCACAGCGAATCGACGCCAGCCTCCTCGGCACGCCGGGCGAGGGCCGCGAGGTCGCTCCAGCGAGCGGTTCCACCGTCCATCATGCCCTCGGCGTCCGGCAGTCCGAGTCCAACCTTCAGGCGTGGGTGTGTCAACATTCGTCTATTTCCTCCTCGTTATAAATCAGCGAGTGTCCGCAGTTCGGTCAGATGTGCCGCGTAGTGGTCATACGATTGACCAGGAATCAGCGCGAGAAGAGCTGTCCCACCAGTCCATGCGAATGCGTCTGGATTCGCCAGTTGTTCCTCCGGTATATCTTGAACGGTGTCGATCAGGACGAGCAGCCGTTCCCAATCGGCGCGTTCCTGCTCCATCCGCTCGAGTAGCTCAGCCTTTGAAGGGGGGACAGGCATCGACTCGCATGATGCGGTCATCCTCGTCTTCTCGTCTCTTCCATTGCCAGCATGCTGATCCATTCACCCTTCGCGATCGAGTAGTCGTAGCTACCAATGCCTGTTGGTCCGGCGATGTCGCGCTTCAATGCGATGTACGCGCCAAGCACCGTGGGATCGGTACGCAGCGTGTCGCGGAACCGGCGTGTCCGGTCGACCTCCGGATCGGCGGCGGGGACGACGTGGACGTGGATGCGGTAGGTCGTTCCGCTGTGCTGGATACTGCCGACGCGCATCGGGCGGTCTTCCGGCCATGGATCTGGCCCCGTCTGTCGCTGGAAGCCAAGTGTCTCCAACGCGTCCATGACAGAATGCAGCTGTTCCGGGGCGAACGGAATCATCAGGTCGATGATGCCCTTGCCGGCACACCCTGGCACGGCTGTGCTGCCGATATGTTCAGGAGCGATGTCAGGCAATCGGTCGCGGATGAGCTTCGCGATCTTCGCAGCGACCTCGCACGAGCGCGGGTTCCAGTCGTTGACGAGCGCGGGCAACGTCTCGTACGTCCCAATCGGGCGAATGGCGGACACGACTGCATCCTTCCTTGCTGCCCCATCTAGCCTGGAGCCGCAACCTGGCGTGGTCGAAATGCGTCCGGCTATTCTCGCACAAGCTCCGGAGCTGGAGAC
>Ga0136611_10000737_pt1 | contig 21998 bp, 25 predicted proteins | sample AntDrymUQ2232306_2_FD_106645 | JGI IMG/M metagenome (GOLD analysis project Ga0136611, IMG submission 106645) | Polar desert sand microbial communities from Dry Valleys, Antarctica - metaG UQ223 (23.06) | ecosystem: Environmental > Terrestrial > Soil > Desert | place: Antarctica: Dry Valley...
GCGTACGAGGGGCTGGTCGCCGCCGGCCGCACCACCGAGGCAGCCGGATCCCTGCAACAGTGGGCCGGGACTACCGCCGATATCGGTGACCTCGACGCGGGCGAGCGGGCGCTCACGGAGGCGCTCGCCTACGCACGCAGGGTCCACACCCGCACAGCCGAAGTGGTCCTCACCGGCTACCTGGCCGCGGTTGCCCTGGTCCGCTGCCAGTTTGACCGCGTCGAGCCGTTGCTGGAGCAGATTGAGGGCGAGACATTCGCCGTGGATCTCCTCCGCAGCACCCGTACGGAGCAGGCCGGCGAGCTGGAGCGGGCGCTCGCGCTGATGCCGGAGCCGGCCCAGGCCGGAGCCTTCCCGCCGTTCCTGGCGGGCGTGCATGCCGCCCGGGCGCGGACGCGCTTCAACGCGGGCGACCTCGAGGGTGCGCGCACGGAGCTTGCCGCGCTCGTGGTGGCCGCGCGTCTGATGTCGGGCGAGACGTCCATACTGGGCAACGTACACTCGCTCACCTCGCTGGACGACTACCTGCCCGCGCTCGACGAAGCGCTCGTGCAAGAGACGTATGACTGGCTCGTGGCGCAATCTGAGCAGCGATTCTCGGCTGTGACCGGTTGCGGTTTGGACCACCTGCGCGGCGCGCTGGCGCTGCGGCTGGACCGCATCGAGGAGGCGGAGGCGCACTACGGCACCGGCCTTGCATGGGCAGAACGGGAGCGGTGCCCGGTGGAGGAGGGGCGCTGCTTGCAGGGGCTGGCGGAGGTCGCCACGAGGCGCGGGCAGCACGTCGAGGCGACCTCATACCTCGACCGCGCCGCCACGCTGTTCGAGCAGCACGGCACGCTCCTCTACCTGCGCCAGGTACGGCAGGCGCAAGCGGCGCTTCGGGCTTGACGGGCCAGGCCAGGCCGGCCACACAAGCAGTAGCGCGATCCTGGCGCTGCGCCCAGTCCCAGTCCGTACAGAGGACTGAAGTCCTCACGAGCTCGCGCCGCACCGCCGCGGGCGTGTTCGCAGGAGTCTCTGGATCATCTGGACAAGCGCGTCTAACGGGCGGCGGCGTGTATACTCCCCCACGGGACGTTGTCCACTCCGCTTGGAAGAGGATTCGCCATGCGCCGTATATGCACCTTTGCGTCCCTTTCGTTGCTGATCGCCGCTGTCGCCGTCGGCGTGCTCTGGGCGCGGTCGGAAACGGCCCGTTCGCAGACCCAGGCCATCCCAGCCACCTCGATCCGCACGGACAAGACCCAGTATCGCGTCGGCGAGCCGATCAAGATCTGTTACACGATCCCGTCCGGCGCGACACCGATCACGGTGACGGATGTCCAGCCCGGCGGCGCCGCGAAGGTGCTGCTCTCCGGCGTGGATGACGGTACCGGTGGCTGCTTTGGCGGCACGATCACGCCTCCGACCGGGACCGAGTGCATCCGCATCGAAGTCTTCGCGCCGTTCAACCCCGGCCAGCGGATTGGTGACTCGCAGACCTGCTTTCGCGTGATCCAGGAGATCAGCCCCTTGCCACCGCCGAGCACGCCCGTCTCGATCACCACCGATCGTCGTCAGTATCTTGTAGGCGACCCGATCCAGGCATGCTACACCGTGGCCGGCGGGGGCGGTGTGCGCGTCACGAATCTGAACGCGGATGGCTCCAGCATCGTATTGGTCAACACCACCACGGACGGTTCACCCGGCTGCGCCCGCACCACGGCGGGACCAGCAACCGGCAACGAATGCGTGCGCGTGGACTTCGAAGCCTTCACACGCGCGGTCAGTTCCGCGCAGACCTGCTATCAGGTGCTGCCCGCCTTCCAACCAGTACCGCGCGCGCAGACCACGCTCCGCCTCGACCGCACCGTCTATCGCGCCGGTCAGCCAGTTCAGGCGTGCTTCACGGTCGCCGTCGCCGGTCTGGTGGTGCTGAGCGATTCGGCGCTGGGCGCGGTCTACAGCAGCCTCGATAACGGCAGCGGCGGATGCACGACCGTTTATGCCGCACCGCGCGCGGGTCGGTACTGCCTCATCCTGTCGCTCTCAAGCCCGAATTTGGGTATCTTCCAGCGGGCCGAGGCCTGCTACCAGGTGCAGCAGTAGGGAGGAAGGAGAGAGGCAGGAGGCCGTACGCACGCTCACTGAGCACCCCGCCTGCCCGCCTGCCTCCTGCCTATCTCCCTACAGACTCCTATGACAATCACCGGCCTGGACCATCTGCAGATCGCGATCCCACCCGGAGGTGAGGCGGAGGCGCGCCGGTTCTACGCGGGCGCGCTCGGGATGACCGAGGTAGAAAAGCCGGCGGCGCTTGTCGCGCGCGGTGGCTGTTGGTTTGAGGCGGCCGGAACAGTGCTGCATCTGGGCGTGGAGCAGGACTTCACGCCCAGATGCAAGGCGCATCCTGCGTTCCTCGTCCGTGACTTGGCAACGGTCAGGCAGCGGCTGGTGGCAGAGGGGGTGCCGGTGGTTGAGGATCAGAGCCTGCCGGACGTACGCCGCTGCTACACGGCGGACCCCTTCGGCAACCGGATCGAGCTGATCGAGCAGGGTGACGGCTTCTCCGAGCGGCGTGCGCGCGCGCCTGGCGACGCTTGAGCGTGCTGGAGCGGAACGACGGGCCACGGCGGTTCGGCGGCCTCTGGCGGCACGCGGATTTCCTCAAGCTCTGGGCAGGGGAGACGATCTCCGTCTTCGGCACCTTGATCACGCGCACGGCGCTTCCCTTCACCGCGATCATCGTGCTGGACGCCTCGCCCGCGCAGATGGGTCTCCTCACCGCCGCCGAGCTTGGACCAGGGTTTCTCGTCGGCCTCGTGGCAGGCGTCTGGGTGGACCGGCTGCGGCGGCGGCCGGTGATGATCCTCACGGACGTGCTGCGCGCGCTAGCACTGGTGACGATCCCGGCGGCGGCGCTGCTTGAGGTTCTGCGTATCGGCCAGCTCTACGCGGTCGCCTTCACGGTCGGCGCGCTCTCCGCATTCTTCGATATTGCGTACCGCGCATACCTGCCCAGTCTGATCGAGCGCGAGCAATTGCTGGATGGGAACAGCAAGCTTACCGCGAGCGCGGCCGTGGCCGAGGTGACATCGTTTGGGATTGGCGGTGTGCTCGTGCAGGTGCTCACCGCGCCGCTCGCGATCCTGGCGGACGCGCTCTCGTTCCTCGTTTCCGCGCTCTGCATCGCCCGCATCAAAACGCCGGAGCCGCCGCCCGCGCCGCTCTCGGAGCGCATCAACCTCTTGCGCGAGGCGCAGGAGGGACTGCGACTCGTCTGGGAGAATGGGGTGCTACGCGCGCTCACGCTCTCGGCCACGATTTCGAGCCTCGCGGGCGGGATGATCAGCAGCACGATCCTCCTTTTTGTCAACCGCGAGTTGGGCTTTTCGCCGGGAGTGCTAGGGCTGATCTTCGGCGTGGGCGGAGCGACGTCGCTGCTCGGTGCGCTCTTCGCCGCGCGTGCGGGCCGCATCGTGGGGCTGGGACCGGCGCTGATCATCTCGCGCTTCGTCGCCGGGATCGGCACGCTCTTTATCCCGCTGGCGGGCGGTGCCACGTTCGGCGGCGGAGCGCTGCTCGTTGCGAACCAACTCGTGACCGACCCGGCCGCGACCGTGTACGCGATCCACGAGCTTAGCCTGCGCCAGGCGATCACGCCGGATCGCCTGCAAGGACGGATGAATGCAACGGTGGAGGTGGCGCGTTTCGGCGCGCTCCTGGCGGGCGCATTGCTCGGCGGCTTCCTTGGTGAGTTGATCGGGGTGCGCGCCACGCTCTACCTCGCCGCGGCTTGTTCGCTGCCGGCGACGGTGGTCCTGCTGCTCTCGCCGGTCCGCCGCTACCACGCGGTTGAGGCACCGCTGATCGGTACCCCCTGACCCGCGCCCGCGCGCCGCCCGTCTGAGACAATGCCGGCGACCGCTCGGTCAGAATCAGGAAGCAGCATGGGACCGAACGACCAGCCCGACCGCCCGCACGATCTGGTTGTTGACGCCACGGCGATGCCAGCGCAGCGGGCGGGTGCGGGCGTCTATTCGTACAACCTTGTCCGCGCGCTCGTGGCGGCGCTGCCCGCGGACGTGCATCTGACTGTGCTCGACCGTTGGGGCGCGTTCGCGGACCTGGCAGGCACGCCCGGCCTGACGCTGCGCCATCTGGAGGCGCCGACGCGCGCACGGCGGATGCTCTGGGAGCAGACAGCGTTGCCAATCCAGCTTCAGCAGGCGGGTGCCACCATCTATCACTCGCTCCATCACTCATTGCCACTGGTCTCGGGTGGTGTTGCGTTGGTGAGCACGGTGCATGACGTCACCTTTCGCCTACTGCCCTGGCGCTACACGTACGCGCGCCGTGTCTACATGCATCTCAGCACGCTGATCGCGGCACGGCGGGCGCGGCGGATCATTGTCCCATCGCATTCAGTCGCGCGTGACCTGGCGCGGCTCTACCGCGTGCGGCCGGCGCGCATCCGCGTGATCGCCGAGGCGGCGTCGCCCATGATGCGCGTAATTGACGATCCGGCGGCGCTTGAGGATCTCCGGCAGCGCTACCGACTGCCACGCTCATTCATCCTCAGTGTGGGCACGCTGGAGCCGGGAAAGAACCGTGAGACGCTCTTCCGCGCGCTCGCGATCCTGATCGGGCGTGGGATCGCCTGCGATCTCGTTGTAACGGGGCAAGCGGGTTGGGGGAACGGACAGGGCGATGCGCTTGCGGTTCGACTGGGGATCGAGCGTCGGGTCCACTACACCGGCTACGTGGCGGATGCTGACTTGCCTCTGCTCTATAACCTCGCGGACGTGTTCGTCTATCCGTCCTGGCGAGAGGGGTTCGGCCTGCCGCCGCTGGAGGCGATGGCCTGCGGCACAGCGGTTGTCTCTTCCGACCAGCCGGCGATGCCGGACGTGCTGGGAGACGCCGCCTTGTACGCCGCACCCGGTAATGCGGGTGCGCTGGCGGATCAGGTCCAGGCGTTGCTGCTCGACCTTGACCGTCGCGCATCGCTGGTGGCGCGCGGGAGGCAACGCGCCGCGCGTTACTCGTGGCAGGCCGCGGCCAGAGCGACGCTTGAGGTATATCGGGAACTGCTTCCCTCGGTGGGAGAGCGCGACCGGTGAGCGAGGGAGGTGCGTGTTCGGGATTGATGCGCCTGCGAAATCAGCAGGCTGGCCCGATCCGCGCCGCTCCCGATACACTGATTGCGCCCCTGGCTAAATCCATCTCGACACGGAGCATCGAACTTGAACCGACGCCGCATGCTCGTAGCCATTCCTGTGCTGCTCATCCTCGTGGCCGCCGTGACCAGCGTTGTACTATCCCGTGGACGTGGGGATCCGTCACCGGTGCTCGTGGTCAGTCTCGCCGACGGGCCGGACGTGGCCCCAGACGCGGTTGGAATCGAGGCGAAGACGCGCGCCACGAATGGGCCAGTCAACACGATCTCCGCATTCGAGGAAGCGGATCGCGCGGCGGTCGCGGCATTCGTGGAGGCGGAGCGTGAGGCGGAGGCCGCGCGCGTCGCCGAGGAGTACGAGCAGTTCCGGCTGGCGGTGGTCGCGGCACTGCTGGCGGAGCGGACGGAGCTACGCGGTACAGATCAACGCGTCGCCGCCGATATTACGCGGCAGTGGGGCGGCGGCAAGCTCCTGATGTCTATGCCGAGCCTCGGGATCAGCGCCGCGATCAGCTCGGTCGGCTTTGAGCGCGATGGCCGCACGCCCGCGACGATCGACCTCCCCTGGGCCGTGGGCTGGTACACTTTCTCGGACTACCCGGGATCAGGCGGCAATGCCGTCTTCTCCGGCCATGTTGATTGGTATACCGGCGCTCCGGCGGTCTTTGGCCGTCTGCGCGCGATTAGCGCCGGCGATCCGGTCTACATGGTGCTCGCCGATGGCACGCCCGTGGTCTACGCGGTTGAGCGCAGCTATTGGGTCCCCGCCGACACCTCAGACATCTCCGGCATCTTCGGTGCCACCAACCGGGAAGCGGTGACGTTCATCACCTGCGGCGGCACCTGGAACGCGGTTACACACGATTACAGCCACCGGCTGATCGTGCGCGCCTATCGCGTGCGCTGACCGCGATCAGGTAAGGTTCACCGTCCGCAAACGCCAGACGGCGAGCGCGCCGAAAAGTACGACGACGACGAGCGCGCTCACCAGCGAGCGGGTGCCGGTGAGCTGCGCCTCAAAGACATCCGCTGGGAGGGTGGAGAAGGCGTCCGCGATCCCGCGCATGTACTCGCGCACGGAGTAATTACGCGTCCCTTCGAAGAGGCGCGTGATCAAGCCCTCCCAGATGAAGACATAGAAGAGGCCACCGATCAGTGCGCGGCTCGTGATCAGGCCGAGAAAGCAGAAGATCGCGGCGTACGCCGCTCCGCCCAGGATCGCGCCGAGCGCAAAGGCAAAGGCGACCTGCGCCTCACCGACGCCGCGGTCGAGCACGAGCGCGGTCAGGTAGATGCAGACCGCGTCAAAGACCGCAATCACGCCGATCGCGGGGAGCAGCTTGCTGACGACGATCCGCCAGCGCGCAACCGGTTTGAGGAGCAGGTAGACGATCGTGCCGTCCTCCAGCTCGCTGCCTAGTGCCGCCGCTGCAAAGACGAGCGCCGTCACGGGTGCGACGACGGTAAAGACGAAGTTGACGTACTCCCGCACGAGGAAGGTCTGCGGGTCAATGCGGGAATCACTAAATGTGTAGAGCAGCGCCAGCAGTGGCGGTAGCGCCGCGAGCGCCACCAGAACCAGCACCCGCCCTCGCGTCAGCAACTGCCGCACTGTCAGCCATACGATGTCTGCCTGCATAGGATCAGCCTACCAGACGGTCCGACGTGCCGCCGCGGGCGACGTGTACCACCGAAGTATGCGAACCCGCCCGCGCCAGTGCGAAGCAGGGGAGTGAGGACTTCAGTCCTCATCGGCGCGTCGTCAGCGGATACCAAGCACGAGAGGACTGAAGTCCTCACTCCCCTGCTTCCGCTATCATGAAGTCGCATATGAGCGGGAAGAGGGAACGTGATGGCACAGGTGCTTTTGCTCGGAACGTGGCTCGCCAAGCCGGAACCGTCCAAGGACGAGGTAAGGGCGGCGGGTGAGAATGTCCAGATCGGCGGAATGAGCGGCCAGATGCTGCTCACCGGCAACCGGATCGTGATCAAGCGCCCGTGGATCGTGGACCAGCGCACATGGTCACACGGCATGGCGCGCGCGGTCCAAGACGGTGATATCGAGGAACTGACAGACGAGCAGTTTGTCGTGGTGGACAGCAAACCGGAGCACGACCCCCGCCGAGGGCCGCGGCGGAGCTAATCCGAGTTTCGGCGGGCGTCTGGGGATCGCCGGAGGGTTGGGTGCGGATCGTCACACACGCTGAGGCCATCGCCGCGTTGCCACGATCGGGGCGCGTGTTTGTCGCACCGGGCTGCGGGCTGCCGGTGACACTCTGCGATGCGCTCGGTGAGCAGACGGGGCGTTTCCGTGACACGACGGTCTATTGCGGGCTGATCTTCGAGACATCGCGCCTGCTGGAGGCGGACCCGGCCTGTGTCCGCCTGGTGAGCTTGCACCCCACCGCGTTGGTGGAGCCGCTGATCACGCGGGGCGCGGCCGACTACCTGCCGCTGCGCTACTCGCGCATCCCGGAGACGTTTGCGCCGGGCGGGTCGCTGGCGGTGGATGCAGCGCTGGTGCAGGTCTCACCGCCGGACGCACATGGGTATTGCAGCCTGGGTGTGAGTGTGGGCACCGCCGCACCGGTCGCACGGAGCGCGCCACTCGTAATTGCGGAGGTCAATCCGCGTATGCCGCGCACCTTCGGTGCCGGCCAGATTCACGTCTCCGAAGTTGACCTCGCCGTGGAGATTAACCGTCCCTTGGTGCCCTTGCCCCCGGCGCGCGTGACAGAGGTCGAGCGGACGATCGGCCACAACGTCGCCGCGCTGATCCCGGACGGCGCCACGATTCAGATCGGGATCGGTGCGGTGCCGCAGGCGATCCTGGAGGCGCTTGATCGTCATCAGGCGCTCGGTGTGCATTCGGGGATGCTCTGCGATGGCATGATTCCGCTCGTGCGAGCCGGCGTGATCACGGGTGCGCGCAAGGCGCTTGACCCCTTCAAGCTCGCGGCGGGTGAGGTCTTGGGCACGGACGCGCTCTTCGAATTCGTGCATGACAACCCCGCCGTGCTGATGCTCTCCGCGCGCCAATCGCACGGGCTGGAGTACCTCCACGCGCAGCGAGGCTTCATTGGGATCAACTCTGCCTTAGAGGTGGACCTGAGTGGACAGGTAAACGCGGAATGGCTCGAAGGACGTCAGGTTTCTGGGCTGGGCGGCAGCTTTGACTTCCTGGAGGCGGCGATGTACGCGCGTGACGGCGTTTCGATCGTGGCGCTCAACGCCACCGCGGCACGTGGCACGGTCTCGCGCATCGTGCCGAAGCTCGCGGCGGGCACGGCCGTCAGCGGGCCGCGCCAGTGCGTGGATTATGTCGTGACCGAGTTCGGCGTGGCGGACCTGCGCGCGAAGACCCTCCGCGAACGGGCGCGGGCGCTGGCGGCGATTGCCGATCCACGCTTCCGCGGCGTGCTGAGCGAGGCGGAAGCCTAGATGGTCCGGGCGGACATCCAGCGCGCGCTCAAACTCGGCCTGGCGGCGACGCTGGCGATGGTGGTCGTCTCGATCCTCAATCTGCCGAGCAGCTTCTGGGCACCGCTGAGCGCGCTGGCGGTGATGCAGAGCCAGGTCGGCAGCTCGCTCGCGGCAGCGCGCAACTACATCATGGCCTCAATCCTCGGCGTGCTCTTTGGCGCCGCCTCGCTTTCGTTGATCGGCAACAACATCTACGTCGCTGGCCTCGATGTGACGCTGATGGCCGCGCTCTGCCTCTGGCTCAAGTTGCCGACGGTGGTGACGATCGCGGGCGGGATCGCCCCGGTGATGGTCCTCACCCGCACGCCGCACCTTTGGGAGTACGGCGCCTACCGGGTGACAGACATCCGATTGGCCTCGCCGCCGCACTGCTTGTTACCGTGCTGATCTGGCCGGCACGCGCGGCGGACCAACTCCGCGCCGCGGTCGCTGCCGCCGTCCAGACGAGCGCGCTCCTGGTACAGCACGCGCTCACGGGCGTTGCCGGCACTCCTCCCCCGATCACCGAACCGGTCGTACTGGAGATGCAGGTCGAGCAAGGGATCAAGAGCGCGCAGGACCTGATCGCTGCCACGCGTCAGGAGTTTGTCCATCCCTCCCATGCGCGCGACGTGCTCCCGCTGCTCGTCTCCCACGCACAACGTATCTTCGAGCACGCGGCCAGCGTCGCGGAGATCGCGCGCGGTCTGGAGTCAGAGGACGCTGTGCAGCCGCTCCTGCCCTGTTTGGCTGCCGCCGCCAGTGCGACCGGCACGGCCGGTGCTGCGCTCGCGGCGGCGATCATCGCACGGGAACCGGGTCCGGCGCTCCGGCAGGCGGAGCAGGCGGTCGCTGGCCTGATGCGTGCTGCCGGCGATTTGGCACGCGTGGAGATCAGGAGCGTTGCCCACGGAGAGGAACTGCTGCGCCTCCACTCGCTCGTCCTCGCCCTGCAAGCATTCGCTCAAGAGAACGAGCGCACCCTCCAGCGCATCGCACACCCCGACGGCGCCCCGTCCCCAGAAGAATGCGCCCGCATGGCAGCGACAGCGGCTCAACCGCCACTCACCGGCCTGCGACGGATTTTTAGCCGGCACCGCCCTCCCGCCTAACTCGCGATCCCCGAACACCTACCCGCGAGCCACATCCTGCATCCCGTTACCCACCAATGACGTCCCGCGTATGCGCCCGTAGATGCGCGCGTGGCCCGGTCACACCGCCGGTCGAGCCGATCGGCGCTTCAGGGCCGGTGCGTCGGAGCGCCCGGCCCCACTCAGCAATGAATTGAACGACACTGATCAATCCGCCCTAGCGGAACGTCACCGTGAATGTATTGCAAAGGTCCACTTCCAGCAGAATGCCTTCGTCGCCTTCCTCGGTCACGATCTTGATGTCGTAGAGGCATGTGCCGGCGTCGCCATCGAAGCGAGAGAAAATGATGTTGACCGACTCACCCGGAGCGAGCGTGTCCACGCCGAGGATATCCTCGCCCCAGTCCTCGGTATCGTCGGATGGCCCGACGTACAACTCGCTGATCGTCGTGCCCGTGGCGTTGATCAGCGTAAAGTCACGCTGGTCCGCCCGCGCCACGTTCGCGGTCACCGCCACCATCGCAAGCGCCGCGACTACCGCCATCAATGGAAAATAGCGCCGTATTGACATCGTATGCTCCTTACACATTTCGTCTGCTGCATATACACAGTATATCGAGAATGGTCGAGTTGACTAGACCGCTAGGTCCCGATTAAGGTACGAATTTGTGCGTGTACACTCGTGTTCGCTTGAAAGCAGGCGGACAGCGTTGGGCCGCGCGGTGCGCTACCGTAATCACACCATCATCGCCGGAGCTGCCGCATGACCGACACGACGCTCAAGATTGACCACGCCCGCTTCATCCTCACGCTCGATCCGCAACGGCGCATCATCCGCGACGGATCGCTGCTGCTTGAGGGTGCGCGCATTACGCATGTCGGCAAGGCGAACGAACTGGCGCATCTGCGTGCCGATCGCGTGATTGACGCGCGTGAGATGGTGGTGACGCCCGGTTTCGTCAACGGCCACCTGCATGTTTCGTATGCGCACGCCACGCGCGGGATCTGGCCGGACGACCTCGGACCCCACTACCTGCCCAACGTCTTCCGTCTCCAACAAGCGATGACGCCGGAGGAGGAGCACGCGACCTCGCTGCTCGGGATCACGGAACTGCTCAAGGGAGGTACGACCACCTTCCTCGACCCTGGTAGCACGAAGCACATTGACGCCTGCCTCGCGGCTTACGAGACGGCGGGCTGCCGCATCATCACTGGCACGCATGTCACCGACCGCGCAAACGCACTCAACCTGCCCGTCTACGAGACGGACGAGGCGATCCGGATCATGGAAGACACCGTGCGACGCTACGATGGCGCGCTCGATGGGCGTGTGCGGGCCTGGGCGATGCCCTTCTCCCAGGCGTTCGCCTCCTCGGAACTGCTGCGCGCGGCAAAGGCGATCGCCGGCCGTCACGGTCGCGGGATCACGCTGCATCACTCCTATACACCGCGCGCGGCGCGGCAATCGGTGGAGCAATTCGGGCGGCGGCCAGTAGGGATGCTCGAAGATCAGGGCATCCTGGGACCAAACTTGCTCCTCTCGCACGCGCTCGGCCTTGATGCGGGCGAGGTGGAGCTGCTCGCGCGCAGCGGCACCGCCGTGGTCGTGGTGCCGACGGCGGCGATTAAGGCGGGCAATGACCTTGCGAACGCGGTGCTGCTGCCGGAGATGCTGGCGCAGGGCGTGACGGTCGGCCTCGCCACGGACGCGGCGAACAACAGCAACCTGGTCGAGACGTTGCGCGCGATGTATCTCGTCGCCGTGCTCTTCAAGGATGGCCGCCGCGACGTGAGCATGGTCCCGGCGGAGTCCGCGCTGGAGATGGCGACGATCGGCGGTGCGCACGCGCTCGGGCTGGACGCGGAGATCGGCTCGCTGGAGGTGGGCAAGAAGGCAGACCTTGTCCTCTTCGACACGCGCCGCGCCGAGTGGCGCACGCTCTTCAACCCGGTGAACGCGCTCGTCTACGCCGCGGACGGACGCAGCGTCCACACGGTGCTCGTTGATGGCCGCGTGGTCGTGGAGCACGGACGCCCGACCTTCGTGGACGAGTGGGAGCTGATTCAGCGCGTGCAGCGGATCGGCGCCGCGCTGCTCGAACGGACCGAGACAGCCGTACCGATGCGCTGGCCGGTAGTGTAGGCTGGGCGCGGGCACTATCGGCCACACGGACTCCGCATGACCGCTACCAGCCACGTCACTTCGCCGCCGCTGGGGCCGCTCACCGCCGCCCTGATCGCACGCCTCGCGTTCGACACCTATCGCGCGCATGCTCGCAGCGTGATCGGCGTGGCGATCGTCGTTTTTCTCCCCGTCACGATCCTCACCCAGCTACTCGAGCACTGGACGGAAGCGCACGACGGCCGCGTGCCGGATGTGCCGGGGGCGCTGATCCTCTTTGTCGCGGCGGTCGAGGTGGCCGGCGCGGTGATCGGCTCTGCCTTCTTTGCCGGCCTGCTCGACAAGATTGTCGGCGCGCACCATTACGGGCACCACAAAGTGCCGCTCAGCGAGGTCGTGCGCACGCTGCCGTATGGCCGCCTCGTCGCCGTGGACATCCTGCGCACCGTGATCGTCGGCCTCGGCCTGCTGCTCTTGGTCGTGCCGGGGATCGTCGCCTTTACCTTCCTCTCGCTCAGCGGACCGATGGTGAATATCGAAGGGCACGGTGTCCTGAGCGCAATGCGTCGCTCCGTGTGGTTGGTGCGCCGCCACTTCTGGCTGGTGCTGCGCACGGTGACGCTGCTCGTCGCGGCGGAGGTGCTGCTGGAAGACGCCGTGAGTGCGCTCTTCCACGGCGCGGACCTTGGCTTGCTACCCACGGCGGTGGAGGTCGCCATCTCCGCCACTTTCGGCGCAATCGTGAGCTTGTTCGAGGTGACGCTCGCCTACGAGCTCTCCCTCCGGCATCCGCTCATTCTCACCCGCCCGGACGATGCGCGGAAACTTGGGACGCGCTAGGGTCGGAAGAAGACCACCGACGAATCTGCGCGATGAGGATGCTGAGATGGGTGAGGCGAACGGCGGCGGGCGGCGCGGGAGACTGGCGCTGGTAGCGGGCGTGGTTGGCGCCGGACTGGCAGCGCGCGAGGTGCTCGCGCGGCGGCGCGAGGTGGAGCTGACGGGCGAGGTGGCGCTCGTCACCGGCGGCTCGCGCGGGCTGGGCTTCCTACTCGCGCGGGAGCTGGCGCGCGCGGGCTGTCGCGTGGCGATCTGCGCGCGGGACGCCGCCGAGTTGGAGCGGGCACGAGCAGCACTCGCGGGTGAGGGCGCATCCGTGCTCGCCGTGCCCTGTGACGTTGCCGACCCGGAGCAGGTGCGCGAACTCGTCGGTGCGGTTGAGCGGCACTTCGGCCCGGTCGAGATCCTCATCAACAACGCGGGCATCATCCAGGTCGGCCCGCTGGAGACGATGACGGTCACTGACTTTCAGCAGGCGATGGATGTAATGTACTGGGGTGCCGTTTACCCCTCGCTCGCCGTGCTGCCGGGAATGCGCGCGCGCCACCAGGGCCGCATTTGCACGATCAGCTCGATCGGTGGTCGCGTGAGCGTGCCGCACCTCTTGCCGTACGCGGGTGCCAAGTTCGCCGCCGTGGGCTTCTCCGAGGGGTTGCGCGCCGATGTCGCCCGCGATGGCGTGAGCGTGACGACGATTCTGCCAGGGCTGATGCGCACCGGCTCGCATCTCAACGCGGGCTTCAAGGGGCGGCGCGGCCAGGAGTTCACCTGGTTCAGCCTCGGCGCGAGCCTGCCGCTGATCTCGATGGACGCGGAGCGGGCCGCGCGCCAGATTGTGCGCGCGATCAAGCGCGGCGAGGCCGAACGTGTCCTCAGCGTGCCCGCTACCCTGCTCGCGCTGATCCATGACCTCCTTCCTGGTCTGACCACGGACGCGCTCGCGCTCGTCAACCGCCTCATCCTGCCGGACGCTGACCCCCAGGCATCCACACCGCTGCGCGGGATGACCGTCGCCGAACGCTACCCCTCCACCAGGCGGGACCGCGCGACGCGTTTGGGCCGCTCCTCCGCGGACCGCTTCCACCAGTATCCAGGCCCGCGGCCCGTGGCGGTGAACGGGCGCGAATGAGGCGGCCCTGAACGCGACTAACCGAGGAAGCTGTCGAGGCCCAGAATGACGTCGGGAAACGCAACCGGCGCGCTCCCACCTTTCTCGAACGTGGCCACTTCGCGACAGCTACCGCCCTCAGGGAGGCGGAAGACAAGCACACGACGTGCGTCGAGATCCACGATCCAAACTTCAGGGATACCGGCGGCTGCATAGAGCGGCAGCTTGAAATCCCTGTCAAACAGCAGGCTTGAGTCTGCCACTTCGATCAGAAGCAGCACGTCTTCCGGTCCAGGCAAACTGGTCCGGTAACGGTTCGCGCGCTGGCGGAGGAGCATCACATCCGGCTCTGGTCAGGATCTCGGCGGGAGCCGGGCAGGGTTTTGGATGCTGACAATCACTCGGCCTGCCAGACGCATAATGCAGATTTCCGCTAGATCGTTCACACATGCCGCGTGCCGCTCACCGATGCCCATCTTCTGTATGATCTCCCCGTCGATCAGCTCGACGCGGTCGTCTTCTGCGAGGATGCCGACCTCGAGCATGCGCTCGTACTCGTCCACGGTGAAGCGGCGGCGCGTAACCACCTCCTCATCAGCCAGATGCGCGGCGGGCGTGCCCTTCGGATGTGCGTGTGCTGCCGTCATACCCGTACTATAGCGCGTCCACGAGCGCCCAAACCTCGTCCATGCGGCGCAGCACCGGGCAATCGAGCGGCGGCGCGTGACCCTCGCGGTCAATCAGGGCGGCGTGCAGACCAGCGGCGCGCGCGCCGATCACGTCCAGCGTGTAGGTATCGCCGATGTAAAGCGCCTCGTGCGCCGCCACGCCCGCGCGCGCGAGCGCCTCGCGGAAGATCTCTGGGCTTGGCTTGGCAAAGCCGATCGTGGCGGAGGAGACAACAAACGACATCAGCGGGCTGATCTCTAGCCCGTGCAGGATCTCCACCAAGTCCGTGCCCCAATCCGAGATAATCCCCTGGATCAGGCCGCGCCGCCGCCCCTCGGCCAGCACATCCGGTACATCGTCGAACATCGCCCAGCGGTCGGCATGGCTGTACCAATCGGTCATCACATAGCCGGCCGCTAGCAACCGTTCCTCCGGTTCGTCCACGCCGGACGCGCGCATGCCGTGGACGTAGTAGCGCGCCCAGGCATCGCGCACGCCCGCGTGCGAGGCCCAGAGCGACCCGGCAGGCTGGTCATACTCGGCAAAGAAGTGGCGCAGGTAGGGCAGCGCCTTGCCAAAGGCCTCATGGGGGATCTGGAGCCCGCTCACCGCCTCGGCGTAGGCGCACAGTTCCTCAATCGGCGGCTTCGGGTAGAGCAGCGTGCCGCCGACGTCGTAGATCAGTGCGCGGATCGGCGCGGAGTGGGAGACGCGTGCGCCTGTCGCTCTCATCGGGGGAGGTGCGCCGCGGCCCTGTGTCGCTCTCGCCGCGCACGGATTTGGTCGAGCAAGACGACGGCCTCCTCGGGCAGCGGCTCGGCTTGAGCGACAAGCGCTTCACTCAGAGTGTGAGACGACCAAAAGCGGTGTTCTTCGTCCTCGCACATCTCCGGCGGAATCTCATCCAAGCTGAGGATAACAGTCCTTCGGCGGTTTGCTTCAGCGGTCATCTCTACTTCCTCGGCCCCACCGAGCGTCACCCGATGCTCATCAATGTGCGCTTCATTAGCGTCGTCCCACGCGAATTCCGGCACGCGCATCGCCGACGATCAGCTTTATCGTACAAGCAACACGCGCCCGCTGCGGACAGCGGGCGCGTGTGCATGAACAGAAATCGTGCGGTTAGGTGCCTAGTACTCCGGCGACGGAGGGGCCATCGGCGCGGGTGCCTCCGGGATGTCCGTCACGAGCGATTCGGTGGTCAGCACGAGCGAGGCGATTGAGGCGGCATTCTCCAGCGCGGAGCGCGTCACCTTCGCCGGGTCAATGATCCCCTTCTCGAACATGTTGCCGTACTCGTCACGCAGGGCGTCGTAGCCCTCGTCCATCGGCAGCTTGCGCACGTTGCCGATCACGACGAGCCCTTCCTGGCCCGCGTTCTCGGCGATCAGGCGCAGCGGCTCCTCGAGCGCCTTGCGGAGAATCATCGCGCCCGTGCGCTCGTCGCCTGTCAACTCGGTGTCAAGCGCATCAAGCGCGCTCGATGCACGGATGTAGGCGACGCCGCCGCCGGCGACGATCCCTTCTTCCACCGCGGCGCGCGTGGCAGAAAGGGCGTCCTCGACACGGTGCTTCTTCTCCTTCAGCTCGACCTCGGTCGGCGCGCCGACTTTGATCACGGCGACGCCGCCCGCGAGCTTGGCCAGGCGCTCCTGCATCTTCTCGCGGTCGAAGTCGCTGGCGGTATCATCCACCTGCGTCTTGATCTGCTTGATACGGTCCTGGATCGCCTCGTCCGAGCCGAAACCGTCAATGATCGTCGTGTCGTCCTTGGAGGCGACGATCCGGCGCGCGCGGCCGAGGTCTACGACCTGGACCTGGTCCAGCTTGCGGCCCATGTCCTCGGTGATGAAGGTGCCGCCGGTGAGGATCGCGATGTCCTCCAACATGGACTTGCGCCGGTCGCCGAAAGAGGGGGCCTTCACCGCGAGCACGTTGATCGTACCGCGCAGCTTGTTCACGACCAGCGTCGCCAGCGCCTCACCGTCAATGTCGTCGGCGATGATCACGAAGTTCTTCGTCACCTGAAGCACGCGCTCCAGCACCTGGATCAGCTCGGCGACGGCGGAGATCTTCTTATCGGTGATCAGGATGTAGGGGTCATCAATCTCCGCTTCCATCCGCTCGTTGTTGGTAGCGAAGTAGGGGGAGACATAGCCGCGGTCGAGCTGGAGGCCGTCCACGAACTCCGTCTCGAACTTGAGGCCGCGTCCTTCCTCAACGGTGATCACGCCGTCCTTGCCGACCTTTTCCATCACCTCGGCGATCATCTCGCCGATCTCCGGGTCCGCGGCAGAGATAGACGCCACCTGGGCGATCTGCTCGCGCGCGTTCACGGGCCTTGCCTGGTCGCGCACCGCCGCGAGCACCGCACGCACGCCCTTATCCAGGCCGCGCTTGAGGATCATCGGGTTCGCGCCCGCGGCGACATTCTTCAGACCCTCGCGCACGATCGCTTGGGCAAGCACGGTCGCGGTGGTGGTGCCGTCACCGGCGACATCATTCGTCTTGGTGGCGACTTCCTTGGCAAGCTGCGCGCCCATGTTCTCAAAAGGGTCCCGCAGCTCGATCTCCTTGGCGATCGTCACACCGTCATTGGTAATCGTCGGTGCGCCGTACTTCTTATCGAGCACGACGTTGCGCCCCTTCGGGCCGAGCGTGATCTTGACCGCATCGGCGAGCGCATCCACGCCGTTCTTCAGCGCGCGGCGTGCGTCCTCGTTGAATATGAGTTGTTTCGCCATTGATATCCTCCGGATACGCGGTCAGCGGTCAGCAGGTCAAACACTTCCGTGTGACTGTCCTGCTGACCGCTGAGGGGTGCGTGCTACTTGGTAATCTTGGCCAGAATGTCCTTCTCGGAAAGGATCAGGTACTCTTCCTGCTCAATCTTGATCTCGTTGCCGGAGTACTTCGCGTAGACGACCACATCGCCGACGGAGATCTCCATCGCCACGCGCTTGCCGTTGTCATCAATGCGGCCCGGACCGACGGCCACGACTTCGGCCTGCTGCGGCTTCTCCTTGGCGGTGTCCGGAATTACCAGACCGCTCGCCAGTGTCTGCTCCTGCTCGATATTCTTCACGACCAACTTGTCGGCCAGGGGCACGATCTTGGTGCTGGACGCGCTCGCTACGATTGGCTTTGTTGCTGTTGCCACGACTGCTTGCCTCCTGCAAATCTGTGCTGAGTTGTTTCTCGTACCCAGCTTAGCACTCGTTGCGTCTGAGTGCTAATTTCCTTCGCATCTTAGCGCACGACTTCCGGGCAGGGCAAGAGGGGGAGCTGACGAGGTGATCAGCGGGCGCGGCCGCCGGCTCGGACGAGTTGGCAGCATACACGGTACCGTGTATGATCACGGGTATGAGCGAGACGCGCGTGGTGTGGGATGCAGAGTCAGTGCGGGCGCTGCGAGAGCGGCTGGGGTTGACACAGCGGCAACTGGCGGACGAGTTGGGGGTGCGCCAGCAGACGATCAGTGAGTGGGAGACGGGAATCTACCAGCCGCGTGGGGCCTCGGCACGGCTGTTGCGGCTGGTGGCGGAAGCGTCAGGGACGTATGAGTAGGACGGCGGCGAGCATCCCCGGGCCCTCTCTCCACGAGTCTGACCTCCATCATCTCTGGCTGGAGCAGCGCTTTCCGCCTGGCTCGCTCGTCGCGCTCAGTGGGGAGCCGGTGCGTGTGCTCTATCGTGGCAGGCCGGGGCGCGGGGCGGGGCCGGACTTTCGGGACGCACGCATCGCACTTGGTGGCACCGCACCGCGTTTGGGTGACGTGGAGCTGCATGTCTGCGCGACGGACTTTGTGCGCCACGGGCACGCTACGGACCCGGCCTATGCGCACGTGGTGTTGCACGTCGTCTTTGACGCGACGGACGAGACGACCGCACTTCCCGGCGGCGGTGTGGCACCGGTGCTGGCGCTGCGCCCCTGGGTCACGCGACGTTCGGCCGAGATTGCTGCCTGGGTGGCGCGCAGCACGCCCTGGCGCGAGCCGTGTTTCAGCGCGCGTGAGCGGCTGGGCGACGGCGCCGTCCGCGATCTCTTGCACGCGGGCGGCGCGCGGCGTCTGCGGGCGAAGGCCGAGGCACTCGCGCCGGAGCTCTTGGGCGATCCACCGGCGCAGGTGCTCTACCGCGCGCTCTGCGGCGCGCTCGGCCTCACGCGCAACGTGCCGCCGTTTCGCACGCTCGCGGATCGCGCACCGCTGGCGACACTGACCGCTGAGCTTGAGGGAAAAGACGCTGGTGGTGCGCTCGCGGCCGTCCGTTCCTGGCTGGAGCGCACCGCCGGCTTCGGCCCGACCGCGCCCGCGCTCGGCGCGCTGCCCTGGCGGCTGGAAGGGCTGCGGCCGAACGCGCATCCCCGCGCGCGCATCGGCGGGCTCGCCGCGCTGCTGGTGCGGCATCACGCCCGCGGTTTGCAAGGGGCGCTTACCGATGCCGCGATCGCCGGACCAGCCACGCTGCTGCGCGCGCTGCGCGTGCCCGGAATCGGTCGAGGCCGGACGGTGGAGCTGGCCGTGAACGCCGTGCTGCCCTTTCTGATCGCCACCGGCGTGGAAGCCCTGGCGCTCACGCTCGCCGCCGCCTTGCCCCCCGCCGACCGCTACGGCTCACTGTCCTTATTAGATGCCTCGCTCGCGCCGCTCACCGGCGAAAGCGTGTTGGCCCAACAAGGTGCCCTCGCCCTGCACGCCGATTGGTGTCGCCGTGGGGGCTGTGGCGTCTGCCCGCTCTCCTGAGGCGCGGCAGTCTCCCTCCTCGTTCATCCCTTATCCCTCACCCATCAGGGCGACCGCGGGTGGATTCGCCGCGAGATAGCGCCGTACTGCCAGACCGATCCGCGCAAACTCGCGCGCCACTGGGCGGCGTGGGCCGCCCAGCACGGATAGCAGGCCACGCTTCGCCGGCCTGGAGCGGCGCAGACCGTGACGCGGCACGGCATTTAGGCACCGGGGTCGAGCCCCAGTGCGGCGAACACCTCCTCAAACTGCGATGAATTCTGGGGAGTGTACCAGGCATGTGCGAGCGTTACCGTACCGCCTTGGTCAATCACGAATACCGCTCGATTGGAGCGTCGGTTTGTGTGATCAAAGACGCCGAAGGCACGCGCCGCCGCACCATCAGGGTCAGTCAGGATCGGGAACGGCGCGGCGAGCTGGTCCGCGAACCGCGCCTGTGCCTCTGCTGGGTCCACGCTCACCGCAAGCACACGCGCACCTAGCTCACGGATCAGGTCATACTCCGCGGCGAAGCCGCGCACCTGAGCCGCGCAGCCCGGCGTGCCCGCTTCCTGGAAGAACAGCAGCACGAGTGGCCCGTCCCGCAGCGCCTCCGCCAATGCGAGCGGTCCGTCCGGCCCGGAAAAGCTCACCGCCGGTGCACGCTCGCCCGCGGCGGGTGACTCAGCCATCGCCCCTTCCTCCGATCTCCAAACCGTGCAGCAGTTCCTGCATCGGCGCGGGCGTCCCTGCAAAGCCGGCTAACGCGACGCCGTCCACCCCGCGCGCTTGAACGAGCACGCGCACGCGGCCCAGCCCCGCCGGGTCCAGAAGCGACAGCACCGCCCGACGCCGCGCCAGCGTCTCTTCCAGCGGCAGGCCCGCAACGCTCACCGCCTGGTGGATGCCAAGCGCCGTCAGAAACTCGCGCTGCGTTGTAAAGCCCACCGGTTCCAGCCCGTGCGCCGCCCCCGCCAACGCGAGTGCGGAGAAGTCCACATGCGCCGTCAGATCCTGCTCGCCAGGATGCGCGAACAGGTCGGATGAGACAGCGTGCCGGTAAAACGCGGTCAGCGTGCCCTGCCCGCGCCACGACGCGTAGAGCTGCGCCGCCGCATAGCCATAGTCAAAGGTCAGCACAAAAGCGCGTTTGAGCACCCCGGCGACCTGTGCAATCCAATCTGGCGCTCCCTCATTGATCTCGAAGCGTGCGCCGTTGGGAAGGGCGCTGATCAGCCGGGCGATGTGAGCGGGCAGGCGGGCGACCCCCACGCCCTCTCCCGCGTTGCGGGAGACGGCAGAAGCTACACGACCCGGCTCGCCATTTTCTCCCCTCTCCCGCAACGCGGGGGAGGGGCCGGGGGTGGGAGTCGCCCTCTCCTCCACAAACTGATTCCCCTTCCACGCCACATGCACCTCGCGCGGCGTCCCATCCTCCATCACAAAGGCGCGCACCGGAAATGCGTCAATCAGTTCGTTTGACAGCACGCAGCCCTGGACACTGCCTTGGGCGAGATCCTCCAGGCCGGCGACCCAGCGCGGCGCGCGCGGCAGGTGGGCGAGCGTGCGCTGCTGTAGCTCGCGCGTCGCCGTATCCGGCTCGATCAGCAGTGGCCGGAGCGCGGCGGCGAGGCGCGGTGCGGCGCGCGTCGCCCAGTCGCAGAGGTCGCGCGTCAGCCGTCCATCGCCCGCGCCCATCTCCACGAGGTCAAAGGCGGCCGGCTCTCCCATGCGCGCCCATAGCTCCGCGATCTGCCGTCCGACGATCGCCCCGAAGAGCGGGCTCAGGTAGGGGCTGGTGACGTAATCGCCGCGTGCGCCAATCCGCTCCCGCCCCGCACGATAGTAGCCGAGCGTGGGGTGGTAGAGCGCCAGCGCCATGAAGCGCGCAAACGTGAGCGGCCCGGCAGCGATCTCTGCCCGGATCAGATCTACGAGCGCCTCGTTCCGTGTGACGGAGCCGAACTCATTGTGCATCACCGCTATTCTCGCACGGGTGCGTGGCCGCGGACGCGCTCGGCAATGGCGGACCGCTGCACACCTGAGTACAAACCGTCGGTCGCGGTGCCTGCCGGCAGAAGGCGTCAGCACCCTGTCAGGCTTTTGGCCGTGTCCTGTCAGCGCCTCCGCGCGCAGACTGCGGGTGGGCGATGTGCCCGCGGGCCGTTGCCAATCTCGACGCACGGCTGCACCGGGGAGTTCATAGGGGAGGTTGTCCGGTGTTTGTACAACGCTTGCTCACGGTCTTTGCATCACTGCTGCTCGCCGCGCTGCTCTTCGCGGCCGGCCCGACCGCCGCCGCGGAGGCGCAAACCGTCGAAGGAACGATTTTCCTCGTCACCAGCTCAGTCAACTTGACGCCCGGTCGCGCTCCGGACGCGCCAACGCACAGCCTGCGTCTTGAGACGGACGGCACGATGATCACCGTCGTTCTGGACGGCGATGTGATTGTCGTGGACGAAAGCGGCGCAACGCTCCGCCAAAATGAACTGCGCCCTGGTGATGCGGTACGTGTGCTCGGTACATGGTCCGGTCCCCTGCGCCTGATCGCGGCGCGCATCGAACGGATCGAGTCCCCGCTCGAATAGCGGGCGATGCACGATACTTGATCCAGCTTGGCAGATCGGCGGCGTGCCGCACACGTCGCTGGCGGGGGAACAGGTGGAACCGCGGGTCAAGCTCTGGCTCGAACGGGACGGCCGGATCGTGATGAGCGCATACCGGCTCCGTCTGCTCGCGCGCGTGGCCGAGACCGGCTCGCTCGCGGAAGCCGCCGCGCAGATGGGCCTCTCGTACCGCCGCGCGTGGGGCAAGGTGAAGGA
>Ga0136611_10000738_pt1 | contig 21974 bp, 19 predicted proteins | sample AntDrymUQ2232306_2_FD_106645 | JGI IMG/M metagenome (GOLD analysis project Ga0136611, IMG submission 106645) | Polar desert sand microbial communities from Dry Valleys, Antarctica - metaG UQ223 (23.06) | ecosystem: Environmental > Terrestrial > Soil > Desert | place: Antarctica: Dry Valley...
ATGTTACCGATACCGGCCACAATGCGCTGATCCATAAGCGCCGGTTTGATAGCTATACGGCGGCTCCTGAGTGCGCGCGAGAGCTGCGCTGCGTCGAACGAATCGTCGTTCGCCTCGGGGCCCAGGTCAGGCAGTGGATCCGTGCCCGCGGCGTGCAGCGTCAGGGCCGAAAGCGCGCGTGAATCGTTGAGCTCGATCCGGGTGCCATCGGTCAGCTCGATGAGTGCTCTCGTGAACTTGTGCACTGGCTCGTTCCCACTCCCGATCAGCCAGTCGCCGTTCATTCGAAAGTGAGCGTGCAGGATCGACTTGTTGCTGAGATGAATGAGCTGATGCTTCCCGCGTCGCTCCACCCGGTCGACAACCTGCTGTCGCAATCGTCGCGCGCTGGCGGCGGGGAGCTGGCGAGAGAATGACGGATGCAGTGTTTGCAATCTTGCGATCGTCTTCCCTTCGATTGCGCCGCGCAGCCTCAGCATCGCTTCTTCGACTTCAGGTAGTTCGGGCATATGAGTTCAAATGGGGTTCGAAGAAACTACTTGCATTGCGTGCCGCCGGCTCTAGGTTCCTCCGCAACGCCGGGGAAATTTTTATCACCTCTGCCTCGAACCGATGGCCCAGTCAGCACCGCGATCGCTAAAGCACGAGTACGACGTGTTTGTAGAGAACGAAGTCGAGAACTACAAGGACTCGATATCCCGTACCACGCTTCTGAAGATTGGCGACGAGGCAGTTGCGGTGCTGCAAAGCGACGCTCAGATGGGCATGACGGAGCTGTTGCTGTGTGATGAAGTCGACCGGATAATCCGCAAGCGGCTGCGAATCCCGTCATATGTCACGTGGCGAAAGAACGAGCTCAAACGATTAAAGGAGCAGGACGAATTTCTGCGTCCCGAGCACTGGGGCCTTAGCGCCGACTGTGCGCTCGCCCGGGAAGTTCACCCGCCGGCTGATTCGAGCGTGCTCGTTGCTGGCGCGGGAATATCAAATGCCGCGCTGTATCTCGCGGCGCATGGATGCTCTGTCACTGCCATCGATTCTGCTTACGCCGAACGTGATGCTGCCCTCGACGCCTCTGAAGTCGCACTGCTTGGCGGGCGGGTTGAGAGTAGTTTTTCCGGATTGATGGGTTGGGCGCCAGCCGAACCGTTAAGTGCGGTTGTGTGTACGCCCGCTGCATTTGCCGGTCTTACTGCCGAGCAGCGTCAAAAGGTCATTGAGATTCTACAGAGCGCCACGCGTGACGGCGGCGTGCATCTGGTGGACACGCTCATCGCTGGCCGGGCTGAGCTGTCGCTGGCAGAGCTTCGAAAGAGCTACAAGGGTTGGCAGATCTCGGTGTTGGAAACCGGGACTGCATCGAGGAGCTTCCTGGCACGGAAAGCTGTCGCCTAGCTGTTGGCTTCGAAAAGGCGTGGCTGGGCCGTTTCCAACAGACACACTCTGTCTCATACCAGGCGAGTCATTCTGACACAGTTTGATCACTTCGCGAAAAACTGCGGGAGCTAAGAGCTTCAGCGGCAACGAGTTGCAAATGTCGCGCTGTTTGGCATCGGCAGTGCTTCTGGATTGATTGCCCGGGACTCACGAGGGCACTCACTGCCAGAGTATCTAATGAAGAAGAAGATTCGCAAAGTCGTCAAATCTGTTCTGCCCACCAACGATAAGACGCCTGTAGACGAGCCGATGGGCATTGTCATCTCCCGCGGCGGCGGCGACGAGGTGCGGTCCGTCTTCCTGGCGTATATCTGGGGCCCCGCTCCGGAGTCGCAGAGCGAGCCGGCTTTCAGGGTAGCGTAGCATCGCGGCTGAGGCCGCAAATCCTGCACGGTACGGCCCTTGCCAGTTCCTTCGGGCGTGGATGATTCAATTGCCGAATGGGAGGGCGAGCGCCAGTCCCTGATGGCGCGCCATATCTCCGACCTCGGGCTGTCCATCGCGGGCACTCCGGTGGAGGCGATGGTAAACCAGCTGTACACCGAGCTCGCTGCTGTTGGGCTCGCCTTCCGCCCGCCTGTTTATCTCAGCGACCAATGGGGATGCCCTGACGGGACGCCGCTCATCGGCGTGCCGTTCTACCTCGCCGATTCGCGACTGCAGCGAATCGAAGATGACTTTGCCGAAGGCGTCGAGTCCAACGAAGAATCGATGAGATATCTGCGCCATGAGGCGGGACACGCATTCAACTACGCCTACAGGCTGCATGAACGGCCCGATTGGCGGGAGACTTTCGGACGGTACTCACGCGCATATCGCGACCGTTATGCGGCCAATCCATTCTCCCATGATTTTGTGCGGCACATCCTTGGCTGGTATGCACAAAAGCATCCCGATGAGGACTTCGCAGAGACCTTCGCAGTCTGGCTCACGCCCGGTATTGACTGGCGTCAGGAGTATGCGGCGTGGCCGGCGCTTCGGAAGCTGGAATACGTTGACCGGGTGCTGGCGGATGTTGGTGACGACCCGCCCGCGATCAGTGAGCCTGTCGACGACGATCTGCCGGTGCACGCGATGCGATACACGCTCGAGGAGCACTATCGCGACAACGAAGAACAACTGCAGATTCACGACTCGGCGATATTCGATGGTGATCTGAGGAATATCTTCGGGAGCGCTGCCGATGCACCCGACGGACAGGCGGCGACGGAATTCATTGCCTCGCACCGGCGTGAGATCGTTGGGCGGATCGCATACTGGACGGGCGAAGGTACATCGACCGTGCGGCAGCTCATTGAATTTCTACGGGCCCGCACGAGTACGCTGGAACTTCGGGTGCGCGGTCTTGAAGCATCGACCCTGATCGAGCTCACGGCGTTCGGCACGGTGGTGATGATGAACTACAGACACACAAACTCTATCGATTCCAGAGGCGAGGACGACGAATGAAACTGGCGCTGCTGCACACTCAGGATGCTCTTGGACCTCCAATCGATCCTGTGCTCGATCAACTCGAACAGGCGCTCCAGTCGGGTGGGCATGAGTGCCGGCGTCTCGTCGTCGACGACACAGTTCAACCCCTGGTATCGTCACTCAATGACGACCGGCCGGACATGATCTTCAACATCGCGGAATCGTTTGGTGGCAAGAGTGCGCTCGAGTCAAATGTTGCCGCCCTCCTGAATCTGCTGGGCCTTCGGTACACCGGTTCGAGCCCGGCGGGTCTCATACTGGCCGGTGACAAGACCCTGACGAAGAAGGTGCTGTCGTTCCACAGCATACTCACCGCACGCTTTGCGACCGTTTTCCGTGGCAACGTCGACTGGGCGGGCGACATTTCGTTTCCGCTTATCATCAAGCCGCCGCAAGAGGACGCATCACTGGGCATCACTCAAAAATCGATCGTCAACGATGTCAAGGATCTGCTGCACGCGATAAGCTCGCTGCAGACCGAATACCAGTCACCGGTATTGGCCGAAGAATTCATTGATGGCCGGGAGTTTTACGTCGGTGTCGTCGGCAACAGTGATGTCAAGGCGCTGCCGATAATCGAGCTCGACTTTACCGGTTATCCCGAGGGCAAGCCAAAGATTGCGAGCTGGGCGGCGAAGTGGGGCGATGACGGCGACGGCAAGGGAGATGAGTTTGCCGGAACCAAGTCCATCTTTCCTTCAGATATTCCGGAAGACCTCACCGCAAGGATCAAGCAGGTTGCGATCGATGCGTTCCATGCGCTGCGCCTGCGGGACTACGCGCGGGTCGATCTGCGGGTTACGGCAAAGGAAGAGATTTACGTGATCGAGGTGAATCCGAACTGCTATCTCGAGGAGCACAGCGAGTTCGCAAGCGCGGCGGCGAAGGATGGCATCGCGTATCCCGCTCTGATCAATCGAATTGTGGAGCTGGCAGGCGCACGGTACTCCAGGTGACAGAAAAACCGGCTCGCGGGCCGGCTTTTCTGTTGTTTCGTGCGGCAGTCCGGCAGACTGTTACCGGCCGGCCGACTTCCTGCCTGAGCCTGATCGAGCGCTGGTCTTCTTGGTCGCGCTCTTGCGACCCGACGACTTCTTCGCAGTGGATTTCTTCGCAGTGGACTTCTTTGCGGTGGACTTCTTCGCACCGGATTTTTTCGCAGTAGATTTCTTCGCGGTCGATTTTCTGCCAGTGGATTTTTTCGCTGCGCCTTTGCGGCCTCCACTGCTCGTGGCGCTCTTGCGAGCCCCGCCTTTCTTCGCTGTACTTTTCCGACCGCCTTTCTTTGCTGCTGCCATTGTCATCTCTCCGTAATGGAGTGAACCTCTCACCAGCTCCCCGGTGGAACCAGCAAGTGCTGCAGAGCGTCCGAACGGGCCCGCGTGGTTACGACATCATCAACATCACGCGCATTGAATTCGTAACCACGCGCGAATATAGAAGCAACAGAAATAACGCGCAACAGCTTTCTCCTGCACGCGCGTCGATGACACATCGACGTGAACTCGTTCTCGCATCGTCAATCCGGAGCATTGTGACTTTCAACGGCAGCAACAACGTCGACCAGGGGTACTCGTGAAGGCTCTGGTCAAGGAATCTGCGGGCCCGGGGTTTGTTCTGCGGGACGTGCCCGAGCCACGGATCCGCGAAGACGAGGTGTTGATACGTGTCCGCCGCGCCGGTGTGTGCGGCACCGATGTGCATATCTTCGACTGGGACAATTGGGCGAGCAGCCGATGCAAACCGCCCTTCGTCGTCGGTCACGAGTTTGCCGGCGATGTCGTCGATGTCGGGCGACTCGTCACTGACGTGCGGGAAGGTGACCGCGTGACGGCCGAAGGACATATCGTCGACGGTCGGTGCCTCCTATGTCGAACGGGCAATGCGCATGTATGCCCCTTCACGAAAATCATCGGCGTCGACCGGGATGGCTGCTTCGCCGAATACATCGCAATGCCGGCAACGAATGTGTGGCATCTGGATGACAACATCAGTTACGATATCGGGGGCATTCATGATCCGATGGGCAACGCTTTCCACACTGCGCTGACGGCGGACATTCCTGGAGCAACGGTACTCGTCACCGGTTGTGGACCGATCGGCCTTTTCGCTGTCGGAATCTGTCGGGCCGCTGGCGCCTCCCGCATCATCGCGTCGGATATCAATCCCCGGCGTCTCGAGCTCGCGACGGAAATGGGTGCTCATCACGCGGTTCGCCCTTCCGAAGCGGAAGCGATCGTGATGGGTGCAACAGACAAGCTCGGTGTGGATGTAGTGCTCGAGATGTCCGGCGTCCCATCCGCGATTCACCAGGCGTTCGCGCTTGTTCGTGTTGGCGGCCGTGTCCAGATGCTAGGGATTCCGTCGAAGCCCATCGAGATCGACCTTCCGAAGGAAGTGATTTTCAAGGGAATCACCATTTATGGCGTAGTGGGCCGGCGGATGTATGAGACGTGGCATCAGATGACTCGCTTCCTGCGCGCCGGTGCATTCGACCCCGCCCGGGTTATCACCCATCGATTCCCGATGTCGGAAGCGGATGCCGCGATCGCCGCAATCAAGTCGGGCGATGCGGGCAAAGTTATCTTCGAAATCGCATAACCGGGAACGTCCTTTGGCACTGAACAGGAAATTTCACGAGGCGCTGGCCGCCAGTATCGAGCAACTGAAAACCGACCGCGTGTACAAGCGGCTCAACTATCTCGATTCTCCGCAATCGGCGCACGTACAGATGGAGGGAAAAGGCGATGTGCTCATATTCTCCTCCAACAATTATCTCGGGCTCTGCGACGAACGCTCGGTTGTACAGGCCGGTATCGACGCCCTCGAACGTTACGGAGCCGGCACCGGCAGCGTGCGGTTCATCTGTGGCACGTTTACCATCCACCGTGAGCTGGAGGCAGCGATCGCCGGCCTCGTCGGTACTGAAGCGTCGCTGTCGTACGTGTCTGCCTGGAATGCCAACGAGGGATTGACCGCCAGCATCGTCGAGCAAGGTGACTTCGTAGTCTCCGATGCGCTCAATCACGCATCGATCATAGATTCTCTCCGGCTCGCAAAGGCAATCACGAAGTGCAGCACTGCGGTCTACGCGCACTCGGATATGGCGGACCTCGTTGCCAAGCTCGAATCGGCACGCGATGCAAAGCGCCGCATCATCTGGACAGACGGCGTGTTTTCCATGGAAGGCAGCATTGCCCGGCTCCCCGATATTCTGGAGATCGCGCGGACACACGACGCAATCGTGGTCATGGATGATTCACATGCCACCGGCGTTTTAGGCGCGCACGGAAGAGGCACGGCCGAACATTTCGGCGTTGTCGGCGAAGTCGACATCATAACATCCACACTCGGAAAAGCGCTGGGCGGTGCGGCAGGCGGATTCGTGGCGGGAGGGGCGGCACTTTGCGACATGCTCACGCAGCGGTCCCGTCCGCAGTTGTTCTCCAACGCGCTGCCACCTACGGTTGCGGCAAGCGCGCTCGCGTCGATCGAATTTCTTGGCGCCCACCCGGAGCGGGTTGCAACGCTCCGCGACAACGCCGTCTACTTTCGCGAACAGATAATCGAATCGGGCTTCAAGCCACTTGCAGGTGACACGCCAATCGTGCCCATCATCGTTGGTGAAACTGCGACTGCAATCCGGATGAGTGACATGTTGCTGGATGAGGGCGTCTTTGTTACGGGATTCGGTTTTCCAGTGGTGCCGCAGGGTCAGGCACGCGTTCGATGCCAGCTGAGTGCGGCTCATTCGCGTGACGATATCGACCAGGCGGTCGCTGCGTTTCGCAGCGTTGGAGGAAAACTGGGAATAATCTGAGAATCGTGCGGCCCACCCAGTCGCACCTACAGCCAGGGACCCGTTCCCATCGGCAGGGGCATCAGTACAATGCGAGCAACACGATTGTTATTGGCCGGTTTTCTCCTTGCGGCATCGGTACCTGCGGCCGGCTCGGCCCAGAATGCACAACAGGGCCGCTACTTCGACGACTCATGGTTCTGGGGATTGAAAGGGGGCGTATCCACCTTCACGCCCACCCTGGGAAAAGCGAAACTGCCCCCACTTTCGGCGTTGACTGGCTGATCACCAGAAGCCGCGGTGGACTCTACGTTTCCGCCGACCAGGTAAATTTGAACGCTATGTCGGCAGTGTTCGATCCCAGTGCGGAGAACAGCAGCCGTACCGTGGAAGTGCGCGATCTCCGACGGATTGGAGTCGCCGCGCTTGCGTTTCCGAAGCGGTTCGGACGCGTGCGTCCTTATGCGGGAATCGGCTTAAGCCTCAACGTCGTCAGCGAAGCGAACCCTCTGCTTGCCGCTGACGAAGACGCTATCGATGATGCCGTTTACGAGCGCACCGATGAGCGACGCAGTCAGGCCGGATTTCTTGGCATGGCCGGAATACAGGCTCAGTTCCAGCGTCTTGCGGTATTCGGACAGGCGTCCGTGGTGCCGGGCGGTTCGCGCTTTCTCCTTAACGATCGGCCGCTCGGTTTCTTCGAAGCGGGAGTTCGCTACAACTTCAGCGGGTCAAGAGAAGGGGTTCGCTAGCGATAGCGAGGCGCGGGCGCCGTGTTCCGCGCCCGCGGAAATCGGGACACATACGGATTGCCACGAATGAAATAGCGAAGTGGCCAGTCGGCTGACCGTGTAATGCCGATCCTGGGCGTCGTTTCAATCGATGTCGCGTCAACACGTTCGCCTTCACGTATCACCAGCGGTCGGCGTTGCAGCGGATAACGATTCATCGAACCGTCGATGCCGAGGGCGGCAGACAGCTTCCCTGGACCGTTGGTGAGATCGATATCGCGCGATGCGCGCGGCCGTCTCAGCCGCATCAGCGCGATTCCCTCGACAGGTTCCAGCGCACGAACAAGCACCGCGCTCGGCAATCCTTCTGCTCGCGTGACCGCGTTGAAACACCAGTGCATTCCGTAAATGAAATACACGTACGCAATACCCGGCCGCCCGTAAAGCGGCGTGGTGCGATGGGTGATGCCTGCAACCGCATGACACGCTTCGTCATGTTCGCCCAGGTAAGCTTCGGTTTCGACAATCATTCCACTCGACCTGCCCGCGGGCGACTCAGAGACGAGCAGCGCACCCAGTAGTTCCTGCGCGACCACCTCGGTTTCGCGATCGTAAAAACCGCTTTGCAGAATTCTGGCCACGTAAGCTCAACGGCCCGGGCTGTGTGCACGGGCCGTTGTTGCGGTCACGACTCTGTAGCTTGCCGGGAGGTACCCCTGGCCGGAGTCTTTTTCTTTGCTGGACTGGCCGCCCGTTTACGTGTGGATGCAGGCTCACGGGCCGACACGCCACCGGAATCGGTTGTTCCCGACGACTTGCCGGACGCGGAGGCCGATGCTGCCCGCGTTGCTGGCGAGGCAGTTTTCGCTTTCGCTTTTGACGATGATTTCTTTGCGGTCGAGCCTCGTTTCCGCGTAGTCTTTACTCCGCTGGCTTCTAGGGGCTCCACCGCAACGGAACTGGCGTCCGCCGCGGCGTCCTCATACGCGACTGGCGGCGATTCCCGCGGGATGTTGAGCTCGGTTTGCGAAACCGCCGACGACTGACCGGTCATCGCGGTGGTTCCGCGATTGCCTCCGACAACGCCCACGTTCAGCAGATTAGCGGGCAGTATTCCCTTTCCGGCCGTCGGGCCGCGTCCGATACCACGCGCTCCCATTCCTCTTGGTGCTGGGGCGTTCGGCTTCACGACAGGTGCATTCGCGGTGGCGGCTGCTTCGAGCTGCAGATCGACAGGCGGTGCGGACACGGCAACTGCTACTTCGTAATCGCTGCCCCGACGCCTGAGGTCGATGAGGTCCCCATCGTGCGCATCGTGTAGAATCCGGATGAAATTCCGTTCGCTGAGGCTCTCACTGTTGCGGCCAAGAAGCGATCGCGCAGCCGCACGCACGCGGCTTGACGGCACCGCTCTCTCGCCACCGGTCACAGATGCAACGGCGCGCCGCACAAGGTCGAACGCTTCATCGCGCGTGAGCCGCATGCCTGTGGCTCCAGTGTCATCCTCCGCCGAGCTTTGCATACGTGGCGCAGGCGCTGGCCGGGGGGCCTTTATGGGCGGCGGTGTTGTCTCCATCGGTTGTTGATCATCGGCTGCGGAAACGGCAGGTGCCGCCAGCGCGTCTTCGCCTGTCGCAGCCGGTGGCGTTGACACTGTGGTGACCGCCTCACGCGGACGATCGGAAGCCCCGCGATCACCACGATCACGCGACCGACCGCGACCACCGCGGCCACCACGTCTCGACCGGGTCGCATCGTCGAGCGCTTCGAATCCGCTCACCGGAGCCGGAGAAACCGGAGACAGGCTTGCCGAATCGCCGCCCGCGGCCTCGGTGCTGGCCACCTCGCCAATGGCAGGAGAAGGCAGATCAACTTCGAGCTGACCATTCTCGAGCTTGGTGAGTGACAGCAACCCCTTTCTCGCCGCCTCTGATACGAACAGCGAGAACTTGGATTTGCCTACATCCTTTTCGTCGAACGAACTGTCCATCTGCTGCATGACCTGCTTGAGCCTGTCGGCACGCATAACATCGCCGTTTCGTTTCATGCGCTGAACCGCTTCGGCCGCCAGTTCCCACGGATCCCGCTTGACGACTTCCTCTTCGTTGTTCTTGACGAGGCCCGCTAAAGCATTGTAGCTGTAGTATTCGTCGCAGTTCATTACCAGCAGGTCGCTGGATGACTCGCGAATTCCAACGCCGATGACGTACTTGCCGTATTCCTTGAGCTTGATGACCAGGCTCGAGAAATCGGAATCGCCGGACAGCAGTATGAATGTGCCGATTTCGGGACGAACAAACACCAGCTCCAGGGCGTCAATTGCCAGCCGGATGTCAGTCGCGTTCTTCTTCGCCGATCCATATGCCGGTGCGTAGATCATGTCGATCGACGACTCGGCGAGGGGAACGATGTACTGCGGATAACGCCGCCAGTCGGCGTATGCACGCTGAACCGAAACCTTGCCCTTGATGATGTCGGACGAAAGAAGGTTCTTCAACTCCATCTGTAGATCGGAGCGAATCCCCATGGTGACGTTGTCGAAATCGATGAGAAGCGCGGCGTTGGGAGCGTGATGTACAGTGTGGCTGCCGATGTGCTGCTGCGATACGGCCTGCGGCCCACGGTGAATCGGGGCGACTGGACGACGCGGCGTGGCCTGCGCAGTCCGGGAGGGACGAAATGGCATTAAAGGTTGTGAGGTGGTACGAGGCCGCACGCCGCACTTCTGTGCGGTGGCATCTTGCGAGCCGATTGTGATCCCGCGACATCGTGCCGCGGGGCACGCGTCTTCAGGTCCGGACGGGGATAGCTGTGTCGGCTTCAACACGCCGTCCCCGGGATCCTCGAAGTCGCGTCAAGCCCTGTAATTTATAGCGGAATGGCGATGAAGCAACTCCGGTTCCGAACGCGACTCATCGTCATCCTCTCGCTGTTTGCGATTGTACCAGCGTTGATGCTGACACTTCTCTGGGGCGGGACGGTGAGCAGTGCGTTGCGCCTGGTGAGTGGACGAGCGGCCTGGGAAAGCGTAGCCGCAAGCGGTCAACAGGCGATCGCGGGCGCAAGGCGTGCGCCACTCGACCGGTCTCAACGGGAGTTCCTTGACGCGCACGAGCGCGAGTTGAGAACGTCCCTCGAACAGGCCCGCCGTTACAGCTTTCTCGCCGGCAGATCAGGGCGAATCGTTGCGGTCATCGCAGCAATGGGGCTGATAGTCTTCGGAGTGAGTGCGTCCCGCGTTGCCGGCCACCTGAGCCGGCAGCTGAGCCGCCCGCTCGATGAGCTCGTCAAGTGGACTGCTCTTATCGGTCGCGGCCAGCCACTCCCGGTCCCCGCCGATCCTCCTGTAAAGGGCGCGCCCGAGTTTGCGACTCTCCGCGAACGAATGCGCGAAATGGCGGCCGCCGTCGAGACCGGCCGCCGGCGCGAGGCCGAAGCCGAACGGCTGAAAGCTTACCGTGAAAGTGCACGCCGCGTAGCGCACGAACTGAAAAATCCATTGACTCCCATACGTTTTGCCGTCGACCGATTGCGCCGGGATGCGCCACCGGAGCTGAGCGAGACCGTAGACGTGCTTGCCGTTGAGTCTCGCCGGATCGAGCGAATTGCAAAGAGTTTCGCCGAGTTCGGCCGCATGCCCGACGGTGCCGCCGCAGATATCGATATTGCCGAGCTCGTCAGATACCTCGCGACGGCCGCAACGCCACCAGACATCAAAATAGAGGTCGTCTCTCCGGATCATCTTCCGCTGGTGAGAGGATACCATGATGCGCTCGCGGGAGCATTGTCCAACGTGATTTTAAACGCTGTGGATGCCTGTTCCGGAGAGGGACGGATAGTCGTTACTGCCGCTCTTGCGCAACTTGGTGGCAAGGACGCCGTCAGTATCGAGGTGAGCGACGATGGCACCGGCATCCCCCCCGAAGATCTTGCGGAGATCTGGGAACCGTATGTGACCCACAAACCTGGCGGCACCGGGCTCGGACTGGCGATTGCGCGTCAGACCGTGCTTGCACATGATGGAACTGTCGAAGCCTCCAGCACGTTAGGTGTTGGTACAACGATTCGATTCACACTGCCGGCGTACCAGGCAATAAAAGGAGGAGATGATAATGGGTCCTGAAATGGCCGCGATATTCGTGCCTCTTGGATTTTTCGCGATGGTCATCGCCATAGTGGTTGGTCGCCCGATGGTCCAGGCCTACGCAAAGCGCGTCACCAGCGAGTCGGGAAATTCCCGCATCCCTCCCGAGGTCCTGATGCGGCTCGAGCGCATGGAACAATCCATCGACAGCATCGCAGTTGAAGTCGAGCGCATCTCGGAGGGACAGCGGTTTACCACCAGGCTGCTCTCCGAGGTACGCGACGCCGCGCCGGCGCTGCAGGGACGCGCGTTCCCCCCCGGCGGGCAGAGCTCACAGTAGCGTGGCCACTGTCCTTATCGTCGACGATGAAGCAAACATCCGTCGAATGGTCGGGGCGCTTCTTGCAGCGGAAGGATATGATGTCCGTGATGCGCCCGGCGCAGCTCAGGCTCTCGCGCGGGCCGCTGAGGACGAGCCGGACGTCGTCCTGCTCGACCTTATGATGCCCGGCGACCTGGATGGCATGGGGGCGCTGGCGAAGCTGCGCACGAGTCATCCCGATCTACCGGTCATAATGATGAGCGGCCGGGCCGGATTGAGCGATGCCGTCAGCGCAACAAAGCTCGGAGCAGTGAATTTTCTCGAGAAACCGCTGACGCCCGAGGGAGTGCTGTTCGCAATTGGCTCGGCGCTCGAGCTGAGACAGACGCGGCGAGTTGCCCGGGAGTTGCGCGAGGAACTCGGACTTGCTGGCGACATGATCGGCAACAGCGCGCCGATGATGGAGGTAAGGCAGATGATCGCGCGCGTCGCGGGCACCGATGCGCGGATCCTCATCAGCGGCGAATCGGGAACAGGCAAGGAGCTCGTGGCAAGTGCCATTCACGGCGGCAGCGTTCGATGGGAAAAGCCGTTCGTCCGCGTGAATTGTGCGGCCATTCCGCGCGACCTGGTGGAGAGCGAAATGTTCGGCCACGAACGCGGAGCGTTCACCGGTGCTACACAAACGCGCATCGGCAGATTTGAGCTCGCGCATACCGGAACGCTGTTCCTCGATGAAATCGGCGATCTGAGCCTCGAGGCCCAGGCCAAGTTGCTGCGAGCTATCGAAGCAAAGGAGGTTCAGCGCGTGGGAGGCAACCGCAACGTGAAGGTCGATGTACGCATCATTGCCGCGACAAATCACGACCTGGGCCGTGCTGTCCGCACGGGGTCTTTTCGCGAGGATCTTTTTTTTCGGCTGAACGTGATTCCACTGGCGTTGCCAGCACTGCGCGAAAGAGACGGTGACGTCCCGCTGCTGGTCGAGCATTTCTCCACGCTTCATTTCAGACGTACGGGTCAGTTGCCTCCGACATGGCATCCGCAGGCGATGGCGGCACTCGAGCGCCACCGCTGGCCGGGGAACGTCCGGGAGCTTGCCAACATCGTCGAGCGAATCGCGATAGTGCACGCCGGCGAGCATATCAGGGCGGGCCGCGTTCGCAGCCTGCTGGCCACTACACCGGACGGCTCGCCCGACGAATCAGAAGTGTCGCGATTTTTCGCCGGTGACGCTCACAGTCCCGCACCGCAAGGCGCCGACATGGACGACCAGTCGCTCGCAGGCATACTTGACGACTTCGAGCGGCGTACGATCGAGCGCGCCCTCGGAAAAGCCAGAGGAAATATCGATGAGGCAGCGCGGCAGCTTCAGACCGATCGTCCGAATCTATACCGCCGCATGAAACGGCTGAACATCGATGGTGTCAGGACACAGCTTCCACCGGCCACGAACGACCAGTCATGATTCGCCAACCCATAAACGTCTGCGGCGCTTTCGCGCTCGTGACGCACGCCACTCCAATGGCCGCGCAGGCTCCCGACACGGTCAGATCGGACACAACCTTCTCGATTGGGTCGCTGCTCGACCGCGGTGACGATCGCGGGGGGATCACGATTACTTCTGGCAAGGCATACAACCGGGTAGAGGGTTTGCCGATCCTCATCGGACCCACCTACCGCACGAGCCGCCGTGATGCATCAGTGTCTATCAGCGCACTCGGCATTATCAGGAGCGCGCACGGCTTTCACTGGGACTCGGAAAACCTTGGTCACCGCATCACCGCGGAAGTGCGACTGGGGGAGCGTCGCGGGGTGACCCTCGGAGCATCGTCATTCGACGAAGTTGTCCCGATTGAAAGGTGGCAGCTCGGTGAGCCCGACGCTGGGCTGGCTGCGTTTTTTCTCAAGCGTGACTATCTGGATTACTTCGGCCGGCACGGAGGGCGGCTGCATGCTTCGGCGTTCGCCGGTGCCAACGCCACAATCGGCATCGGATTCAGTGACGAACGATGGAGCTCACGCCGGGAGCGTGATGTTTTCGCGCTTTTTCGGAGTGATGAATCGTGGCGACTCAACCCACGGGTGGACGAAGGGCGAATTCACGTCGCAGACATTCGCGCTGATATCGATTCCCGGAACAGCGAGCTCAATCCACTTGCCGGATGGTATGTCAGCGCGCAGTACGAGCGCGGCGCCGGGCGGCTTGCATTTGCCGACGTGGCGCTTCGCCCAGGTGTTGGCTCGAACCCCGCATTGATAGCCTACGGTCGCGGGTTTCTCGATCTGCGGCGCTACAACCGCATATCACCTGCGAGGCAGCTCAATGGACGTATGGTGCTTGGAGGATGGTTACACGGCGACCAGCTTCCACTCGAAAAACGGCTTTCTGTTGGCGGCGTTGGTACGATCCCCGGGTTTGATTTCCGCCGGACAATGCTTGGCACCGATGTCGGGCAGTGCAACCCCGATCCGCAATTTCCGGCGGGCAGGCCCGCACGCTGCGAACGGGTGGCACTCGCCCAGCTTGAGTACCGCCAGGAACTCCATTCCGAGCTGATAGACATGTTCAACAGGAATCGCATCCGCGTGCGCGGAGCCGCGTTCCGGGTAAGACCCTCAGGAGTTCTGTTCGCGGACGCGGGACGTGGCTGGCTGCTTGGCGAGCGCGATGGAACTCTCCGATATCCAACCGGAACCATCCCCTCATTCGACACTTTTCGCACCGATATCGGGCTGGGTATCGACCTGGGAATCGCGGGGCTGTACGTGGCGAAGGCGGTATCGGCCTCAAAAGAACCCGCCAATTTTTTTGTTCGCATCAACAACCGCTTCTAACTGGTGCACACGTTCGGGCGGCTGATTCTCATCGCGACTGCAATTGGTGCTTCAGTGACAGCTGAAGCTCAACGACCCCAGGTGCACCTTGTGTTGCCCGAGCGGCAGGCGCTCGCGACCGAACCTCCATGGGTTCGGTCGGCGGCGCTGGTATCGGACGGAGCGCTTCGCGATCTGCTGCATAATGGATTCCCCGCCCGGCTTCACTACAAGGTTGAACGGTGGAGCACTGGCGGATGGTTCGACGATATCAACGCTACTGCAGAGTGGGATGTGGTGGCGAGATACGACGCATTGACAAAAGTGTACCAGATTTTCCGGATCACCGGGAACTCCACGCGCTATCTCGGAAGCTTCCAGACTTTTGCGGATGCCGAGGCTGTGCTTGATGCGCCATTCAAAGTGCCTATTTCGCTGCCCAGGCGCGGACAGCGCAGTTACTACAACCTGGTTCTCGATATTGAGATGCTGTCGCTGACGGAGCTTGACGAGGTGGAACGCTGGTTGCGGGGGGAGGTCAAACCAGCCGTACGCGGGCAGAGGAATCCCGGGACCGCCGTATCGCGCGGTGTGAAGACCGTTTTCGTTCGCCTGCTGGGTGGCGAAAGACGCCGGTATGAGACCCGCTCAGGGACGTTTCGACCATCGTGACCCGGGTTGCACTGCCTACGATGCTCTCTCGGGACCACTCCGGGACTGCGCACCAGCACGGTGTTCGAGATCCTCGAGATGATGCAGCGTTTCTTCGCCGTAAAACATGCGAATGTACCGCGCCTGGGTTGGGGTCAACCGGCGAACAGCCCAGCTCAAATGTACGAAGTGGGGTTCCACCGGAGCGTGCAGCGGATGCATGCCAATTTCGCTTGGCAGGCTGTTCGCCTTGCGGGTATTGCACGGACTGCAGGCGGTCACAACGTTCGTCCATTCGTTGCTCCCGCCGCGTGACAGCGGAATGAGATGGTCGCGCGTCAGCGACTCGCGCGGCTTGAACTCCATCTGCATCCGGCCGCAGTACTGGCACCGGTAACGATCGCGGGCGAACAGAAAAGTGTTGGTGACCTGACGACGGAAGCGGCGCGGGACATGGATGAATCGCATCAGCCGGATAACCGCCGGCCGCGGGATGGTGAGTCGCTCGGAACGAACCACCTTGTCGTGGTCCGCTTCGACGATCTCAGCCTTGCCATCGATAACCAGCCGTAATGCACGTCTGAGAGGCACCATTGTCAATGGCTCAAACGACGCATTCAGTGCGAGACAGCCCACGATCAAGCAGTCCTCCCCGTTCGCCGTAAATGGGACGGCGCAATATACAACCGATTCTTTCTAAATACCCGCGCTGGCCCCGCTCGGAACATGCGTCAGCCAGCCATAACGATCAGGCAAATTTCCCTGAGCGATTCCCATGTACTGTTCCTGAATCGCGAGCGTCAACGGCCCCGGCCTGCCTGTACCCACAGGAATACGGTCAACAGAGCGAATCGGCGTAATCTCGGCTGCCGTTCCGGTGAAGAACAATTCGTCCGCGATGTAGAGCATCTCGCGCGGCATCACCTGCTCAACGACCTCGAGATCCATGTCCCGCGCGATACGTGATACCGAGTCGCGTGTGATGCCGTGCAGGATACCGGCCGACAATGGAGCCGTGATCAGCTTCCCGTCACGGACAAGAAACAGGTTCTCACCACTTCCCTCTGCGACAAGGCCGAGCGTATCGAGCATTATTCCTTCCGAATAATTGTCGAGGCGGGCCTCCATCTTGGACAACTGAGAGTTGAGATAGTTCCCTCCGGCTTTTGCCATGGTAGGGAAAGTGTCAGGTGCGGGCCGGCGCCAGCTCGATACGCAGACATCGACCCCCTCGGACAGCGCGTCGTTGCCGAGGTAAGGGCCCCATGTCCACGGAATTATGAATACCTCTAGCGGTGTGTCATTCGGAAGCACTCCCATCTGCTCGCCGGTTCGGAGCGCCACCGGCCGAAGGTAGCAGTGCGGCAGATCATTTTCCGAAACCGTATCGATGCACGCCTGCACCAGCTGGTCCTGTGAGTACTCGAGCGGCATGCGATAAATGCGGCAGGAATCCGCGAATCTCCGCATGTGATCTCCGATGCGGAAGATCGCCGGCCCGGACGGTGTCGCGTAACAGCGCACGCCCTCGAACACGCTCGAACCGTAGTGAACGACGTGACTCATCACATGAATCGTCGCGTCCTCCCAGTCTACGAGCTGTCCGTCGCGCCAGATCCTGTGATGATTGTCAGCCCGGGCCATCAGTCGTCCCTGTTCGTGTTGAAGTTGTCAGGAAATTACGAGAGTGTGTGGAAGCCGCAACTTATCGCCTGGTATTGCCGGCGACGACTGCTGACTTCCCGCAACGTTCATTGCAGCACTGACGTCAGTGGCACCCGCATCGATCGAAGTGGCAGAACGCCAGGTGCCTGTACGCTCCCATGCCGCCAATGCGTTGGCGGATGCAACCACCCGTTGCACAAGCGCGGGATCGGGTACCACCAGCCTGCCCTCGACGATGCGCAGTTCTCCCCTTACCGCCACAAACTGCGCAGGGGTGCCGGCGACTGCGAAAAGAATTGCGGCAACGATATCGCCGACTGGTGTTGCGCGCGCCGCGGAGAGCGGGAACGCGGCGAGATCTGCTTCCTTCCCCACTTCCAGCGAACCGACCTTGTCGTCGATGCCCAGAGCGCGCGCGCCGCCGATCGTTGCAAGCTCCAGTGCCTGCTGCGCCGTGAGCGCGCGTTCAGTGCGCTTCACCGCGCGCTGGAACAGAATCGCGAGCCGTGCTTCTTCGAGGATATCTATGCGGTTGTTGCTTGCCACCGAGTCGGATCCCAAGCCAACGGTCACACCCTTCGCAAGAAGATCGGCTACCGGTGCAATACCATGCCCGAACTTCGCGTTCGACGCAGGACAGTGTGCCACCGAGCAGCCATGGCGGCGAATGGTTTCGATATCCTCGGAGTCGAGCTGCACGCAGTGGATCAGGAGTGTCGTATTCGAGAGGCACCCCGTCGCCTCGAGCAATGCCACCGGCGTTCGCGCGCGAGGGACCACAGTCAGGCCGCGCAGTCTCCATTCATCCGCAAACGGTCCGGCAGCATCGCAGACGATCTGCTGCTCCGACACGCTCTCGGCGATGTGCAATCCCATCGGCAGCCCTGCTTCCCGCGCGAGGTCTGCGGAGGCTGCGTAAAGAGAATCCGAGATTGTGTATGGCGCGTGAGGCGAGACACCGAGCCTGACGAGACCCGTCTGCAGTGGCAACAGCCGTGAAATCGCGGCACGCAGGACATTCATTGAATCTTCGCATTGTTCGGGCGCGGATCCGAAGGTCTCCTGATACATGATGCCGCGCACACCCATTTCGATCATCGCCTGCATTACCAGACCGGTCGAACAGGTGTCGGCATAGGTCGTGATTCCGGCGTGCAGGCCTTCGACTATTCCGAATCTTGCCGAGTCGAGCAGCATCTCGTCCGTGAGGGCTTCCTTGCGGCTGCTTCGAAGCTTGTCGATCCAGTCATTGAAGCAGAGATCCTCCAGGAAGCCGCGCATCGATGTGAGCTCTAAATGCGTATGCGCGTTGATGATTCCGGGCATGAGAACGCAGTCACCCAGGTCACGATCGTCGCCCGGTGGTGCAGCGCTGGTGGAACCCACGTACACGATGTTGCCATCCGGCGCAACAGAGACACATCCATTCTCGATCGGCGGCCGGGTTACCGGAACGACCCAGCGCGCGTGGTAACGTTTCAAGACGGCGGCGGGGCCAGAGTGCTGTCGAGCCTGAGCCTGATTCTGTTCGTATCGGGCGGCAGATTGGAACGCCGCGGAGTCGGCGCTGCGCCTGGGATCACCCGGGTACCGGTAGTTGGCGGTGCCGGGGGAGGGAGAGGGAGAGGAGGAGCATTCGGATCAACAGGCGGTTGCATACCCCCGCTCACGCTGTCATACAGAGGCACTGTGAATGCCGTGTGCTGGTCGCACTCACGCGTTGGCTCAGTGCCTGGGATGTAGAATTCCGCGCGCAGTTTGTCGCGAGGGCAGTAGAGTGTCTGAAGCAGGCCCGTAGTTACGTCGATTTCGCGAACGATGAGTGATGTTGGACGTGGCCAGTCCGGTGGCGCGGGCTTGCGGCGGTAAACCTCGGACATGAAAGTCGTCCACGCGGGAGCCGCAAGCCTTCCGCCCTGAGCATCGCGCATTATCTGTTTGGGGCGGTCGAACCCCATCCACACTCCGGCCACGAGATCTGCCGTGTAGCCGATGAACCAGACATTGGTGCCGTCGTTGGTGGTCCCCGTTTTGCCTCCCGCCGGCAGCCGGAAACCCGAACCCCAGACGCTTACAGCCGTGCCGCGACGGATGACGTCCTTCATCATGTCGACCATCAACCATGACTCTTCCGGCGACAGTACCTGCGTGCGGCCCGGCGTCTGATGGGACAGGACTTCCTGACGCGCGTTTTCGACACGAACAATCGAATTCGGGGCGGCCCGAATACCCTGGTTTGCAAACGGACCATACGCTGCAACCATTTCAAGCGGGTAAACGTCCGCTGATCCGATAAATATGGATGGATATGGCGGAATGGCCGTCGTGATTCCAAAGTTGCGGGCTTCGTTGATTATCGTTCGCTCGCCGAGTTCCATGCCGGTGCGGATCGCAACGATATTTCGCGAATCGTACAGACCGTTTCTCATCGTCAGTGGCCCGGCAAAGCGGCCATCGTAATTCTTTGGCGTCCAGGGCTTGCCCGTACCCTGATCGACTTCGAGCGGCGAATCATCCACGATATACGAAGGTGGACGCCCGTTCTGAACAGCGGCGGCATAGACGATTGGCTTGAACGCCGAACCTGGCTGCCGCAATGCCTGGGTAGCTCTGTTGAACCGGGAGTCGTAGAAGTCACGACCGCCGACCATTGCGCGAATGGCTCCGTTGCGAGGGTCTATCGCAATGAAGGCGCCCTGAAGATAGGGGGAGTTGGTGCCAGGCTCAGTGCCCGCGAGGCTGCGCGCGATGTAACGCTCGTAGCTTTCGTGCGGGAAGCGCCCGTATCGTCCGGCTTCAATCCGCTTTATCTGCCCCTCGAGCGCGCGCTCAGCGGCGAGCTGCATGTCGAGGTCGAGCGTCGTGTAAATCTTGAGCCCCTGCTCGTAAAGCTGGCGACCGTACTGGTCGTCCAGCTGCTGCCGCACCCACTCCACAAAATACGGTGCGGTGTCACCGGACTCAGTCTTGCTGGCGAGTTGCAGCGGAAACGCTTTGGCACCGCTCGCTTCGGCATCCGTGATGACGCCATTTCGCCGCATCAGCTCGATCACCAGATTGCGGCGCTTGATGGCACGCTCGGGGTGCTTGCGCGGGTTGTATCGCTCAGGAGCCTTCGGCAGCGCGGCAAGTGTCGCAGCTTCGGCGAGGTTGAGATCACGGACCGATTTCCCGAAGTACCGCTGCGACGCTGTCTCGACTCCAAACGCTCCGTTGCCGAGGGAAATCTGATTCAGGTAAAGCTCGAGGATCTTGTTTTTCTCGTACTTGTTTTCAATGCCGCGCGCGACCTTCGCTTCGCGAAGCTTTCGCACCAGGGTCTTCTCGCGGGAAATTCGCTCCGGAAAAACATTGCGTGCGAGCTGCATCGTGATCGTCGAGAAACCTTCGTCCCATCGCATCGCGATGATATCGCGGGCCAGGGCGCCAAACACCCGGCGCCAGTCGATGCCGGCGTGGGCCCAGAAGCGCTTGTCCTCGGTTATGACGAACGCCTGGGTGACCTTTTCCGGAATCTCGTCGATCTTGACGAGTGTACGGCGCTCATTGCCGAGCTCGGCGATAAAGCGGCCGTCCGCCGCGTAGAGCTTTGAGGTCTGGCGGGGAGTATAGTCGTTGAGCTCCTCCACTGGCGGACACTGGCCGCCGCGGCAGACGAGTGCCCAGCCGCCATACGCGAGGCCAGCTGATGTCGCTGCCCCAAATGTGAATAGCAGCAGCAGAACCCGGATGAGGGTCGGGTGGCGGCGGCGGAAGGTGTTCTTGCGTGTGACCATTGATTTCAAAAGGTAATGTCAGGCGCGAAAGGGCGCCCCGGAACGCAGAGCGACTGGGCGTCCACGGTTCGGTGATGGTCCCTGTCATTGAATTACGACCGTCGCGTCCGTATCGTCACCCTTATGTACCATCTATTGAATCCGGGTGTTCGACTTCTGTCGGCGGCGCTGGCGGTTGCCGGCCTTATGGGCGCCTCGGCGCACGCGATGGGGAGCTCCGCCGGTTGCTGGAGAAGAGAGATTGAAAACGGCGCATGGGGAATGCCCGACGTCGTTCAATCGGTTCAGGTGAAGTCGGTGACATACCGGAAAGCGATGCCACCTCAGAATTCCGATTCGACCAGGTTGGGGCATGACTGAAACGTCGCCAGTGCTCGACGAGCTCGCGTGGCGCGGGCTGCTCCACCAGAATACCGACGGATTGCACGCCGCGCTTAGCCGTGGATGTGTCTCGGCGTACTGCGGTTTTGATCCTACTGCATCGAGTCTGCACGTGGGCAGCCTCATTCCGGTGATGGGACTGATGCATCTGCAGCGCGGGGGTCATAAACCGTTTGCCGTGGTAGGTGGCGGCACGGGAATGATAGGCGACCCGAGCGGGAAGACAGCTGAGCGATTGCTGAATACCATCGAGACGATTGAAGAAAACGCACGGGGACTCAGGAACCAGCTCGAACATTTTCTCGATTTCGACGGTCCCGGCGGCGCGGAGATGCGAAACAATGCCGACTGGCTCAGACCTTTGGGCGCGATCGAGTTCATGCGCGACATCGGCAAGCACTTCACTATCAATTACATGTTGGCGAAGGAGTCCGTTCAGATGCGGATGGACTCCGGCATTTCGTACACCGAGTTCTCGTACATGCTGCTTCAGGCGTACGATTACCGCGAGCTCTTTCTTCGCGACGGTGTGACACTGCAGGTTGGCGGGAGCGACCAGTGGGGCAACATCACCGCGGGCCTCGAGCTGATCCGCCGAACGGAGGGCGGCGAGGCGCATGCGCTGACTTTTCCGTTGGTGACGAACGCTGGCGGCACAAAGTTCGGGAAAACCGAGGCTGGTAACGTGTGGCTCGACCCGGAGCGAACGTCGCCGTATCAGTTCTACCAGTTCTGGGTGAACATCGACGACCGCGACGCGGGGCGGTACCTGCGGTATTTCACGTTGCTGTCACGCGCCGAAATCGAAGATCTCGAGAGTGGCGTCGCTGATCGACCG
>Ga0136611_10000739_pt1 | contig 21962 bp, 23 predicted proteins | sample AntDrymUQ2232306_2_FD_106645 | JGI IMG/M metagenome (GOLD analysis project Ga0136611, IMG submission 106645) | Polar desert sand microbial communities from Dry Valleys, Antarctica - metaG UQ223 (23.06) | ecosystem: Environmental > Terrestrial > Soil > Desert | place: Antarctica: Dry Valley...
CCCACCACGAGCTCGGAGAACGGTCTTCGCCGAGGTGGTGTCGATCCGCGGCAAGCCGGTCCGGCCCGGTCTCTACAAGAACGACGTCACCATCCGCGACGCGGACGGCTCGCAGATGACGATGGCGGTCTTCAACCGGCGCTGGACGGTCGAGCGCGACCTCCGGTCCGGCCGTCGGGCGTACTTCGCCGGCAAGGTCGACACGTTCAACTCCCGCATCAAGCTGTCCAACCCGGAGTACCAGCTGGTGGACGACGAGGCGGGCGTGCTCATCGAGGAGTTCGCCGGCACGCTGGTGCCGATCTACCCGGCGGCGGCCAAGGCCTCCAACGCGATGATCACCCGCAGCATGCAGATGGCCCTCGCCCTCGTGGACCTCGGGGAGGACCCGCTGCCGGGGGGTGTGCGGTCCCGGCACCGGCTGGTCGGCCTCGAGGAGGCACTGCGGGGGATCCACCAGCCGTCGGGCTGGCCGGACGTCATGCGGGCCCGTGACCGGCTGAAGTGGGACGAGGCGTTCGTCCTGCAAGTCGTCCTGGCCCAGCGGCGGGCCGCCACGCGGTCGATGCCGGGCACCCCACGCGAGGCGCGTCCCGGGGGCGTGCTCGAGGCGTTCGACGCCTCGCTGCCCTTCGCGCTGACTGCTGGTCAGCGAGACGTGGGGGACACGCTGCGGGAGGAGCTCGCGGCGCCGGCGCCGATGTACCGCCTGCTGCAGGGAGAGGTCGGCTCCGGCAAGACCGTCGTGGCGCTGCGGGCGATGCTGCAGGTGGTCGACACCGGCGGCCAGGCCGCCCTGCTGGCTCCCACCGAGGTGCTCGCCCAGCAGCACCTGCGGTCGCTGGAGGCGATGCTCGGCCCGCTCGCGAGCGCCGGGGAGCTGGGGGCGCCCGAGGTCGCGACGCGCATCGCGCTGCTCACGGGGTCGCAGGGGGCAGCGGCGCGCCGCGCTGCCCTCGAGGCGGCGGCGAGCGGCGAGGCCGGCATCGTCGTCGGCACCCACGCCCTGCTGTCGGAGGGCGTGAGCTTCGCCGACCTCGGCCTGGTCGTCGTGGACGAGCAGCACCGGTTCGGCGTCGAGCAGCGCGACGCGCTGCGGGCCAAGGGGCGCACGCCGCCGCACGTGCTCGTCATGACCGCCACGCCGATCCCGCGCACGATCGCCATGACGGTCTACGGCGACCTCGAGGTCTCGACGCTGACCGAGCTGCCGGCCGGTCGCTCGCCGGTGAAGACGGCGGTCGTGCCGACCGCCGAGAAGCCGGCGTGGCTGGAGGCGGCGTGGACCCGGGTCCGGGAGCACGTCGCCGCCGGGCGCCAGGCGTTCGTCGTGTGTCCGCGCATCGGCGGCGACGAGCCGGAGGAGGCGGTCAGCGACGGCCGCCGACCAGCCGTCGCCGTGCTCGACATGCAGCTCATGCTCGGCCACGGGCCGTTGAACGGCCTCCGTATCGAGGTGCTCCACGGGCGGATGCTGCCGGCTGACAAGGAGGAGGTCATGCGGCGCTTCACCGCTGGCGACGTCGACGTCCTGCTGTCCACCACCGTCGTGGAGGTCGGGGTCGACGTGCCCAACGCGACCGTCATGATGATCCTCGACGCGGACCGCTTCGGGGTCAGCGCCCTCCACCAGCTGCGCGGACGGGTCGGCCGTGGCACCGAGGCGGCGCTGTGCCTGCTCGTCACCGACGTCGAGGCGGGCACGCCGGCGCGGGAGCGGCTCGACGCCGTGGCCAGCACCTCGGACGGGTTCGTCCTGTCGCGGGTGGACCTCGAGCAGCGCCGGGAGGGCGACGTGCTGGGGGCGGCGCAGTCGGGCACCCGCAGCTCGCTGCGGATGCTGCGGCTGCTGCGCGACGAGGACGTGCTGCGCGAGGCCCGCGCCGAGGCCGTCGCCCTGGTGGCCGACGACCTGCTGCTCGCGACACAGCCGGGGCTGCGCCAGGCGGTGGTCGACCTGCTGGACGAGGACCGCGCCGACTTCCTCGACAAGGCCTGAGGTCGGCGCGGTCACGAGCTCATGACCCTCAAGCGCCTGAGTCCGGACGCCCGCGTGCCCCGCCCGGGGACCGGGCGGGGCACGCGACGAGCCGGTGCTACGGGCAGCCCTAGAACACGAACAGGGCCAGCACCAGGATGACGGCGATGATGAGGGCGATGATGGCGATCGTGCGAGTGTTCACGGGTTCCTCCGTCGTAGCGGGATGATCTCTTGGCCCCCTCCTGCCCCCTCGGCCACCAGCCCCAAACCGCTCGCCGTGATCAACGTCCGGACCTGGGGCACGATGGGTCGATGACGCGCGTGATCGCCGGGAGCTCGAAGGGCCGCCGGCTCCAGGTCCCGAGCGGCACCACCACCCGCCCGACCTCGGACCGGGCACGGGAGGGGCTGTTCTCCAGCCTGCTGTCGCTGCTCGAGCTCGACGGTGCACGGGTGCTCGACCTCTACGCCGGCTCGGGAGCGCTCGGCCTCGAGGCGGTGAGCCGCGGGGCTGCGAGCGCCACCCTGGTCGAGGACGACCCGGGGGCCGTCGCCGTCCTGCGTGCCAACGTCGAGCTGCTGCGGCTGCCCGGCACCCACGTGGTCGCGCAGCCGGTCGAGCGGTTCCTCGCGGTGGACCCGGAGTCGCGCCACGACCTGGCGCTGCTGGACCCGCCGTACGACCTGGGCGTCGAGCCCGTGCTCGAGCAGCTGCTCCCGTGGCTGGCGGACGATGCCGTCGTGGTGGTCGAGCGGCGCACCCGCGGCGCCGAGCTGGCCTGGCCGGTCGGGTACGAGCGCGTGCGCGAGCGCCGCTACGGCGAGGCCACGCTCTGGTACGCCGTCCGGGGCGGCACCGCGCGGACGCTGCCCCTCACCCTTGAGCGGTCCGGCCCCTGATAGCGTCGCCGCCCATGAGACGGGCCGTCTGCCCCGGGTCCTTCGATCCGGTGACCCTCGGTCACCTGGACATCGTCGAACGGGCCTCCACGATCTACGACGAGGTGACCGTCGCTGTCCTCATCAACAAGAAGAAGTCCTCGCTGTACACGGTCGAGGAGCGCATGGAGCTGCTCTCCGAGGTGACCGCGGCCTACGGCAACGTCAAGGTCGACTGCTTCCACGGGCTGCTCGTGGACTACTGCCGCACCCACGACATCCCCGTGATCGTCAAGGGCCTGCGCGCGATCAGCGACTTCGACTACGAGCTCCAGATGGCGCAGATGAACCACGGGCTCGCCGGAGTGGAGACGATGTTCATGACGACCAACCCGCTCTACTCCTTCCTGTCCTCCAGCCTGGTCAAGGAGGTCGCCACGTACGGCGGCGACGTCTCCGGCCTCGTGCCCGAGCTCGTGCACGCCTCGCTGCTCGAGCGGATGGCGCGCCCGTGACCGACGACGTCGAGCACGTCCTCGACCAGCTGGTCGAGCTCGTCGAGACCGCACGCGCCATGCCGATGTCGGCGTCCTGTGTGGTCAACCGCGGCGAGGTGCTCGGCCTGCTCGACGACGCCCGGGCGCTGCTGCCCGACGACCTCGCGAAGGCCCAGCAGGTGCTCGCCGAGCGCGCGGCCGTGGTGGCCGAGGGCCGGGCGGAGGCCGAGCGCGTCGTGTCCCGCGCCCACGTGGAGGCCGACCGGCTGCTCGAGGCCTCGGCCGTCTGGCAGCGGGCCCAGGCCGAGGCCGACCGCCTGCTCGAGCAGGCCCACGACCAGGCCGACACCATGCGGCGCGAGACCGAGGAGTACGTCGACGCCAAGCTCGCCGGCTTCGAGGTGCTGCTCGCGCAGACCCTCACCGCTGTCGAGCGGGGCCGCAGCCGCCTGGCCGGCGGCGACCCGCGCAGCTCGGACGACGACCCGGGTCGTCCGGGCTCCGGCTGACCCCATCGACCCTGGCCGCGGGGTCCGCTACCCTTGCCCCCGGTCGTGACCGATCTTCGAGAGTCCCCCGTGCCCGAGAGCAGGAAGCCGCAGCACCGCATCGATCCCCGTACGCCCCTCGTCCTCGACACGCGCGAGCTGGGGAGACGCCCGGGGTCGATGCGGACCGTGCAGCGAACTGCTCCGGCGCCCGAAGGCCTCGGGGTCGCCCTGATCGGTGTTCCTCCCGGCGGCGGGATCGAGCTGGACCTCCGGCTCGAGTCCGTCATGGAGGGAGTGCTGGTCAGCGGGACGGCGAGAGCTCCGCTCACGGGCGAGTGCGGTCGCTGCCTCGACGCGGTCGAGGACGAGATCGTCGTCGACGTCCAGGAGCTGTTCGTCTACGACGGCAGCGACGCGGACGATGACGGCACCGCACGGATGGAAGGCGACCTGCTCGACCTCGAGCCGGTGCTGCGCGACGCGGTGGTGCTCGCACTGCCGCTCACCCCGCTCTGCACGCCGGACTGCGGCGGGTTGTGCGCCGACTGCGGCGACCGGCTCGACGACCTGCCGCCCGACCACGCGCACGGTGCACCGGACCCCCGGTGGGCGGCGCTGCAGGACCTGCTCGACAGCCCGACCGGCACCACCGCACCGCCCCAGACCGGCACCACCGAGATCCAGGAGTAGCACCGATGGCCGTCCCGAAGCGCAAGATGTCGCGCAGCAACACCCGCTCGCGCCGTGCGCAGTGGAAGACGACCGCGCCGACCCTCACCACCTGCGACCGCGGTCACGTGACCCTGCCGCACACGGTGTGCCCGGAGTGCGGCCGCTACGACAAGCGCACCGTCGTCGCCGTCTGACCTGCGGGACGTGACCCGCGTCGCGCTCGACCTGCTGGGCGGTGACCACGCGCCCGAGGCCGTCGTCGACGGTGCCCTGCTCGCCGTCGACCGTGACCCCGCGCTCGAAGTCGTGCTCGTCGGGCCCGTCGAGCTGGCCGGGTCCCTGCTCGCCGACCGCGGCGCCGTCGGCCGGTTCCGGCTCGTCGCCGCCAGCCAGGTCGTGGGCATGGACGAGGACCCGGCCCGCGCCGTTCGCGCCAAGCGCGACGCCACCGTCCGGGTCGCCGCACGCCTCGTGCGCGACGGCGGTCCGGACGGCGCCGACGCCATGGTGTCGGTCGGCTCCACCGGCGCCGCGCTCGCTGCGGCGCTGTTCACGCTCGGTCGGCTCCGGGGCGTCTCCCGACCGGCGCTCGCGGCCGTCATCCCCGCCAAGGCCGGCCCGCTCGTCTTCCTCGACGCCGGTGCGGGCGTCGACGCCACCTGCGAGCAGCTGGCCCAGTTCGCGTTGGCCGGCGTCGCCTTCGCCGAGGTGCGGCTCGGGCTCGCCGCGCCGCGCGTCGGCCTGCTCAGCATCGGCGAGGAGCCCGGCAAGGGCGACGAGCTCCGCAAGGCCGCCCACGCCGCGCTCGCGGCGCTCCCGCTCGACTTCGTCGGCAACGTCGAGGGCAGCGACGTGCCGTACGGCGGTCGCGCGGACGTCGTGGTCACCGACGGCTTCACCGGCAACGTCCTCGCCAAGGGGCTGGAGGGTGCCGCCTCGATGCTGCGTGAGGTGGTGGGCGAGGCCCTGATGGCCACTCCCGAGGGTGCGGCCGTCGCAGACCTGCTGATGCCCGCGCTCGACCGGGCGACGGCCGGCATGAGCGCCGACCAGCTCGGCGGTGCGGTGCTGCTCGGCGTCAAGGGGGTCGTCGTGGTCGGCCACGGTGCCAGCTCGCCCGAGGGCGTGGCGAGCTGCCTGGCTGTCGCTGCCCAGGCGGCCCGCGAGGGGCTGGTGCCGCGCATCGGCACCGCGCTCGGCGACCTGCTCGACCGGGCGGGCGCCACGAGCCCCGACGAGCCCCGCCACGACCAGCTGGAGTCCGCCGACGTCCCGGCCGGAGCCGCCTCGTGAGCAGCCCGGCCCTGACGGGGGAGCAGGTCCTGGCGGTCGTCCAGCAGGCGGTCGCCACCGTGCTGGAGCTCGACCCCGCGTCGGTGACGCTCGACACCCGCTTCCGCGACGACCTCGGGGCCGACTCGCTCGCCCTCGTGGAGATTGTGGAGATCGTCGAGGAGACCCTCGCTCCGCTGGCCCGGCCCGGCTTCCACATCGACGACGAGGACCTCGACGGCCTGCGCACCGTGGGACAGGCCGTGGAGTACGCGGTGGAGCGGCTGTGACGTGCCGGGGACGACGGCCGTGAGCCGCACCCGTCCTGGCGAGGCCGGACCGCCATACACCCAGCTCGAGGCGGCGCTCGGCACGGCCGTCGACCGCGACCTGCTGGAGCGGGCGCTGACGCACCGGTCCTACGCGTACGAGCACGGTGGGCTGCCGACCAACGAGCGGCTGGAGTTCCTCGGCGACGCGGTGCTCGGGCTCGTGATCACCGACGTCCTCTACGCCGAGCAGCCGGAGCTGCCCGAGGGGCAGCTGGCGAAGCGGCGGGCCGGTGTCGTCAACACCCGCGCGCTCGCCGGTGTGGCGAGGAGGCTCGAGCTCGGTCGGTGGATCCGGCTCGGCAGGGGCGAGGAGGTGACCGCCGGCCGGGACAAGAACTCCATCCTCGCCGACACGATGGAGGCCGTGATCGGTGCGGTCTACCTCGACCGCGGCCTGCCTGGTGCGACAATGCTGGTGCGCGCGCTGTTCGACCCGTTGCTCGCCGCGGCGTCCCTGGACGGGGCGGCGCTCGACTGGAAGACCGCCCTGCAGGAGCTGACGGCCGCCGGCGGGCTCGGCGTCCCCGGCTACGTCGTGGCCGAGACCGGTCCGGACCATGCCAAGAGCTTCACCGCGCAGGTGCAGGTCGGGGGTGAGGCCCTCGGCACCGGCGCCGGGCGGAGCAAGAAGGAGGCCGAGCAGCAGGCGGCCGAGGTGGCGTGGACGGCGCTCACGGGGTCCCCCTCGTCGACGACCCCCTCGCAGCCTGCCCAGCAGGCCGGTGCCTGAGCTCCCCGAGGTCGAGGTCGTCCGGCGCGGCCTCGAGCGCGGGGTCGCGGGGCGCACGTTCTCGGCCGTGTCGGTCGGTCGCGACAGGGCCGTGCGCCGGCACGTCGCAGGGGCGAGCGACTTCTCGGCGCGGCTGCTCGGCCGCACCGTGCTCGCCGCCCGGCGGCGGGGCAAGCACCTGTGGCTGCCGCTCGATTCGGGCGACGCGCTGGTCGGGCACCTCGGCATGAGCGGGCAGCTGCTGGTGGTGCCGGCCGAGGCCCCCGTGCAGAAGCACCTGCACGTGCGGCTCGGCTTCGCCGACGGGGGCCGCGAGCTGCGCTTCGTCGACCAGCGCACCTTCGGCGGGCTCCACGTGGTGAACGACGGCGATCCGGTGCCGCCGGCGCTCGACCACGTCGCCCGTGACCCGCTCGACCCGGACTTCGACGACGGGGCGTTCGTCGCCGCGCTGCGCCGGCGACGCACCGCGGTCAAGCGCGCGCTGCTCGACCAGTCGCTCGTCAGCGGCATCGGCAACATCTACGCCGACGAGACGCTGTGGCGGGCGCGGCTCCACGGCGACCGGCCGACCGAGGCGTTGACCCGACCGGCGGCGCGGGCCCTGCTGGCGCACGCCCGCGACGTCCTCGGGGAGGCGATCGCGCAGGGCGGCACGAGCTTCGACGCGCTCTACGTGTCGACCGAGGGCGTCAGCGGGATGTTCGAGCTCTCGCTGGCGGCGTACGGCCGGGAGGGCGAGCCCTGCCCGCGGTGCGGCGCGCCGATCCGCCGGGAGGCGTTCACCAACCGCTCGTCGTTCAACTGCCCCCGGTGCCAGCCGCGCCCTCGCCGGGCGCTGCGCTGACGGGAGGGTCGGTGCGGAACTCCTCGAGGACCTCCGCGGGCACCGGGCCGTCGGCCTGCCGCGGGGTCCACGGCTCGGTGCGCACCCACTGCGACCCGCAGCCGCTGCACGCGTAGAGGCGCTGGCCGTCGAACGTGCTGCGCGTACGTCGCCAGTCGCACAGCGACCGGCAGGGGGAGATGACCAGGCTCACCGCTCCAGTGTGCCCGTGCCCTGCCGGGACGGCCCGTCAGGACCCTTGGAGGCCGTCCCGGATCACGTCGCCCGGCTGCACGGGGTTGGGCCCAGGCCCGTTGTTGTTGGCCTCCTCCGGCTGAGCGCACCCGCCCAGCGCGAGCAGCGCGGTGAGCAGGAGGGCGGTCAGGGTGCGTCGGGACACGGAGGCTCCAAGGGGATCACGGGGGCGGACACGGCCGGTCTACCCTGCGCGGCGTGCGAGCCACCCCTGACCGAGGTCCCGACCGCCGCCTCACCGCGTCGGTCTCGGGCGGGGTGCAGGGCGTGGGCTTCCGGTGGTGGACGCGGGCGAGGGCCCTGGAGCTCGGGCTCCGGGGGAGCGCGAGCAATCTGGCCGACGGCCGCGTCGAGGTGGTCGCCGAAGGACCCGAGCCGGCGCTGCGGGCACTGGTCGACCTGCTGCGCTCGCCGTCCGCGCCGGGACGGGTGAGCTTCGTGGCCGAGCGCTGGACCGAGGCCCGGGGCACCGCGGGCGGCTTCGTCGAGCGGTAGAGCCGGCCACGGGACGCCGGCACCGGGCGACGAACCGTGACGTGATCGTAACGCGGACCTTGACCCCCGAGGGGGCGGCTGGCAGACTGAAGGCCTCGCTCTTCCGGTCGAGGCCCCCGGGTGCTGGTCCACCTTCGCAGGCGAGATCACGGAGAGCGACTTCCTCTCACCCTCGACGCGGAGGTCCCCCAGTCATGGCCAAGGCCCTGTTCGGTCATGTCAGTGTCGGCAACGACCTCCGCCTCGTCGAGGAGGTGCGTCGGCTCCGCCGCAGGGTGAGCGAGCTCGAGGGCGAGCTGAGTCGGGCCACGGCCGCGCACGACGCCCTGATGTCCTCGGTCACCGTGGACGACGACATTCGCATGCTGACCCTGGACGACCAGCCCGCTCTGACCTGAGCCGGCCGACCACGTCGCCGACGGGCGCTCTCCCGACAGGGCGGGCGCCCGTCGAGCCGTCCGCCACAGCGCGCCGCCCCGTCGCCCGACGGATCCTGGACGGATGCCTACTGAGTATGCATACTCGGTAGGTCCCCGGAGGTGCCGGGGCGCGCGGGGGGCGAGATGTCGATCCGACACGGGGTACTGGCGCTGCTCGGCGAGCGGCCGCGCTACGGCTACGAGGTGCGTACGGCGTTCGAGGCGCGCATGGGCGGCACCTGGTCGCTCAACGTCGGGCAGGTCTACACGACGCTGTCCCGGCTTGAGCGCGACGGCCTGGTCGAGGCTGCCGGGGAGGACGACGCGGGCCACCAGTACTACGCCATCACCGCGGGTGGGCGCGGGGAGCTGCACCGCTGGTTCACCACGCCGGTGCGCCGGGAGGACCGGCCGCGCGACGAACTGGCCATCAAGCTCGCCCTGGCTGTCGCGGCCGACGACCTCGACGTGGCAGCCGTTCTCCAGGCGCAGCGCACCGACAGCTTGCGCGCCCTGCAGGAGTACACGCGGCTCAAGGTCGCCGCCCGGTCGGCCGGGGAGGACCCCGCGGACCTGGCCTGGCAGCTCGTGCTGGAGTCGATGATCTTCCAGGCCGAGGCCGAGGTGAGGTGGCTCGACCACTGCGAGAGCCGGTTGCTGCAGGCGCGTCCCGCGCCAGCTCCGCCATCCTCCCCGCGCACCCCCACGCCGCGCCCGGCCCGGACGGCCGCGCCATGAGCGCCGTCCTGCAGCTGACCGCCGTCACCCGGGTGCACGGCTCGGGGGAGGCGACGGTGCGCGCCCTTGACGGCATCGACCTCGCCGTCGCCCCCGGGGAGCTGGTGGCCGTCATGGGTCCCAGCGGCTCGGGCAAGTCGACGCTGCTCCACCTCGCCGGCGGGCTCGACGCGCCGACGGGCGGCGCGGTGGTCGTGGAGGGCACGGTGCTCGGTGGTCTGTCGCCCAAGCAGCTGGCCCGCCTGCGGCGCCGTTCGATCGGCTACGTCTTCCAGGACCTCAACCTGCTCCCGGCGCTGACGGCAGCCGAGAACGCCTCCCTGCCGCGCGAGCTCGACGGTGTCCGCGCTCGCACGGCCAGGGCCGAGGCGCTGGTCGCGCTCGAGGCGGTCGGGATCGGGGAGCTGGCCGACCGGTTCCCCGACGACATGTCGGGCGGCCAGCAGCAGCGCGTCGCGATCGCCCGGGCCCTCGTGGGCGAGCGCCGGCTCGTCCTCGCCGACGAGCCGACCGGTGCCCTCGACTCCACCACGGGCGAGGCGGTGATGGCCCTGCTGCGCCAGCGCTGCGACGCGGGTGCTGCCGGTGTGCTGGTCACCCACGACGCCCGTCACGCCGCCTGGGCCGACCGCATCGTCTTCCTGCGCGACGGTCGCGTTGTCGACGAGACGGCGTACGTCTCACCGGCGGAGGCGCTCGCCGGCGGGTCGCGGTGAGCGCGCTGCGGGCCGCGCTGCGGATCGCCCGGCGCGACGCGCTGCGCTCACGAGGGCGCAGCCTGCTCGTCGTCGCGATGATCGCGCTCCCGGTCATGGGCGTGACCGCGGTGGACGTCGTCGTACGCACCTACCAGCTCTCCCCAGAGCAAGAGGCGCAGCGCGTTGTCGGCGCGGCCGACGCGGCCTTCTCCGACAGCGGCCTGCGGCGCATCGAGCAGACCGCCGGCCAGGGCTACACCAGTCAGGACGGGGTCACGCGGGAGAGCCCGGTGGACCTGTCGTCGGTCCTGCCGCCGGGCAGCCGCAGCGTGTCCGACGTGTCCGCCGACCGCCGGCTGGAGGCAGGAGGTGCCACGACGTCCGTGACCGTGCGCGCGCTCGACCACACCGACCCACTGGCCGAGGGGCTCTACCGCCAAGCTGCCGGTCGGGCGGCCACCGGTCCGGACGAGGTCGTCGTCACGGCCGCGCTCGCCGCCCGCCTGTCGCTGGAGATCGGCGACCAGCTGACGCTGGTCGGGGAGCCCTCCGGCCGCACCGTCGTCGGGGAGGTGGCCGACCAGTCGTCCCGGGCGTCGCTCACGGTTCTGCTCCCGTCCGGACAGGCACCTGGGGACCTGTCGACGGGTGCTCCGCGCAGGCGGCTGCTCGTCGACGTCCCGGGTCAGCTGGAGTGGTCCGACGTCGAAGCGGCCAACGCCGTCGGGGTGTTCGTCGAGCCGCGCAGACCGGTTCCCGGGGCGCCAGCTGAGCCCGACTCAGGCGGGCAGGGCGACACGGAGACGATCGCGGCTGTCGGACTGGTCGTCGGCATGGCGCTGCTGGAGGTCGTGCTGCTGGCCGGCCCCGCCTTCGCCGTGGGCGCCAAGCGCTCCCGGCGGCAGCTCGCGCTGCTGGCCGCGACGGGAGGTGACGTGCGGGACGTGCGCCGGACGGTGCTCGGGGGCGGGCTCGTGCTGGGGCTGGTGGGTGCGGTCGTCGGGGTCGTGGGCGGGATCGCGCTGGCCGCAGCTGGTCTCGTCGCCCTCGAGCGGGTGCCCGCGCTCGCCCGGTTCAACGGCGACGTGCCAGGACCGTTCGACGTCGTACCGCTCGAGGTGCTCGGCATCGCCGCCATCGGCGTCGGGACCGCTCTGCTCGCTGCCCTGCTGCCTGCCCGCTCGGCGTCCCGTCAGGACGTCGTCGCAGCGCTCACCGGACGCCGGGGGACAGTGCGCAGCGGAGCGGGGCTGCCCGTGCTGGGCGTCCTCGCTGCGGTCGCGGGCGCCGCCATCGCGCTGGAGGGCGCCCGGCGACGGGAGGTGCTGGTCATCCTGGCCGGCTCCGCGCTCGCCGAGCTGGGGCTCGTCGCCGTCACGCCGGCGCTCGTCGGAGCGGCCGGCCGGCTGGGACCGCTGCTGCCGGTCGCCGGGCGCCTGGCGCTGCGCGACGCGGCCCGCAACCGCGGGCGCACGGCGCCGGCCGTCTCGGCGATCCTCGCCGCCGTCGCCGGGGCCGTGGCGATCGGCACCTTCGTGGCGAGTCTGGACGCCAACGACCGTCAGTCCTACGTGGCCTCCGCGGCGCCCGGCTCGGCAGTGGTGGGCCTCTACGGTGACGCGGTCGACAGGCTGCCAGCGGTGCTGCCGGTGCTGGAGCGGGAGCTGCCGGCCGCGGAGGTCGTCGTCGCGCGGGCCGTGGGCGGGTCGGAGGGCTCCGTCGACGGCAGCTGGCTGGAGGTGGTCCCCCCGGGGGAGCCGGACTGCCGCACCGACCCGTCCGGCGCCGGGAGCACTGGTCCGTGCTACCGGCAGATGCCCCCCACCTACCTCGGCGGACTCCAGGTGGGCGACGGCCGGCTGGTGCACGCGCTCACCGGCGCGCGGAACCCCGAGCTCGCCCGGGCGCTCGAGGCGGGCGGGCTCGTGGTCCCGGCCGCCTACCTCGCCGACGACGGCACGGCCACGGTGGTCGTGCACAGGCCGGATGACGCGGACGGCACCGTGGGTCGCGAGGTCGCGTTCCCGGCGGCGGCGCTGCCCCCGGACGCCTACCAGGCGATCGTGCTGTCGGAGACCGCTGCCGCCCGGCTCGAGCAGCCGGTCGGACCGGTCGGCGTCGTGGTGCGGACAAGCCGGATGCCCACGGCCCAGCAGGAGGACCGCCTCGTGGCGGCCGTCCAGGCCGCCGCGGGGGGCGACACGTCGGTCTACGTCGAGCGCGGCTACACCAGCGACTACGGCGTCGGCCTGCTGGCCCTCGCGGTCGGGAGCGCGCTGCTCGTGCTCGGCGCCTCCGGCATCGCGACCGGCCTCGCCGCTGCCGACGGCCGTGCCGACCTGTCCACGCTGGCCTCCGTCGGGGCCACGCCGGGGATGAGGCGCCGACTCGCCGGGGCCCAGTCGCTGGTGATCGCGGTGCTGGGGACGGCGCTCGGCGTGGTGGCCGGACTGGTCCCCGCCATCGGCTTCATCCGGGCGCTCAACGCCCCCGCGGACGGCGCCGAGCGCGCCACGCCGTTCCCGCTGGTCATCCCGTGGGAGCTCCTGCTCGTCACGGGGCTCGTGGTGCCCCTGCTGGCCGCGCTCGCCGCGGTGCTGCTGACGCGCTCCCGGCTCCCGCTCGTACGGCGGCTGGCGTGAACACGGCGACGCGCCTCCGGTACGAGCGCCTCGCCCGTCAGCGGCGGCTGCGTACGGTGCTGCTGCGGCGTGTCTCCCCGCCACCCCCGGCGCGCCGCTAGCCTCGCGGCGTGCACCTCAAGAGCCTCACGCTGAAGGGCTTCAAGTCCTTCGCGTCCCCGACGACCCTGCGCTTCGAGCCGGGCATCACCTGCGTCGTCGGGCCGAACGGCTCGGGCAAGAGCAACGTCGTCGACGCGATCGCCTGGGTGCTGGGGGAGCAGGGCGCCAAGGCGCTGCGCGGCGGCAAGATGGAGGACGTCATCTTCGCCGGCACGCCCGGGCGTCCCGCGCTCGGCCGGGCCGAGGTCACACTGACCATCGACAACAGCGACGGCGCCCTCCCGATCGACTACACCGAGGTCAGCGTCACCCGGCTGATGTTCCGCGACGGTGCGTCGGAGTACTCCATCAACGGCGACCGCTGCCGGCTGGTCGACGTGCAGGAGCTCATGAGCGACTCCGGCATCGGCCGCGAGCTCCACGTCGTCGTGGGGCAGGGACAGCTCGACGCGGTGCTGTCGGCCCGGCCGGAGGACCGCAGAGGGTTCCTCGAGGAGGCGGCCGGCGTCCTCAAGCACCGCAAGCGCAAGGAGAAGGCGCTCCGCAAGCTGGAGTCGATGTCGGCCAACCTCAACCGGCTCACCGACCTCACCGCGGAGCTGCGCCGCCAGCTCAAGCCACTGGGGCGCCAGGCGGAGGTCGCGCGCCGGGCCGCCCAGGTGCAGGCGGACCTGCGCGACGCCCGGCTGCGCCTGCTGGCCGACGACCTGCTGCGGCTGCGGTCCGCGCTCGACGCGGAGGTCCGGGACGAGACGGCCGTACGAGAGCGGCGCGCCGCCGCCGAGCGCGAGCTCGCCGCGGCGCAGGCCCGGGAGGCCGAGCTCGACTCGGCCGTCGCCGAGCAGGCGCCGACCCACGCCCGCGCGCAGGAGACCTGGTACCGCCTGTCGGCGCTCGAGGAGCGGCTGCGCGGCACCGCGACGCTCGCCGCTGAGCGGCACCGCCACCTGTCGGCCGCGCTGCCCGAGCAGGACCGGCCGGGACGCGACCCCGAGCAGATCGAGCGTGAGGCCGCCACGGTCCGCGATCAGGAGGCGGCGCTGGCCGTCCAGCTCGAGGCCGACGCGGAGCGGCTGCGCGACGCCGTCACCCGGCGAACCGACGCCGAGGCGGCGCTCGCCAGCGAGGAGAAGGCACTGGTGGCGGCGGTCCGTGCGGTCGCCGACCGGCGCGAGGGCCTCGCCCGGCTCACCGGTCAGGTGGGCGCGCTGCGCTCGCGGGCGTCCGCCGCCGAGGCTGAGCTCGGGCGGCTGGCCGGGGCGCTCGCCGACGCGACCGCCCGCGAGGAGGCCGCCGAGGCCGAGCTGGCCCGGCTCCAGGAGGAGGTCGGCGGGCTCGACGCCGGCGAGGTCGACCTCGACGAGCGCCACGAGCAGGCCGCGGAGGCGCTCGCCGAGGCGACGCGCCGGCTCGACGAGCTGCAGGCGCAGGAGCGGGAGGCCGAGCGCGAGCGCGGCACGTGGGCGGCCCGCCGCGATGCGCTGTCGCTGTCGCTGGCCCGCAAGGACGGCTCGGGCGCGCTGCTGGATGCCGACCTGCCCGGTGTGCTCGGCACCGTCGCGGCGCTCGTCTCCGTCCCCAGCGGGGCGCAGGTGGCCGTGGCTGCCGCGCTCGGCGCTCTCGCCGACGCTGTCGCGGTCGCGTCGCCGGTCGACGCCGCAGCAGCCCTCGTCCACCTGAAGGCCCACGACGCGGGACGGGCCGGGCTGCTCGTCGGCGGGGCGGTCCGCGGGACCGATGGGTCGTCGGACGGGGACGGTCCTGCGCCGCAGCTCCCCGACGGCGCCCGGTGGGCGCTCGACCTCGTCGAGGCACCGCCGTCGCTGCGCCCGGCCCTGGAGCGGGCACTGCACCGGGTGGCCGTCGTCGCGACCCTCGACGACGCCACGCGGCTGGTGGCCGACCTGCCTCAGGTGCGGGCCGTCACCGAGTCCGGGGACCTGCTCGGCGCGCACTGGGCCGTCGGCGGCTCGGCTTCGGCGCCGTCGCTGCTCGAGGTCCAGGCGGCCGTCGACGAGGCGTCCGCGGCCGCTGACGAGGCGCAGCGGCGGCAGGAGCGGCTGCGCTTCGAGGTCTCGGCCGCCCGTACCGAGGTCGAGCGGGCGTCGGTCGACGTCGAGGAGGCGCTCGACGCGCTCCACCGCTCCGACGCGACGATGTCCGCGATGGCCGAGCAGCTGGGCCTGCTGGCGTCCGCCGCCCGGTCGGCGCAGGCCGAGGCCGGCCGGCTGCAGCAGGCACGGGTGCGCGCCGAGCAGGCCCACGAGGCAGACCTGTCGGGGCTCGCCGAGCTGGCGGAGCGGCTCGCTGCGGCGCAGGTGGCCGAGGACCCGGAGACGGCGGGTGAGCCGTCGACCGAGGTGCGGGACCGGCTCCCGAGGCTGCGACGGCGGCCAGGGCCGCCGAGGTGGAGGCCCGGCTGTCGCTGCGGACCGGGGAGGAGCGCGCGCGGGCGCTGGCCGGCCGCGCCGAGTCGCTGGAGCGCGCCGCCCGCTCCGAGCGCGCCGCCCGTGAGCGGCTCGTCGTCCTGGCCGGCGCCCGGACCCGCGGCGCCGCCGTGGCTGCCGAGGTCGTCCGCGGCGCCCAGGAGGCGCTGCGCCGCATCGCCGCCTCCATCGCCCTGGCAGCGGTCGAGCGCGACGCCGCAGCCGCGGCCCGCAGCGAGACCGACACGGAGCTGTCGGCCGTCCGGGCCCGCACCCGCGAGCTCGCCGCCGACCTCGAGAAGCTGACCGACGTGGTCCACCGCGACGAGGTCGCCCGGGCAGAGCAGCGGCTGCGGATCGAGGCCCTCGAGGAGCGGGCCGTCTCCGAGTGGGGCGTCCCGGTCGAGGAGCTGATCGGCGAGTACGCCCCGGCAAACGCCGTCCCGGTGACCACCGAGACCGGTGAGGTCGACCCCGACGTCGAGCCCGCCCCGTACGACCGGGCGGCGCAGGAGAAGCGGGCGGCGACGGCGGAGCGGGCGCTCGCCCTGCTCGGTCGGGTCAACCCGTTGGCGCTGGAGGAGTTCCAGGCCCTCGAGGAGCGCTCGGCCTTCCTCGCCACCCAGCTCGAGGACCTGCAGGCGACCCGCCGCGACCTGCTCGCGATCGTGCGCGACGTCGACGAGCGCATCCACGAGGTGTTCGCCTCGGCCTTCGAGGACACGGCGCGTGAGTTCGTCCATGTCTTCGCGACGCTGTTCCCCGGCGGCGAGGGCAAGCTCGTGCTCACCGAGCCCGACGACCTGCTCGCGACCGGCATCGAGGTCATGGCGCGCCCGGCGGGCAAGAAGGTCTCGCGCCTGTCGCTGCTGTCGGGCGGTGAGCGCTCGCTGACCGCCATCGCGTTCCTGGTGGCGCTGTTCCGCGCCCGGCCGTCGCCGTTCTACGTCATGGACGAGGTCGAGGCGGCGCTCGACGATCGCAACCTCGGCCGCCTGCTGACCCTGCTCGAGGGCCTGCGCGACGCCTCCCAGCTGATCGTCATCACCCACCAGAAGCGCACGATGGAGATCGCCGACGCGCTGTACGGCGTGACGATGCGCGGCGACGGCATCTCGGCCGTCGTCAGCCAGCGGCTGCGGGAGTCCGAGCCGGCGCGCTGAACCGGGTCGGCTCCGCCGGGCACCACGGTCGGCGGGCGGGCTCTCCGCCGAGGGCGGCCCTGCGGTAGACACGACCTCGTGCTCGAACTCCTCGCCATCGTCGGTGCCATCCTCGTCCTGACCGTCGTCGTCCTCGTCGCCTTCGTCAGCGGCAAGCAGGGGCGGTCCACCTCGCGCAGCTCGAAGCCGGGGGTCGCCTACCGGCCGCCCGGCGTCGGCGACGACGCCGAGGTGCCGCGGGACACGCACAAGCGCACGGTGGAGACCGTCGACCTCCCGGACGACGCGCCGCTGCTGTCCGACGACGTCGAGACGGTCGGGGCCGTGCTCGACGTGCCCGACCCGACGGCAGGCAGGCTTCACCGCCTGCGTGCGCGCCTGGCGCGGTCGCAGACGACTCTCGGCCGCGGCCTGTTCGCCCTGCTCTCGCGCGACGTGCTGGACGAGGACGCGTGGGAGGAGGTCGAGGACACCCTGATCGGCGCGGACATGGGCGTCGGCGCCGCCGGCGAGCTGGTGTCGCGGCTGCGCACGCGCGTACGCGTCGACAGCGTCCGCAGCGTCTCCGAGCTGCGCCCGCTGCTGCGGGAGGAGCTCGTGCGGGCGATCGGCACCGACGCGGACCGGTCGCTCAAGACGCTGCCGCACGAGGACGGCGGACCTGCCGTCGTGCTCGTCGTCGGGGTCAACGGCACCGGCAAGACGACCACCTGCGGCAAGCTCGCCCGGGTGCTCGTCGCCGACGGCAGGTCCGTGCTGCTCGGCGCCGCCGACACCTTCCGCGCCGCGGCGGCGGACCAGCTTCAGACCTGGGGCGAGCGCGTCGGCGCCTCGACCGTGCGAGGTCCGGAGGGCGGCGACCCGGCGAGCGTGGCGTTCGACGCCGTGGCGCGCGGCAAGGCCGACGGGGTCGACACGGTGCTCATCGACACCGCCGGGCGGCTCCACACCAAGACCGGCCTCATGGACGAGCTCGGCAAGGTCAAGCGCGTCATCGAGAAGCACGGCCCCGTCGACGAGATCCTGCTCGTGCTCGACGCGACGACCGGGCAGAACGGCGTCGTGCAGGCGCGGGTGTTCACCGAGGCCGTCGCCGTCACCGGCATCGTGCTCACCAAGCTCGACGGGACGGCCAAGGGCGGCATCGTCATCGCCGTGCAGAACGAGCTCGGCATCCCGGTCAAGCTCATCGGGCTCGGCGAGGGGCCCGACGACCTCGCGCCCTTCGAGCCCGAGGCGTTCGCCGACGCGCTGCTGGGGGACGAGGCCGCGCTCTAGGTCGGAGGCCCCGCGCGGTCCACCGCTGTCCCTCCCGCGCGGTCCACCGCGACGCACCAGTCCGCGTCGTCCCGCCACGGTTCCTCGTCCCAGGTCGACCACCGCGCCACCGGCTCGAGCCCGGCGGCCGCGGTGAGCCGGTCGTACTCGTCCCGCGGCATCCGGTCGGTGCGCCAGCCGCTGACCAGCAACCCGCCCGGCTGCAGGTGGCCCGCGCACCGGCGCACCACCTCGGCCTCCGTCCCGGGCGCCAGGAAGACCACCACGTTGCCGGCCATCACGACCAGGTCGAAGCGCTCCGGCAGCTCCAGCTCGGCGAGGTCCGCCGGCAGCCACAGCAGCTCCGGCGCCTCCGCGCGTGCGACGTCGAGCATCGACGTGTCGCTGTCGACGCCGACGACGGCGACTCCGCGGCGGCCCAGCTCACGGGCCACCCGGCCGGTCCCGCAGCCGGCGTCGAGCACGACGGGGGAGGGCCGGCCCAGCCCCGCCAGCAGCCGCGCGACGGCGTCCGCCTCGCCGTGGACGTCGACGCCCTTCTCGGCGAGGTCACGGAACGCCTTCTCGTACGACGGCCCTCGCGAGCCACCGGTCTCGTCGATCCAGCGGCTCATGGTGCGGACCCTAGACGAAGTTCACGCGTCGGAAACAACGGTGACCCGAGTGCGACTCGCGGGCCGTCCACCCTCTCCTCAGTCCCCCGAACTGAGGAGAAGCATGGAAACGGTCGACGGTGCCAATGCAGGCTTCGTCATGGTGTGCGCCTTCCTGGTGCTGCTCATGGCGCCTGGCCTGGCCTTCTTCTACGGAGGCATGGGGCGCAGCAAGAACGTCCTGAACATGATCATGATGAGCTTCAGCGCCATCGCGGTGGTCAGCGTGCTGTGGGTCCTCTACGGTTACTCCCTCACCTTCGGGGAGGACCGCTCCGGGCTCATCGGGTACAGCAGCGGGCTGCTGGGCCTGAGTGACCTCGTCGACAACGCCGTCTTCGGCGCCGTCGACGCCGAGGGCGTCATCAACACCTACCTGCTGCCGGACATCACCTTCGCCGGCTTCCAGATGATGTTCGCCATCATCACCGTCGCGCTGATCAGCGGCGCGGTTGCGGACCGCATGCGGTTCGGTGTGTGGCTGATCTTCACGGCCATCTGGGCCACGCTCGTCTACTTCCCGGTCGCCCACTGGGTGTTCGCGTTCGGTGTCGCGGAGGAGGGCGGTGCGGCCGCCGGCTTCGCCAACGGGTTCTTCGCCGCCGATTCGGGCGGGTGGATCGTCAACCGGCTCGGAGCCTTCGACCTCGCCGGCGGTACGGCTGTGCACATCAACGCCGGTGCGGCCGCGCTGGCGCTGATCCTGGTCCTCGGCAAGCGAAAGGGCTTCGGCAAGGAGTCCATGCGCCCGCACAACCTGCCGTTCGTGATGCTCGGTGCCGGTCTGCTCTGGTTCGGCTGGTTCGGCTTCAACGTCGGCTCGACGCTGGGCTCGACCGCCTACTCCGGTCTGGTGCTCATCAACACCCAGGTGGCGGCCGCGGCCGCGATCCTGTCGTGGCTGGTGGTCGAGAAGCTGCGCGACGGGCACATGACCACCCTCGGTGCCGCCTCAGGTGCCATCGCCGGCCTGGTCGCCATCACACCGGCCTGCGGCTTCGTCGGTGCCTACGGCGCCATCGCGATCGGCCTGCTGGCCGGAGCGGTCTGCGCCTTCGCCGTGACGCTGAAGAACCGGCTCGGCTACGACGACGCCCTGGACGTCGTCGGCGTCCACCTCGTCGGCGGTCTGGTCGGAACCCTGATGATCGGCATCGTCGGGGACCAGACCCACACCCTCACCGAGAGCCTGCTCGACGGGGGCAGCCTGGGCCTGCTCGGCACGCAGGCCACCGCGGCCGTCGCGGTCATGGCGTACTCCTTCGTGGTCACGCTCGTGATCGCCCTGCTGCTGAAGGTCACGATCGGCCTGCGCGTCAGCGAGGAGGAGGAGGTCGTCGGCCTCGACCAGACCACGCACGCCGAGACGGCGTACGAGCTCGCAGGGGGCCTCGGCGGTGGCGGCTCCACCGGCACCGTGACCGGGTCCCGCCCGGTGGCGCAGCAGGAGGTGCGCTCATGAGGCTCGTGACCGGGATCGTCAAGCCGTTCAAGCTCGACGACGTCAAGGTCGCGCTCGAGGCCTTCGGGGTCCACGGCATGACGGTGAGCGAGGTCCAGGGCTTCGGCCGGCAGCGGGGTCACACCGAGGTCTACCGGGGCGCGGAGTACACCGTCGCCTTCGTGCCCAAGGTGCGCATCGAGGTCCTCGTCGAGGACGCCGACGCGACCGACATCGTCGACGTCATGGTGAAGGCCGCGCAGACCGGGTCCATCGGTGATGGCAAGGTGTGGAGCACGCCGGTCGACGAGGTCGTCCGGGTCCGGACCGGAGAACGAGGAGCCGAAGCGCTGTGAGGCTCGTGACCGCCGTGGTGAAGCCCTTCAAGCTCGACGACGTGAAGACCGCTCTCGAGGGCGTCGGCGTCCAGGGCATGACGGTGAGCGAGGTCCAGGGCTTCGGCCGTCAGCGGGGCCACACCGAGGTCTACCGCGGGGCCGAGTACACGGTGTCGTTCGTGCCGAAGGTGCGGGTGGAGGTCCTCGTCGACGACGCGGACGCCACCCGGGTCGTGGACGCGATCGTCAGCGCAGCCGGGACCGGCTCGATCGGGGACGGCAAGGTCTGGAGCACCCCGGTGGACGAGGTCGTCCGGGTCCGCACGGGGGAGCGCGGCGCCGAGGCGCTGTAGCGCTCGACGGCGGAGCGCAGCAGGCAGCCGGCGAAGGGCCGCGGGCAGTGCGCCCGCGGCCCTTCGCCGTACCCCGCGCTGCGGAACGGCGCAGGTAGGCGGCGTGCTGGGGCGCAGAGCAGTGACAGAGGACGACGGAGGAGCCGTGAGAGACCGACGAGCAGCGCTGCTCGAGCGCCCGGACCTGGTGGGACGCGAGCTGCGCTCGGCTCTGGCGGAGCTGTACGACGGCTGGTTGGCCGGCTTGTTCGGTGATCCGGGACCGGGGAGCTCGCTCGTCGCGGTCGGCGGGCTCGGCCGGCGCGAGGTGGCGCCGGGTAGCGACCTGGACCTGCTTTTGCTGCACGCCCCGGACCGGGCCGACCGGCAGGACGTCGGCGGACTCGCCGAGTCCGTCTGGTACCCGGTCTGGGACAGCGGTGTGGGTCTGGACCACGCGGTGCGCACCGTCGGCGAGGCCGTCGCCGTGGCCGGCGACGACCTCAAGGTCGCCCTCGGCCTGCTCGACGCCCGCCATGTCGCAGGGGACACCGGCCTCACCGCACAGCTGCTGACGCGCACCCGCGCGGCGTGGCGGTCGGGAGCCGCGCGCCGGTTGCCCGAGCTGAGGGCTGCGGTCGTCGAGCGGGCCAGCACCCACGGGGAGGTGGCGTTCCTGTTGGAGCCCGACCTCAAGAGCGCCCGCGGCGGGCTGCGGGACGTTCACGCGCTGCAGGCGATCGCGGCGGCGCAGCTCGCCGATCCGCCGCCCGAGCAGGTGAGGGACGCGGCCGAGGTGCTGCTCGACGCCCGCGGCGAGCTGCACCGGCGCACAGCAGGCAGCGGGCGGCGCGTCGTCGACCGCCTGCTGCTGCAGGAGCAGGACGCCGTCGCGACAGCGCTCGGCTACCCGAGCGCCGACGACCTCATGGCCGCCGTCTCGGGCGCCGCCCGGACCATCGCGTTCGCCAGTGACACCACCTGGCGGCGTGTCCGGCCGGCCCCGGCGCGCCGCTTCCTCGGCCGCCGGGGGCGCGCGGAGCCCCGGCGCCGGCCGCTCGCCGACGACGTCGTGGAGCAGGACGGCGAGGTCGTGCTCGCCCGCGACGCCGACCCCGCGGGCGACCCCGTCCTGCCGCTGCGCGCCGCGCAGGCCGCTGCCTGGGCCGGGCTGCCGATCGCGCCGTCCACGCTGGTCCGGCTGGCGCAGGAGTGCCCCCCCATGCCGGTGCCCTGGCCGCGGCCGGCCCTCGACGCGTTCGTGGGGATGCTCGCCGCCGGTCCGGCGGCGAGCATCCCCAC
>Ga0136611_10000740_pt1 | contig 21951 bp, 14 predicted proteins | sample AntDrymUQ2232306_2_FD_106645 | JGI IMG/M metagenome (GOLD analysis project Ga0136611, IMG submission 106645) | Polar desert sand microbial communities from Dry Valleys, Antarctica - metaG UQ223 (23.06) | ecosystem: Environmental > Terrestrial > Soil > Desert | place: Antarctica: Dry Valley...
CCGAGCGGGTATACGATCCATCCCTGCGCCGCGTGATGCCCTTCTGGTTCCACATTCGCGATGTGGAGCGGCGCGTTCTCCCGAGCGTCGCGCACATAGATTGGGTTGTGGTAGTTGACCCCGAGGAAGTCCGTCTGAGCCGCGATGACCGGGAAGTCTGCAGGTCGCGTGCGCGGCGCGTCGTCACCGTACAACACCAGTACTTCCTCTGGATAGCCGCGGCCATAGAGGGGATCGAGGAACCAGCAGTTGAAGAAGCCGTCGAATCGCTTCGTTGCCGCGCGGTCCTCTGCACACTCCCTGGCTGGGTATATCTGGCCAGGATTCAAGACTATGCCGGCCTGCGCTCCGGGAGCATTGTTCCGAATGATTGGCATGGCTGCCCCGTGGGCGAGCAGCAGGTTGTGCGCCGCCTGCAGCGCGTCCTTTGTACCCGTTCGACCCGGCGCGTGCTGTCCTACGCGGTACCCGAGAAAGGCGCTCGACCACGGCTCATTGAGCGTGACCCAGTGCTGCATGCGGTCACCAAGTCGACGCGTTACGATGTCCGTGAACTCGGCGAATGCGTCCACCGTGCCGCGGCTCGGCCAGCCACCCTGGTCCTCAAGTGCCTGAGGCAGGTCCCAGTGGTAGAGCGTCGCCCACGGCGTGATGCCGGCATCAAGCAGCCCTTCGACGAGCTGGTCGTAGAAGTCCAGTCCGGCGTCGAGCGGCCTGCCCCGTCCGAGTGGCAGTATGCGCGGCCATGAAATGGAGAAGCGATACGCGTTCAGGCCGAGCTCGCTCATCAACGCGAGGTCCGTGCGCCACTGGTTGTAGTGATCGCACGCCACGTCGCCCGTGTCTCCGTTCCGAGTCCTGCCCGGCGTGTGACTGAAGCGGTCCCAAATGGACTCGCCGCGCCCGTCCTCGTACGCCGCGCCCTCGATCTGATACGCCGCGGTCGCCGCGCCCAAGACGAATCCCTGAGGGAATACCGGGATCATGCCAGTAGCCGACGTGATTGGAACTGGAGGTCTTGAATCCAACGGCCTCGGACCGACCTTACTTCGCGGCCTGCGTGAGCCCTTCCAGGTTTCGCAAGGACGTACGGACGTCCTCCATGGCGTTGCGCGGATGGTCCTGTTCCACGATATACCACTCCACTCCGATTTCCGAGCCGAGGCGCAGGTAGTCCTGATAAGGCAGGATGCCCGCGCCTACGGGTGCGTCCGAGTGCTCAGTGTCGTCCAGCATGTCCTTGCAATGCAATAGCGGCATTCTGCCCGCGTACTTCCTCATGAGCCCGATCGGGTCCGTGCCGCCGTACTGCGCCCAGAACAGGTCCAGTTCCAGGTTCACGAGCGCGGGGTCTGTATTCTCAGCGATAAGCTCGAACATCGTGCTGCCGTCGAGCGGCTCGAACTCGTGCGCATGATTGTGGTAACCAAAGTGCAATCCCTCGTCGTGGCATGTCTGGCCGAGCCCGTTGAACGTGTCCGCAAGGCCGCGCACCTGCTCCACAGTCGACCGACGCTCTTCCGGGATGCCAGGAACTACCGCGTGCTTGCATCCGAGAGTGTGCAGATCCTCGATCATTTGCTGCGGGCTATTCTCCAGTTGGATGAACGGGACGTGGGCGGAGATGGCCCGCAAGCCAAATTCTTCCATCGCGGAGCGAAGCTCGGTTACGGGAGTATCGCCGTAGCCCGCGAACTCCAGCGTGCGGTACCCCATGTCGGCGAGTTGGCGCAGGGTGCCGATAAAGTCCTGTGCTGTCCGCTCGCGGACCGTATAGAGTTGAAGCGCAATCATCCGAATCTCCCTTTCGCTTGGCGTTCTGTGGCCAGTCAATAGAACGATACGAAGTATAGCAGGACCAAGCGATGCAGACTGCCTCGCCGGCGAGCCCAGCGCAATAATTGGAGCATGAGCCGCGTCCGTGCTACACTTTCGCGACGAGCGGGGCCGCAAAGGAGGAGACTTGTGGATATCGGCGAACAAACCGCGCACCCCGTCATGGACCTACCCGAAGGTATAGAACTGCGCGGACCCGTACCCTCAGATCTCGCGGAGATACTCACGTCCGACGCTCTGCGTTTCGTCGCGAAGCTCCACCGCGCGTTTGAAGCGACCCGGCAAGACTTGCTCCTGCGTCGAGTCAAACGTCAGGCCGAGCTGAACGCAGGTGCCCTGCCGGAATTCGCGGAGGAGACGCGGAACGTGCGGGAGGCCGCGTGGACGGTCGCTCCCGTGCCGGAGAGTATTCAGGATCGGCGGGTAGAAATCACCGGCCCCACCGACCGCAAGATGGTCATCAACGCTCTGAACTCCGGCGCGCGAGTATTCATGGCCGACTTCGAAGACGCGAATGCCCCGACGTGGGAAAACATGGTGCGTGGTCAAAGCAACCTGTTCGATGCCGTCCGGAGGAAGATCGATTACACAAGTCCCGACGGCAGGGAGTACACCTTGCGCCCGGAAGTCGCAAGGCTGTTCGTTCGTCCTCGCGGCTGGCACCTGTCTGAGAAACACCTCCTGGTGGATGGCCAGCCCATTTCGGGCGCCCTGTTCGATTTCGGACTCTTCTTTTTTCACAACGCTCGAGAGCTGGTACAGCGAGGCGCGGGCCCCTACTTTTACCTTCCGAAGCTTGAAGGGCACCGAGAGGCTCGACTCTGGAGCGAGGTTTTCATGCTGGCCCAGCAGGAGCTCAGCCTCGCGCCAGGTACGATCAAGGCAACGGTGCTCATTGAGACAATCACCGCCGCCTTTGAAATGCACGAGATCCTCTACGAGCTGCGCGAGCACTCCGCCGGGCTGAATTGCGGGCGGTGGGATTACATCTTCAGCTATATCAAGCGGCTGCGAGGGCACCCCGATCGTATCCTGCCGGACCGCGCTCTGGTGACCATGACCGTGCCCTTCATGCGTGCCTACTCGCTGCTCCTGATACAGACATGTCACCAGCGCGGCGCACACGCGATGGGCGGCATGGCCGCGCAGATACCGGTGAGAGGAGATGAGGCAGCGAACGATGCGGCATTCGCGAAAGTGCGGGAGGACAAGGACCGCGAGGTTGCAGACGGTCACGACGGTACCTGGGTCGCCCATCCAGGGCTAGTTGAGACGGCCCTGGCCGCGTTTGACGCACGGATGCCGGAACCGAACCAGATCGACCAGAAGCGCGAGGATGTGCTGGTCACCGCCGACCAGATGCTGGCGGCGCCGGAAGGTCCGATCACGGAGTCCGGATTACGTACGAATATCAATGTCGGCGTGCGATACATCGAATCCTGGCTTCGAGGACAGGGCGCTGCACCGATCCATAACCTCATGGAGGACGCCGCGACCGCAGAGATCAGTCGCGCCCAGGTGTGGCAGTGGATCCGTTCATCTCGGGGAGTGCTGGGAGATGGCCGACCGGTGGAGTTCGACCTGGTGCGGTCTCTTATCGCCGAGGAAATGTTGAAGATACGCGATGAGGTCGGCGAAGAAGTCTACGCAGCAGGACGGTATGGCGAGGCGAGCGAGTTGTTCGTTGCGCTGACGGAGAACGACACGTTTGAGGAGTTCCTGACCCTGCCTGCGTATGAGGTACTGGAGCAGCCTTGAGACTTGTCGCCGAGCGTCACTTAGACCCGTAGCAACACTCGGAAGGCAAAATCAACGTGCGGTATCCATCTACGGTGGCCACGACGATGACAATGACGCTCGATGCGACGGTGAAACGCCTCGCCAACCATCGTCTGGTAGACGGCATCCTGCTGATGGGCACAACCGGCACAGACGCCCTGATGCCGGACAGTGACTACGATGTGCTGCTGGTACTGGATGTCGATACCGCGCCGGTACGGATGGTGAACACGTGGGTTGATGGCCGCCTGACCGAGGTCTATTGCACCACGGCACGGGCGATTAGGCGGATCACAGACAGTGGGCGCACCTGGCCCGAGCAGAGCGAAGAGGCGGCAATTGTCCGCTGGCTGCAGGCAGGAAGGATGGTCTTCGATCGTGCCGGTACGCTTGTCCAGGCGCAACAGCGGGCTCATGTCGAGGCACCGCAACCAGTTCCCGAAGTATCTGATCTGTACGGCGTCTGGCAGAAGATTGGGTATAACCTCGCGCAGATCCAGCGCTACCTGACCTCCGATGATCCGGCGACCCGCGAAGTGGTCGATTGGCGGCTGCTGTATAGTGTGGACGAGGTAAAGCAGGCGTACTTCCTGGTGCGCCAGGTGCCGTGGCGTGGCGAGAAGCAGGCGATCCGATATCTCAAAGCGCACGATTCCGACTTTCTGGACACGTTCCGACGCTGCATCGCGGAAACCCACCGTGACCGCAAGGTCGCACTATACGCGCAACTTGCGCGGATGGCGCTGGAACCCGTCGGCGAGGTTTGGCAGCGGGGCAGCACCGTGGCCGTTCCCGGTCCAGGATTTGGTGCAATAGACGAGTCCCGATCGAATACCTCAGTCGAGTCCGCGCTCACCGTATGGCGGGCTTTGATCGGAGAGCCGAATCCGTAGGACGCACGTCTCCGTGCCTGCCGCAGTCGCAATGACACACAGAACTGGCACAACACACGCCTGGTGGACGAGCCGGCACTGCGACGGCGAGGTTCACACGGCTATACTGGTCCCGTGACGCGGATTCGAACGAGTGATAGCAATACGGAGACGGCGTCCCGCTTGAATAAAGCACAAGGGCGGGGCGTTTACACGCGGTCCTCTGCCCTTGGAGTATGCCCAGTGGCGGCGCGATGACGACAGTGCACGAGCCGCTACGCACGCGAGGGACGTGGTCAATGCCTCGTCCGGCGAGCCTGGGGCTGCTCGTCTTCGGGCTGTTCGTTTTCGCGCTCGGGATCGTGCTCACGTTGCGCTCGGGAATGGGTCTCGGGCCGTGGGACGTGCTGCACGACGGACTGAGCCTTCGTCTGCCCATTACCTTCGGTCAAGCCGGAATCTTCGTGGGAGCGGCTCTACTTGTGCTGAACGTTGGGCTCGGTGAGCGGCCCGGTATCGGCACAGTCGCGAACGCCGTAATGATCGGTCTCTTTATCGATGCACTCCTTTTCCTGGGGATCGTGCCGAACTTTGCCGACCAGAGGCTTCTGGCTCGGCTTGCGATGGACGTGGCTGGTGTCGGAACGATCGGCGTCGGGTCAGCGTTGTACATAAAAGCTGGGCTTGGCGCCGGGCCGCGCGACGGCCTGATGCTCGTCCTGAGCCGCAGATCTCGCCAGAGAGTGGGACTCGTCCGCACCGGAATCGAACTCACCGCGCTGCTCGCAGGCTGGCTCCTGGGTGGCACGGCGGGTGTTGGCACCGCGATCTTCGCACTTGGAATCGGCCCTGCGGTCGAGGCAGCCTTCCGCGTTTTTCGGATTACTCCCCACACCCCACCAGATGTGGGGCCAAACAGTGCCCATCGTCTGTCATGAGCCAGTCCGCTGTCCCAAAGGCAGGATCTACCGGCACCACCGGGACGCTTTGAGCAGACAATCGGTTTCGAAGATACGGTACGGGCATCGTGGGGACCGCGCTCGCGAACCACTTTTCGCAAGCACGCGCCCACAGGGCGTTGACCTTCAAGCGCAAGTCTTGTAGTATCGCGCATGGGGCAGGATCGACAAGCGAATTGTGCGCTGCGGAAAAGCAACATGAACACCGTCCCCGAATTGTTCTGCAGGGAGCACACACTTCCGTGATTCAGGAGTAAGTGCTGCGGCCAACCTTCGGCCGGGGCACGGGAGAGGGATCTATCTATGTCCAGGATGTTCGCTGGTTCACATTGCCTCGTTGTAGTCGTAGTCCTGCTGCTCTCATTCAGTTTGCTGCCGTCGGGCGCTGGTGCGCGTGCGGTGCCGCTGGAGAAAGGAAGGGGGAAGCAGGCCCTCCTAACCAACCGTCCGGCGCGCTTTACTGGTCGCGTATTGGTGCGGTTCCGGTCTGGCGTCGCTGCTAGCGAGAGCCGCCGTGCGCTGGCTCGGGCCCGCGTCGTGGATTCGGTGGACGGAGTGCAGGTGCTTTCGCCATCGGACGAAGGCGCAGCCACTCTGTTGAACCGGTTGCGGCGTCACCCCGCCGTGGAGTACGCCGAGCCCGAGCATCGCCTCTATGCCTTCGCCTCCTCGAACGACCCGCATGCATGGAAGCAGTGGGGACAGACGAGAGTACAGTCGCCCAGAGGCTGGGCAATCGCGCGCGGCTCGACGAAAGTCAAGATTGCGATCGTCGATAGCGGGGTGGACTTCCGGCACCCCGAACTTCGCTATCGGAACGCCGGCGGGCGGGATTTCGTGAATGATGACGGCACGCCGGAGGATGGCCACGGCCACGGTACCCATGTTGCTGGCATCGCCGCTGCGACTGGCAACAACTCTGTCGGCATTGCGGGCGTCGGCTGGTACACAAAGATCCTGGGCGTCAAGGTGCTAAATTCCCGTGGCGAGGGCACGGACGCGGCCGTGAGCAAGGGCATCCGCTGGTCGGCGGAAAACGGCGCCGCAGTCATCAACCTCAGCCTCGGTGGCTCCGATTATTCGCAAACGCTCGCTGACGCGGTAAGCTACGCGCAACGCAAAGGCGCGCTCGTTGTCGCCGCCGCTGGGAACGAGGGCTCGAATGCGGCGACGTACCCCGCGTCCCTGCCGGGTGTCATCGGCGTGGCGGCCACAAACCGCGATGATACCGACGCATGGTACTCCAACTACGGCTCGTTCGTGGACCTCAGCGCTCCGGGCGGCTCGGCCAATCCCAACCGACCACAGGACGGCATCTACTCCACGCTTCCCGGCAACCGGTATGGGTTCGCCGACGGCACGTCCATGGCCTCCCCGTTCGTCGCTGGCGCGGCGGCGGTGGTCAAAGGACGGTTTCCATGGATGAATGCGGCGAAGCTCTGGGAGCGCCTGCGCGTCGGTGCGAACGACATCGGCATCAACGGTAAGGACATCTATACCGGCTACGGCAGGCTTAACCTGTACCGCTCGCTCGCGATCCCCGGTCAGGTCTTTGGGTCGGTCACGGATGCCCGAACCGGACGGCCGCTCGCTAACCGAAAGGTCGCGCTCGCTGGCACGTCTCGGTATGTGCGCACGGACGCGAACGGACGATACCGCATGCGGAGCCTTCCGTATGGCAATCGGACCGTCGTGGCCTCTGGCTACGGCTACGAGTCGCGAAGCCGGACGTTTTTCATGCCCCCGAATGGTACGGTGCCACAGTCCTTTAGTCTCCAGCCGCTCGCGAAAGTCACTGGACGGGTGCGCAGCGCCTCGGGGGCCGCACTATCCGGAACGACGGTCACGATCGTTGGAACGAGTCGCATAGCCCGATCCAATTCGAACGGCTACTATACGATCACCCTCGCGCCGCTGGGCACGCACAACGTGAGCGCCACAAAGAGTGGGTACTATACGCGCACACGATCAGTAACGCTCGTTATGGGCAGGACGACGACCCTGGACTTCGGCCTCAACCTTCGTTAGCACGCGAGCACTGCTAGACCGCGTGATGGTGATGCTAGTTCGTTTGGTCCCATGGAAGCGTGTTCATACTGACTCGGCTTACCCGCCTGCATACGGTCGACGGTACGGGCGCGATATGCCGTGCTCTTGCTGCGCCTACAGCAGTAAGCATCAAGGATGAACCACGTAGTGGCGTTTCTCCATGGCCGCCCGCGGGCCGCAGCCCGCCCTCTGGCCGACGTGGAGGCTCAACCCTCTTGCCCGTCGCCGTAGAGGAAACAGCATTCAACCGAATTGCCTGTCAGTAAGAGTCATACCAACTCCGGCTGAATAGTAGCGTTTCTGTCATTCCGAGCGTGCGAGGAATCCGTGGTCGGGGTTACGGATCCCTCACTCAGTTCGGGATGACACGCAGTAGTGTTCAAGCGGATTGCGTATCAGAAGGCGACGAATTGAACGCCGTAGCGGTGATGGTCCACGGCCCTGGCTAAGGATCTTAGGCGTCCGGCAACGGCACCTGCGCCGCCCCGTTCGCCTGAAACTCAGCCAGTAGACGCCGCAACTCCGTGCGCGGATACATCACTTTTATCCGGCGAACGTGCTCATTCGCCATCACGTCGCAGCGCTCGTTATCCCGATTGCCCGCGTGGCCACGCACCCAGTGCCATCGGATGGTGTGCCCTGCGGTGAGGGCATCGAGTTCTCGCCACAATTCGGCGTTCTTCACCGGCTTCTTCCCCGCGGTGCGCCATTGCCGCGCCTTCCAGCCGGGCAGCCACTCGGTGATGCCGCTCCGCACATATGTGGAATCCGTATAGAGATCCACAACCACTGGCCGCTTCAGCAGGCGCAGCGCCTCGATGGCAGCCTGTAGTTCCATGCGGTTGTTCGTCGTCGCGGGCTCGCCGCCGCCGATCTCCCGCACGCTGGCCCCGAAGCGCAACACCGCCGCCCACCCGCCCGGTCCGGGGTTGCCCTCGCACGCGCCATCCGTGTGGATTGCAATCGGTTCGTCGTCTATCGCCACGTGTCCTCCTCCGCAATACCGGCATCTTTCCTGGCGCACGCGATCACACTCCGACCCGTCCACTTTTCCACAGCATTCTCGTTGTAACCCCATTTCTGTCTTGAATTGGCCGGGAATGGGCTAGGCAGGCTCCGAGATTTCCACCTCGCGACATTTTCGATTCGCACGTGCGAGACCGATACGATGAGCCGTCGCGTCGACTCCTGTTGGATACACTTTCCTCCGCCCTCGCGTCAGAGCGTACCTGCTCGGCCATGGTGCGGCATGTGCGTCGAGTTGACAAGCGTTCTGCTCGGGGCCGACGTATGAAAACCGACCACCTACGTTGCATCGAGCGGCGTTGGTGCCGTACCATAGACCTGTCGAGCCTGGATCATATTTATCCTTGGAGAGTGTATGCCCCTCGAATCCAGCGACTCCCCTTTCGATTCGCCCCGTGAGGCATGCGGTGTGATTGGCATCTGGGAGCCGTCCGGCTCCATTAACCTGCCCGATTACCTCGTACTCGGTTTAACGGAACTGCAGCATCGTGGTCAGGAAAGCGCGGGGATCGCCGTTTGCGCGGACGGACGTATTCAGACGCGCGTCGGTATGGGCAAGGTACGCGAGGTTTTCCCTCACGGAGCAACGGATTTGGAAGGTCCGGTTGGCATTGGCCATGTTCGATATTCGACCACCGGCTCCAGCACCGTGCAGAACGCCGGGCCGTTCCTCGTTGGTGAGCACGCGGGGCAGGTCGCTCTCGCGCATAACGGCAACATCTCCAACTCCGAGGAGTTGCGCCTGATGCTTGGGGCTGAGGTCCTCGACACGGCCACCGACAGCGAGATGGTGGCGCACCTTCTGCTTGCGGCGCACGGAACCAACTTTGCGGAAAAGATTCGCGTCGTGTTGCCACTATTGCGTGGGGCGTATAGCTTCGTCATCCTCTCGGCGGGCAAGGTGTATGGACTGCGAGATCCCCTGGGCATGCGACCGCTCTGCCTGGGCAGGTTGGGCCGCGGATGGATCCTCGCCTCGGAGACAAGCGCGATCGAGAAGCTCGGTGGCGCGTACGAGCGCGACGTGCGACCCGGAGAGCTCGTCGAACTGGGCGCGGAGGGGCTTTGCTCCACGCAGGTCGCGCAGAGCAAGCGTCACGCATTCTGTTCCTTCGAATATATTTACTTCGCAGGCGCGGCGAGCACGTTCGACCAACGCCCCGTCTACAGCGTGCGACAGGCGCTCGGCAGGCAACTCGCACGGGAGCAACCTGCGCCCACCGCAGACGTTGTCTCCGGCGTGCCGGACTCGGCGGTGCCAGCAGCCATAGCGTATGCTGCGGAAGCGGGCTTGCCCTACACCGAGGCGTTCATCAAGAGCCGCTACTCCGACCGATCCTTCATAAAGCCCGACCAGCGGTTACGGCAGCTCGAGGTGGATCTCAAGTATTCGGTCGTGCGGCCAAACGTCGAAGGGAAGCGCGTCCTGCTTGTGGACGACTCGATTGTGCGTGGCAACACTATGAAGCGGGCAATTGCTGCGCTCCGTAACTACGGTGCGCGCGAGGTTCATCTGCGCATCAGCTCCCCGCCCCTCCGCAACCCATGCTTCTACGGCATCGACATCGGCAGCGACTCCGATCTTATCGCTGCGGACGCGGATGAGCGGCAGATCGCCGCCTACGTAGGCGCGGATTCACTTGGCTACCTCAGTCTCCACGGCTTGGCCCAGGCGATTACGCTCGGCACGGGCGAGGAAGCCCAGACCGCATTCCACAACAACCACTGCTACGGCTGCTTCAACAAGCATGGCTATCCCTACAGCACCCATAGTGCCTTCGATGATCGCGAGAAACTCGCCCAGGCCTAGCGCTCAATGGGGATATCACAGATCAAGTGCGGATGGCTTTGCACTCCGATCGCTCCGCTGCGGACGGCCTGCCTGTTTTGCGCTGCCAGTGGCACTGTATGCGGACTTCGGCCCGCCGCGCGATTGACAGCGCCGACCTTGCCCGTTATCCTTTGCTTCACGATACGGAGAGTCGGTGGACGCCATGCGCCGATCGCAGAGAGGCAGTAGAGGGTAATGAGCACGACGGGAATAACCTCCGAAAAGGATCGGGCGAACGCGCCGAATACCGGGTTGGAGGGAATCGTTGTGGCTCGCACGGAGCTCAGCGACGTGGACGGGCAGGCAGGCGTGCTCACTGTCTGCGGTTATGACATCGAAGAACTGGCTCACAATGCCACGTACGAGGAGGTCGTACACCTTCTGTGGCACCGTGTGCTCCCTACAGCGAACGAGCTTCAGGTGCTTCAAGAGCGTCTCATCAGTTACCGGCAGTTGCCCGAGGAGACGCAGATCGCGTGCGCCGCCGCCGCCCGGCGGATGGGGCCAATGGACGCTTTGCAGTTCATCGTCGGCTCTCTCATCGTTGACGACCCCGATCCGGAGGACGAGTCGTATGACTTGAATCTAATGCGGGCCGAGAAGCTGGTTGCCCGCGTGCCCGTGATCGTTGCTATGTACCATAGACTACGCTCCGGCCAGCCGATTGTAGAACCTCGAGAGGATTGCAGTATCGCGGCGAACTTCCTGTATCAGCTCACCGGTGCTGAGCCGCCTGTCGGTGAGGTCAAGGGGCTGAACACCTATCTCGTCACCGTGGCTGACCATGGCATGAACGCGTCCACGTTCTCCGCACGCGTCATCGCCTCCACCGCGTCGGACATGTACTCTGCGGTCACAGGCGCACTCGGTGCGCTGAAGGGCAGCCTGCACGGCGGCGCGCCCGGCCCGGCGCTGGAGATGATCGAGGAAATCGGAGAGCCAGAGCGCGCCGAGGCATGGATGCGGGAGGCCGTCGCCAGTGGGAAGCGTTTGATGGGGTTCGGCCACCGAGTATACAAGGTGCGCGACCCGCGCGCCGAGGTATTGTACGAGGCGGCGGTCGCCCTCGCCGATGAGACTGGAGAACAGGAGGCTCTCGCGCTCGCGCGGGAGGTGGAGCGCGCCGGCGTGCAGGTGCTCGCGGAAAGCAAGCCGGGCCGCAACCTCAACACGAACGTGGAGTTCTACACCGCGCTCCTGCTGCGCGAGCTCGGCCTGCCGCAGGACCTCTTCACACCCACGTTCGCGATTGGCCGCACAGCGGGATGGACGGCTCACGTGCTGGAGCACCAGAAGTCGGGCCGCCTGATTCGTCCGCAGTCGGAGTATGTCGGCCCCCGCGGCCTGCGCTATACGCCCGTTTTGGAGCGCTGACCCACAGTCACCAGCCCTTGCAAGCGGTGGACGCACGCATGGCTCCTGCTCGTTCAGGTATTCATATGACGCCTTTACCAATACCCCCCACAGCCACGCTCTACCGACAGCGCCGCATCGCGAATAGTGCACCGTCGCCGACTTTCCGGACACCTTTCTGCACTTGCCCCTGACAGCTGGGCTTGGGCGTAATGATGCCCCGACTGGCGGACAAACGGAGCCCGGCGAGCCGGGAGAGACGTGGCGGCGGATGTTGACGTCGGCCACCAGCTTGCTGTACCTTGCCTGCTATTCGGTAACAGCACGGAGCGTCCAGGGAGACAGCGATAAGCGAACTCGACGACTTCCTCACCACGACCCTCGCCCGCCAGATCGAGGCGGAGGAAGCAACACATAACGATGACGCCACACCGCGAATGGCTATGAGGTCAACGAGCGATCCGGTGCCCCTGTTCGGAGCTTGGGGGCCATGCAATAGTGGATGGGACGAAGTAAGCCGCACCTTTCCCTGGGTCGCGTCGCGGTTCTCAGACTGCACTGGGTATAGCTTCGAGCTCGTCGCTGCTGGGGTCAGTGGCGAACTGGCTTATACATGCGGCTACGAACGCAGAACCGTGTCCGTAGATGGTGGCCCGGCCAAGCCGGGCACTCTCTGCGTCACGCACGTCTATCGCCGCGAGAACGGCGAATGGAAGATCGTTCACCGGCACGGCGACAGCCTACTCACCGATCCGAGCCCGCCTACCGAGGTGAGGTAGCACGGGCATCCCTGGCCACCCCTCTCACCAAATATACGACAAAGCCGAGAAACCCGACAATTATCGAGTTCATTCACAGTCGAAACTCTCAGCCCTGTGCGACCGCCGTCAGCCCTCGGGCGGAGAAGTACTTTGCCTGCGGGTGGTGCACGACGAGCGCGGCGGTGCTCTGCTCCGGTACGAGCTGGTGGCCGACGGTGAGGTCGACACCGATGGTGTCCCGCGCGGGGAGCAGGCGCATCACGTCTTCCTGCTGGGAGAGGTCCGGACAGGCGGGATACCCCCAGGAGTAGCGTCGGCCTTGACCTGCCGAGAGTCCAAGCTCCGCGCGCACGCGCCTGTGAACGAACTCCGCGAGGGCCTCGGCAGTTTGCACTGCGAGTCCGTGAATAAAGTATGCATCGGTGTAGTCGCCGGCTTGCTCCAGGCGCTCCACCATGGAGGTAGCTGCATTCCCAGCCGTCACTATTTGCATAGCGACTACATCGCGTCGTTCTCCCGCCGGCAAGTAGTAATCGGAGAGGCAAAGATGCTCCTCGTCCGGCTGGCGAGGGAACGTCATGCGCGCCACCTCGCGGCCAGTGTCTGGGCTGTAGATGATGAGGTCGTCACCGTCACCGTTCGCGGGGAAGTAACCATAGATCGCACGGGGGAGGATGAATCCCTCACTCGCCGCACGCGACTTGAGTTCCTCAAGTTTCGGCTCGAACTCCTCTCGCAGGAGCTGCTCCCATCGCTCGCCCGAGGCGTTGCGAGCACCCCAGTGCAGCCGGTACAGCGTGTTGAGATCAAGGTTCTCCCAGACGCTTTCGAGCGGAATCGGGTCCAGCACCCGGTACCCCCAGAACGGCGGTTCGGGCGCGCGTTCAAGCTTCCTTACCTCGGCGGTGGCCGGGGCGGGGCGGTTTACCGGCGGCGCGCTGACCCGCCCCGCTTCTTTCTCCATGAACTGTTCCGCGAGCGAGCGCACCTGTTCCACGAACTCGCCACGGCGGTTCGGCTCCGAGAGTTGGTCCATAATGTCCAGCCCCTCGAACGCGTCCTTTGCGTAGAACACGCCGGGAGGGTAGTAGGCGCCATCTGGCAGGAAGCCGATACGCCGCCCGTAATTGCGGTTGATCGCCGCGCCGCCCACGATGACGGGGAATTCAAGTCCACGCTTCGCCAGCTCCTGCACGCAGAGCGGCATCTGCTTGCTCGTGCTCACCAGCAGCGCCGAGAGACCTATCGCGTCCGCGCTCACCTCTTGCGCCTTCTCAATGATGGTGTTGATGGGCACTTGCTTGCCGAGGTCGTACACCGTGTACCCGTTGTTCGAGAGGATGGTGTTCACGAGGCTCTTCCCGATATCGTGTACATCCCCGAATACCGTGGCAAGCACGATCTTCCCCTTGGTGTACCCCTCCTTGCGGTCGAGGAATTTCTCAAGGTGCGCGACCGCCTTCTTCATCACCTCGGCGCTTTGCAGCACGAACGGCAGGATCAACTCGCCCGCGCCGAACTTATCACCAACTTCCTTCATCGCGGGCAGCAGCACGTTGTTGAGCACGTCTACCGGGCTCTGGCGTGAAAATGCCTCGTCGAGGCGGGCCTCAATGCCCTCCTTCTTGCGGAACAGGATCTGATAGTGGATCTTCTGCTCCGGCGTCATTCCCGCCGTAGGGTCCTCCAGCTCACGGCCAGGATCCGCCCCCTTATGCTCGTAGTGTTGGATAAAGCGGGGCAGCGCGTCCTGGTCGGTGGCCCAGATCAAATCCTCGCAGAGCGTGCGCTCCTCGGCGGATATCTCCGCATACGGTGTGATCTCCTGCGGGTGGACCAGTGCCATATCCAGCCCCGCCTGGACGGCGTGGTACAGAAAGACTGAGTTCAACGCGGCCCGCGCGTGTGGAGCGACGCCGAAAGAGACGTTCGAGACGCCGAGGCTCGTGAGTACACCCGGTAGCTCCTGCTTCACCGCACGTATACCGTCGATGGTCTCCACAGCGGAGCGGGCCAACTCCTCCTGTCCGGTCGTCACGGGGAAGGTCAACACGTCGAAGATTATCGCGTCCGGCTCCAGGCAATAGTCCTCGCTCAGGATTCCATGGATACGACGCGCGATGCTCAGCTTGCGCTCTGCAGTGTGCGCCATACCCTCCTCGTCGATCGTGAGGGCGATCAGCGCCGCGCCGTGCTCCACGGCCATCGGGAGAACGGTGTCAATACGCTCGCGACCGTTCTCCAGGTTCACGGAATTGATGATCGCGCGGCCGGGGTAGTTCTCAAGCGCTGTTTTGACCACAGCAGCCTCGGTGCTATCGATCATCAGCGGCGCCTCAACACCCGAACTGACCATCCTCAGTACCTGCCGCATCTGCTCCGTCTCGTCGGTGCGCTCAGTCAGCGCAACGCACAAGTCGAGCGAGTGTGCCCCGCCGTCCACCTGGTTCCGTGCTACGTCAAGAATCGCGTCGTAGTCCTCCGCCAGGAGGAGCCGCTTCACTCGTCGGCTGCCCTGCGAGTTGACGCGCTCACCGACGATGTGCGGCGGGGGAGCCTGGCGGAGATCCGTCGCTCGGACACCGGACGAGACTGCGACGAGCCGCTGCGGTTGCCGATCCCGTGGTCGCACGCCATCAAGCGCCGCCACAACCGCGCGCATGTGGTCCGGTGTGGTACCGCAGCAACCGCCAACGATAGTCACGCCGTGGTCTCGCACGAACTCTGCATGCGCGCGCGCGAGCCCCTCCGGGTCGAGCGGGTATATGGCCGCCCCTCCCTCGTTCAACGGAATGCCCGCGTTTGGGATGACGCTGATCGGCACGCGAGAATGCTCCGTCAGCAAACGGACCGGCTCGCCCATGTGTTCGGGTCCTGTCGAGCAGTTAAGCCCGATCGCATCAACAGCCAACGCCTGCAAGGTAACGAGCGCGGCGATTGGGTCTGTGCCCAGCAGCATGCGTCCGGATATGTCGAGTGTGATCTGGGTCTGGATCGGTACCTGCCTGCCGCTCTCCCGAAAATAGCGCCGAATTCCCGCGACGGCGGCCTTCACTTCCAGGATGTCCTGTGCAGTCTCGATGAGCAGCAGGTCCACACCGCCCTCCACGAGACCCTTTGCTTGCTCCTCAAATAGGACCGCAAGCTGCTCGTACGTAATATTCGACAGTGTGGGGTCCGAAGACGATGGCAGCATTCCGGTTGGTCCGATGGAACCAGCGACCCACCGCGGCTTCGACGGCGTGGCGTAGTCGTCCGCCACTCGGCGCGCGATGCGTGCGGCCTCGAAGTTTTGCTCGTGGGTTCGGTCGCCGAGCCCGTACTCGTCAAGCTTCAGGCGGCTGCCACCGAACGTGTCCGTCTCCAGCACCTCGCAGCCTGCTTCAAGGAAGGAAGCATGAATCTCCTCAATAACCTGCGGGCGGACCAGCACGAGGTATTCGTTGCAGCCGTCCTTGCCACCGTACTCCTCAGCGGACAGATTGTACCCCTGCACACTCGTGCCCATCGCCCCGTCGAAGATGACAACGCGGCGGCGCGCTGCTTCTATGTAATTCTGTCCGCTTCGCGTCAATCCATGCCTCCGGTTTGTGGTTATATACAATCAGCTACGATCGGCACTCCGTACCGGTGCGGCTTTGACGTGCTGATCAACTGGGTTCGACGACTGCGCGCTGCCTGGTCTCCGGCTGCTGTCCAGTGCGTCGATTACTTCGGCGCACTGCTCGTACCGACCGAAAGACGGCATCAGATAAATGCCTTGCACCCGGTCCTGGGCGGCGTCCACAAAGTGCTGCGCCAGCCGGATGCCCTCGGTCATTCCTGAAGAACCCGCATCCTGCATCGCTCGGCGAACGCCCTCCGGCACCCGGATACCTGGCACCTCGTTGTGCATGTAGTCCGCGTGCTTGAAGCTCTGCAGCGGTAGGACCCCGAGCAGGAATGGCACGGGCAGGGGTCCAACGCGGTCAAGGAAGGTATGAAGTGCGTCGATGTCATATAGCGGCTGACTCATCACAAAATGCGCTCCGGCTTCCAGTTTTCGCCAGAAGCGGTCTATGTGCTCCTCCAGGTCTTCAGCCGTCGGGTCGACCGCGCAACCGATACAGAAGTTCGCGTGTGCCCCGACCGACCGACCCGCCCGGTCGACGCCGGCATTGAGCCTGGAGAGTGTGCCCACGAGGCCAATAGAGTCTACGTCCCAAACACCGGTCGCATCAGGATAATCCCCGAGAGTTGGCGGATCGCCGGTGAGCGCGAGCACGTTGCGCACGCCCATCGCGTGAGCGCCGATCAACTCACTTTGCAGCGCCATAAGATTCCGATCGCGGGTCGTGAAATGGATGATCGTCTCCACGTCCGCGCAGTCCTGAATCAACTTCGCCATGGAGAGCGCGCTCATCCGCACACGCGCCATCGGGCTGTCGGCGACGTTCACGAACCGCACGCCGCGCTCCGCGAGCATCTGTGCCCCATCGAGAACTTTCGTCGGGTTGAGCCCCTTCGGCGGGTCTAGCTCCACGCTTACGATGAATTCGCCCTGTCGGATTGCCTCCGCGAGTCGGGTGGGAGCAACCTCCCCTCGCGACGCCTCGGTCTTTGGGGCGGGAGGCGGGAATGACTGCTGGACGGACGGACGGACGAGTGGTCGGGCCTCGTTCAACGCCGCTGCCATCGCCGCGATGTGTGCCGGCGTCGTGCCACAACAACCGCCGACGAGGCCGACACCGGCGTCAATAAACTTCTTCGCGTAGTCCGCAAAATACGCTGGCCCGCTGATATACACGAAGTGCTGGCCTTGGCGAGAGGGCAGGCCGGCGTTTGGCTGTGCGGCGACCCTGCGCACCCCCACGGCGAGCATACGCTGCACGGTGTCAAGCGTGTTTTGCGGACCGACGGAGCAGTTGATCCCCACGAGGTCCGCGCCAAAGAACTGTAGCCGCTCAGCAACCTCCTCCGGCGCGTGTCCTTCCAAGGTATAGCCGTCGTCACCGAACGTCATCTGCGCGATGATCGGTAGCTCGCACACGGCGCGCGCAGCCTCGATCGCGATTCGGATCTCATCGAGGTCGGAGAACGTCTCCAGGGCAATGACGTCCGCTCCGCCCTCCAATAACGCCTCCGCTTGCTCCCGAAACGCGGCGCGCAACTGCCCCTCCGACTCGCGGTGCTCCTCAGTCAAGGGCCGGAGAATGGGGCCGACCGAGCCCGCCACAAAGGCGGTCTGGCCGGAGACCTCGCGAGCGTCGCGCGCTACTTTTGCCCCCTGCAGGTTGATGTCGCGTACTGCGTCCTGTAGCCCAAACTCCGCGAGGCGTACCCGGTTCGCACCGAAGGTGTTCGTGGTGATGAGCTCAGCGCCTGCTGCGAGGTAGTCGCGATGCACGCTGCCAACGAGCGCGCGATCCTTGAGGTTGAGCACATCGAAGCAGCCGCCATATGGCACGCCCCGCTCGTACAGCAGGGTCCCGACCGCGCCGTCGGCGAGTACGGGGCCACGCTCCGCGCGATCAAGGAATGGGCTGCGCATTGTGTTTGCTCTCCGTCCATCGCTCCCAGCGGACCTACGATGGCCAGCGAGGCGCGCTTGTGTGTCGGTTATTGTTGCGAGCCGACGGCTGGGATCTACAACAAAGCCCCTCGTACAAGACAAGGGGGCACACGTGACGCACCGTTCCCCTTATCTCGCGGGTATTCCCGCCGGAATTGGCACCTGGCACAATAGCGCTGGTTGCCGGGCTTCACAGGGCCGTCTCCCTCCACCTCTCTCGATAAGGCAAGCGTATTCAATTGTCGTTTCCGCTGCGTCAAGAATAAGACGACCGAGCCGCTTTTGTCAAGCAACGCAGCAGCCTCCGCGCACGCTCGCACTGCACGGCACACCTGATGCGGCATCGGACCTCAGCGATTAATACAACAGAGAGCAGCCGCGCCGCACCATATCGATGGCAATGCGTGCGCGAGCAAGGGGGCAACCGTGCAAACTGATCGGACGCGCATCGCGATTATAGGCACAGCGAAGCGGGCAAGTTACCTGTACGCCCCGCTGCTTCGTTGGCTGCCGGATGTGGATCTCGTCGCCGTGTGGGGCCGCAGCGACGGATCCGCCCGACGGCTGGGCGAGACACTCGGCGTTCCCGCGTACACCGACCTCGACCGACTCAAGCGCGAAACAGCGCCTGAAGTCGGGATCGTGACCGTGAGTTACGGAGCAAACGGCGAGGTTGGGCTGATGGCGGTGGAGGCCGGGCTCCACGTGCTCCTTGAGACACCTGTCGCCCACGATCTTGAGGAAGCAGACAGAATCATCGAGGCGGCGCAAAGTCGGGCGGTGAAGGTCGAGGTGGCGGAGCAGTTTCACCGCAGGCCGATGGAGGCGCTAAAGCTGCAACTGATTCGTACCGGCCTTTTCGGGCGGGTACACTCCTCGTTCAACGACTTTGCGGGGCACGGCTACCACGGCGTGAGCGTGATGCGCTCATACCTCGGATTCGACGCCGTGTCCGTGCGCGTCTCCGGCGCGGTCGAGGACTACCCGCTCGTAGCAGGCAAGGCTGAGACTCAGGAGCACGGGACTGTTTGGTTCGAAGGCGGACGGCTTGGTTTCTATCACTGGACGAACGTGGGCTACGGCTCGCCGCTCCGGTGGTGGCGCTCCAGCCGCTTCCTCGCCGAGCGCGGTATGGGCATCACCGTGGGCGTCGGCCCCCATGTGGAGGAGCGGCTCACGCTGCTCTCGGAGGACGGTGAGGCGCCTCGCTTCATCACGGTCGAGCGAAAATGGGAGCGGGTGGACGGCGGCGCACTCACGGCGCTGATCGCGCACACGGGTGATTCTGATATTCCGGTGGTACGTTGGGACAACCCGTTCCTCTCTGCGGTACAGGGACACGGGCCTCAGTGGCACGACGACGAGATCGGGGTCGCTGGCTGCATCATGAGCCTTGTGAGCGCCGTCCGAAACGACATCGCTCCGACGTACGGCCCCTGCCAGGCCCGCCTCGACCAGGAGATCGTCCTCGCCATCCGCGCATCATCTGACAACGGTGGCAGCCCAGTGGATCTGCCATTCGGTCGCGAAGGTTAGAGGTGCTTTGGCCACGCGGTCCGCGCGAAGTACCCATCAAGCGAGAAGGAGGTGCATGTGAATATAACATTTGATCCAGTGAGCAGCCTGGTAAACCATACCGGCTTCGTTCCCACCAGCCGCAACGCACCGAGTCCGCTTTCCCTCCTCAGCGCCCTGAGCGTGGGCAGCCTTTTGAGCTTCGGCAGCGTGCTCTGCATAGGCAGCGCGGGCTCGATCCTCAGCATTGGTAGTGCTGGGTCCATCCTGAGTATCGGCAGTGCAGGCTCAATATTGAGCATAGGCAGTGCGGGCTCCGTCCTAAGCATCGGCGGCAGGTCAGTCACCTCGAGACGTTCAAAACCGTCCAGGAAACCGCGGTCATGATGCCGGTCCTGCTGAGTGGTCGGGAACGTATGATAGGAGGGTGGTTAAGCCGCTGTTGCGATTCTACCTCCGCCTGGGTGTTGGCGCACATGGCATGCCAAGCCTGAGACGCATCCGTGGTTGGGGTGCGGAGTTGGTATGAGACGACAAGAGGTGTCCCGCGCCGCAGCCCAGAACGTTTGTGGACGCCACATTTGGCCGCACTCCATCCATAGATTACTTCGCTCGGAGAGTTGCGGTACACGAGGCGACGGACTGCGGATCCGCGACGGTGTCTTTCCGAAGCCGCGTACCGTCAATGCTGATCTCACAAGATAGGACACTTTGCGGGTCAGCAGGCAAGCCGGAGATGTATACATACTCACCAACCTGTGTCCCGAACGTGTAGGTCCGCGGCAGAGCTACGCTTGCGCGCTTCGCCCGCCCCTCGGTCGGTGTGTACTCGAGGTAAATAACGTTCGCTTGCTTCGCGCTCCCCGTAATCCGATACGTGATCGCCAGTGGATACGGGGACTTCTTTGCCTGTGCAGGTGGCGCGGTTGGTGTGGCGGTCGCCATAGGGGTCGGCGTCGACCTGGAACCGCACGCGGCGAGGCTGAGTGCGAGCACGACCAGGACGCTGACGATTCCGGCGAGATGAGCGCGTGATGGAAGCTGGCCGTGACGGGCTTTCAGTTTTTGTGATTCTGGCATTGGACGCCGCCCCTTGAAGCTCGACCCCAACCGGGTCGGCATCGGCAACCTGGTGGCGAGGGCTGGCTTGGCGGCCTCCCTGCCTGGGATCAGAAACGTCCATCCCGGAAAGATCAGGTCGGGATCATCCATCTTCTGACCAGCACGTCGGGCGCGCTCCTTGTTGAACTCCCAGATCAGCGGCCACAGCATTTCGTTGCCGTACTGCTGCTTCGCGATACGCCGGAGCGAATCCCCACTCACGACCTCACGTTCGCCGCCCAGCGGACGAAGGATCCCGCCCGGCTTCGTGCCGACGATACGCCGAGGCTTTGGATTGGCTGACTCTTTTTTGGGTTTCAGTCGCTTCACAGCGGGCTTCGGCTGCTTCACGACCGACTTGTTCACATCCTTCATGGGAGCGGATTTTACACGATCCCCCACGTGGGACGCCTTATCCTGTACGGACCTCACGACCTTGCCTGCCTGCTTCGTCGCGCCGCTCAACCCAGAGACGGCCTTCTCTGTGACACCTCCGAACGCCGACACGATCTTCTCGGGAATAGTGGCGGAACTCTCATTCGCCACAGAGCCCTTCTGTGACACCGAACTTCCTCCACTACCAAGCACGCCAAATCGCCAAAGGATCACACCGGCCACGATGAGCACGACCGGCGCCAGGCCAAGCAGCCACTTGGGCGAGAAACGCAATCGCGAAGAGGAGGTGCTGGACCCACCACTAGTGTCCGCCAATTCTTGCCGGAGACTCGTGCGCAGACCGTCCACAAAACCGCACTCAGGCGCGGGTGCCCGATCCTGCAAGTCGTCAAGCTTCATCGACGCCCCCCTGTGCTGTGTTGCTTTGCTGCATTCGCGAGTTTAGGTCCAACTACCCACGACAATCTCAAACCGCGCGTTATAACGCAGCATGGTCGAATCAGTGTCCAGGGCTGCGTATCAGTGACCTAACCTTTGAACAATGCCAGTTCATGTCGCGACACGGAAGCACGTTTGATACTCATCTGGGACAGTCTTACCCGAGTGCGGCAGGGGGCGCAGCAGGTCGGGGCAGGACTTTCGGGCTGTATGGGGCGGCCGCTGGTCCTGTTACTCGGGGCGTTGCGGAGCACGACATCTAATCCCATGTGACGGTCCGGGACGGCAAAAAGCGCTGCCGCCGCATGCGACTCGACGGGCGTCGCCGACGCAGACGCGCCCGCGGCTGACGCGTTCGGAAGCGTTGATCGTCAAAGCATGGGTCGCGCGAGAAATGCCTTGATGTTCGGGCGTTGCTGGAGGACACTGTTGCAGTCGATTGGCACAAACTTGTGCGTTGGCCTACTTGACTACTGCCACCAGG
>Ga0136611_10000741_pt1 | contig 21929 bp, 21 predicted proteins | sample AntDrymUQ2232306_2_FD_106645 | JGI IMG/M metagenome (GOLD analysis project Ga0136611, IMG submission 106645) | Polar desert sand microbial communities from Dry Valleys, Antarctica - metaG UQ223 (23.06) | ecosystem: Environmental > Terrestrial > Soil > Desert | place: Antarctica: Dry Valley...
ACAGACCCCGTGGGGTTCATCACTCTTTCCGTGGCACCGGGACCTGGAAATGGCGGTCAACAATTATCGTTCAAGGGACTTGGACTAACCCGTCCCGTGGAATATCAGGGCAGCGCTGAGGTGGTCACGGGCACAACCTTGCAAGACGATCAGTCCGCCTGGACGGAAGATCAGTTCAATGGACCGGCAGGCTCTTATTATGTGGAGATCGTCAGCAACCCCGGCGGAGCCGCTGGAGTGGTCGGGACGACCGCTGACATCGCTGACACGACCTCTCCAAATGGAGCCCCCGCGAGGACGCTGACGCTTTCGCAACCTCTCGCGAACGCTGTTGCAGCGGGGGCCGTTTTCAAGATTCGGAAGCACTGGACGATCGCGACCATCTTTGGCGCGAGCGGCGAGTCGCTTGCCGGCGGGACAGAGGCGACTGCGGACCAGGTGCGGGTGTTCAATGGAACGGGCTACGACGTATATTTCTATAGCACCGGGGGTGACCCCGGAACCGGATGGCGGAAAGTCGGAGCGGGGAGTGCGGATCAAGCGAACACCAAGATCCTGCCAGATGAGGGTTTGATCGTAGCCCGTAGACAGGCTGCGCCGACGAACGTCGTTCTTTTGGGTGCGGTGAAAACCGGTGTGTCCTCGTTCCCGATTTTTCAGGGCCTGAATATCCTCTCCAACCCGTATGCTGCACCGCTCAAGCTCAAGGATAGCGGGCTGTATAACGGTGATTCTGCAACAGGGTTGGCCGGTGGCGGTTCCACAACGGCCGACCAAGTCTTGATCTATAACGGATCAACCTATGACTCGTATTACTACAGCACGATCGGGCTCCTCGGCCGCGGTTGGCGCAAGGCCGGAGGCGACAATACTGAGCATCAGAATGTCGAAATTCCCGTCGGAGCTTCCTTCCTCGTGATCCGCGAGAATGCGCCCGGTTTCGACTGGGTCTCCGTGGCTCCCTACCAGAATAGTTTGTAAGCGCGTTAGCAAACCCTCCGCCCGCGCAATTTCTCCCTTTTTTATGAAGAATTCGCTCCTGCTGGTTTGCGTCCTCGCAACGGCGGCCGCTTCCAATGCCGCCGTTGTGAACGTTGCGGCGATTGAAGACAATGGGTTCAGCGGCTCCGCAGGAGGCGACCTTCCGACGAACAACTTGGTGCGGGTGGGCACGTTCGACATCGACGACAGCACGATCAGCCAGAACAGCGCAAATCCGACGTTTCTGAACCAACACTTCTTCGAGTTTGGTTCCACGAAAATTGGCGCGGGCACACCAGGCTCCGCGACCCCAGGCCACTTCAGCAGTTCGCTCGACAATCCGGCGTCGGATACATCCGGCCCGGTTGGCGGGTTTCCGAATAAGCAGATTTACCTGTGGGTGTTCAATTCCGCGAACAACAGCACGCCGACTGACAGCTTCAACACTGCCTTCGAACAGGGCGTGTTCTATTTTCGGATGGCCGTAAACCCCAAGTGGAAATTCCGCGATACAGAAGACATTCCCAACTTTTCAAACATAGAGCTAACGGATCTAACGACTGGTGCAAATTCGGAAACGCTTTCCGACGATGCGCGGGTCCTTATCGGCCTGTTCGGCGGTGACAATTCCGATTCAACTGGCAAGACGAACTTCCGCTTGGTTCCGATTCCAGAGCCCGCATCTGTTGGCATTCTCGCTGCAAGTGGAGTTGCGCTTGGTCTGCGGCGCCGTCGCCGCGGCTGACTCGGGTTGTGAGCCCGACCTTTAGTGGGCAAGCCTGAGAAGGCTTGCCCTTTTTCTTTCCCGAAAGCCCCACTGCTCGTGCCGCAATTTCGTTACACCGCCAAGGACTCCACGGGAAAGGTGGTTACTGGCGTTCTAACGTGTAATGATCGCGCAGCGGCGATTCACCAGGTTGAGGGACAAAAGTTTGTCCCCATCAAGATCGAAGCGTTAACGACTTCACCGGCGAGCAGCAATGCCAAGCCTGTCGAAAGTTCGCCAGCGACGACAAGGTCGCTCTCCGGCGGCTCAACGCAGAAACTGCCGCACACGCAGCTGCACCTGTTTACGGAACAGCTTGCCCACCTGCTCTCCGCGGGCATGACGCTGGACGAGGCGCTCGGGATTTTGGTCAAGCGCCTAAAGCATCCGCGTCTTGGGCCGCTGTCGCAGTCGCTCCACCAGGCGCTGGTTGATGGCCGCAGCCTTTCGCAGGCGATGCGCGACTTCCCCCGGATCTTCACGCCTTTGTATGTGAACATGGTTTCTGCGGGTGAAGCATCGGGGGCCTTGGCGGAGATCTTGCGCCGTCTGGTGATTCATCTCGCGGATGTCAAAGCGCTCCGCGACCGCGTCACGCAGGCCCTCGTCTACCCGGCTTTGCTCGTCGTCGCCGGACTCGGCCTGATCATCATCTTCATGACGGTCATGGTGCCGCAGCTCACGAGCTTCTTCACGCAGACGGGCCAGGCGCTGCCTCCAGCGACACGCGCTTTGCTGAAGGTTAACTACCTGATCACCCACTTTTGGTGGGTGGCAGTGATTGCGGTCGGCTCCCTCGTCGGTCTGTTCAAAATCTTCACCCGCACGCGTGAAGGTCGCCGGGCGTGGGACATGTTCGTTTGGAAGTTGCCGGTGTTCAGCTCGCTCATCCGCTATCGCTTTTTCGCGCAGTTCGCGCGGACTCTCGGCACGCTCATCGAGAACGGCGTGACCCTCCTACGGGCCTTGGAACTGCTCGAGGAGATCGCGGGAAACGAGTATATCCGCGTGAAAATGCTGGATGTCCGCCGTGCGGTTGTCGACGGGGCGACGCTGTCGGTTGCGCTCGGTGAACAGAATATTTTCCCTGAGCTGTTCATCGACATGATGTCCGTGGGCGAACAGTCCGGCCGCTTTGGCGATACCATGCAGATTATCGCCGACATCTACGAGCGCGAGCTGGACACACAGGTCAAGACGGTTTCCGCTCTGATTCCTCCGATGATCCTGCTCGCGATCGCCGCTGTGGTCGGGCTTGTCGTCTACGGAATCTTGAGCGCCGTCTTTGGCCTGACGAGCGGCTTGCGAACGCGCGGGCATTGACCTAGGCCTCTACGCGCTGCCGCTCGAATGCCCATCCGTTCCGCCTCCTTCATTGCATGTCTGCTCGCCGCGGCGACACCGCTTCCCGCTCAGGAACTCACGATCCAGGCGACCCCCTTCTCCGTTTGGATTGACTTCGACAAGCTCAACCCGCTTGCGGCACGCAAGTTAGCGTTGCCGATCTGGATCGAAAGTGTCGCCAAAGGAAGAACCGCGGCGCGCGGACGGGTCGCGGAAATATCGAGCTTCCGCATTCGGTTCCGCCGGATTGGGAACTTAAACGGTCCCGTGCAGCTTCGGCTCTTCTTTTTTGACGATCCAAATGCCTCCCCGATCGTCAAGGGCTGGACAGAAACAGGTGTGCTCGCGTTTTCGTCCGGGCCTCTTGGTCTTGGGCTGGATCTACCTTCATCAGCCTTGCTCGTGGTTCCGGGAGCCGAGGTCGATTACCTCGATATCGAGGTGCCGGGAGATGGCTCAAACGTGCGCGGGGCCTTCCTTTCGTCACTCCAGAAACACCAGACGCAGCGCGCCGTCGATTTCCCGAGTGCTGCCGCGATCGAAGATCCTTTCGGAAATTTTCCACCGTTGAAGTCGCCCGCGGATGACACCTTTCTCTTCGGTCGCGTTCGGGCGACCGTCGATCCGGGCATCGTAAAGCTTGCGCATCCAGCAGCGCCTCGCGCGGAGTATGATTTCGAATTGGAAAACTCTCCGGCCCTCGTGCTCTGCACCTTCGAGATCCTGAATGCGGATCCGGTGCGCGCCCTTCGAATGTGGGTAAATGACCGGCCGCTCGGCTCCGTGTCGCCCCACTTCCCCGATCTTGCTGATCCCGGGTATCAAGTCAGAACGGCTCCTGCCGGGACCGAGAGTCAGGTCCACTACACCGGATGGTTGCGTGTGCAGGTGCCGATCCGCGGCGCCCACCTGTCAGCGGGGTTGAACAAGATCGTTTTTGGCTTAGATGAAGGTTCTGAGCCCGTCGCGATCCGCGCGATGGAGCTTCAGCTCAAGCAGAAATCCCTACCCGAATAACCTATGAAACATCTGCGTCGCTCCACACGTGCGGCCTTTACGCTGCTCGAGATCATGCTTGTCGTGATGATCATCGCGCTGCTTGCCGGCATTGCCATCATCAACATGGGCGGCGCGCTAAACGACGCCGGTGAGACCACCGTGAAAGCTCATCTTCAGCAGTTTGAGGTCGTGCTGCTCAGCTATCGGGCCAAGGCGGGATTTTACCCGACAACGGGCCAAGGACTCAATGCACTTACGACCCGGCCGAGCACCGAGCCAGCCCCGCGCAGTTGGTCACAGGTGATCAAATCGCTGCCGAAAGATCCCTGGGGAAACGACTACCACTACGAGCAGCCCGGGAAACACAACCCGGACAGCTACGATCTATACTCGAGCGGGAAGGACCGAACGGTCGGCACAGAAGACGATATCGGTAACTGGGAAGAGAAGAAACCCTGACGTTTCGAGGAGCGTCTGCAGCCTCTACCGGCCACGCGGGCCAGACTCGATCACGCGGATCCGCTGGCGGCTGTTTCCAGGCTGGGGCGCGCCAGCGGGCGCCCCGGGATTCGCCGGAGGGGGAACACCCATGGTGGGCCGGGGAATCACCTGGGCACCTTGCGCAGGAAGTTTCCTGACCCCGCCAACGAGAGGATTGCCGCCTCCGGGCACCGGAGCGTTGCCGATCTGAATAGCGCCCGGTTTGTTCGGTGTTGGCGGCGGAGGGGGCGGAGCGAAGTCCGCCTGGTTGCGTTCGAGGGTGGCTTCTTTGTCTCCCTTTCGAACCACCGCCTTGATCTTCGCAGGATCATCAGACCATTCGATCTTTACCAACTGGATATTCTCCGGCCCGGGTTCCGAGCCAGTTAATGTGAAATCGCCAGTCGGGTCGCTGCGCATTTTAATCACCGCCCAGTCCTTCTCCTGGCCATCGACCATCTTCTTCACCGCCAAGCCTAACGAAAGATTTGCGGCCCACGGGTCCTCCGGTTTCGCGACAGGCGCTGCCGCCGTCGCCACCGCAAAGGGCGACTCCTCGAGCAGCTTTTCGTAGCGTGAAGGGGGGAACGCTTCCGGGAGAGTAGCCTGTTCCGCCGAGGAGAACGCGAGGGGCGCAACGACCGCGAAAGCCAGGGGGATCTTCATGCGCCCAATTTCCGGTGGCCCGCGCAGCGTGTCAATGCCGCTACCGGCGATCAATTAGTCGAGAACCACTTCGCGACACGAAAGCGGCCTCGCATCTGCGTCTTGTCGGTCTCGTCGATGTTCAACTTGGCACTTTCGACGACGATGAATGCATCTGGCTTCTGGAGTTCCCGCAGGAACGCCGCGAGGTCCTTCCATTTGCTCTTTGTTTCGAAGCTCAGCGCGACCAGCGCGTATTGCGCTCGGGTTTCCGGGCTTCCGAGATTCGCCTTTTCCAGCGGGATGTTGTGCTTGCCCGCGATCTCGGTGACCAATTTCCGCAGCTCTGCCGCCGCTCGATCCCGGTTCTCGAGCTTCGGCATCCTGGTCTGCAACCACTGGTCGCGCTGCAGCCACATTTCCCGCTCTGCGAGCAGGGAGCGCATCGTTTCGACTTCGATCGACTTGGCTGCCAGGTCTGAGCGAAACTGCCGGTGAAACCCACCGAGAAACTTCACCAGAAACAGGTTCACGAACGCGAAGAGCCCGAGCCCCACGATGATCGCGAGCGTCCGCTCACGTGGGGTCATCTGTTTGATCATCGCTTGCCGTAAACCACGAAATGCGCAGCGTCGTTCGGGAGAAGATTCGGCGGGGGAGCGTCGATCTTAAAAGCGCTCAAAGATGGCTCTTTGCGCAACTTCTCGATGAAGTTGACGGCGAGATCGAGGTTCGGCACCTCCCCCTCGACCTTGAAGTGCGCCAGCCCGAGATCGAGATCGGTAAATTTTACATCATTCGACGGCCGATTGCTGAAGAGCAGGTGCACAATCTCGACTGCGTATCGTGAGGGATCGATCGCCGGCGCAAGCGCCTGCCATCGGGCCTGCTGCTTGCTCGCCTCGTCGATTTGCGGCTGCAGTTGCGCGATTTGCGCATCGAGCGCCCGAACGCGTTGCTTTTGCAGCACCAGATAGATGCACGCGCCGGCCACGAGCAGCAGGTAAACGGCAGCGGCCAGTTGCAGGCGTTGCTTCATCGCGCCGGAGCGCTCGACGCGTTTTGTCTCCGCTACCCACGCCGCCGGCACGAGATTCATCGCCGGCTCGGGGAGCGGCGCATCGTAAGAAATGAACTCGACTGTCTTACCGAAATACTCGGCGAGATGATCGCGCAATCCGCCCACGCCCTGCTCCAGCCGAATGCTCGCAAACTCTGTCGGCACCCCTTCCATCTCGGCGCTCAGCATGAATGCCGGCAACTCCCCGACCAGGGTGGCGGCATCCACGCCGGACACGGTTTGCGCATACGCGAGTTTTCCTCGTTCGCAAATCGCCAGCGCGAGTTGCCGATCTTCCGCCCAGACCGCCAGCACCGTCGCGTCCGGCGGACACGCGGCGGCCACATGCAACGCGTAGACCGTCACCTTTTCCGGCAGACGTCCCCGGGCGCGCAGCGGCTCGCACAAGCGGTCGAGCTGATCGCTGTTCGTCGAAACGGAAACAATCGTCGACTCCGCCTCGCTCTGCTCGATCACATCGAAGCCGTTCGAGACATCTTCAATCGGGAACGGCAGGGTTTTTTCCAGTTGAAGCTGCAACATGCCGGCGAGTTCCTCGCGATCGGTTGCGGGGAGCTTCATCCGCTCGATGAGCGCCGCCTGACACGGTAGCGCAAGGTGTAAAGACCCTGCGGCGGGAAGGGTCGCCGCCACTTCAGCCATGGTGGAGTAGCTCAGCGAAGCGCCGCCTGGCAGCCTCACGCGCCAACCATTCGCGTCCGGAGTAAGAAGCACGGAAGCCGTGCCGGAATGCTTCATTCTTTCCAGGAGTAGATGGTCGTTTTGCCGCCCCGCCGCTTTTCGGTGACTACCTCGAGTTGGTGAACGATATCGGTAGCGTAGCCGTCGGAGATGATCCGGACGACAGGGCTTTCGAGTGCAACGATGCTACGCGCTCGCTCCCGGTAGTTTCCAGCCAAACCTAACGCATCCAGCGCAAGTTCGATGCCGGGGTTCTGAACCTGGTTGCCCGCTCCAGCAGCGCCCGTCTTCTTTCCCACGGCGGGACCACTCCCCGCGCTTGGTGCTCTAGCCCCACCAACAGTGCGTGGGGGTGTAAAATGCACGTCATCAGGGGTTCCATCGACCCCGTCTTTTCCGCGCCGAATCGCGAGAAAGCGGGCGAGCCGGGCCTCGTCCACGCCTTCGAGGAGCGCCAGCACGGAAGGGCTCGCCGACGTAAGATCGATTTGCTTGATCGCTGGGATGACCGTCAGGTCGTCGCGCCAGCCGCGCGATTTCAGCAACGGAGCGACACCAGCGACTTGCGCGACCTCATCGAGGCTCGCGAACTCACGGTTCAACGGCTGATATTCGCCTTCCGCTTCCTGCCCGTTCAGCTCCTTCAGGTCGCCATTGTCGTCGAGCCAATCGACCATGCAGTCCCTCAGTCGATCCGCTTCCTGCAAGTTGAGTCCATGATGAGAGAGCCATCGAATGAAGAGCGCTTCAATCTCGGGAGTCGCCGATTTCACCAAGTCGTTGATGTTCAGCTTGCCACCCTCGCCGATCACGCGAGCGCGAAATCCCAAACCGGGACCGAGCTCCTCCTCGAAGTGTCGCTGCTTTGCGTCGTCCTGTTGCAGCGAGGCCCGCGCGACGACATACCCGGAGTGCGCCATCGCCTTTGCTTCGACGCCCCGGTTCGCAGCCACAGAATTTTCGAGTTGCACCCTGATCAGCGACGCGAACGCCATCACTGCGGCCGTGAGGAGAAAGAGCGCCATCAGCACCAGGAGCAACGCTGAACCCTTCCGGCACGCTCTCATCAGTTCACGCGCGAGGAGTTGACACCCAGGATTGCTTCCACGGGCATCGCCCCTTTCGTTTTCCAAAGCCTGATGCGGACCAGCGCCGGACGCTTCGCGCGGTCGTTCCAGCGAGGCTCCCATTGGCGGTTCATCGCGTTGAGATAGTAGATTTCCATCGCTGCGACATCGGGGATCAGCGGGAGCCAATTCACATCCTTGTCGCTCCCCTCCACCGGGCGTCGACGCAGCCCGAGATCATAGACCGTGGACGTAGCCGATTGCGGGACCAGCAAGAGCGTCGTTCGAAACTGACCAAGGGCAGCGTTCGTTAACACTCCTGATCCAGGTTTCGAGAGCCACGTCATCGCGTCTCCCGACAGCCCGCGCATCTTAAACGCTGCCCCAAGCAGCGCCCCGTCTGCGCCGCCTTCCCGCTCAAGCGGGAGACTGTTCAGCTCAGCTTGCACGTAGCGCAGGAGCGCGTTGGTGCGCTCCTGCTCGATCCCTGTTTCCGTCATCGAGCCGATTGCTTCGAGGTTGACGCGAAGGAACTGCGCGAGACTCACCGCGAGCATCATCACGACCAGCACCGCGACGATCACCTCGATGAGGGTGAACGCTGCGCGCCTTGTGCGGTGGCAGTGTTTTGCGATCATTCCGGTGGCACGTAGTAGAACGTCAGGCCGCGTGACTGCGCTGCACCGTCGAGGTCCCATGAGAGGTCAAGGTCCACTTGATACAGTCCGGTGATGTCGGCGCCATTCTCGCTCTTGCGCTTGAGGGGCTTGCGCACCGTCTTGAGCTTCATCCCCTCAAACGCGTCCTTGAGCGTTTCCGTCGAAGACTCGGCAAGCTGGACCGAACCCAACTCGATTTCCGCCATTCGGTTTTCGAGAAACTGCCGCGCACGTTCTTCATCCTGCATCGAAATCTGCGCGGCGATGCAATTCTCCACCGAACGACCGAGGGCGAGGACTGCCATGGCAAAGATCGCCACCGCGATCATCACCTCCATGAGCACGAATCCCGCAGCGTTTCTCCGCGTCATGGGGATCATCTCGGATAGCTCGCGGTGAGCGTCCCACGAGCGGTGAGCGGTTCATATTCCGCGGTCCATTTTCCCGGCGCACCGGAGTAGGACACCCGCACTGGCTCGCATGCTCCGCTCGGCCAAAAGGGCCACTCGAGCGGCGGGTCCTTTACGAGCGCGGCGGGCCGCTCCAAGGCCACCGATACTTCATCGGAAAACAGCAACTGCGGCGTCAGGCTCGCCTCGTCTTCGGCCTGCAGCACTTCCGGTGTCAGCAGGATCCCGTCCTTCGTCCAGACGAGGAGGATCGTTCGCTTTTCCGCCATCGCGCGCTTCTTCGCCTCGCGGGTAATTGCGTCAAAATCGTCGAACGATGCGCGCAGCGAATCCTCGGCGAACAAGCCCGACATGCTCGGGATCGCGATGACCAGCAGCATCACCGCGATGGCGACGGCCAGCATCACCTCGAAAAGTGTAAACGCATCGCGAGTTCGGCGCATCTTGGAGGATAGGAACATCGCCGCGCACGCGGAGGAATGCCATCGGCAACTTGCAACGCCGTCGTGCGGGAGAAAGAAACAACCGCCACTCGCACAAAGGCGGGTGGCGGTTGAAGAGGTTCGTTACTGGTGGCTTACACTCCCGCAGCAGAATCACCGCTTGGGCGGTATTCGCCCTGCGTCTCCGGGGCCGCGCTTTGCGTCGGGGCGGAAGCAGGCGGGCGCTCTTCGCGAGGCCGCTCGCTGCGGCGTTCCCCGCCGCGACCGCGATCGCCACCGCGATCTGGACCACGACTGCGTCCGCCGCCGCGATCACCGCGATCACCGCGCCGCTCGTCACGTCCGCCGCCGCCGCCGCCACCGCGGTCATAGTCTGGCCGCTGCTCACCGCCGCCGCCACCTTCACCGCTCGGTGGCGCGATTCCAGCCGCCTCGTCGCGCTCGCGCATGGCGGCGCGCCGGCTCAATTTAATCCGCCCCTTGTCGTCCACGCCGATGCACTTCACCCAGATCATGTCGCCGACTTTGACGACGTCTTCCGGGTGCGCGACGCGGAACTCCGCGAGTTCGCTGACGTGGCAAAGCCCATCTTTGCCGGGGAGGATTTCCACAAAACAGCCGAACTCCTTGATCGTGACGACGCGTCCCTCGTAGACACTGCCGATTTCGATCTCGGCGAACATCTGGGTGATAATCTGGCGCGCACGGCCCATTCCCTCAGGATTATTCGAGTAGATGTGCACCGTGCCGTCGTCCTCGACGTTGATCTCGCAACCGGTCTCGGCGACGATCGCCTTGATGTTCTTGCCGCCGGGTCCGATGAGCATCCCGATCTTATCCGGATTGATTTTGAGCGTCTCGATCCGGGGCGCGTATTTGCTGAGCTCCGTGCGCGGCGCTTCGAGGCACTGAGCCATCACGTCGAGCACTTTCATCCGCGCGTCGCGGGTGACGTAAACGGCTTGCGCCATCAGCTCGAGGCTGATCCCCGGGAGCTTCAGATCGAGCTGAAAACCGGTCACGCCATCGCGCGTCCCGCACAACTTAAAGTCCATGTCACCGAAGTGATCTTCGCTGCCGATGATGTCGGTGAGGAGGCTATGACGTCCCAGCGAGCCGTCTTCATTTTGCTCACTGACCAACCCGCAGCTAATGCCGGCGACGGGCTTCTTCAAAGGCACGCCCGCATCCATCAGGGCGAGCACCCCTGAACAGACGCTCGCCATGCTCGTGGAGCCGTTGCTCTCCATTACTTCCGACGAGACCCGCAACGCGTAAGGGAAATCCTCTACGCTCGGAATTACCGGCTCGATGCTGCGCTCCGCGAGCGCGCCATGGCCGATCTCGCGGCGTCCCGGTGAACCGGTCCGCCCCGTTTCCCCGACGCTGAACGGCGGGAAGTTATAGTGGAGGATAAAGCGCTTCGTCGTTTCGCCTCCGGTGTAGCCGTCGAGATCCTGTGCTTCATCGATCGTCCCGAGCGTCGCAAGCGCGACCGCCTGAGTTTCGCCACGTTGAAAGAGCGCGCTGCCATGACTCCTCGGGAGGAACCCGACTTCGGCGCTGAGGGCGCGGATCTCGTCAAGGCCGCGTCCATCAACGCGGCTCTGCCTGTCGAGCAGACTGACGCGAAAAGCTTTCTTCTGAATGTAGTCGAATGCCTGGCTGATCTGAAACTTGGTCGCTTCCGGATCGCGCGCCAGAATCTCGGTGCTGACCTCGTTCTTCAAAGCCGCGACCGCCTTCTGCCGGTTCACCTTCCCCGAGGTGTAGAGCGCGCCTTCGATGCGGCTGCCAGCGATGCCGTAAGCAATTTCCACGAGATCTTCGCGCGGCGGAAAGAGCGGCACCTCGCGCTTCGGCTTCCCTGCTGCTGCGGCGAGTTGCTTCTGCGCATCGATGATGATCTGCGCCTGCCCTGCGGCGAAGTTCAATGCCTTCACGAACTCGTCCTCCGGCAGCTCATTCGCGGCGCCTTCGATCATGATCACTTCGCCGTCGGTGCCGACATACACGAGGTCGAGATCACTCTGCGCCATCTGCGCATGCGTCGGGTTGGCGACGAACTCCCCGCCAATGCGTCCGATGCGCACTGCGCCTATGGGACCGGCGAATGGAATGTCGCTGACCATCAACGCAGCGCTGGCCCCGTTCATGGAAAGGATGTCCGGATCGTTCTGGCCGTCCGCGCTCAGCAGGACGGTGATAATCTGGGTGTCGTAGAGATAGCCTTTCGGGAAGAGGGGCCGTAGCGGGCGGTCGGTCATCCGGCAGGTCAGAATCTCTTTCTCCGAAGGCCGACCCTCCCGTTTGAAGTAGCCGCCAGGAAACTTTCCAACGGAAGCCGCCTTCTCGCGATAATCGACGGTTAACGGGAACCAATCCTGGCCCTCTTTGAGGGTGGTGGCGCTGACCGCGGAAACCATGACGATGGTTTCGCCGCAACGGACGGTGACGGCGCCGTCCGCGAGGCGGGCGAGCTTGCCGGTTTCAATGGTGATGGGTTCGGCCCCGATTGAGGCCGTGACTTGATGGATCATGATGCTGGTTTTTCTGCTTTGGAACCGGCGACTCAGGCCATTTCAGATTCTGGATGACAGATTTCAGCAGCGAGCCGGCGGGGGCGCGGAACTGAAATCTGCAATCAGGAAAGGTGAAATGCGGCGCGAGCCGCCGTTGGTGAAAGAGGCGCGCAGCCGAAGTGGCGGCGCGGCTCCGATTGAGCTGGGCGGGAGGGTGAAAGAGTTCGCCCGCGAGACGGCTCGCGGGCGAGGAAACTTTCGAAATTGGCGGCGCTACTTGCGGAGGTTCAGCTTCTCGAGGAGCGCGACGTAACGCTCGTTCGCGGTGCGCTTGAGGTAGTCGAGCAGCTTGCGCCGGCGGGCGACCATCATCAGCAAACCGCGCCGCGAGGAGTGATCCTTCGCGTGGAGCTTAAAGTGGTCGGTCAGGTGGTTGATGCGCTGCGTCAAAAGAGCGACTTGCACATCTGCGCTGCCGGTATCTTTCTCGTGCAACCGCAGCGTCGTGAGTTCCTGCGTGTCAGTCATGGATTCGTTTTCGTGGGCGGGGAGTATCGGGAAGCAGCGCACAACTGCAAGGCTCATCTTGAAATCGGAAGCATTGCGCTCTTCGCCGGAACGAGCGCCGTTGCTTGCGGTCCGCACGCGGCTACGATCATCCGCGATGTTCTCTCGCGCTCTCGTGTGCCTGCTCCTCGCTGGAATCGCTCCCGCTTGCAGACGCTCTGAGCCCGCATCGCCTGAGCTCAACACGCCGGCCATCGCGCTCGGCCGTCTCGGCAAGGAGAGCGGAAGCGCGCAAAAAACCGACTCCCTCTACTGGAACGCCGCCGCCTTGCCATGGCTGCTCAAGGAACAGATCTGGCGCGTCCGCGATGAAGATCACCGCGGCGACTCGCCGCGCATGCGCGCCTTTGCCCAAGCCGCGCAGAGCCCACAGCTTTTCCGGGAATTGGACCGCGAGTTGCGCTTCGACGCGGTCTGGCTGCTTGGCGATCCGAGCACCTACAAGCCGCTCCTGGAACATCTGCTCGAGACCAAGGACTTCACGCTCGGCTGGCTCGACCACACCAGCCTCATTTTCCATCGCGGGACACAGAATGCATGGCAGCCAGCGCAGCTCGACGACAAACGCGCGCAGTTCCGCGGCAAGCGCGCGCAGGCGAGTTTCCTCGCCGAGGCCGCAACGAAGCTACTGGCGATCAAGAACACCGACGAGGCGAAGCGGCGTCTCGAGCATGCGGAGAAGCTCGATGGGAAGAGCCCGGCCGTTCACGCGGTGTGGGCAAGCTACCATCTCGTCCGCGGCGACTTCTCCGCGGCGCTCTCGGCGGCGGAACGCGCCCTGAAGCTCGACTCCGACTTTCTCCCGGCGCTCTCCGCCAAGACTCAGGCGTTGTATGCGACCAGACAGTTCAGCCCGGCATGGGAGCTATCGCAGAAGTTGCTGGAGCGTGCCCCTGACGATCCCGGCATGCTTTTCTATCACGCAAAACTCGCGCACGAAGCCCACGCCTATGAAGCGGAATCCGCCGCGCTGCGCAAACTGATCACCCTTGCGGAGCAGGCGGGCGCGTCACCTTCCGGGTATCGAGTGTATCTCGGCCAGGCATATGCGTCCGCCGGCGATGCCGAGAATGCTTTGGACCAGCTCTCGCTTGCGCTCCTCGACACCCGGCTGCCCCGCGAGCAGCGGAAGTTCGCGGACCAGCTTTTTCTGCAGATCAAAGATCGCGTCGGCCTTCCCAGCCGAGAGGAATAACCGCTCCCCAAGGCCCGCGTCTGGACGTGCGCCACGCGATTGCGCCGGCTTCCAATTGCAGACCTTCCCAAGTCAGCCGCCTCGCGGGGCTCGAGACGTCCAGCGGCCGGCGTATGAGCGACTTGCCCTCGGAGCACGCATACTCCAAAGGGTCGGAGCTGCATGATTCCCACCCCTCACAGTCTCGTCGCGCGATTGCAGCAGAGCGCCGGGAATGCCGACTGGGACAATTTTTACGCGCTCTACAGGCGTCCCATCCTCGCCTTCGCCGCGTCCTGGTCGCTGAACGAGGCGGACTGCCGAGACGTGCTCCAGGAAGCGATGGTGAAACTCTGCCGCCGCCTTGTCACCTTTCAGGGCGGCGGGCGCCCCTTCACGCCGTGGCTGCTGCGCATCGTGCGCCACTGCGCGATTGATGCGCTCCGCCGCCGGGAGCGGTGGCGCAAGCGTCACGAGTCGCTCGATGAGAAACCGCCCGAGGGTTCAGCGCCGCTCCCTAATTGGCTGCCCGATCCCGCGCCCGACCCGATGGAAGCTGCGACCCATCAGGCGCAGCTCGCCCTCGTCCGGGAGGTCCTCGGTTTCTTCGTGCAAAAGAAATGCTTCCAGCCCCGCACCATCGAGATGTTTCGCGCCGTCGCCTTCGAGCATCGCGACCCGCAGGAGGTCGCCACCGCCTTTGGCACGAGCCGTGGGAATGTGGACCAGGCAAAATCCGCCGTCCTCTCCCGCACCCGCCGCGCGCTCGCCGCACTCGATCAAGGCCTCAGCCTCGAGGAAGCGATCGAGCGCTAACCCAGCCCCTTTGAGACGCCATGAATGAGCCTTTCTCCTCGCTGCCCGACGAAGCGCTGTCGCAACTGCTCGTCGAGTCGCAAGCCGCGCCACCTCCACCGGAGATCCCGACTGCGGACGTGCTCGAGCGCGTGCGGCAGTTCAGCGAGCTCCACGCCGCCCTCACCACCGAGCCCGAGGGGGCCGCTCTGCTCTACCACGTGCCGGGGAGCGCTGAGGTGCGCGCGGCCACCATCGGCGGTAAGCTCGTCGTCGGACGAATCGGGAAGGGCGGTGCGAATGCGGATGCCTGCGACCTTGCCTTCCCTCAGCTCACCGAGATGAGCCGCCGGCACTTCGAGATAGAAGCCGCCGATGGCGTTTACCTCCTCCGCGATCTCGGCTCTCGCAACGGCACTTACCTCAACGGCGCGACGGACCGCATCTGCGAAAGCGTCTTGAAAGCCGGCGACCTCATCCTCGCCGGCGGCGTCACGTTCGCGTTTAGTGGCGACTGATCTCAACCCGCCGAGTGAAGTAGCGCGCCCAGACTTTTTCGCGGGCGCATCCTGCTTTGGAGTGCGGCGCGTCCTCGCGCCGCTTTTAACGCGCGCTGCATCAGGATCGATCACCGTTTTTCCAGCCGTGCTGGAGCAAAGCGGTGCGAGGACGCACCGCACTCCAAAGCGCTTCGCGCGAAACGAAGCGGCGGCACACGACACCGCCGCAAGAAGGCCCAAGTCGTTACGCCTTGGGCTGGGCGTGAGGATCTCATTGTCGTTGAGATCCGAACGCTGATCGTCGGAAGCAGTGGACGATTGCACGAGCGACACGGCGAACTTACAAACGCCGCGGTCCCCCTCGGCATCCATGGTCATTCCTGAAATCGAGCTGCTCGTCTCGGGCGAAGATGGCGTGCTTCTGCGGCGAATCCTCCCGCCTGGTGATTACATCCTCGGCAGCTCGCCGGACGCCGACCTCCACGTGAGCGCCGAGTCCGTCGCGGAGCTGCACACGAAGTTCATTGTCAATTACAGCGAGGTGCTCATCGAAGATCTCGGGAGTTCCGCCGGCACTTTCGTGAACGGGACGCCCATCACCGATTGCACGCGCCTTTGGCCGAACCAGAAAATTCAGATCGGTGCCGCAACCGTCACCCTGCGTCGGCTGAAGACCCCTGAGGAGCCCGGCGAGACGCTCGCCCCGGACACCGCAGCGATTCGCCGCCTGCTCCCGCCCGAGTTTCTGCGCGAAGCAAAATACGAGATCGGCGGGGTGGTCGCGCGCGGCGGCATGGGCGCGATCCTCGACGCCCGCGAAGCGACCACCGAACGCACCGTGGCGATGAAGGTGATGCTCGACAGCAACTCGCCCGACGACCTCGCCCGCTTCGTCGCCGAGGCCAAGGTCACCGCGCAGCTCGAGCACCCGAACATCGTCCCGGTGCACGAGCTGAGCGTCGATGAGAACGAGCAGGTCTTTTACACGATGAAATTCGTGCACGGCATCACCCTGCGCGCCGTGGTCGAAGGGCTCGCGGCTGGCGCTCCCGAGATGTTGAAAAGCTATCCGCTCGCGACGCTGCTCACTGTCTTTCAAAAGGCCTGCGACGCCGTTGCGTTCGCGCACTCGAAAGGCGTCATCCATCGCGATCTCAAGCCCGAGAACATCATGCTCGGCGACTTCGGTGAAGTGCTCGTCATGGATTGGGGCCTCGCGAAGGTGCTCGGGGAACAGCAAACAGCGAACGTCGAACCTCCAAATCCGAACGGCAGACCCCTGCGCGCGCTGACCATCAGTTCCCGCAGCCCCGGCGACCTCGGCAGCACCATGGCCGGCTCGATTCTCGGCACCCCGCAATACATGGCGCCCGAGCAAGCCCGCGGCGAGATCGAGGCGCTCGATGTCCGCAGCGATATCTACGCGCTCGGCGCGATTCTCTTCAACTTGCTCCACCTGCGCCCGCCGGTTTCCGGCAGCGATCCGATGGAGATCGTCAGGAAGGTCGAGCGCGGCGAGATCGAGTGGCCCGGAGCACAGGGTTCCAGCCTGTGGGGCCCACGGGCTTCCACCCCGCAGATGCTCGCGGACAAAATATTTACTCGCCCTGGAAGCGGGGTGCCTGCGCTCCATCTCCCCGGCGGGCGCATCCCCGATTCGCTGCTCGCCGTCTGCCGCAAAGCCCTCGCGTTTGATCCCGCGCAACGCTACGCGCAAGTCGCCGAGCTTCAGGCCGACCTCACCGCATATCAGAGTGGCTTCGCGACGCGTGCCGAAAAAGCGGGCGCCTGGAAGCTGCTCACCCTCCTCGTCAAACGGCACCGCGCGGTCGCCACCGCGACCGTGGTCGCGCTGGCGCTGCTGCTCGCGACCAGCGTGGCGTTCACCGTGAAGGTGCTCGGCGAGCGCAATCGCGCCGAGGCCGCGCTGCGGAATCTGCGCAAAGCCGCCCCGACCCTGCTCGCCGAAGCGCGCAAACTCATCGACACGCAGGACTTTGAAGATGCCACGGCGAAGCTCCGCTTCGCCGTCGAGATCGATCCGGAGAATCCCGACTACCGGCTCCTGCTCGCCCAACTCCTCCAGGCGCGGCTCGAGCTGCGCGAAGCGGCGGAACATTTCCGCCGGGTGCTGCTCGTTCGAGCGGAGCCGATGGCGAAAGCCAACCTCGAGCTGTGCGAGCAGTTACTCCGCGACTTCCCCACGCCCGAGGCCCTCGGGAGCCACGATGCGCTCCAGCAGCTCTACCGGCAGATGGGGCGCGAAGGCCGCGCCACCCAAGCCGCGCCGATCGCCGCGCGCCTCGGAGAATCCCGAAAAGCGATCGACGCCATTCTCAACGCGAAGCTCGCCGAGTGGCGGAAGATGCCCGGATGGCAACGCGACGACGAGGGCGGCACGGTGCAATGGCGCACGGGCCACACGCTGTTGCTGAATTTAGGGAGCGTAAGGTGGAGCAGCGTGCCCGATTTGCGCGGGCTGCCCGTGGTTTATCTGCAACTCGCGGGGCGCAACTTGACCGATCTTTCGCCGCTCCGTGGGCTCCCGCTCGAGCAGCTGAATATCGCTGGAACGAACGCGAGCGACCTTTCTCCACTCGAAGGGATGAAACTCACGGACCTGTGCATTCAGGATACCTCCGTCACCACCCTCGATCCCCTGGCAGGCATGCCGATCGAGACCCTCGTCGCGGCGCAATGTCCAGCGCTCACTGACATCTCGGCGGTGCGCACGATCAAGCGGCTCCGGCACGCCAGCTTCATCGATTCGCGCGCCGTGCAGGATTTTGCGCCGTTGCTCGACTGCCCCAGTCTCGAGAGCCTCCGGCTACCCGTTGGCACCAAAGCCGATGGCACGAGCACCCCGGTGAATGCGACCGTCGGCTCCCTCCGCCAGCATCCCTCGCTGCACTTCATTTCCTACGGCTGGCAAGAGACGAAATCGGCTGCCGACTTCTGGAAGGAATTCGATGCGCAGGATGCCAATAAGGGCGTCAGCACCTCCGCACCGCGCTGAATCGCGGCGAGGTTCAGCTTGCTGAAACGGTGGGAGAGGTTTCGACGATTCCGCACGCGATCTGACTCGCTGATCCGCGAACCGGTCCACGGACGCGCTCGAGGCTGAGAAGCTGTTCGTGCAGGTCCGCACGGACGCTGCATTCTCGCCGTCACCAGGTCAGAAAAACTTCGGGCTGCGGCTGAGATTCAGGGCCACTCCAGCGGAGTCTCGGTGAGCGCGGTTGCGGCGGCGCTGCCCTGACCTGCCACAGAAAGCAGCCGCCGCGTTCGCCGAGACCTGAGTTCCATTAACCCAAACGAAAAATCCCGACGCGATGAAACCACCCGTCACGTCCTCCTCGCCAACCTGCTCGCCAGCTTTGACTGAAACAAAACCACGACAACTATGAAGACCACAAAACGCCATCTCCTCCTGCTCACTCTGCTAGCCCTCCTCCCTGCCCCGTGCAGAGCAGCCGCAATCACCTTCACCGACATCGCTAATACCAACGGCCAGTTCAACTCCTTGGGTGCCCCCTCAATCAACGCATCGGGCAGGGTGGTCTTCATCACCAACACCGGCGCGGGCGGAGAGGGCGTCTTCACCGTGTCTGGCGGGGTGACGACGACCATCGCGCTCACTAGCGGGCCGACATTTCGCGACTTCCACTCTCAAGCGTCGATCAACGACTCGGGCACGGTGGCCTTCTTTGCCACCCTCGACGGAACCGGAGAAACGGGGATGTTCACCAGCGTAGGCGGTCCCGCCAACACTATCGCTAAATTCCCCTCGCCCCCGAGTAGCTTTTCCCCAGCGCCTTCGATCAATCAAGCAGGCAACGTAGCCTTCCACGCTACTGGTGCTTCCAACACCGTGGATCGATTCATCTTCACCGGCTTTGGCTTTGGCGGGAACACCACCGAACTCGCGTCTACCACCGGGCCGACCTTTAACACCCTGGACCAGCGTCCCTTCATCAACGGGGGCGGCACCGTGGTCTTCCACGCGACACTCGACGCGGGCGGCGACGGCATCTTCGCGAGCGCGGGCGGGGTGACGAGCGTTATTGCCCAGAGCAGCGGACCCACCTTCTCTGGCTTCTCGACCGGGGGGCCTTCAATAAACGATGCAGGCACGGTGGTCTTTTATGCCGGCACCGACGCTGGCGACAGCGGCATCTTCACCGTGTCGAACGGGGTGACGAGGGCCATCGCGCTGAGTAGCGGGATCTACAAAGGCTTCCCCTACCGAGCGGCGATCAACTCGGGAGGCACGGTAGCGTTTATGGCGTTCCTCGACTCGGGTCCCACAGGCATCTACCTCGCCAATGGCACCGCGCACACGCGCGTGGTGAGCGTCGGCGACGCGCTCTTCGGCTCCACGGTGAGCGCCTTGAACTTTGGCGAGGGCACCCGCGGGCTCAACGACGCCGACCAGATTGCCTTTAACTACACACTCGCCAACGGCACCGCGGGCATCGCCGTAGCCACCGTCCCCGAGCCCACCGCCGCTCTCCTCCTGAGCGTCGGCGCCCTCGCCCTCCTCGGGAGGCATCGCACCTCGACGCGCGGCAACGGCGGATGAGGACACCCGCAACGCCTAACCCCTATCTGATTTCACTACCACATACCCTCAGCGAACACGCGCGGATCGCTGAGCTCGGGGTCGTGTGCGCCAGTGAAGCTGGTGCCAACGCGGGTGAGAGTCCCGCCGGTCGAATTAAACTGTTCACGACCGAAAACTGCGTCGGCGTTTGAGGCTGCGAAGCCTCGGGCGTGAGCACGGCGCAGATTGGACAGGCAGGCCGCAATGAAAATGAACCGCATCCAATGAGCCTCGAAAACTCTACAACCGCAGAAGCAGCCGAGCCTCTACGACTCAGGCGAAGGCCGACAGGCAGGGGGCGGGGCGCGCGTGAAGCTCGCGTGCGCACAACAGTTAGTCCTCCCTGCATCGCTGCGGCGGGGTCAGCGCGGGCGGCATGTCTGGAAGTGGCACCAGGACAAGCTGGGAGATCTCCGGCCATGAACTCGAAACAAAACGAGCCTCAACCCTCGGCACAAGCGGGCCAGTCCCGTGAGGCCAGGCGGGTGGCCGGAGAAGTCGGAGTCCTCCATAGTAGTGTCGATCTGTGGGACAGCAGAACCCACGGGGAGCCAAGGGAGGGCATTTGTGTCGATGCTACGAAGCGAAGTGACGGAGTGGTGACGGCCGGCAATCCCGGCTATGCGCGCCAACAATCTCATGGAGCTTCAACTCCAGCTCTTGCCGGGCGGCGCAAGCCAATCGGAAAACGACACTCGGAAAGCCGTGTGCGGGAAAACCGCATGCACGGTTTGATGAGGGGCGGGAGCAGGCGGTCACTGGCCTTTGGCCTGTTACCCCGTCGGCTCCCGCCTACTCTACTAGGCGACTCAGAACGCCTCGACTGCTCCCACTTCGATTTGTCGTCAACCAATTGCTATAAAACCCGAAAACTCTATGCCTGAGACCCAAGATGAGACCATTGCCCGTCAGCGGAACGAAATCACCGAGCTTCAAGGCCAACTACTAGAAAAGCTGCGCGGCGAGGCTGCTGCTGCCTCAAAATCACCATCTATCGATAGAAACCAACTGCTTGACGATCTCGAAAAGCGCGTTCGCGGTCGAACGATTCTGTTGGCGGCTGGCGTCGCAGCCGCGCTAATTGTGGCAACTGGCTATGTAAACCTCGATACGCTCGTCGTTAATCGCGTTCTCGAAAAGACACCCTCCCAGCTTGAACCTCTGCTAAAGACCGCGTTGAAGGGGCAGCAAATCGAGATCGATACATTGGGCGCGGGAGTAAGGGAACTTGATAAGAAGCGTGAACAACTCGAGATCGCCCGCCTCACCGCCGTGGAAAAGGTGGGCGCGATCAAGCAATTGGAAGAGGATGCCACAAAGAGCCGAGACTCTATTGCCGACTTAACGCAAAGATTCTCCGAATACCTCAAGGCGCGCGAGACCGATGCTGATGAAATGCTCGCAAAGTTGGAAATGAAGAAGGGAGACGCAACAAAACGCGTGCTGCTCTTTGGGGCCGAGATGAAGGCGACCCAGGCAGCGGGCTCATTAAAGATTCAGAAAGGCACTTCGGGTGATGCCATCGCAGCATACCAACAACGGAGAGAGACGACCGATGATGCAGCGGCGGAAGCTCTCGCACCATTCCACGGCGGCGAGGCGTTGGAGGGTTGGATTTGGGTTAGCGTGAGCGAGAAAGAGGGAAAGGCTCGTGTTTCTCAACTATCGTGGGAAGCCGACGATAAGCAGACCCCGCAAATATTTTACACCGACCTGCTAACAAAGGACCGGCCATTCTATGTCCGTCACGCCCTATTCCTTCGCGAGGCACCGAATTTAAAATCACCCCGCAGCGTCCCTGAGGCTATAACTATTCTTCCAAAGGGCGCTCGCGTTGACGTGACACCAGAGCAAGTGGTGAGCGGAAAATACACGAAGAAAGGTGTCGGCAGTTTCTGGTATCACTGGGTGAAGGTCAAGTTTTCTCCCCCGAAGGAAGACGCAGAGGATGATCAACAGGACGCATCAGAACCCAAACCTCCTCAGTGAGATCAAAGGAACCGTCGCCTAATTATGCGCTGCAGCGCCTATGAAGGATTGTCAAGGGTCCAGGTAGAAGCGACAGCGTTTTGGCGGAGTTTCGGAGGCAGTGAGGAAGGTAGCTTGCGCGCTCCATGTTCCCCCCGAACCGAGACTCGTCGAGTGCGGCGTCGCGGTGGCTTATCGGTGCTTGAGTTAGTTAGAACATCGGCCGGGGAAAGGGGTTGAGGAT
>Ga0136611_10000742_pt1 | contig 21918 bp, 26 predicted proteins | sample AntDrymUQ2232306_2_FD_106645 | JGI IMG/M metagenome (GOLD analysis project Ga0136611, IMG submission 106645) | Polar desert sand microbial communities from Dry Valleys, Antarctica - metaG UQ223 (23.06) | ecosystem: Environmental > Terrestrial > Soil > Desert | place: Antarctica: Dry Valley...
ACGTGGGTCTGGACCCACTAACACGCTTCCACCGACGCGGGCGATGCACCGCATCGCCCCTACGACCCGTCACCGTTTCCCGGAAGGGGCGACAAGAAATGACGGAACAAAGGCACTTGAGATTAGATGGCGTCGAACTGTCACTTGTGCCGACGACCGACGGCTCGGTCTTCAATCCAATCGTCCACAGCGGCAGCGTCAGTCTCACGCATGAAGGCTTCGTCCACATCGTCCGCACGGCGTTCGGTGAACGTATCGTCCTGCCGCAGGTGACGCTGGAGTACATCTCCTGTCGCCTCATCGACGGCGGTGCGGAGCTGGTGCTGCGGGCAAAGCGTTCGCCAATCGACCAGACCGTCACGACCCGCGTCGCCCTGACTCCCGCTGGCAACGGCGACCTGCGCGCGACCGTCACCTACATGCGCGTCGGCATCTTCGCCGCCTCCTGGCTGCTCGACTTCATTCTCGGCGGCGTCGAGCGGCAACCGGGTCTGCGCAAATCCGGACCCAAGTCGATCGACATCAATCTGCCCGTCCTGCTGGCCAGCCAGAACGTGCCGGTAGATTTACGCGGCGGAGTCGAGCGCGTCGAAGCGACGGAGCGGACGTTGACGATCACGCTTCGGGAGTAGTTGGGAATAGGCGCGCACGCTATCGCGTATACTACAGAGTACAGGCGAGGTCCTTCGGGGCAGGGTGCGGGACGAGAGTCTCTATTCCCGATCGGCGGTATAGCCCGCGAGCGGCGCACAACGCGACGCATGATCCGGTGAAACTCCGGGGCCGACGGTATAGTCCGGATGAAAGAAGGCTCGCGGTAGTCTCAGGCCAATCCCGGCCGGGGCGTTGGTGCATCGCTCGATGCTTCGCGTCACCCGCCAGGCGTTCGGATATCTGTCCGAAGCTCGCCATCCATGCCTGAACCTGCTCTCCCCGAAGGCAACCCTGCCTTCGGTTTTTTTGTGCCTCGCGCTGTCGAGGTCTGGAGTGCGGTCAACTGTCAGCTCCGCGCTGTCAGCAGGAGAGACGTGCGAGGACGACGCATGGTGAGCGCGGCGAGCACATCGATTCGATTAGTCCAGCGTCGCACGGCAGGGAATCGCGCGGCATGCGGATCGTTCTCGTCCCCTGTGGGAGTTGTGTATTGGTCGATACATACGGCCAGGTCTGGAGGGGGTCTGGATGACCGCGATTGATGTCATAGAGACGCGCGACCGGGTTGCAGCGCGGCCGACGGCGACCGATGCAACCCGCCAAACCGCGTCAATCCGGCCACGCCACAAGCACTACGAGTCGCGCTGGGTCGCGGTGCTGCCGCCGATCGTTGTCGGTGTGTTGCTGCTGGGGTTCTGGGATCTCCTGGTACGCGGCGGAACGGTCGCGCCGTACCTGCTGCCAGCGCCCCTTGATGTGGCAGACCGCTTCTGGGGCGCGCTGACCGACGGCCTGCTGCTCCGCTACGCGCGGACGACGCTGCAGGAGAGCATCGTCGGCTTTCTGCTTGGCGCGGCCATCGCGGTGCCGGTCGGCTACGGCATCGCCCGCAGCCGACTGCTGGCGCGCGCGCTGGAGCCGTATCTGGCCGCCAGCCAGGCGGTGCCAGCCGTCGCGCTTGCGCCGCTGCTGGTCATCTGGCTCGGCTACGGGCTGAAGTCAGTCGTCGTGCTCTGCGCGCTGATCGTCTTCTTCCCGGCCGTCGTCAACACGGCGCTCGGCATCCGCACGCTCGATCCCGACGTTCTCGACGCCGCGCGGGTCGATGGCGCCGGCGGCTGGCCAATGCTGCTCCACTTCGAGCTGCCGCTGGCGCTGCCGTCCATTCTGGCCGGTCTCCGGACGAGCCTGACCCTCTCCGTCACTGGTGCGGTCGTCGGCGAATTCGTGCTCGGCGATCAAGGACTCGGCGGTCTCCTGACAATCGCGCGCGGCAACTTCGACACTCCGCTCGTCTTCGCCACGCTGCTAATGCTCATGCTGCTGGCATCGACGCTCTACGGCGTCGCCCGGCTGGCCGAACGCGCACTGATTCGCTGGCTCATTGAATGAGCTTTGAGGTTCGAGGTTATACGCCGATGGTCATAGGTTCAAGGGATCAGGTCACGCAGGTTCCAGGGGGATTCTCATCAATGAACGTGAAACGTGGAACGTGGGAGAGGTGACGACAATGCGTAGTTGGATTCATACACGCCTGGGACAGGTGTTGGGCCTGCTGCTGGTCGGGTTGCTGATGGTGCCGCTGCTGGCAGCGTGTGGCAGCGATGATGGAGATGCTGGTTCCGACGAGCCGCGCGAGGTCACGGTAGGGCTGGGATTCGTGCCGAACATCCAGTTCGCGCCGTTCTACGTCGCCGATGCAAAGGGCTACTACGATGAGGCGGGACTGGATGTCACATTCAATCATCACGCTGCGGGTTCCGACCTGTTCGGTCCGCTCGTCGCGGGTGATGAAGACGTGCTGATGGCCGGCGGCGACGAGGTCGCCCAGGGCCGCTCAAACAACCTGCCACTCGTCTACGTCGCCGAGGTCTTCCGCAAGTATCCCGTCGGCCTGATTGTCCCGGAGGACTCCGACATTCAGTCGGTCGCGGATCTGGCTGGGCGCAAGGTCGGCATTCCCGGCCCGTTCGGCGCGACCTACATTGGTCTGCTGGCCCTGCTGGAGAGCGCGGGACTCACCGAGAACGATGTCACGGTCGAAAGCGTCGGCTTCACCCAGCCAGCCGCCCTGATCAGCGGCCAGGTCGACGCCATCATGGGCTACGTCAACAATGAGCCGATCCAGCTCGATGAGCTCGGCATGGCGACGCGCGTCTTCCCGGTATCGGAAGTGACTCCACTGGTCGCCAACGGCATTGTCGCGCTCGAAGAGACGCTGGATGGCGACGCGGAGATGGTCGAGGCGTTCGTCGCCGCGACACTTAGAGGCGTCGAGTACACAAACGACAACCCAGACGAAGCGGTTGAGATCGCCAAAGACTTCGTGCCATCGCTCACCGAGCAGGCGCAGCTCGACAACGCCGCACGCGTCCTTGCCGCCAGCATCCCGCTCTGGGAAGCCGACCGGCCGATGGGCGCGGTCGCCGACGGAGCCTGGCAGATGACCATTGATTTTCTGCGTGAACGCTCGCTGTTACCTGGGGATAGCGCGGTCGAGGCCGATTCGATTTACACTGACGAGTATCTGCCAGGCGAGTGAGCGTCGGAGTCGTCGCATCGCGTCTGGTAGATGCCCCAGCCACCCGCTTGATTGGCGTTGACGCTGACAGCAAAGGAGCAGGACATGGGACTCCAGGAATGGTGGGATCGGCTCACTGGCGGACGAGGTGAACGGAACGCTGGCCACCAACGAGGCTACAGCAACACTGACGGCGGCGCGGGCACTTTCTCCGCCTCCAACACCAGCTCCCACCACGATCGCAATCACAGCCACGACTCCGACGGGGGCGGTGGAGACAGCGGTGGAGATAGTGGCGGCGGTGGAGACGACGGAGGCGGCGGAGGCGGCGGAGGCGGGGAGTAACGATACCGTTCGACCATGGCCTGCCGTTTATTCTCACGAGTTGATTCGACAGCACGAAAACATCGGTCCAGTCACCCCCTTCCCTCCCAGGGAAGGGGGCCGGGGGGGTTAGGTCCGTGTCCCGTCCACCACGCGAGCCAGGTCCAACTATCGACGCACCACAGGCCGCCGCGCGGACGCCGCTCCCGTCGGACACTCTGGCAGCCTTCGCGCGTGTCATCCGCGAGCGGCGATCGGTGCGGCGCTTTCGGCCCGAGCCAGTCGCGGACGAGGTCGTGGATGCGGTACTTGAAGCAGGACTCTGGGCGCCGTCGCCGCATGGAACCCAACCGTGGCGCTTCGTCGTCATCACTCGACCGGAGAATCGCGCCCACCTTGCCGACGCAATGGCTGACGCCTGGCAGCACAATCTCTCGATGGACGAGGAATCGCCTGAGGTAATCGCCGGGCGGCTGGCTGGCTCCCGTCGGAGGCTGCTTGAAGCGCCGGTACTGCTCGTCGTCTGCCTGTACACAGAGGAACTCGACCGCTATCCTGACACCGACCGCGCGATCGCTGAACGTACGATGGCCGTTCAATCGCTGGGAGCCTGCGTCGAAAACATGCTGCTGACTGCCTATGCGCACGGCATCGACGCTGGCTGGATGTGCGCGCCACTCTTCTGCCCGGAGGCCGTCGTCGGGGCACTGGCATTGGATCCCTCGCTGACTCCGCACGGCCTGATCGCGATGGGCCATGCTGCTACTGACCCGAAGCGCCGTCCCCGGCGTTCCCTCCAGACGCTGATCGTCTTCGACGACCGGCCCACAGGATAAATACACAGCTTCAGGCTAACCATCAGTAACGACGAAGTATGTTTTACAACAACACTAATCTTTTGGCCTAGCCCTGAAGTACTATGACCTCAGGCAGTCGTACTACATCGGACACAGGACCCTCCGCTCAGTGGGCAGACCACGCCAGGTCCCGAAATCAGTCCGACGTCGCACTGATGCAAGCGATGCATGATGTAGTCGGTGGAGTGACAGTGCTGCGACGTTGTCTCAGCGGTTCAGCACTTTACAGCCGCCTAGTACTAAAGTACTATGTCCAGGCGGATAGCACAGATCATTAGCCGGATGTCACATAGCTCGAGCACGAGCACGACACTGTGACGCCAGGTCGTGACGGGGGCAGACATGAGACCTGCCCTGGCAGGCAGGTAAGGGAGGTGCGGAATCAGCGACGTGACGTGTCGTCCGCGACACGATGACCGGCAGGGACTACGCAGTCAGGCAGTGGCAATGGCATTCGTATCGAAGGGAACACACACGATGGGTATCGCACTCCGAATCCGGCAGTTCACCCGGATCGCGCTCGTCCTCAGCATCCTCTCCGTCGCTCTGATCGCGATGAGCGCACCGGTCAGCGCCCTTCCTGGCGAAGATTGCACCAATCCCACTGGAGAAGGTCCGGCACCTCGACTGATCTCCGGTACCGTTGCCTCCGACGGCAAGTCGGCGACGATTACCAACGCCTCGGCTGGCTGCACCATCAAAGTTGGCATTGCCTCGTACAAGGTCTTCGAGCTGAACTCGGACGGTTCCCCGGACGTTAACACGCAGCAGCTCTTTGACCATGAGACCACGAACCTTGGACCTGGCCAGACGGTGACACTGAATGTGTCGCTGCCAGACTGCCTCGCCCAGGTTGATGCATTCGTCGGCGATGTCATCGTCTCGTTTGCAAATGGCGCTCGCTACTCATCCCGCTTGCTCAATTTCAAGACGGTTGGATCGGGCCTCTGCACGAATAACCCACCACCAGGCACGAAGGTCGGTCGTATGACCGGTGGCGGCAGCCTCTTCCATGAGAACGGCATGCGCGTCACCCACGGCTTCCAGATCCGCTGCGACGCCGACGACAAGCGCCAGTCTCTGCAGATCAACTGGACCAAGGGCAAGTTCCACCTGCTCGACATGACCAGCGCGGTCTGCACCGACAACCCGAACATCGTCCCGGACCCGCCGAAGGGCACCCCGTTCGACACCTATGAAGGTATGGGCACCGGTCGCTACAACGGCGTCGATGGTGCGACGGTCCACTTCATCTTCGCCGACGCAGGTGAGCCAGGCGTCAATGACACGGGTTGGATCGAAGTCAAGGACAAGAACGGCAACGTCGTCCTGACCGTCGAGACCACCACTGTCGACCGCGGCAACCACCAGGCGCACAAGAAGTAGCACGCATCATCCGAAATGAACTGGCTCCGCTCCATCGTCAGCGTCAGAATTGAGCCAGTTCATTACCGGTCCCATGGCAGCTGTTGACAGAGCCAACGATCCGATCTACCGCCTGGACCAGTGCGGTTCCAGAAGCCGAGAGGCACGTGCGAAGTACGCACAAGGGAGGTTCTGAATTGAAGCAGATTGTTCGATTGGCTCTGGTGTTCGGTATCCTGGTCATGAGCCTTGCGGCACTCGGCGGCTCCGCCGTCGCGGCACCATCCGCCGGTGCGCAACTGGCCGGTGAGGACTGCGCCTATCCGGAAGGGAACAGCTCGCTCGGCAAGCCGCGCCTGCTCATCTCGTCTCCGATTACGGTCTCTGGTTCGACAGCCACCGCAAAGATCGAGAATCGCTCAGCGGGCTGCACGTTCCAGGTCGGTCTGGCCTCCTATCAGGTGTTCGAGCTGAGCAATGGTGTGCCACGCGTCTCCACTCAGGAGATCGTCGACTACAAGACGGCCATGCTTTCTCCCGGTCAGTCAGTATCGTTCACCATCGCGATTCCGAACTGCCTCGCGCAGATCGAGACCTTCTACGGGAACGTTATCCTCGACCTGTCGGTTGAGCGCTACGGTGAACGCGTCCTCAACGTGATCCAGAACGGCACCACACTCTGCACGCAGGGCGGTGGCGGTTATACCTATACACAGGGCTACTGGAAGAATCATCCGGACGCATGGCCGGTCCAGAGCATCAAGCTCGGGACGGTCACCTACACAAAGGCCCAGGCTATCGCGATTCTGAAGCAGCCGGTCAAGGGTAACGGCCTGGTCTCGCTTTCGCATCAGCTCATCGCGGCCAAGCTCAATACCCTCAATGGAGCCGATGACTCCGCGATCGCCAGCGCCATCGCCAGCGCCGACGCCATGATCGGTGGTCTGGTTGTTCCGCCGGTCGGCAACGGCAAGCTCCCAACCTCCAACACCAGCAGCCTGATCGGCAAGCTCGACGCCTACAACAATGGCGTTACTGGACCAGGTCACTGCGGATAAGCCTCACGACGAACCAACGTTTAGACTGAAGAGACAGACAATGGGAGTCGGGCGTCAAGCTCGCCTCCCATTGTCTGTGCAGTAGAATCCAGTCCGCCCCGAGAGCATCGCTTGAATCATTATGACGTAAGAAGGCAGGCACATGAGCCGTCTCGCAGGCAAGGTCGCGATGATTACAGGTAAAGCCTCAGGCATTGGCGCGGCCAGCGCGCGCATGTTCACACGCGAAGGCGCTCGAGTCATCCTGTGCGATGTTGATGCTGATCGATTGCAGACGGTCGTCGCTGAGATAGAGGCGGCGGGCGGCGAAGCCATCGGCGTCACAGGTGACGTCAGCGATTCGGATGCAGTGCGACGTATGGTGGAAGCCGGAGTCGAACGCTTCGGCGCGCTGCACATTCTTTTCTCGAACGCGGGCATCGGTGGAAAAGGGACCGTCGTCGAGATCGATAAGGCCGACTTCAACCGCACGCTGGCGGTGAACCTCGGCGGTGCGTTCCTGACATCGAAGCACGCGATCCCGCACATTGCGGCCTCCGGCGGCGGCTCGATCATCTTCACAGCCTCCGAATTGGCGCTCGTCGGCTCGCGGCGAAATGCGGCCTACACCGCGTCGAAAGCAGCGCTCATCGGCCTGGCCCGCTCGATGGCGATGGACCACGCGCCGCAACGCATCCGCGTCAACGTCCTCTGCCCTGGTCCGATCCAGACGCCGATGCTCCAGCGCTCCATTGACATCCACGCCGACCCGGCGGCATACGCCAGGATGATCGTCGACGACGTGCCGCTTGAGCGGATTGGTGAGGCCGACGAGATTGCCCGTGTCGCGCTCTTCCTCGCCAGCGACGACTCGTCGTACATGACCGGCAGCACGGTCGTCGCGGACGGCGGTGCGACGGCGATGTGATCGGGACGGTCAGTCCTCGGTGGAATGCTCCATCGCAGAAGTCACTGCCGCCTGCAACTCGGCAATGTATGCGCTCGGTAAGCCGAGGGCCTGCGCTCCCGAGAGAATCGGACGCACGTAGTGTACTGACGGCTGATGATCGCCAATCGGCGCCGGTATGACGTAGGTGACGGCCGGAACCGCTCCATCGCATGTCATCACGGAAACATCAATCCGGGAGTACAATCCGGAGGGAACGCCAGAAATCGTGTCGAGCTGTGCCATCTCGTCGTCGTCGAGATCGTACAGCAGCCCGTGGACCCGATGGCCCGGCTCAGGAAACAGATGACAACCGCCGCCGTCCACGCTGTGAGCGGCGAAGCTAACCCGCCACCCGTCGATGGTCCCGGTTACCCACGGTCGTGCGCCCGGCACGAAGCGCCGCATTTCATGCTCATCCAACAGCGTGCAGTACGCGAAGTAGCTCATCAATGCTGCCTTCCTGTTGCTTAAGATACCTGTTGCATAGCGGACACAAAAAAACGCCGACTGTGCGGCGCGTTTCAGACTTCTGCCATCGGAAGAGGTGGCTGGAGCGACTGGATCTCACAATCAACGACAGTCGTATCTTGAATGATTTAACGCTCGTTGTCAACTGTCCGTTTAGGGAAACAAGCGCATCGCCCACTCCTTCGTCACACGGACTTAAAATGCTCAAACGGCTGTTTGCAGTCGGGGCAGTAGAAGATCGAGCGGCAGAGTGACGGTCCGAACGGATTCTCCATGCGCGTATGCCGCCCGTCACAGAACGGACACGGCACAGCGGGATGCAGGGCCAGCGGGAACAGATGATCGCCCAGGCCCAGCGACGGCGCGGGTGTCACCGGCGGCGCGTAGCCAGCAGCCCGCAGGTTTTCGCGTCCCTGCGGTGTGATGCGCTCACTCGTCCAGCTTTCTTCGTACGTCACACGCACGTCGATGACCGTCGCAAAGTCCCGCAGTCGCACGCGCACGTCGTCGCAGATAATGCCGATGGCTGGACAGGCGATGAACGTCGGCATGATCTCGACCTCGACCGCATCGTCGCGCACCCCGATCCGTCGCACGATCCCGAGATCGACGATCGAAATTGCTGGTATCTCCGGATCGCAGACTTCCTGGAGCGCATCCCAGACATCTTGTTCGGTGGTGATGGCAGGTGTCATGTCAGTCCTCTCTGACGAGCTGGTGGCCACGCGTAGATTGAAGTACGTCTCCACTCACATCTCACCACTCTGCCCCCGGCTGCGAGCGGTAAACCATCGTCATTTCCGAGTGCAACCAGGCAAAATCTGGGTGCAAGCCACCACGGCGCGCTGGTTCTGGTGGTTGTGCGCCGCGCAGCGTCACTCCAGCCCGTTCCAACGCCGGTTGAAGCATCGTCTGCCAACGTTCGCGGATCGCGAGCATCGGCTCCGGCAGTATGCCGTCCGCAATGAGTTCGTCCTCGTCGTCCAGCGACGCGAACAGGTCGAGCGCATCCGGCCAGGCTCGTTCGAGCGCGGCGACAAAGAGGTCGTAGCTGTCGCCGGGCTGGGCAAGAAAGCGCTCGAACCAGGTCTGAAAGTGCGTTAGATGATACTGCTCTTCTCGCCGCATCTTAGCGACGAGTTGCGCCAACGGCGTGTAGCTCGACCGCTCCAGTGCTGCCAACCGCACCGCGTCCGCCGTCTCGTACAGGAAGCGCCGCGCGATCGACATTGCCCAGTCGCCGCGTGCCTGGCCGATGAGACGCGCGAAGCGGAATTCCTCCGGTTCACGACCGAGCGCCCATGTATCCGGCTCGATGCCGGTCAGCGGCTGGAGCAAGGTATAGAACGCCAGGGCATGGCCAATCTCATCCTGGGCGATGCTCGACATGGCCACATCTTCTTCCAGTGCTGGCGCGATTCCCGTCCACTCAGTATCCCAATAGCCGATTACCAACTCATCGTCGGCCAGCGTGAGCAGGAGTGCGACGAGTGGGGAGTGAGGAGTACTGAGTGATAGGTGATGAGGAGCTGCCGTCGAAGGGCTGACGTTGGCGCTCACGCTTCGACCTCGGCTTTCTCCGGTGCGCCAGCGGCCGCGGCGACGCGGGCCTTTAAGGCCCGCAGCTTCGGGACGACGTTGTAGCCGTCCGGGCGGCGGAACGAGCGATCGAACGGCGGCTTCAATAGATCAGGATCGTCGATCTCAGTAATCTCATCGCGTGCGACAATCCACAGCCGTAGCGCCTCATTGCGGCGCGAAAACAGATCCCGCGCATACTGCCGCGCCAGATCGTCACTCGGCGCAAGCAACGACCCCGCATGCGTCATCGGCTCCCCTTCACGTTCCTGCCGGAAGACCTCATAGACGCGCATGTTGGCACCGTTTGAGAGAGAAAAGGGGAAAGAGGAAAGCGAGTTGCTGTTCGTCTCTCCTACTTTCCCCTTTCCCCTTTCCCCTTTTCTCTCCACCTCCATCATGCCGCCAGCACCGTCTCCCGCACCCAGGCGGTGTCGGCGAACGAGAGCTTACGAAAATCGAGGCGCGACTGTGAGGCTGGGCCGTGGCCGGTGACGACGGCGCGCAGCTCGTCCCAGTCCGGTTCCGTGTAGAACCAGCGTTCCTGCTCGTCATCGTAGCGCAGATTCGGATCGGGCAGCGTCAGGCCAATCTCCCAGATGCGCGGGACGTAGGCGTTGAGGAACTCCTGGCGCAGCTGGTCGTTGTGCTTCGTCTTGATCTTCCAGAGCAGGTCTTTGTCCCGTGCCGGGTCGGACGGCGGCCCGTGCATCTGCATCAGCGGTCCCCACCAGCGGTCGAGCGCCTCCTGCACCATCGCCTGCTGCTCGGCGGCCCCGGACATCAGCGTCAGGATCACATCGCGTCCGTGGATGATGTGGACCGACTCCTCGGCGCAGATGCGCTTCATCGCGCGGGCGTAGGGCGCGTAGCTCGAATCGCGCAACGCCTGCTGGGCGACGATGGCCGCAGCGTCGACGAGCCAGGCAATCACCCCAACATCGGCCCACGAGTGCGTTGGGTAATGGAAGACGTTGTGGAACTTCGTCCGCCCAGCCAGCAGATCGGCCAGCATCGCATCGCGCGATTTCCCCAGGTCTTCGGCCACGCGGTAGAGGATCTGCGCGTGGCCCACTTCGTCCTGAATCTTCGAGGTCAGCGCCAGCTTGCGCTTCAGTGACGGCGCTCGCAGGATCCAGTCGCGCTCCGGCAGCACGCCCATGAGCTCCGAGTTGGCGTGCATCTCCACGAAACGGCGCACCGCCGTTCGATACTCCTCCGGCATCCAGTCAGTCGCTTCGACCTTCCCGCCGCCAGCGACATGTGCGAAAAACTGGTCGTGCCGGAGAAGATCACCTGTTTCGATGTTCACATCGAGCGCTACTGCCATTGCTCCTCCATACAGACCAGTCAGAGAGCCAGTTGTCGTTCAGCGGTCAATCCATCAATCGCCGCCGTCGTCGCGCAGCCTGCGGGTCTGACTCAGGCATGGCCAGGAGAGATGTCGGCACGTTGGAAGCAGACCGCCGTCTGGTTGAGATGCCCGACAGCCACACCGACGTGCGTATCAATCATCTGCCGCAAACGCTCGGCCACCAGTACATCTCGCTCCAGCACTGGCCCGACGGAGGTCTGGAACGATGCGGCGGTGCGGTTCAATATCTCTCGGAAGGTATTTTACTTCGACGGAATGTCCGTGTAGAGTGACGCGCCATGCAAATCCAGATCGTGGGCAATGTCTGCGCACGCTCGTCGAGGCATATCCATGCTGGCTGAACAGCAGAGCAGGCTGGCTGCGTCGTAGATCTTCTGTCTCCGAGTGTCGGTTACTCCGCCTGCCAATGATACCCTGTCTAATCGTGTTGGGGAACGAGCGTTTGTCAGGCGATAGTTGCCACGCTGGCGTACTGATGTTCTATCGTCAACCATTAGACCAGAGGAGCAAACCATCTCATGCATTCACGACCACATCTGACCACCAACACCGCCCTCATCAACGGCGTCCCGATCGCGTACGACGTGATCGGCAACGGACCGCCGATCGTGTTCCTGCACGCTGGTATTGCGGATCGGCGCATGTGGGACGATCAGTTGGCGGTGTTCGCAACCGATCACCGTGTCCTCCGCTACGACCTGCGCGGATTCGGCGCGACGCCGCTGCCGACCGGAACCTTTTCGCCGCGCGCCGATCTGCGCGCTCTGCTGGCGCATCTGGATGCCAGTCCAGCCGTCACCATCGGCTGTTCGTTCGGCGGCAAGACCGCGCTCGAAGCAGTCCTGGAATTTCCCGATATCGCACGAGCCCTCGTGCTCGTCAATGCCCCGCTCGGCGGCTATGACTGGGGGACGGAACTGGAGGAGAGTGAGGCCGAGATCGAAGCTGCCTACTCCGCCGGTGACTTCGATCTCGCCGCCGAGATCGATCTACGCACCTGGATTGATGGGCCGCAACGCACTCCCGAGCAGGTGGACGCGGCATTCCGAGAACGCGCACGCATCATGGCCCAACATGTCTACGAAGTGGCCAACACGGACGTTGAGGCCTCGCCGGAGCCTTTCGGAACCCCGGCGATTGCGCGGCTCGCCGAAATTCGCGTCCCAACGCTCATCATCGCTGGGGAGCTCGATCAGCCTGCGATGATCGATATGGCGCGGTTGATGGCCGAAGGTATCTCGAACGCTCGGTTCGTCAGCATCCCGAACGCCGCGCATCTCCCGAACATGGAACGACCTGACGAGTTCAATCGGATCGTGCAGGAGTTCCTGACCGTCATCGGACAATGAACGAGATTGATGTCGGCGAGCGGATGGTCGTCCGAGTGACATCGGCAAGGCTACCCTGCTGAGTAACCCGCAGCGGTCGAGAGTCGACCATGGACCTATATGGGCATCCGTCGAAGGACAGAGACAGTTGCGATCGAGTTATGCGACGAACTCTATACCAGGCTCGTCGTCGATGTAGATCATCCGACCGAAACGGTTGCCCAGTTCGAGCGCATGATCTTCGCGGGTCGAGCCACGCCTTGATCCCCACACCTCGGGTTCGTGAAATCTGAGACGCGGACGCACCAGGCGACCTGCTCGTCGCGTCCGTGTCCACGTCTCACTCCCAAGCCACTCCAGCGCGATGCGTTGACTCGCATCAACGACGCAACCTACCCATTCGGATAGCACACGCTCCACATCAGGGCAGTTGACAGTCAAAGCACGGCTGCCTACGCTGCATACATTGAATACACCACGGTCCACGATGGCGTGCGGATGCAGACAGCACGCGAGAGCCGTCAGAGCGGAGATCAATCCATGATTGTTGAGTACATACGCTATGCCATCGACGAGCCGCGTCAGGCGTCGTTTCAATCCGCATACGAGCAGGCTGCAGATGCACTCGACGGGTCGGAGCACTGTGTTGACTACGAACTGTCTCGCTGTGTCGACGACCCTGGCAGTTTCATCCTGCGCATCGGCTGGGATTCCGTAGAGGGCCACATGCAGGGGTTTCGCCAAAGCACCGCGTTTCGTGAGTTCTTCCAGGCCATCCGCCCGTACGTCCACGACATCAGTGAGATGCGGCACTACGTCGTAACACTGTCGGGCGGAGCAACGCATGGCTGAGCGCCACGTCCGCTGGTTGCGGCCACCGCAGCTGCAAACGTTCGGAGGCGGCGAGCGACATGCGACATGGCTGGAGCTATTCTTTGATCTCTGTTTTGTCGTCGCTGTCGCAGCACTCGCCGCTGATCTCCATCACCACGCATCGATCGGCGGCATCATGCGCTTCGCCGGGTTGTTCGTCATTGTCTGGTGGGCATGGATGGGCTTCACGTGGTACGCAACCGCGTTCGATTCCGACGATGTCGTCTACCGGCTGGCACTTCTGGCGGCCATGCTCTGCATCCTCGGTCTGGCAGCGAACATCGAACGTGTTGAAGGTGGAGATTCGGTAGGGCTTGTCGTTGCGTATGTCGTGCTGAAGGTGCTGCTGGTAGGACTCTTCGTGCGCTCACGTCACCATGCACGCACCCACCGAGCGTTCTGCACCGCCTACGCCACTGGCTTCGCGTTCGCAGCGGCACTCTTCCTGAGTTCATTGCTGGCTAAAGACACCGCTCGCTACGTCATCTGGGGGCTGGCCATGCTGGTCGAGTTGACGACCCCTGTGATCGCCGTCCGGCGTGCCGAGGGTCGCGTGTTTGACACCTCGCATATTCCAGAACGATATGGGCTGTTCACGCTGATCGTGCTTGGAGAATCGATCGTCGCCATCGCCGCCGCGACCTCCGGAGCAGGTTGGGAATGGCAATCGGCACTGACCGCCGCCTCCGGCTTCGTCATCGCAGCCGGTATCTGGTGGATCTATTTCGAGTATCTTGGAGCATCATTGTTGCATGGCAGCTACCTCTCATCATTTGTATGGGGATACGGTCACTACCTGATCTTTGCCAGCCTGGCCGCGACTGGCGTTGGCGTTCATTTTGCCATCGACGCGCAGGTCGCGAATCAATCGCTCGCGACAGCCGAGCGTTGGATCCTCTGTGGGGCGCTGGCGATCTTCTACCTGACGGTTGCCATTATCCAGCCCACCGCGCAGCGGCGATTGCAGGATTCGGTCGTCATTGGTCGAGTCGCTGTCGCAGGTATCGCGCTTGCACTCGGACTGCTGGGCGGCAATATCGAATCGTTGGCGCTGACAGGTCTGCTTGCCCTCGCCACTGTGGCAGTCGCCATCCAGGAGAGCCTCATGCTTGGCCCTGGCGTCGCGTCCCAGACCGCCGTCAAGGGGTTCGGTGATCGCCTGGAACATGAGCGTAACTGACTCATCTCATCCCGCGTTCCCCTGCTCGTGTTCGGCAGCTGCCGATTCAACGACGCTCGCTGTTCCTTCTGTACTGACTGTGCTGCTAGCCGCGTAGATCTCACCCAGGAAGCGGCTCGGCCGTGAAGCGAGCAGGCGTGTGTCGGTAAAGCCGTGCTCGCGCGCCAGCCGCTGCCAACTCGGGAATGAGAATGGGTGGGGAACCCAGCGGTTACCTCGATCGGTGTTGTATTCGACGACGATCAGCCGTCCGCCGGGCCGAAGCGCCGCATGCAGCTGATCGAGCACCTGGCCCCGCTCGCGCTCGGGCTGGATGTGCAGCGTGTTCGCCAACAACACTCCATCGAACAGCGGCACATCGCTCGGGAAGGGACCAGTGTAATCCACCGTGATGGCATGCAGCGTGGTGTCGGGAAAGTGTGTCCGCATGGCACGTCCCTGCTCGCGCAGGGCGCGCCCATCCCGGTCGAGTGAATAGATTATCGCGCCCGGCCCGAGCAGCTCCGCGAGCGCGAGCGTAAACGCGCCGCTACCTGAGCCAAGCTCCGCCCACACGCCACCGCGGTCGCGCTCTTCGATTCCATTGCGGATCAACGCCACATGGTCCGCATGTTCCACACTCGCCCGTTCCTCTCACCATAGCCCCCGGTACTGGACCACCGACGCTGCCGCTCCCCAACATTGGCTCTTGCCGAACGTCTTGCTATCGTGACACAGTACGACCGCACCGGGTATGGACGTGGGAGCAGGATTGCAGGAGAGGATGCACAGGAACAATGGATCATGAGCAACGTTCGGCATTGATCGAACAGTACATCGACGGCTACCGGGTCGTCGTCGCGGCGCTGGAGGGTGCCGATCTGGATGCGCGCGAAGCTCCCGGCGAATGGTCGCCGCGAGCGGTTGTCCATCACCTGGCCGATAGCGAAATGACCTCGGCCATCCGCCTGCGGCGCGTGCTGGTGGAGGACCGTCCACTCGTGCAGGGCTATGACCAGGATGCCTTTGCCGCCATCCTGTTCTACGATCGCCCGATCGAAGCCTCTCTGGCCGCCTTCAAGGCGGCCCGTGACTCGTGCGCTGAAATCCTGACCCGCTTGAACGACGAACAGTGGCGGCGGGAAGGCGAGCACTCGGATTCCGGCACCTACCGCCTGTCCGACTGGCTGGAGATCTATGGCGTCCACGCTCACGAGCACGCGGATCAGATCCGGCGCTCACAGCAAATCCGATAGCCGCACAGATTCCCGAGCCAGAAGTGTCGCCGGAAACCGGAAACACATCGTCAGGCGATGCGTCCGAACACGGCTTTCTTCGGCTGCCCGGAAGCGTTGCGGCGACGGTAGGCATCGTTGAGGAGGCTCTCGATCTCCTGGGCGCGCAGGAACCACTCGAACGCGCCCAGCTGTCCGCCCGCGCCACCCTGGGGAGCCGCGCCGCCGACGACGATATAGTTGCTGAGTTCGATGAGGGTGATCATCTCGGCATGCTGCTGGTCGAGGCGATAGCCGAGCGCGCGCAGGAAGTCTTCATTGCCGGTCGGTAGCAGGGTTGAGTTCACGCGCGCACTGCTGGAGCGGCCACGCCCGGTGAACTTGGCGGCGACGAGGTGCGGCAGATGCGCGTCGAGGAACTCGAGCGCCTGATACTCGCGGGTGGACGGGTTGCCGACCCGGACGACGAAGCCGCCCGCCACTTCCAGGATGTTGAAGCCGTGGTAATCGAAATCGTCCATCTGCCGCCCGATGGCACGCAGCCGATTCTGAAACGTCGGGCGCAGCAGGTCGGGCGGAATTGCACCTTCGATAACTGGCTGGGCAACCTCAGTTGTCAGGGGGACGCGCTCGCCCTTTGCCAGCACCTTCTGGACGGCCTGCACCACAGCGTGCTGATAGCCGCGTGCTTTCGGAATGAAATCGACAGCGCCGGCCTGAAACGCTGACACCGCGACCTGCTCGGATTTCGCTCCGGATGTCATGATGACGGGCAGGCCGGGACGACGCTGATGAATCCGCAGCAGCGTCTCGACACCGTTGACATCCGGTAGATCGTAGTCCAGCACGCAGACATCAACGAGATTCGACGTGATCCAGACGATGGCTTCCACTCCGGTACGCAATCGGGCAGGGCGAACCATGCAGGCAGTGGCAATCGCGCCAGCGACGGCGTCGCCGTGATCGCGCTTGTTTTCCACTACGAGAATGTTCACCCGAGCACACCGCCTTCCGGCTCTTGTTCCAACACAATGATAACGATTTTCGCGCCCCAGGATCGTCTGAATCACCTGAATTCGACACTACTCCGCCGAAATCGTGACATATGGGGGTCGTGGGACGTCGGGTATGTACTGGCAACGGGAGAGAACCGGCATAATTCAGGCCATCGTTCACTCAGGCGCGCGTTTCACGGATAGCGAATCTGAGTGACACCGATTGTGTTTACGGCTGAAGGCAGAGAGGCAGGCATGACGGCATGAAGATTCTAGTGACAGGTGGCGCGGGATTCATCGGGTCCAACGTTGTGGACGCGTACGTCGAACTCGGACACGAGGTGCTGGTTGCGGACGACCTCTCGATGGGTAAGACGACCAACGTCAACGCGCGGGCGGCACTGCACCAGCTCGATGTCGCGTCGCCAGAATTGGTAGAGCTGGTGCTGCGCGAACGACCGGATGTGATCAACCATCACGCCGCGCAAACGAGCGTGCGCACATCTGTCGAGAACCCGCTGGACGACGCGCGCCGCAACATTCTGGCATCGCTCAACGTCCTGGAAGCCTGCCGTCAGGCGGGCGTTGGCAAGCTCATCTACATCTCCAGCGGCGGCGCGATCTATGGCGAGCCGGTGGCGTTGCCGGCGACTGAGGACAACCCGATCCGCGCCGACTCTCCCTACGGTATCTCCAAGCATACGCCGGAGCACTACCTGGATGTCTATCACCGTCTCTATGGTCAGGAGTACACCGTCCTGCGTTACGGCAACGTCTACGGACCCCGCCAGGATCCATTCGGCGAGGCGGGCGTTATTGCCATCTTCACCCAGCGGATGCTGGACGGCGAGCAGCCGATCATCTACGGCAGCGGCGAGCAGGAGCGTGACTTCGTCTTCGTCGGCGATGTCGTCGCGGCGAACGTGGCCGCGCTGGAGCGTGGGGCAGGTCAGGCGTTCAACATCGGCATGGGCGTCGCAACGACCATCAACCAGCTCTACACGCTCATCGCCTCCGCGACCGGCTACCCCAACCCAGTCGCCTACGCCGAAGGCAAGCCCGGCGAAACCTTCCGCATCTACCTGGACATCTCACGCGCCAGGGAGACGCTCGGCTGGTCTCCACAGGTTTCGTTGGAAGACGGGTTGGGGCGGACAGTTGAGTCGTTGCGAACCTAACCCCCGTCCCCTTCCCTGGGAGGGAAGGGGGGACGGTATCTGAGAGGTCAACTCCGAAAGCACGAAAACATCGTTACAGACACCACCTTCCCTCCCAGGGAAGGGGACGGGGGTTAGGTCGTCTACGCCAGCATACAGTTCAGCTGGTCGCGGTTGATGATGACGGTGCGGGGGCGGCCCTGTTCGTGGCCGACGACGGTGGCTTCGGTGATCGCCATGAAGCGGTTGACCGCGCCGGTGAAGAACGAGTTGATGTCGCCGCCGATCGGCAGATGCGCGCGACCGCGCAGCCAGATGTTTCCGACGTTGAGCGTGACCTCCAGTGGAGCGCGTTCGACCTGAAAGCCGAGATGCGCCCCTTCCGGGTTCGGCGTCAGGTCAACGACGAACAAAATCTCCGCTTTGTTGACCAGAGCCAGCTTGTCGTTTCCGCTCGGCACCTGCGAGCCATCGCGCAGCGCAACGCGAGCATCGTTCAGCCGCAGAACCTCTTCCGGTCAGCCAAGATGATCAGAGACTCGAGGGTGCGGCGTCTCAATCGTGCCGCGAATCGAGCAGGAAGCCAGGTAGACCTCGATCGGCTTGGTCGTCGTGCTGGCGAGGCGTTCGTTCCGGTTCTGCATGAACGGCTGCATGGGCTTCCACATCCTTTAGCGCGAGCGGTGACAGGTACTCGGCGACGGGTTCACGCTTCATTGTATGAAAATGCCCGGCATCTACAATGCCAGGCATTCGGGACATTCGTCGCCAATTCACTCTACTAAACCGCTGATGGTTAACTCACGCGCCCGTAGCCCGCGAGATGCGTGCGCCAGAAGGATGTGTAGAGCGACGTAAAGCGCACGACATCGCCCTCCTTGGGCGCGTGCAGCATCAGTCCGTTGCCAGCATAAATGCCGACGTGGGTAATGAGGCCGCGCTCAGAGCGCATCATCTCCTGCTCGATCGCGCTGCCGGTCGAGTACGTGTTGGCAAAGAAGATCAGGTCGCCGGGCTGGACGTCTCTTGCTGCCACGCGCTCGGTCGCGCTGAACTGCTCGGCGGCGGTGCGGGGCAGATTCTGACCGACCTGCGCGAAGGCCCAAAGCAGCAGGCCGGAGCAGTCAAAGCCGCCCTCTTCGTACGACTCGCCGCCCCAGACATACGGTGTGCCGATCGTCGTCATCGCGAGTTCGAGGGCGGCTGGCGGGTTGACCACCCCGCCATAGGCCGACGCGACGGGGCCGATCGCATAACCGAGGCTGGCGACCTGGCTCTCGACGCGCGCGACGAACTCGCTGCCGGTCATCTCCTGATCGTCGACTGCTTCGCTGATCGCGCCCTCTGCGTCCAGCCGACCGTAGAACCCCGCGATCGCCTGCTGCCACGAGCCGAAGCCTGCGTACAGCTCGGCCAGCACTGCGGAACTAGCCCGCAGGTTCGTCTCTGGATCAGCGAGGTCTCCACCAATGCGGGCGATGGTTTCCGGATACAGATACGGACGAATCTGGGTCAGGCCAATTGCGCCGGTCGGTGAGATATAGCTGGGATCACCGCCCGACTCGACGATGACGAGCGCAGCGACGATCTGCCAGGGGATCTCAGCCTCGCTCGCCGCCTGCTGAATTGGGTCCGACCATTGCCCAAGCACCGTCGCGACGCCACCTGACTCGACTGCGGCGACGTGACGCGGAGCGAGCGGCCCAGACGCCACGGGAGCAAGGCTCGACACCGTGAGCAGCACGGCGGCCGCAACGACTGCCAACATAGTCCGATGTTGGCCTGAAGTGTGTCGCGCTGGTCTTCGAATCCGTGAGATAACCATCTTTATGAGTACCATTCCCGTTCGTGTGTGACGCGTGTAAGCGGACAGACGGGCACACGGCTCCAGATGAGCGTATGGTGTGCTGTCAAGCATAGCAAACACTTAATCACCAGAACGCTGAAATGGTTATCCTGATGACACAAGATCGTCTCATTCACCCCCCACGCTTCGCCGCCTACTTTAAAGTACTGCACTACGAGGCGGATACGCTCGGGCACGTCAACAACGCCGCCTACCTGCACTATCTGGAGCAGGCGGCCATCGAGCACTCCGCCGCAGTCGGCTTCACAAGCGAGCGGTACCGCGAGCTGGGCGGCGCGTTCATCGTCCGCCGCCACGAGATCGACTACCTGCTGCCCGCCGCCCCCGGTGACATCCTCCAGGTCGTCACCTGGCCGATTGAGCTCGGCCAGGTTCGTGCGACGCGTGGCTACGAGATCTACCGCTTCCTGCCGACTGGTGCCGCGTCGGCCATTCCCGCCGATGGCTTCCTGCACCCCACCGAACCGCCGACCGGAGACCTGCTCGTCCGCGCTCAGACCGCCTGGGTCTGGGCCGACGCCAACGGGCGACCGCGCCGCATGCCGCCTGGCATGGCGGAGGCGTTTCTGGAGGGGCTCAAGTAACCAGCATCAGGGTTTCAGCATTGAGACGTCGCATCCGAGCCTCAGTCGCCGTGCGTCACAGGTTCCAGCAGGCGCGCGGACGACGCCAGGTACTCGTGCCAGTCGTGCCCGAGGTCGAGCAGTTCGGCGAGGTCTTCTGGGGTGTCAAGGTCGAGGGACGTGCCACGGCGCGCAATGTCAACCGTCGGGATATCAGCCAGCGCAAGGGCAGAGCGATGACGTTCGGCGCTGCCTGAGCCAAACGCTGGTGCGATCGCATCCGGCGGCGAGAGCAGCAGGGCGTTCGTGCCTTCGCCGTGCCGGTCTGGCGCGATGACCGCCTGGCCAGGACGCGCTGCCGCCAACAGGGCGCGCACATCCTCCGCGTCGAGCAATGGCAGATCGGGCAGGACGATCAGCAGCGCGTCCGCGCCAGCGCCCAGTGCCCATTCCTGTCCGTCGCGCAGGGCGCGGTTGAGTCCTGGACGTTCCTGGAGGATCGTTTCCACGCAGCCCTCGATGTCGAGGTCGCGGACACGTTCTTCAAACGTTACCAGCGCCACTCGCTCGACGCCGCCCGCGCGCAGAGCCAGCGCCGTGCGTCGCACAAGCGTCAGCGCCAGTGCCCGCCGCTCGCCAATCGACAGCGCGTCGGACAATCGACTCTTCGGCGCGGTCAACCCACGAAAAGGCAGCACACCGAAGACGTGGAGTGGAGGTTCGAGGTTCGAGGGGTGGCGTTCGAGGGGTGGCGTTCGAGTTTTAGCGATTATTGTCATCGTCGTTATTACCCTGTGGTTGCCGGTGAGCGTTCAAATGAACTCGCGAATGCGATGGTTTCGCGTGCCAGTTGCTCGCGCACGGCGTCGCTGGTCATCATTGTGTCGGTGACGAGAACGCGCAGCCCGAGCGCCTGAATGTCCTGCATCAGCGCCTCGTCGGCATGGTCGATGACCAGTCCATCGACGAACGCTCGATACATCCTTGCAACGCCGAGCGCCGAAACTTCATGCCCCAATGATGCAAGCATCCCGGCGGCCGGTCCCTTGATCGCCTGCCCGCCCACGATCGGCGAGACGGCCACGACCGGCGCTGACGACGCGATGAGCGCGTCGCGCATCCCGGGTACATCCAGGATCGGGCCGACCGACACAACCGGGTTCGACGGGCAGATGACGATGGTTTCGGCAACACGTAGTGCAACCAGTGCTTCATCCGCTGGCCTGGCGGTGCGTATTCCCTCGAACTGCACACCAGTCACGTGGTCCTGGTGACGATGTGCGACGAAGTACTCCTGGAAATCGAGCAGGCCATCAGGCGTCTCAATCAGCGTCGCGACGCGGTCGTCGGTCATCGGGACGACGCGGGAGGGTATGCCGAGAGCCGCGCACAGGTCGACAGTGATTGCCGACAGCAGATCGCCGCGACGCAGGCGTTCGGTGCGGACGATATGGGTGGCGAAGTCGCGGTCGCCGAGCGTGAACCAGGGCTGGCCGACGTAGCGCCCGATCATCTCCAGCGTCGCATAGGTGTCGTCGCGAATGCCCCAGCCGTTGACGGGGTTGGCGAGACCAGCGAGGGTATACATGACCGTGTCGAGGTCAGGGCAGATG
>Ga0136611_10000743_pt1 | contig 21911 bp, 21 predicted proteins | sample AntDrymUQ2232306_2_FD_106645 | JGI IMG/M metagenome (GOLD analysis project Ga0136611, IMG submission 106645) | Polar desert sand microbial communities from Dry Valleys, Antarctica - metaG UQ223 (23.06) | ecosystem: Environmental > Terrestrial > Soil > Desert | place: Antarctica: Dry Valley...
ACCGGGTTTGGATCATGTAGGAATCCAGGTTGATACAGAGGAAGCATTAAACGAAATGAATAACCGTTTGGCTCAAGCCGATTTACCTGCTGCGGAACAAAAAAACGCGCAATGCTGTTATGCCGAATCAAATAAATACTGGACGGTTGATCCACAAGGCATCGCGTGGGAAGCGTTTCATTCACTGACAACAATTCCGACATTTGGAGAAGATACGGCCATCCAAATCAAAAAAACTGATTCTTGCTGCGCTGCTTGATCATGAAGGTATTATTTCTTTGTACCGGAAATTCTTGTCGCTCTATCCTTGCGGAAGCTACTTTCAATCATCTTGCACCCAAAGAATGGCGAGCGATGAGCGCGGGCAGTCAACCGACCGGCCAAGTTCATCCGCGTTCACTCGCATTGCTTGAGCGGGAAGGTATCCCAACTAAGGGATTTTTTAGTAAATCATGGGACAACTTACCAGCGATTCCAGACATCGTAATCACTGTTTGCGGCAACGCCGACGGTGAAACTTGTCCAACTTATCTTGGTTCTGCGGTGCGTACTCATTGGGGTGTCGATGATCCAGCCAAAGCCACGGGAACCGAAGAAGAGATCAATGCAGCATTCACAAAGGCTTATCGTACTTTACGCGAGGGTATTGAAACGTTATTAGCGCTGCCATTAGATGACTTGCGTCAAAATCCCTCCGCGCTCAAGACAAAACTGGACTACATCGGCATTTTGAAATTTAAACAGACACACAAAGAGTGATAACCACAAACAAAGATAAGTTACCAATGGATGCATACTGACATGCTGATCGCCATACTCATTTTTATCTTTACACTCGTACTGGTCATCTGGCAGCCACGTGGCCTCGGTATCGGCTGGAGTGCCTTGATCGGCGCAGTAACAGCATTGCTTCTCGGTGTGGTGCAGCTCAGTGATATCCCGGTGGTGTGGAATATTGTCTGGAATGCGACAGCGGCTTTCATTGCCATCATTATCATCAGTCTATTACTCGACGAAGCGGGATTCTTTGAATGGGCAGCGTTGCATGTGGCGCGTTGGGGTCGCGGTAGTGGACGTTTATTATTCGCATATATTGTATTACTGGGCGCGGCGGTTGCAGCGCTGTTCGCCAACGATGGTGCAGCTTTGATTTTAACTCCAATCGTGATGGCGATGTTATTGGCACTTGGGTTTAGTCCTAGTGCTACGCTGGCCTTCGTAATGGCCGCGGGCTTTATCGCCGATACGGCCAGCTTGCCGCTTGTGGTATCAAACTTGGTTAACATTGTATCGGTTGATTATTTCAAGATCGAGTTTGCCGAGTATGCTGCGGTGATGATCCCGGTCAACATCGCTTCAGTAGTCGGTAGCTTGGGAGTGCTTTTCCTGTATTTTCGCCGCAGTATTCCGACCAGCTATGACATCAGTCAGCTTAAGGCACCCAATGAAGCAATACGTGATCCAGCAACGTTCCGTGCAGGCTGGGTGGTGCTCGTGTTGCTGCTTATCGGATTTTTTGGTCTCGAACCTTTTGGCGTGCCAATCAGTATGGTGGCAGCCACCGGTTCGCTAATATTGCTCGCGGTAGCGGCGCGCGGTCATGTGATAAATACTCGCAAGGTAGTACGCGAAGCGCCGTGGCAAATCGTTATTTTTTCACTGGGAATGTATTTGGTGGTGTACGGTTTGCGTAATGAAGGTTTGACCGAATACATTACCAGCCTGCTTGATGTCTTCGCCAGTTACGGCGTATGGGGTGCAACACTCGGCACCGGTTTTCTGGCTGCCTTTCTATCATCCATCATGAACAATATGCCCACGGTACTGATCGGCGCATTGTCGATCGACGCAACCAGTGCGACTGGTGTGGTAAAAGAAGCCATGATATACGCCAACGTGATCGGTTGTGATCTGGGGCCAAAAATCACTCCGATTGGCAGCCTGGCAACCTTGCTATGGTTGCATGTACTGGCACGGAAAAATACGGTTATCACGTGGGGATATTATTTTAAAGTAGGCATTGTGCTGACTGTACCAGTATTGCTTATAACACTGACCGCCCTCGCCATATGGCTTAGCATGCACTAAGTCTTGTAGACGGAGAAGAGTTATTGGCGCACCGCTATCCGAATCGTAATGAGCTTGCGCGCTGCCAATTAAATCTATGAAATAGAAATGATTTTCTCTAGCCTGCCAGCACCAGCGATAAGGCTGAGTGATAGTCATCGTAGGCAAATATGAGTTGTTGGTAGAAATACCAGATCCTTGTCCTGATCGTTATCGTGGAATTTGCTGCGTCGCAGGTGCTGCGGATATGCCTTAATTCCGCTGGCATCGGCCAGCGTGCTTCTGGCAGTGTTATCTTGCATGTCCCAGTGATAGAATTTTCGGACATTACTGAGGAGATATCATGCTACGCATACTTTTTTTAATCTTGTTTACACCAATCTTAGCAAACTCTGAGGCACTTGTGCTGGAGTATAAGTTCTCGGCCGATACCGGAGATTTTGTAACAGATACCAGCGGAAATGGACTAGATGGCACCATTCTGGGTGGTGGAACAAAACATTTTGGATCGGGCTTTTCCGGAAGAGGCCTTAAACTGAATGGAATTGATAACCACATTCTGGTTCCTGACAATCCGCTCTTCGATTTGCACCAGTACACCTTGATGGCTTGGATCAAGTACAAGCCGAACCAATGGGACAGAGAGGAAGTGATGGAAAAGGCCGGTGCTTTCTGGATGAACATCCGGCAAGACACCCATCAGGTAAGAGTAGGGGGATTTTACGGTGGCTGTGGTAATACGATCTATTATTACAAATTGGACAGCATTGGCGTTGTCACTATCGATACTTGGACTCACGTGGCGGTCAGCTATGACGGCGCCGCTTTAAAAATATATATCAACGGTATTTTATCGGGTAAGTCTCCCGTTCCTTTTCCTGGCCCTGTTTGTATCAATACCGAACCACTGTCAGTCGGGTCAAAACATCGCATCATATCGCCGCCTGAAAATGCCGCTTACTTTTTGGGTAGTATGGATACCATACGGATTTTTGATAGCGCGTTACCGGCGTGGCGGGTCAAGCAAGAAATGCACAAATAACCAGGACACAGCGATCATGCAGATTCTCGATCGGTTAATCCCTAAAACCCGTCACTACGCGGAGTTGAGATTCTGCATAACCATCGCGTGGCTTTCAATGTAGCGTTGGTGTTTCTTTTCTTTAATGGCATTGATATGTACCAGAATTAAAGCATCCACACAATTTGAAAAATTAGGATCAATATTAAAACCGAGAAACTCACAACCGCCCGGCTGGCATAATTCAACATATTGCTTATAGAGGACGGGCACCTTGACACCCAACGCACCCATCCGTTCTTTAAAAAGCGTATAGGCCTGCTTATATTCAGCCTCATCTGCAACCTTCTTGAAGGGTGCAAAATCAATAATCGGATCAAAGTCAAAAGGCAGCCTGGGGACAGCGAGCAGTTGGTCATTGCCAAAAAGTTCTGTGTAAAAACTGGCAATCACCTTCTGCGCGGATTCTGGCCATGAAGTGCTCAATGAAACAGGGCCAACCATATAGCGTATCTGCGGATGCTGATATAGATAAGCGCCAATTCCATACCACAAATAATCCAGGCTGCGTTTTCCCTGATATCTGGGTTGGATAAAACTGCGGCCCAATTCAATCGCATTCTCAAGATACGGAATAAATGCTTGATTGAATTGAAACAAGCTATTCGTATACAAACCAGCTTCCCCATATTCCCTGAGAATTTTGGCAGCTTCCCCGATCCGGTAAGAACCGATAATCTCCAGCTCATCTTCATCCCAAAGAATCAGGTGCCGGTAATAACGATCATAACTATCGATATCCAGCGCATTCCCCGTGCCTTCCTGCACTTGCCGGAAAGATAATTCGCGCAGCCGCCCAATTTCACGCATCACACTGGAGTTGGGTTGATAATCAAACAAATAAATATGCTTGCCATCCTGAGTCTTACCGATGAGTTGTGAAGCTTTCAATTCTTTATGGATTAATTGGGTACGAACGGGGTGAATAATATTTTCAATCGGCTTGAACAGTTCTTTTTTCTTCTTCTTGCCCAACCAATAAACCTGTTTGCGCATCAGTTTCGCTACAGCTTTTTTGGACAAATCCATCCATTCACCAGCATCATCGTACCCAGCGGTTTGTAGATACTGGAAAGACTATAAAAAAGGGTTGAATTCTTACCGCCAATATAGACCGGAACAATCGGTGATTTGGTTTTCTTGGCTAGCGATAAAAAACCGGTTTTCCATTTACCGTCACGCACCCCCATCGGGGAAATTCGCGAGACGTCTCCGGTTGGAAATAAAATAACCGCCTGCTCCGCTTCCAGTGCTTCGACTATCTGGTTCAAATTGTCACGATGATTCGCGGATTCTGGCAAATTATCTACCGAGAGAAATAGGCTTTGCAGCGGATCGATACAGTTCAACAAGGCTGTTGCGACAATCTTCACGTCGGTTCTGATTTCTGACACCAGCTTGAGCAGCGCCAATCCATCCAGAGAACTCAGCGGATGATTGGCGACTATCAACACACGACGCTGATCAGGAATACGCGCTCGATCTTTGCTGGAAACCTGAAAGGTAAAATTAAAATGCTCCAGCACAGCGTCATTGAACTCCAATCCTTCCAGATACTGGTGGGTTTCAATGAAAGTGTTAATTTCTTTCTGATGGAAAAGCTTTTTTAATATCGAAGAAGCGGCCTTCATCAGCGGCTTGTCATGATTCTCATCCGTATTTTGAAAGTAATCTTTCAGCAAGGTATCTACATCAAGCATAAAACCGACTCCATTACGGGAATTGAATGCTGGATACGATAGAGGATTAATGTGACAAGAGAATGACGTTGAATTCTTTTATTGACTCATTGCTATTATCTCTGCGAGGTTAGCAAAGTTTAATATAATAGAACAAAATCGGATGGTAATAATACATGTGCAAAAATAATAAGCTAAAGGAATCATTGCAATCATTGTCTCAAGCCACATATTTACTTCTCAACAAAGAATTACATCTGGCAGATAGTTATCGAACGTTTCATCGGATATTAGAATTTCCCTTCGTAAGATAGAACCGAAAATTAAGGAAATTCGAGAGTTTAATGTTTGTACTGAGCTGATGGTGCAAGACGATAAAATCAAAGCACTACAAGGAAAACTCGTCGGAACATACAGTGGATCAAGTTCTGTTCCAGATGAAGAAACTTGTATCTTAAGTTTTTTGAAACAAGTTTATCTAGCATCTAGAAAGTACGACCCAATTATATTCGATAAGGAATATCAATCGTTTGAGAATCTTTTTTACTCTGAACACCTTGTTTTTAAAGATACAGCAAATCTATATAATTTCTCATTCAACAAAAATGAATTAGAGCTTGAACACGAGATATCTATTAGAAAAGCAGAAAAACAAATTAATCAGGAACCAGAATACTTAGATAGTAAACATAATCCGTACTCATTTTTTACTAAATCATCGTATGTGATAGAGCGGAATTACAAAAAAAAGAAAATAGTTGGCGCGGATACAAATATAAACGCGGCGAAAAGCAGCTCGGAATTGTCTGAAACAAACGATTTATTTGACCTTGTCATAAATTCACTGAGGATACTAAAATCCTCTGCCGTCTATAGAGATCATCGAATCAAAACGGAACAGATAACATTTCATCCTTTCGGTCACACAATTACACGATCACTTGTTTTTGAAAATACTGTTCTAGGGGAAGAATGTAAAATTAAAACAACTGATGTTGCTCTGCTTTGTGAAATTTTTGACTTTCTGTGCACTGAAAACGATAGTCGTTTCAAAGTTGCTTTACGACGCCTTTTCTTAGGTATTGAGAGAGAAAACCTAGAGGATAAACTCATAGACTATATGATTGGATTAGAGGCACTTTATCTGCCAGATGGAAATGCTGAACTTAGTTTCAGACTTTCTGTAAGAGCTGCTTTTCTTTTATCCTCAAAAATTAAGAGAAAAAATACATACAATTTTTTAAAAAAAATGTACAACGTAAGAAGCAGCATCGTTCATGGTAATAAATATGAATTAAACATAGAAGACATAAAAAAACTAGAAGAATTACTTCGAAAGTCTGTGATCCTATGGATAAAGGATAAAAATAATTTTTCAATTACAGAGAAAACAAAGTCGGGGAAAGTGAAGCACGAAGGAAAGCTTAACACTATATTATTTGATATCTAGAAGTTCAAACTCTATGTGCGAAAAGAAACGAAATAGATAGCAATATGCCAACGATACTCAGAATAGGCTCCTATCGCTTTTTCTTTTACAGCAATGAAAAAGGCGAACCACCGCATATTCACGTGCAACGCGAGAGATTTCTTGCTAAATTCTGGTTAAATCCAGTCGCATTAGCAAGCTCAAAGCACTTTTCTTCACATGAGTTACGAACGATACAGAAGCACGTTGACAAAAATCGGCAAATGTTTATGGAGGCATGGAATGAGTATATTGGCAGTTGAAGCATACGCTTTGGCAGAAAATGTTGAATTTACCGATGATGACATGATGGTGTCCTTGGTGGACGGGAGAAAAATCATTGTTCCTTTAGTGTGGTTCCCTCACCTGGCGGCTGCCACAAAAAATCAGTTAGCAAATTACGAGCTTCTGGGAGACGGCGAAGGCATTCATTGGCCGGATATCGATGAAGATCTCAGTGTGGCCGGGTTACTGCGCGGGAATCATTAATAACACATAAAAAAGTATAACTCATGCGTTACGCAATCGTTGTCGAAAAAGCAGAAAATAACTACTCAGCCTATGTGCCCGATTTGCCTGGCTGCATCGCGACCGGCGCTACCATTGAGGAAACTGAGCGGGAAATTCGTGAAGCGATTGAACTGCATATCGAAGGTATGATTGAAGATGGTTTGCCTATACCGCAGCCGACAAGTATTGTTCAGTATGTTGAAGTCTCTGCCTGAGTTGTTATTCAATCCAGCGTAAAACCTGAGGTGCTTCTGAATAACCCACGTTTGTCATTCCGAATACAGTGAGGAATCTTGCGCAACAACACTACAGAGCAGATTTCTCGCTGCGCTCGAAATGACAGTTATTCAGAAACTCCTTCATACTGCTTCAACCGCATTGGATTAACTCAACGTTTGTGTCGCAAACACCAATCTTCGCATCAAACCATTGCCTGATAACACCAGCCAACCACTCCGGCTCATCCAGTGGCAAATCATGGCCAGCTGTTTCATGCTGCACGTAACCGGTTTGCCAGGTTTGCGCAAGTTTCAAGCTGCAACGGTAATCCACCAAACGATCCGCTTGGCTGGTTACAATAAGTATTGGCTGTTGCGGTTTGTCCGTGATGGAAAATTTTACGGCCGCCAGGAATTGGTTTCTGGCGCTAACCTTTGACACCGGATTTTGTTGTTGCCATTGTTGCCAGGATTCAAGCAAATTGCTGTCATGCGGATGACGGCTTGAAGTCAGATTCAAAATATCCGCTTCTTTCTGCACAGCGGACTTAAAAATCATCTGGAGCACTTGGGGATAAATCGTCCAGCGCAAACGATGGTAAAACGGCGACAGTGGTCTTGCGCTGGTGTTGATTAACACCGCCGTCTCCACTTCATTGGGATATCGCGTCATCCAGTCAATCGCAATCATCCCGCCCATCGAGAGCGCGATCAATCTGAGCGGTTGAGTTGTGTCGATTTGCTGGCGTAATGCTTCGGTCATTCCTGCGATGGTTTTGAAACTGGTGGCCTGATGCAATCGGCCATTGCCCGGAATATCCGGCGTACTGATCATGGCATCGGGGAATTGTTGGTGCAGATTACCGGTAAATTCTCCCCAGTGCCGGGCTTCACGCAATAATCCGCGAATCAGCACAAAATGCGCGCGAGGTGTCATGAGTACCACAGCGTCAGCGCTTGTTGTTCCAATTCCTGCGCATCACTTTGGTTGAGCCAGTTTTGATACGATAAGGTTGCATGCAACAAAAACTCCATCAGGATCAAATGGCTTCTTAACACACGACTCAGCCGGTGCGGTTTGATTGGATGATATAAGCCCAGCAATTGGCGCAATTGCAGCGGATTCTTGCGAATCCAGCGCCACGAGCCCATTTCCAGCGTTAATGGCAAAAAAATATTGTCACTCGCTAGCGATTTCAGATACAGAAAATCCCATAGATCGCCGTGCACCAGATAATGCTGTGATTGCGGTTCAAACAGATAATCCTGATGCGGATAGGATTGCATAAACAGTTTACGCAGAGAACACACTTCCTTTAAATGTTTGATCGGTTCAAGCCGGCTTCTGGCATAAGGAAACCAGATCTGATTGCGAAAGCCGAAACCGGAATGGCAATCCAGAACCAGGCTGAACGGTGCCGGTAAGACTTCTTGCATAATAAAATCGCACAATGCCTGCGCTTCCGGTTGCATGGATGCAGCGGCTTTTCCCCGATACCAGGGTAATGCGGATGAAATCCGGTGTCCTCCGGCCAGCAGGATGGTTTTTTCATGACTGTCAACCGGTGCATTGCGCATCAAATCGACGCCTTGCCCGTTCGCGCGGGTATTGTTCAACATGCCGACTGGATTCACGATGGGTAAGATATTGATACGCACCCGCTGCAAAATATCCGCCAACACTTCATCCCACTTGAGGCGCTCCAGCAGACCCTCGAGAAAAGCAATGACCACTTGCGTGCCAATCCGCTCCAGGCCATGGATGCCGGCAACATATGTCACGCACGGAATATTCGCTGCACGGTTACCCAGTGTCAGGGCATAAACCGGCAATACATCATCATCGCAAGATACATGGCAAAGTACTTTACTGCGTAAATGCGTTGCGTTGTCCTGCTGAATAATAGCTTCAATTTGCTGCAATTCAGGTAATAACCGGTTCGGGGTGGATGTGCCGCGCATGGGTGTCCAAGTTTAAAGTACTGCCACAGGTTAAGTTGTCATTGGAAACAGATCTTACTGGAATCCGTTAATCCGCATCAAATAATCATGACAGAAATCATCCCCACCCTCTTTTTTCACAAAAATTTCATGAATATTTAACAAATGCTTCAAGGAAGCTTAACAATTCAGCTTTATGCTCCAATGTCATTATTACGTTACTTAAACAATTGGGAGATGCTCATTGCCGCCTAAACATGTTTTAAGCCTGGATGGCGGTGGCAGCCACTTATTGATTCAACTGAGCGTATTGGCGTGCCTGGAAGAAGATACCGGCAATGCAACCCATGAACTATTTGATCTGATAGCGGGCTCCTCGTCAGGCGGGTTAATCACCTGCTTGATCCTGGGACGCACCATGAGCGCCAGTGAAATCATTCAAAAGATTTTGCAAGAAAAATTGCTGGAACGAATGATGACGGAACACTGGATGAATCGATGGTTGAGCAAACTGCAAATTCGTCCGAAGTATGCAGGGATTTCGAAAAGTCGGGTGCTGCAGCAAGAATTCGGTGCATTGAGACTTTCGTCGCTCAGTAAACGGATATTTATCCCCTGCTTCAATTTGGATCAAGATCAACTGGAAATTTTTACCAACGACAGTCAACCGGATTTTCTGTTAAGCGAAATCGCCGATGCCTGTACAGCAGCACCCTCGTATTATCCGCCGGTACAAATGGAAGATGGGAATTGGCGGATCGATGGCGGTGTCGGTATGAATAATCCCGGCCTCAGCGCCTATCTTCATGCCAAGCAATATTGGAATGGATGCGACATCAAGGTGTTCGCTATCGGCTCGGGTTGGCGCAGCTTTGCATTCAATGGCGCTAAGGCATGCGGATATGGCGGTATGCAATGGTCGGTTAAAGGAATTGCTTCTATCATTCTCAGAGAAAAAATGATGGCGAATGTCCGAATGACTGAGGAAATGCTGGGTGATCGTTCGCTGTATATCAACCATTATCTGAAAAACTTTGATATGCCGGATAGCATGGATTCCGCCAACAATGCAATCTTGCAGCAAAAAGCATTGGATATCGGCAAACAATGGTATGTCAGTCAGCGCGAACAAATCCAGCAATGGATGCAAATTAACTAATTGCAACAGCTTCTTGCAACTGCTTACGACAGGCTAAATGTCCGTTGCTGTTTTATCCCTCTGACTAGAGCGATTTTATTGCAATCAAAGAAAGACGCCAGCTAGCAAGCTGTTACCGCATCTCTGGGATAACAATTGATTTATACTATATAAACAGTTTATACTGTTTGCGTACTACCAAAACATATAACCAACTACTTAATTGGATAAATCATGTCAAAAAAAGCCAAACCAACAGAAAAAGAAAAATCTTCATCGCCTGTTGCTGATTCTGTTGTGCAAACACCGGCCGCTGTCCCCAAGAAAACAACACGTGCCAGCAGTACTGCCAATAAAGCAGTGCAGACAGCTCCTCCTGTCGCGAAGACCACTATAGAAAAACAACCGAAGAAAGATAAACCAAAGAAAATAAAAATGATTCGCGACAGCTTTACGATGCCGGAAAGTGATTATATCAAGCTCGCAGAATTGAAGAAGAAATGCCTTGAAGCGGGCGTTCATGTGAAAAAAAGTGAGCTGATGCGGGCGGGATTGTTAAGTTTATCCAAACTCACGGATGCATCGTTACTCAAAGCTATAGAGCAAGTGGAAATAATCAAAACAGGGCGACCTGCCAAAGAATAATCATTTGCTTCATGTCTTCAGTATCAAACCAAAAGCCGCCTGTCCCCGCGGCACGCTATCAGGCCGTTGAGAAACGTTTTCGAGGCAGCCGACATAAGGCAAAAACAGGCGAGAAAGCGCAGTTTATGCGTAATAAATGAGTATTTTTAGCCTGTTTTTAACACCGTAGCGGCAACGCAGATAGTTTTTCAATGGCATGGCTAACCGAATTTGCCGGTAATATAGTCTTCAGTGGCTTTCTGCTTTGGTTTCGTAAAAATAATGTCCGTGTCACCAAATTCAATCAATTCCCCCAAGTACATATAAGCCGTGTAGTCGGAAACGCGCGCTGCTTGCTGCATATTGTGGGTAACAATGACAATGGTGTAATCTTCTTTGAGCTGAAAAATCAAATCTTCGATACGCGCCGTAGAAATCGGATCAAGTGCCGAGGTCGGTTCATCAAGCAACACGACTTCCGGTTTTACCCCGATAGTACGGGCAATACACAAACGCTGCTGCTGCCCGCCGGAAAGACTGGTGCCGCTTTGATTCAATTTATCCTTAACTTCGTCCCATAGTGCGGCCTTTTTTAGCGCCCATTCCACCCGCTCTTCCAACTCGCAACGATTTAAAGTTTCATACAGTTTTACGCCAAATGCCACATTATCGAAAATAGACATCGGGAAAGGCGTCGGTTTCTGGAATACCATGCCTATTTTGGCTCGCAGAATATTGAGATCCTGCTTCTTGTCGAGAATATTTACGCCGTCAAACATGATTTCCCCTTTGGCTTCCTGGCTGGGGTAGAGCTGGTACATGCGATTAAAAGCACGCAGCAGTGTGGATTTCCCACATCCGGAGGGGCCGATAAAAGCGGTAATCTTTTTCTCCAGAATCTCCATGTTGATGGATTTCAGCGCATGATATTTATCGTAAAAGAAATCCAAATCGTGGATAGACATTTTGGGAGTAGTCATTTGTAGTCGGTTTATATTCATTTCGATTTTTAATGCTTGCGTATAATTCATATTCATCTCGATGTTTAAATTTAAGAATTCGTGTGTTTGCGCATGAGAAAACGTGCAGCAATATTGAGTCCAAGAACGCTCATTGTGATGAGCAGTGCCCCGGTCCAAGCCAACTCCTGCCAGGATTCATAAGGACTCATGGCAAACTGAAATATAACGACGGGTAAATTAGCCATGGGTTGGTTCATGTCCGCACTCCAGAATTGATTGTTGAGTGCAGTGAACAACAGAGGGGCGGTTTCCCCGCTGATACGCGCAATGGCCAGCAATATACCGGTCATTATGCCGACTTTGGAAGCACGCCAGGTAACCAGTGTGACCACCTTCCATTGCGGTGCGCCCAAAGCGGCTGCAGCTTCGCGCAAACTGTCCGGAATCAGCCGCAGCATATCCTCGGTGGTGCGCACAACGACTGGAATGACAATCAGCGATAGCGCCAGTGCCCCGGCCCAACCGGAGAAATGACCCACCTTAGCGACATACACGCTATAGATAAAAAGACCAATCACAATGGACGGTGCGGATAACAGAATATCGTTAATGAAACGGGTGGCCGGGGCAAGCCAACCGCGCTGGCCAAATTCAGCCAGATAGGTGCCTGCCATGATGCCGATCGGCGTACCGATCAGGGTCGCGAGTGTGACCATCATCAAACTACCGGCGATGGCATTGAGCAAACCGCCGGTGTCACCCGGCGATGGCGTCATCTGGGTAAATATGTGCATGCCAAGGCCACCCAGACCTTTATTGAACAGGGTATATAAAATCCAGAATAACCAGAACAAACCGAAAAGCATGGCCAGAATAGAGAAAGCAAGATTCATGGCATTGATGATGCGCCGCCGGGTATAAATTGGAATCATGGTGCACCCCTAAGTGGTACTGCCTTCGCGTTTCTTGAGTTGCGCCAGCAGAAGCTTGGAGCAAGCCAGCACTACAAAAGTAATAAAGAATAAAATCAAACCCAGCTCAATCAAAGCTGAGGTATATAGTTCGCCATCGGCTTCGGTGAATTCATTGGCCAGCGCCGAAGCAATACTGTTGCCGGGCATGAAAAGGGAGGCATGTAACTGGTGCGCATTGCCGATCACAAAAGTAACCGCCATGGTTTCACCCAAAGCGCGGCCGAGGCCGAGCATGATACCGCCGACCACGCCGATCCGAGTATAAGGAAGAACTACATTCCATATGACTTCCCAAGTAGTGGCACCCAGCGCATAAGCAGATTCTTTCAGCATGGGTGGTACGATATCAAATACATCACGCATCACTGCGGCGATGAACGGAATGACCATAATGGCTAAAATAATACCGGCAGTTAGCATGCCAATCCCCATAAAAGGACCTTCGAATAGAAAACTGATTCCGGGCACTGCTCCCAGTGTATTCTGCAACCAAGGTTGTAACTGTTGCGCAAAAAATGGTGCGAACACGAATAAGCCCCACATGCCGTAAATGATGCTGGGAATGCCGGCCAGTAACTCAATTGCCGTCCCAAGAGGGCGGCGTAACCACGGCGGGGATAATTCCGTGAGAAACAGCGCAATGCCAAAACTGACGGGGATAGCGATTGACAACGCGATGATTGAAGTGATCAGCGTACCAATGATGGGCACCAATGCACCGAATTTCTCAGTGACAGGATTCCAGTCAGCGCTAAAAAGAAAATTGAAACCAAAAGCCTTGATCGCCGGCATGCTGCCAATGAGCAGAGAACCGATAACAGCGATGAGCACTGCAAACACAATCAATGTAAAGAACCAGGTGGTTTTACGAAATATCCGGTCAAATAGCAGTTGCCTTTTGAGTTTTGCCGCAGTGTGTACTTTTGACATCGTTTTACTTCGTCTGGCTGAGCATGTACAGGTTATATTTCTCCATAGCAATAACCTGAGCTTTTATGGCAGCTGCCGCATGGCGATTAATGATGTGGATAATCCTTTTTTGCACTTCTAGCGCGGCAGAATAGCACCGGGTAATTTGCTGCAATATGGCTTAGCCTTTTGAATTGGTTAAGACTTCGCTGTGTAAATGGCTTTACCATCTTTACTTTTGATGTTCGCTTCCCAGGAATCCTCGATCAGTTTCACCAAGTTGTCTGGCAGCGGGATGTAATCCAATTCCAGTGCCATTTCATTACCATGGATGTACGCCCATTCAAAGAACTTCAACACTTCCAAAGCCTGAGCAGGATTGGTCTGAGACTTGTGCATCAAAATGAAAGTAGCACCGGTAATAGGCCAACTGTTTTCACCCGGTTTATTCGTAAGAATTTCATAGAAACCAGGCGCATTATCCCACTGCGCGTTGACAGCAGCAGCCCGGAAGCTATCTTCCACGGGTATCACATACACACCATCCGGATTTTGCAGCTGAACATAGTTCATCTTGCTTTGCTTAACGTATGCAGCCTCGACATAACCAATCGAGTTCTTGATCTGCTTGACAAAATTGGCGACCCCTTCATTACCTTTGCCGCCCGTACCAATCGGCCAAGCTACGGAAGCATCTGAACCAATTTTTTGTTTCCATTCCGGACTCACTTTGCTCAAGTAATCGGTGAACAAGAAGGTGGTACCGGAGCCATCCGCACGATGCACTACGGTAATGCTACTGGCCGGCAGATCCATACTGGCATTTAAGCTGATAATAGCAGGATCATTCCAGCGTTTTATTTTGCCCAGGAAAATATCAGCCAGCACTGCGCCGGTTAATCGGATCTGACCTGCTTTAATACCTTCCAGATTGACCACGGGAACCACACCGCCCAATACCGTCGGAAACTGGGTCAAACCATTCTGCTCCAGCTCTTGCAGTGTCAGAGGCTTGTCCGATGCGCCAAAATCAACCGTTTTTGCCTTGATTTGTTTAATGCCACCACCGGAACCAATGGATTGGTAATTCATGCGTATACCGGTTTTTTTCTTATAGGCATCCGCCCATTTGGCATAAATCGGATAAGGAAAGGTCGCGCCAGCACCGGTAATATCAGCAGCAAAGGTTACGCTGGTAACCAGCAGTGCAGCAGTAGCAAACAGTGCAAGACCGAATGGCAGTTTCATCTAAATTCTCCTGTCTAAAGCAATGGGCAATGGAACTTGAATCAGATGAAATTTTAATCAGAGAATATGACAGGATTATGACAAACAGGTTGCTTGGAAGAAATCCTCCCAACGACTGTCAGCGATTAACCGACCGGGAGGTGCGGTAAACAGAGGTATGAAACAAAAGCAAACATAGAACCCAATTCAACACGCCCACGATCTCCGGGATCGTTGTGACACTTCCAGCCAAGGAGGTGCTTGGGTTAAGCGGTTTATCTACACAAACTAGAGGGGAGCGTAGATAACTATCGGTTAATACTCATATACCGAGTTCCTATATGCTTTTTGGCTTATCCCCTGTTGCGGCATTTTTGTTTGAGAATGACGTATTTGGTTTTTTGGTTTACCAAAGAAAATACTCAACATGAGATAGGCCAAATAGAGATAAATCCCGAAGATGATGCTTGAAACCATTTCCCAATCTACAGCTAACTCATAAGATTCAATACTGTAGATAACACCTAACAAAATAAAACAAATACTGATTGCCACGATGATAAAAATATTGTCGTTCTGCATGATCCTATACTCCTTAAAAACTATGGATTATTTATCGTGTGTATAAAACCCGGTCGTGGATTTAGATCGGTGTTTTTTACTGGTAATTGCCACGGTCTTGTCATTGCCTGTTCCGGAATGTTGAATATTTACAAATAAAGTATGCGGATCTTTACCAAAATAGATACCCGTACCTTCCGCAGACTTGTCTTTCAGCGAAGCAAATAGATACACACCATCACTATAACCATCGCCATCTTCATCAGGCAGGGCAACCCAGATATCACTGTTGTCGTTGTCCTCAACAATCCACAACTTGCCATCATGGCCTTTTGCCAGATTATCCGGGCTCTTGAGGCCGGTTATCCCAGGAATGGTGCCGGTAGGTTGCACTTCAAAGGGAACATTAATCCCAGGTTGAACAAAATAATTCACTTTGGGTGCTGACACCAGGTTGATTGCCAATATTGCGCCGGGGCCGCTGGTATTGGCCGGATCAGTCGCATCTTCGCAAGTCAGCGCCGCATATAGAACATTTCCAATGTGCTCCAAATCCTCAGGGCGGCAAAAAGGCGTAGCATTGACTGCCTGAGCAGCAATCCTGGCATTGATCTGAACCTGATTCATATCCAGAGCCACCCATTCCGCTTCACCTGTCTTGGCACCATTTTTCACCCGCAACACATGCAATTGACCACTACTCAGGTCGCCATAATTGTGAGGAACAAACTTATAGATTGAACCTTTTCTGTCCTCGTCGATGACATAAACATTGCCTTCTTCATCAATCTCAATACCTTCATGGGATAACGATCCCAGCATAGGCTGCACCTTGATTTCTTTAACCGTCGTTGGGGCATTCTTCTCAAATCTCAACTCGTATAACATGCCGCTTTGCGCATTGGGCGCATCAGGATCCGGTAGTTGCGCGGTAATGGTTTCTTCAGCAAACAGCAATGTTTGCCACGGTGTCCACACCAGGCCATCCAAAGCTTCCCAGTCGGCACGCTGCGCCAGAATCTCAGCTTTACCGTTTTTTAAGTCCACGATCGTAACAGCGCCGCCCGAATACGCTGCTGTGCCCGGACGCACTTCGTGAGTACGGTACAAATAACGGCCAGCATGCTTCCCATTTTCGTTGACCGTATTCATGTCACCCAAGTCGGGAGAATCAGGATAAATATCCAGATGACTCTCATCAGAGACAATGTGTTGCGTAAAACCTTTCGGAATCACCTAGGGCTTACTATTGAGAATGAGCGGATCTGTCGTAGTTTGCTCATATGCGGAAGCAGCAATGGGTTTGAACTTCATGGGGCCGTTAACAAATATCCCCTCAGCGTAAACCAGTGTTGTTAAAACGGCGCATATGGGTAATGCTACCATTGATTTCTTCATGAATTTTCTCCATAAGAATTACATTAGATAAGCTTCAGAACGATCAACCGAATAAATTGCATTCGTTGCGATCACTTTATGGCCCCAACATTAAATGCTGATGACAGAAAAATGAATCTTTCATGAATGCTTTATTGCAGTACTTTTGGATTTGTCTAAAGTTTTGCCTTTAGCTTTTGTAGCAATTAAGCTGTAAAGGAGTATTCTTTCTGCTTGTTCTTCACTATGTTACTGTTTGATAAGAAATCAACTTTCTTACTGCTGACAAATGATAAAATAAATGATGTTTTCATCTTATAGAGTCGGCTATTAAACAGTTCTATTTTTCATAGCAGTGAAAGCCGGAATAGGGAGATTCTAGTAAATCTTTTTAATGGCCGGATCAATAGTTGACGAAAACAACTTAAAATTTCTTCACAAAAATAACTATTATTTAAATACTTGATTTATCCACTGAGATAATGGAATAAAAGACTTACTAGCTTAAACGAGATTGAAATCATCGAAACAGCGGCACCATAAATTACCTGACTTAAAAAATTTCAAGTCTCTTTACAGCACAACACACAACTAATCACTGCTTTATAGTTAAGAAACCTCTGAATTACTCGCATTTGTCATTCTGAACACGATGAGCAATTTTAAGAAATCAACAATATAGATTTTTCGCTGTGCTCTAAATAACAATTTTTCGAAAAATTCTTAACAAAACAAAGCACTTTCCCGTTGACTTCGTTCTATCGAAAAACTTCATCAATGCCTTTACAGAGAAAATTCCATTCTGGGATTACAAAAATCACTTCCTTCAATAAAAATTACTATTCTTTCCCTCGCCTCTACGTGCCAATATTAATGCGAATCAAAATCAATACATCACTAAGTAAATGCTTAGATAAAAACAAGTATTTTGCTAATTTACTTAGCAGACTTACAGCCCTAGAATACCAATTGTAATTATTGGTTATAGAGTCGGCCATTAAACAGTTCTATTTTTCATAGCAGTGAAAGCCGGCATAGGGAGATTCTAGTAAATCTTTTTAATGGCCGGATCAATAATATCAGGACCATATTCATGTTCAAACACTCTCTTCCTGCACCACGAATCGGGCTTTTAAAATCTCTCATACTGGCTGTCTCTATTTACGGGATTATCACTCCCGCCCTGGCAGCATCAGACGCACATTTAAAAGGAAAATTCGGTCCTCTGCACGACTGGCCAATCATACCGCTCGCTATGATGCTCATGCCCGACGGGCGGATATTTGCTTATGGCACGAATACGGATGGCGAACAAGGTGCTAAATTGCATTATGCAATCTGGAATCCTTTAGCAGGCACCAGCACCAGTGCATTTGAAACACTACCAAATACAACCAATACGGACATCTTCTGCGCCGCACAAGCGTTGATTCCAGAAACAGGTCATGCGCTTATCGTTGGTGGAGATGCCACAGTGAAAACGGAACGCAATTATGCAAATAATAGCGTCAATATCTTTAATCCAAATTCAGACGCGCTGATACATCAGAGTCAAAACATGGCTTTTAAACGCTGGTATGCAACTGCGGTAACTCTACCCAATGGTGAACATGCCGTCCTTGGGGGTCGTAGCAGCAAATTTTTTGCAGGCACACCAACGATTCCAGCTACTGAGGCTACCTTTTCATCTACACCGGAAGTACGGGCACTGAATGGCAGTTGGCGTACACTAAGTTCAGCAACCAGTGATATCGCTTACGGAGCGCTTGGCGGATATTCATGGTGGTATCCGCGTGCTTGGGTGAATCCACAGGGTAAGCTATTCATTCTTGCCCACGGTGGCGCGATGTACAAACTTGATACATCAGGTACCGGTACGCTCACCAGGTATGCAACAAAAGCTGCGAATGGTGGTTATACTCTACCAAGTGTAATGTTTGCTCCCGGTCGCATACTTTCCGTCCGCAGGGATCGTGTAGCAGTTATCGTTAATATCAACGGTACCGGTGAGCCCATCGTATCCCCAGCCGGTCTTCTGGCAAAGGATCGTCAGCATGGTAATGCGACAGTACTTGCCGATGGTCGGGTCTGGGTCAACGGCGGCTCGTCGACTGGCAACAATCTTAGCGGTATGGCATTAGACTCTGAGCTTTGGAACCCAAAAACTGGCAATTGGACAACAACAGCCAGTGCGGCTACAGCACGACTATATCATTCAGCCTCAATTCTCCTTCCCGATGGTTCTGTACTGACTGGCGGAGGAGGTGCGCCGGGTCCCAGACAACTGAATGGTGAAATTTACTACCCACCTTACCTGTTTGAAAAAAATGGTAGCGGCCAATTTGAACCTCGTCCGGAAATCATTGATGCCCCAACAACAGTGATCGGCTGGAATCAGGACTTTTCAATCGAAGCAGACGAAAACATTGTCAGAGTCACGCTGGTACGTGTGGGCGCAGCCACCCATTCATTTAATAACGAGACACGTTTTTTTAATCTACCCATTCCGCAAACTGGCAACATTGTAACTGTGCGATCTCCAGTAATAGCCAGCATAGCGCCTCCAGGCTTCTATTTGCTTTTTGTTTGGAATGCTTTAGGAGTACCGTCCATAGCCAAGATTATACAAATCGGCTAAAAACTGTTTATTATTCCGAGGAATAGCTGAAGCCAGGAAGACAAGCCAGCGATTGTTTTTTCAGTAGAACTGAGATTCGTTGAATGGATAGAAAGCTCCCCTAAGCAACATAAAAACAGAGAAGCTTTCTAAGTCAGAAAAAGGATTAGTTAAAGTTAAAAGTCCATTCTTGCGTCCAGTCATCGTTCGCATCTTTGAATGCACCGGCATAATCCACGACATCAAAGAAAGAATCGTTGACAGCTGCACCACCCAGAATCAGCGGTGATCCGGTTGCCGGCAAGTAGTCACTCAGGAGAGGATCAACGGCTTGGTTTCCAGATTGCGACAAGAACCAATCAGACGTTGTAAATGTAGCACCTTCACCATCTCTAAAGTTACTGGCACAGTTAACAAAAGAATTTACTATGGTTAGTTCGCCAGTCAAACTTCCTGGAGAGCCGGCGTTCACGAAAGTCGAGGCGCTATCGATCATTAAACAACCTGGAGAACCCGTAATGACAGTATTCCAGATATTTCCACCTGTTCCGCGGCGCAATAAAACACCTTGTGTAGCTGTCTCACCAGAACGGCCTATAATCGTGAAATTGGACAAGATTGGGTGAGAACGAGGAAGACTGTCATGGTTTCTGTCGTTGTTGTCGGCTTCAATACCACGATCACCCACATCGGCTGACTGTTTAATCAAAACAAACTGCGTACGTCCTTGCCAGCCAGTTGCCCAATCAAAAGCATCATCCTGGTTATTAGTCAACACCAGATGTTTCATCTGAACCGTGCCACCAAACATTTCTACGCCATCATCCAGACCGGCGTGAACTTGAACATAGTCAATCAGCGTTCCTGAACCCACACCACCCAGCGTCAAGCCATTGAGTTCTTCATCCGGACGTACGGCAAATCCGGCAAAAAGAATTTGCGTGTACTTAATTACCCCGCTGTTATCCGTTGGATTATTACCGCCGTAGAACTCAGAGGTAATGGCTTCGTTTGGAACTTCACAAACAGGCACACCCTCATTACAACCATTCACCGGTGCATTGCCGGAAATGACCAAGCCACCCCATTCCCCTGCTGCCTGCTGGTTCGGTCCGGACATGACAATCGGATTATCCGGTGTACCTTCCGCCATGATTTTTGAGCCGCGTCGAATCCACAGATAGTCAGCACCTGATTGACCGAAAATCTTGGTGCCTGGATTAATGGTCAGCGTGGCACTTTCCGTTTTATCACCGCCAATATACACGCCACCCGATAAGATCCAATTGATGTTCTTTGTCAGCGTTACATTGGATTTAATTTCGCCACTTAAAACACAAGAACCCGCGGTAGGTCCTGGTTGTGCAAAACCCGGACATGCTTGGAATACGTTATTAGCCAGTTGATCGACGGTAAAACGTAATGGGTTAGACCCAGGTACTAATTTCAATTTAACGTAAAAATCATCGGCTCCGACGACAACCGATGGCACATGCACCGCACTCGTGTCGGAGTCATAGACATTACGCTGTCCTGTTGTTGCTGAGATAGGATCTGCAGCGATTAACTGCAGCTCATTTCCACTCAGTTGCAATCTCGCGTTATAGAATGCCGACGATCCGCCACTCAAAACCTCAACAATAGGAAGATCTACAATACCCGATACCGGATCAAAAGTTGCTGTGGCTGCATATCCATTCAAGGTGATAGTACTCAACAAAACTGCTGATGCAATTCTCAATTCTTTATTTATATAGTTTAATTTAAACATGATTCGTCCACCTCCAAGTTTTTATTAGGGTAAGCAAATCTAACAGGCCAATATGACAGGCGTATTACGTTCACATGAAAAATGAATATCGTGATGACAAGGGCAGTAATCAGGAAATGTTTTCCTGATTATGCATTTAGATGGGCGACTTATCAGCTAGAAGCGTGACCAATGATCTGCGACAATTTGTCCGTTCTCGATGATAAAGCGATAGTTGTACTGATCTATTTTATAGGTCCAGACTTCCCGTTTGATATAGACAATTCCACCAAACGCCCTGGTTTGAACAAGCCCCAAGTCAGTCCTCACATTCGGCTCACCCAAATTGATCAACAACTTATCTGAAAAATCTCCTTTGGAGATGATATTGCCATTCGGTGCACGAAAACCACATAACAACATGATCGCAATAACGAGGAATAATAGTTTTTTCATGATCAAATCCTTTCTATATTTGCTTTAATCAACCACATGCTCGATTGATAATGGCTACTATAGATTGAGGAAAATTAATGCACGCTGAACATGTTGGTGAATCGCTCTGTGGCCCGCAAGCGAATGTATTTAGGAGAGAAATGATCTCAGGAAGCGCCTGATCAAGGCGGTTGAAAGCTTTATCCACTACCCTATTCCAGATTCAATCCTATCGAACAGGTCTTCTTGCAAAGCTCAAGATCTTTTTAAGAAAAACCATGGCACAACCAAGAAGAAATAGAGAGAACTACAGGTGATGTAATTCCAATTACAGATAGAAACAGTAATAATTATATTAGCATAACTTATTAAC
>Ga0136611_10000744_pt1 | contig 21880 bp, 21 predicted proteins | sample AntDrymUQ2232306_2_FD_106645 | JGI IMG/M metagenome (GOLD analysis project Ga0136611, IMG submission 106645) | Polar desert sand microbial communities from Dry Valleys, Antarctica - metaG UQ223 (23.06) | ecosystem: Environmental > Terrestrial > Soil > Desert | place: Antarctica: Dry Valley...
CGGACTCTCGAAGGGTGACTACCGCATCGCCGACGGCGCCTTGCGAACCCCGACGGGGGCAACGGTGGTGCGCGTCGACGAGCTGCAGCGGCGACTTCCGCACGAGCTGTCGAACTTTCTGGCGGCGGCGGCCGTGTCCATCGAAGCCGGAGCCTCGCTCGACGCCGTGCGCGACGTGCTCGTCGCTTTCGAGGGCCTCCCCCATCGCGTGCAGCTGGTGGGCGACGCTGGAGGGGTGCAGTGGTACGACGACTCCAAGGCGACGACCCCCGCGTCGGTGGCCGCCGCCGTGTCCGGGTTCGCATCGGTCGTGCTCATCGCCGGCGGCCGCAACAAAGGACTCGACCTCGACGGGTTGCGTTCCCTGGCGCCGCACCTGCGCGGCCTCGTCGCCATCGGGGAGGCCGGGCCGGACATGGCAGCGATCTTCGAGGGCACGACCACGATCGTGTCCGCGACGTCGATGGACGATGCCGTCCGTCAGGCCGCCGAGCTGGCTCGGTCGGGTGACGCCGTCGTGCTCTCGCCCGGGTGCGCTTCGTACGACTGGTATCGCAACTACAACGAGCGGGGCGATGACTTCGCCCGCGCCGTGGACGATCACCTCGCCCAAGTGAGCGAGGTCGCGACATGACCGCGACCAGGCCCACCCGCCCGAAGGTCAAAGTCCCCAAGGTGGCAGGGCCGCAGCCGCGCCCGGTGCCCGCCACCTTCGTCCTCCTCCTCCTGGTCATCGGCGCGCTCACGGTGATCGGACTGGTGATGGTGCTCTCGGCCTCGTCGGTGCAAGCCCTGCGCACTCAAGGCTCGTCGTGGTACTTCTTCAATCGTCAGCTGCTGTGGGTGGCGCTCGGGACGGCGGCGCTCATCGCCACCTCTCGAGTCGATTACCGCCTCTGGCGTCGCATCGCCATCCCCGTGCTCGGGGTCTCGATGGCGATGATGGTCCTGGTCCTGGTGCCTGGCGTCGGCGTACGCGTCAGCGGGTCGAGTCGATGGCTCGGCGCCGGACCCTTCCGGATGCAACCGTCCGAGCTGGCCAAACTCGGATTGCTGCTCTTCAGTGCCGACCTCCTGGCCCGGCGGTCCGACCGCGTGCGCGAGTGGCGTCAGACGACCCGACCGGTGATGGGGTTCCTCGGCGCCGTGGCCCTGTTGCTGTTGCTGCAGCCCGATCTGGGCACGACGTTGGTGACCGGTGCGATCGTGTTCGGCGTCCTGTTCCTGGCCGGCACCCCCATGACCTGGATGGGAGGACTCGGTGCGGGCGCCGGGGCCCTCACGTTGGTGCTGGCCAAAGTCGAGCCCTACCGCTGGCGGCGGATGACGTCGTTCCTCAACCCGTTCGCCGACGCCAGCAACACCGGCTACCAGGCGGCGCAGGGCCGCATCGCCATGGCCAACGGCGGCTTGAGTGGCGTCGGGCTCGGCGAGAGTCGAGCCAAGTGGGGCTTCCTGCCGGCGGCGCACACCGACTTCATCTTCGCCATCCTCGGAGAGGAGCTCGGCCTCGCCGGTTCACTCGCCGTCGTCCTGCTCTTCGCCGCCTTCACCTTCCTCGGGGCGCGCGCCGCGTTGCGGGCCCCCGACCGGTTCGGCTTCCTGCTTGCCGGCGGAATCACGGCGTGGGTCGTCGGACAGACCGTGATCAACATCGGCGCAGTCGTCGGCCTGTTGCCGATCACCGGCGTTCCCCTGCCATTCGTCTCCTCCGGCGGGTCTTCACTCATCCCGATGATGGCGGCGATGGGCATGTTGTTGAACGTCACCCGTCAGGGCCGTCCGCCGAATCGCCGGGCCAAAGCATCCGTGCCATCGTCATGAGCCGGTGCTTCGCCGTGATCGCCGGTGGCGGCACCGCCGGTCACGTCGTCCCCGCCATCGCCATCGGTCAGGCCCTGGTTTCCCGCGGGCACGCCGCCGACTCGATCCACTTCGTCGGATCGCGGAGGGGCATCGATCGCAAGCTGGTCCCGGCCGCCGGGTTCGCCCTGACCTTGTTGCCGGGACGCGGGCTCGCTCGGAAGGTCACCCTCGACAACCTGCAGTCGCTGTTCGGCTTCGCCGTCGGGTTGGTGCTGGCCTTCGTGCTGTTGGTTCGTCTGCGACCGGCGGTCGTGGTGTCGATGGGCGGGTACGCATCTGCGCCCTGCGCGTTCGTCGCTGCGCTGTTGCGCATCCCGCTCGTGCTCTCCGAGCAGAACGCGGTGCCCACCTCGACCCATCGGATGGTTGGTCGGTTCGCCGTTGCCTCGGCCGTCCCGTATGCGGGTACGCCGCTTCCTCGTTCGGTGGTCACGGGAAATCCCGTTCGTCCCGAAATCCTGGCCGTCGACGCGTCGCCCGAAGGCCGCATCGCCGCTCGTCGTAGTTTCGGCCTCCCCGACGACGGCGTCGTGCTCGCCGCTTTCGGAGGTTCGCTCGGCGCCCGCACCATCAACGCCGCCATCCTCGACCTCGTCGGGCGTTGGGACGGGCCGCCGCTGTCCATCCGCCACGCCGTAGGGGAGCGTGACTGGGAGTGGTCCAAGTCGGCGACGCCGGTCGCAGGTACCGGGATCACCACCTACCAGCCCGTTCCGTACGAGGACCGAATGGCGGATCTGCTGGCCGCGTGCGACCTCGTCGTCTCCCGTTCGGGGGGCAGCGTCGCCGAACTCGCCGTCGTCGGACGAGCCTCGATCCTGGTGCCCCTTCCCATCGCGCCCTATGACCACCAGGCCCACAACGCCCGCCAACTCGTCGAGGCCGGTGCCGCCGTGATGCTGCGCGATCCCGAGTGCACCGGCGAACGTCTGGCCCGTGAGTTGGGGGCGATGCTCGCCGCAGGTCCGCAACGACTCCGGGAGATGGGCGATGCCGCCCGCAGCATCGGTCGTCCGGATGCCGCAGACGCCGTTGCCGTCGTCGTCGAAGCCAACGCGAGGCAGCGCTCGTGACCGTCGATCTGAGCTCGACGAGGTCGATCCACGTGGTCGGGGTCGGCGGGACGGGGATGAGCCCGATCGCCACCGTGCTCGCAGCCATGGGCCATCGCGTGAGTGGCAGCGACGTCAAGGAAAGTCCGGTCATCGAACGGCTGCGCGCCCTCGGGGTGCACGTCGACATCGGCCAGCGTCCGGAGAACCTGGCCCCCGATCTCGAGTTGGTGACCCGGTCGACCGCCATCCCCGACGAGAACGCCGAAGTCGGCGAAGCGCGCCGGCGCAACCTCCCGGTGCTCCGACGAGCGGAGGCGTTGGCTGCCATCTGCGCCCTCCGTCGTCCGATCGCCGTGGCCGGGAGTCACGGCAAGACAACCACGTCGTCGATGCTCGCGCTCGTCCTGGTCGAGGCCGGCCTGCGACCTTCGTTCATCATCGGAGGCGAACTCCGACGGTCGGGCAGCAACGCCGTTTGGTCCCGGCCCGCCGACGGTGATGCCTCCGGCGGTTGGTTCGTGGTCGAGGCCGACGAGAGCGACGGTACCTTCATCGAACTCGGAGCGGAGATCGCCGTCGTCACCAGCCTCGAGCCCGACCACCTCGAGTATTGGGGGGGCTGGAGCGCGCTCGAAGCGGCCTTCGACCAGTTCCTCGCCGAAGCGACCGGTCTGAAGCTCGTCTGTGCCGATGACCCTGGTGCGGCCGCCGTCGGGGGGCGCCACGGTGCGGTCACGTACGGCACATCCGAGGGCGCGACCTATCGGATGCTCGATCTCGTCGGAGCCCGCGCCGGGGTTGGGTTCGACCTCGAGCGACGGGGTGAGGTGCTCGGACGGATCGAGTTGCCGGTGCCCGGCGCCCACAACGCTCGCAACGCCGCGGCTGCGGCGGCGATCGCCCTCGAGATCGGCGCCTCGTTCGACGACGTGGCCCGAGCCCTGGCCCGCTACACCGGCGTGGCCCGGCGCTTCCAGTTCCGCGGCGAGCGTGACGGCGTGACCTTCATCGATGACTACGCCCACCTGCCAGGTGAGATTCGTTCAATGCTCACGGCGGCCCGGCAGGGGGGCTGGGGGCGAGTCGTCTGTGTGTTCCAACCGCACCGGTTTTCGCGCATGGCGACCCTTGACGTCTCCGAGTTCGGCGACGTGTTCGACGAAGCCGACGTGCTCGTGATGACCGAGATCTACGCGCAGGGCGAGGCCCCGCGCCCAGGGGTGAGCGGAAAGCGGGTGCTCGAAGCGGTGCTCGACGCCCGCCCGGGACGCAAGGCCTACTGGTTCCCGAGCCGGGCCGACCTTGCGGCCAACGTGAAGTCGGTGCTTCGTCCCGGCGACCTCTGCCTGACGCTCGGCGCAGGCGACCTCACCCTGTTGCCGGGCGAGCTCCTCGGCGACGCTCCGGTCTGACCCGTCGTGGATGACGGAGTGCGCGTCGCCCTCGAGGGCGCCGCCGCGATGCTCGGGCCCCGGGCCCAGCGCGAGGTCGCCATCGGCCCGATGACGACGTACCGGGTGGGCGGTCGCGCCGCCCTATTCGTCGAACTCGAGGACGAGGCTGCGGTCGACGCCGTCCGCTCGGCCGTGTCGGCCACCGGTGTGGCCGTGCTCGTCGTCGGCAAGGGTTCGAACCTCTTGGTCGCCGACCGGGGCTTTCCCGGGCTGGCCGTGACGCTGGGGCATGGGTTCGCGACCGTCGATCTCCTCGACGGGCACCATGTGCGGTCCGGAGGCGCGGTCAGCTTGCCCGTGTTGGCCCGACGCACGGCGGCCGCATCGCTCACCGGGTTCGAGTGGGCCGTGGGCGTCCCCGGATCGTTGGGGGGAGCCGTGCGCATGAATGCCGGGGGCCACGGCTCGGACATGAGCCGGTCGCTCGTGCGCTTCCGCTTCGCCGACCTCTTGGGGGGGGACGATGGCGAAGCAACGGTCGACACCCTGGCCTACGGATATCGCCGCTCGAGCCTCGCCGCCCATCAGGTCGTGCTCTCGGCGGAGTTGGCACTGTCGCCCGGCGATCGGGCGACGTCGGAGGCGACCATCGCCGAGATCGTTCGTTGGCGGCGCGAGCACCAGCCGGGCGGACAGAACGCCGGCTCGATCTTCACCAACCCTCCGGGCGACTCGGCCGGCCGGCTCATCGAGGCCGCCGGGCTGAAGGGACATCGGCGGGGATCCGCGTACGTGTCGCCGAAGCATGCGAACTTCTTCCAAGCCGATGAAGGCGGATCTGCCGACGACGTGCGTGGGCTCATCGAGGAGGTGAGACAGCGGGTGGAAGAACAAACCGGTGTCGACCTCGTCCCCGAGCTGCGCCTGCTCGGTTTCACTGACGGCGATCCCTCGTGACCGACCTCCAGGACAAGAGCCCGCCGACGGCCCTCGGGGGCCGGCTGCGGATGGATCCCCGCATCCGGGAACGGCGGGTCGCGGTCAAACGCGATGAAGGGCGACGACGCCTCCGCGTGCTACTCGTCCTGGGCGGTCTTGCAACGGCCATCGGCGTCGCTTACGGCGTGACCCGATCGCCGATCCTCGACGTCGATCGCGTTCTCGTGAAGGGCGCTACCTTCACGGCTTCGGAAGAGATCAACCGTGCCGGCGGCCTGGTGGGCCGGCCGCAACTCGCCGATGTCGAACCGACCGAGGTGGCGCTCGACATCGAGCGCCTTCCCTGGGTCGAACAGGCCACCGTCGTCCGACACTGGCCGAGCACGGTCGAGGTCCAGATCGTCGAGCGGATGGCGCTGGCCACCATGGCGGCCGAAGGCGGGGGATGGGCGTTGGTCGACCGGACCGGACGGGTGCTGGTCGTCCAGGAAGCGCCGCCGCAGGAACTTGCCCAGGTCATCGCGCCCGCCGCTCCGGCACCGGGGCGCCAAGTGCACCCCGCAGCGCAGGCCGGGCTATCGGTTGTCGAGGCGTTGCCGGCGGCACTCTCGCAGTCGCTCGAGACCGTCACCGTGGCCGAGGACGACACGATCCTCCTTGGGCTCAAGTCGACGCCGACGGTGACCTTCGGCCCGGCCGAGCAGGTCCGGCCGAAGCTGGTGGCCCTCTCGACCCTGCTGGCGCGGGTCGACCTCAGGGGTGTGAAGGGGATCGACGTGCGGGTTCCGACGGCACCGGTCGTGACCCGGAAGTGACCGGCGCCGTCCCAAGGGTTGACCGTCCGTCGAGTCTCAACGTAGACTTTCCATCACTTCGAGAGGTTGACAGTAACTCTCACTCTCCTCTTGAGGGTGAGAGTTGGGGCCGGGCGGTCAACTCGCCCGGCCTTCTGCCATGTCGAAATCGGCGTCCGTCCGGGCAGCCGACACAGGAGGAACGATGGCCGGAGCAGGACCCAACTACATCGCCGAGATCAAGGTCGTCGGCGTCGGTGGCGGTGGCGTCAACGCCGTGAACCGCATGATCGACGCCGGGTTGAAAGGCGTGGAGTTCATCGCCGTGAACACCGACGCCCAGGCGCTGCTCATGAGCGACGCCGACCTGAAGCTCGACATCGGTCGCACCATCACCCGGGGCCTCGGCGCCGGCAGCGATCCTGACGTCGGCCGAGCGGCCGCCGAGGAACACCGTGACGAGATCGAGGAGGCGCTCAAGGGCGCCGACATGGTCTTCATCACCGCTGGGGAGGGCGGCGGAACCGGTACCGGCGCAGCGCCGGTCATCGCCGAGATCGCCAAGAACCAGGGCTCGCTCACCATCGGCGTCGTCACTCGTCCGTTCGCCTTCGAGGGCCGCCGACGCGCCGTCCAAGCCGAACTCGGCGTGAACAGCCTGAAGGACCGGGTCGACACGATCATCGTGATCCCCAACGACCGTCTCCTCGACATCGCCAATGACAAGACCTCGATGGTCAACGCCTTCAAGATGGCCGACGAGGTCCTCCTGCAGGGTGTGCAGGGCATCACCGACTTGATCACGACGCCCGGCCTCATCAACACCGACTTCGCCGACGTGAAGATGATCATGTCGAACGCCGGTTCCGCGATCATGGGCATCGGCACGGCATCGGGCGAAGGCCGCGCCGTCACGGCCGCAAAGCTGGCCATCACCAGCCCGCTACTCGAGGCTTCCATCGAGGGCGCCAAGGGCATCCTGCTCAACATCGCCGGTGGCAGCGACCTCGGCCTGTTCGAGGTCACCGAGGCGGCCGAGACCATCCATCAGGTCGCCCATCCCGACGCCAACATCATCTACGGCCAGGTCATCGATGACTCCATGGGCGACGAGGTCAGGGTGACCGTCATCGCCGCCGGGTTCAACCGGTGGGACGACGGTGGCACAGGAACCGGCGACCGTCCGTTGAGTCGTGGCCTCGGCCTCGAGCCGGCGGCCGAGGAGTTCGACGACGACGGCGACCTCGAGGACGACGACGACTTCGACGTACCGTCCTTCCTCAAGTAGGTCATGGAGCTCACATCGCCGCCGACTCGCGACGAAGTTCTCAGATGCACGGGGCGAGCCGAGGGAGACCTCGGCTCGCTCGCGGAGCGAGGACCCTCGGGTCCGAGTACCCGACTGCAGTTACGCCGCCAGACCATGGCCCCGGGGCCGTGGACGTGGCTCCGGCAGGTGCACGGCGCACGGGTCGTCGAGGTCGTGGCCCCCGGTGACCATGCAGGCGCCGAGGCCGATGCCGCCGTGACGAACCATCCCGATGCGGTGTTGTGCATCCTCACCGCCGATTGCGCGCCGATCGGCTTCACCAGCGCCGAGGGCGTGCGGGGCGTGGCCCATGCCGGATGGCGGGGATTGGCCGAAGGGGTCATCCCGGCGACCGTGGCCGCCATGCGACGGCACGGGGCGACCACCATCGAGTCGACGCTCGGACCCTGCATCCATCCGGGGTGCTACGAGTTCTCGGTGGCCGACCTCGATGACGTCGCCTCCCGCCTCGGCGATCACGTCCGATCGACAACCGCCGACGGTCGCCCCGCTCTCGATCTTCCGAACGCCGTCCGCACCGAACTCGCCCGAGCCGGCACCGACCTCACCGACGACCGCTGTGCCTGCACCGCCTGCGACGTCGATGTCGACGGATCGTGGCGCTGGTTCTCCTACCGCGCCCGAGGCGACACCGACCGCCAAGCCCTGATCTCCCTGCAGATGGCGAAGGTGGCCCCGACGTTCGGTTCACGGCCAGGGTGACCGACACGAGCGACAGGGTCGTCGAGCGCCTTGCTGTCGAACGTCTTGCCGAGGTGCAGGCCCGCATCGAAGCCGGTGGCCGTCCTGCATCGGAGGTGCGGTTGGTGGCGGTGACCAAGAACGTCGGGGCCGAGGCCATCGCCGCCATCGCCGCCGCCGGCATCACCGACTTCGGCGAGAACCAGGCACAGGCCATGTTGTCGAAGGCGGCGGACGCACCCATCGGCGTGCGCTGGCACTTCCTCGGACCGGTTCAGCGGAACAAGGTCAAGTCGTTGCACCCCCACGTGTGGCTGTGGCACGCCGTCGACCGGGACGCGGCCGGCACCGAGATTGCCCGTCACTCACGGCCCTCGCCGGTGCTCGTGCAGATCAACCTGGCGGGCGACCCGCAGCGACCCGGAGCGACGTGGGAAGAAGCCCCGGCTCTCGTGGATCGGCTCCTCTCGGCGGGCCTCGACGTGCGCGGCCTGATGGGTGTGGCGTCACGCCGCGGAGGGTCGGACGGGGCCCGACACGAGTTCCGTCGGCTGGCCGCAATGGCCGCCCAGCTCGGGCTCAGCGAGCTGTCGATGGGAATGAGTAACGACCTCGAGGTGGCCGTCCAGGAAGGCGCCACCATCGTGCGCGTCGGCACGGCATTGTTCGGTGCGCGCCCTGAGGCCGTTCAGATGCGACGATAGGGTCGCGACAGGAGGCGAAGATGGCCGGTTTCAAGCGCATGATGAGCTATTTGGGGCTCGTCGATGACGACGAATATGACGAATACGACCCGTACGAGGAGCAGCAGCCGTCCCCGACGAGCCGTCATGGCATCCGGGCCGGCGGCGATGCCCCGGTGCTCGAGCCGGTGTCGACGAGCGGGGTGCGCACCATCTCCCCGCAGGGCAATGTGGCCGAGCAAGTGTCGGGAGTGACGGTGCAACCACAACGTTCGTCGGTCGTGCGTCCGATCATCTCGGTGGCGTTGGCCAAGCCGCAGACGGTGACGCCGAAGTCCTTCCAGGACGCCCAGGAGATCGCTGACCGCTTGAAGGCCGGCGTGCCCGTCATCGTCAGCCTCCAGGCCGCCGACCGCGACCTGATGCGTCGCATCATCGACTTCTCGTCGGGTCTGACCTACGGCATCGGCGGCGAGATGGAGCGCACCGCCGATCGTGTGTACCTGTTGACCCCGACGTCCCGGAGCTGAGCGGCTGATGCGGTCGTTGCTGGTATCACTGCTGAACCTCTACCTGCTCTGCATCTTCGGCAGGATCATCCTGAGCTGGTTTCCGGTCACCCCGGGCGGACCGGTGGCCACCATCTCCGGCTTCCTGTACTCGATCACCGAACCGGTGCTCGGCCCGATCCGCAACCTGCTCCCTTCCATCGGGATGTTCGACTTGTCGCCGATGGTCGTGATCTTCGCTGTGCGGCTGGTGATCATTCCGATCATCGCCGGAGCCGGGTGAGGTGCCAGACATGGACGTGAATGCGCAATCGATCCGCGACGTGCAGTTCCGCGAGAAGGTCCGCGGCTATCACCCCAGCGACGTCGACGCCTTCGTGGAGTCGGTGGCCGAGGCCTTCGAGCGCCTCGAGCGTCGAGTACTCCAAACCGAGTCCCGCCTCGCCGAGACCGAGTCCCGATCGACCGGCTCGGCGGAAGCCGAGGACTCGCTGCGCCGCACCCTGGTGTTGGCCCAACGCACAGCCGACGCCGCCGTGCAGGAGGCCCGCGAGGAAGCGGCGCGCCTGATGGCCGACGCCCGCGCCCAGCGGGAGGCAGCCGAGGTCGAGTTGGTCGGGGTCCGCCAACGCATCGCCGATGAAGCCGAGGACGAGGGTCGGTCGTCTCGCCTCCGCTTCGTAGAGCAAATCACGGCGCTGCAGGCCGACGTCGAGGCGCTCGAAGCCCATCTCGGACGCGAGCGCGACCGACTGCGCATCTATTTCACCGACCAACTTCAACGAGTCGTCGACGGCGAGCCGGGAATGGCAGTGCGTCCGGAGATGACTGCTCCCGAGTCCGACGTTGCCGATCACCCGACCGACGCGGGGCCCGAGGCGATCGAACCGGCCAACGAGACCGGGGACACCCAGGGCACCCTCAACCCAGCTGCGGATGACGAGCCGGACCCGTCGTTCGAGGCCAAGTCCCAGGTCGAGGCGGGGTCTCCCGATGACGATCCGTTCCTGGCCGAGCTGCGCCGGGCGGTCAACGACGAGCAGCCATTGGGGCCGCGAGAAGATGTTCCCGGACCGGTCGACGGCGAAGCCGAGAACGATCAGTTCGACCTGTTCGCCAAGGGCGCGGACGAACAGGGCCGGTTCGGATCGCGCCTTCCCTGGCATCGCTGAATCTGCACGGAAGGGGCGAATGCCACTCCCGGCGGTGGCACTCGTTTAGGATGCCCGCCGTTCCTTCGGAGGATGGTGAGAGTTCGTGTTGCTCCTGGTGACGATCGCGTTGGTACTTATCGCAGCGGTGACGCTGTTGATCGGCATCATCAGCGACAACCTGGCTTTGATATTCGTATCGATCGGCGCAAGCGCCGTCGCGGCCATCGTGCTGGCGGTGCTCTCGCAGATGAGCCGGCGGAAGGGCAAGAGCGCGGCGGAAGCCGCCGCGCCCGGGTCCCCGGCCGACTCGGCGACGCCCGCCCCGGTCCCTGTGGCCGAGCCCACGGCGGCGACGCTCGTGGCCGACGGTCCCACCGCCTCGATGCCGGCGGTGGCCGACTCGGCGACAGCCCTCGAGCTGCCGATCGCCGACTACGACTCCCTGCGGGTCAATGAGATCCTGCCCCGGCTCGATGACCTCGACCTCGACGAACTCGAGGCGGTGGCGCAGCATGAGGAGACCCACAAGAACCGCAGCACGGTGCTCAACCGCATCGACGCCCGTATGGACGTGCTCGAGGCTGAGGAGGCTGGCGGAAGCTCCGTGGGCGCCGCTGACGCCCCCGCCGACGACGACACGGCCGAGGACGACACGGCCGACGACGACACGGCCGAGGACGAGTCTGAAGACGACGGGTTCCCGATTCCGGGCTACGACGACCTCAGCGAATCCGATGTGATCCCCCTGCTCGACGATCTCGACGCCGATCAGCTGGAGACGGTCGCCGATCGCGAGGAGGCCGGCCAGAACCGCGATGGCGTGCTCGACGCCATCGACGATCGCCTCGACATCCTCGAAGGCATTGTTCCCGCCGCGAAATCCGCGCCAGCAGCCAAGAAGGCGGTGGCCAAGAAGGCGGTGGCCAAGAAGGCGGTGGTGGCCAAGAAGTCCCCGGCCAAGCGGGCGGCGGCGACTTCCCGCAAGGTCGCAGCTCCGCCAGCCAAGCGCGTTCCGGCGAAGAAGGCAGCCGCACCTGCGGTTCGGACCGCCGTGAAGTCGACGAAGAAGGCAACGCCGGCCAAGGCCACGGGCACCACCCGCAAGGCGCCCGCTCGAGCCAGGGCCACTCCCGTCCCCGTCCGAAAGTCGGCAGCCGTCAAGAAGGCCGCTCCGGTGAAGAAGGCGTCGGCCGCCAAGAAGGCAACCAGGCGCTGATCCAGCTTCTCGTTCTGGGCGGATCCGTCAGTCGTTCCGACTGAAGGATCCGCCCAGAACCATGTCTGCCCAGAACTCCGTCTGGGCTGGGGTGTCAGGCGGTCTTGACGACGGCGATGCGCATTACCCGCGCATCGGGGAGGGCCAGGTCGTGGCCGTCGGAGATGTCGTCCACCCGCTCGACCTCGCGGGCCAGCGTCTCGGACCTGAGATTTTCACCGTGGGCCTCGACGGCGGCCCAGACGTCATCGGGCACGACCAGGCGGAGACGCACCCGATCGGACACGTGGAGGCCGCTGTCCTTGCGGGCCTGGTTGACGAGGCGCATGACGTCGCGCGCCAGGCCTTCGGCGGCCAGCGCCGGCGTGCTGGTGGTGTCGAGCACGACGAGGCCGTCGTTCCCCGGGAGGGCACGCGCCGTCTCGGCGTCCTTGGGCTGCAGGCGGAGCAGGAACTCGCCCTCGGCCAGGGTGTGATCGCCGACGGTGATCGATCCGTCCGAGGCCCTCGCCCAGTTCCCGGCCCGGACGGCCTTGATGACCTTCTGGACGTCGGGACCGAGGCGCGGACCCAGCACCGCCGGAACGACCTGGAGGACGAGGTCGCCGTGGGCAGCCACGTCGTCGGTGAGGTGCACGGCCTTGGCATTGACCTCGTCGGCGATGAGTTCGGTGAACTCGGTGAGCGAGGCGGCATCGGTCGCTGCCACCGTCATCGAGGCGATGGGTAGACGCACCCGCAGGTTGGCCGCCTTGCGCACCGAAGAGGCCGCCGAACAGACGTCGCGCACCCGGTCCATCGACACGACGAGTGCGTCGTCGGCGGGAAGGTCGGCGACATCGGGCCAGTCGGTGAGATGGACCGAACGCTCGCCGGTCAGTCCCCGATAGATGGCCTCGCTCAACAACGGCAGCAGGGGAGCCGTGGCGCGGCACAGCAGGGTGAGGACGGTGTAGAGCGTGTCGAAGGCGTCGCCGTCGCCGGCCCAGATGCGATCGCGTGAGCGCCGGATGTACCAGTTGGTGAGGGCGTCGAGAAACGATTCCACCGAGGCACAGGCGCCGTCGATGTCGTAGGTGTCGAGGCGCGATTGCAGGTCTTCGACGAGCCGGCGGGTCTTGGCCAAGATGTAGCGGTCGAGCACGCCGGGGGCGTCCGTCCGGTAGGCGGCGCGGTAGTTCTCGGCGTTGGCGTAGAGAGTGAAGAACCCGTAGGTGTTCCAGATCGGGTTCAGGACCGAGCGCACAGCCTCGGTCATGTTCTTGCGGCTCACAACGAGGTCGCCGCCCCGCAGTACCGCCGACGACAGCAGTGCCCAGCGCATGGCGTCGGCCCCGAAAGTATCGAAGACCTCGGCCGGGTCGGGGTAGTTCTTGAGGCTCTTCGACAGCTTCATGCCATCGTCGCCGAGGAGCACACCGTGGGCGATGCAGTTTCGGAACGGCGGCTTGTCGAAGAGAGCCGTCGACAAGACGATCAACGTGTAGAACCAACCGCGGGTCTGGTTGTTGTATTCGACGATGAAGTCTGCGGGGAAGTGGTCGTCGAACCACTCGCGGTTCTCGAACGGGTAGTGGATCTGGGCGAACGGCATCGATCCCGACTCGAACCAGCAGTCGAGCACCTCTTCGACACGACGCATCGTCGAGGCGCCGGTGGGGTCGTCGGGGTTGGGTCGTGCGAGCTCGTCGATGCCGGGACGATGGAGGTCGCTCGGGCGCACGCCGAAGTCGCGCTCGAGTTCGTCGAGTGAGCCGTAGACGTCGATGCGGGGATAGGCCGGGTCGTCGCTCTTCCACACGGGCAGGGGCGAGCCCCAGAAGCGGCTGCGGGAGATCGGCCAGTCGGGGGCGTCGGCGATGCCGTTGCCCATGCGCCCATCGCGGATGTGCTCGGGCACCCAGTTGATCTCGCGGTTCACTTCACCCATGCGGTCCTTGACGGACGCGACGTTGACGAACCACGACCCGACGGCGCGATAGATGAGGGGGGTACGCGTCCGCCAGCAGTGCGGGTAGTTGTGGACGATGGTTTCGTCCCGCAAGACCACGCCTCGTTCCTTCAGGTCGCGGATGATCACCGGGTTGGCGTCGAACACCTGCTGACCCACGTAGTCCCGGATCTCGTCGGTGTACCGGCCGGACTGGTCGACCGGGACGACCGTCCGGATGCCGTTTGCGTCGCACGCCCGCTGATCGTCCTCGCCGAAGCCCGGCGCCAGGTGGACGGTGCCGGTGCCTTCACCCGTCGTGACGAAGGCGCGCCCGTCGAGGACGCGGAACGCGCCCTCCTCGCCGGCGAAGAACGGGAACATCGGGCGGTACGAGCGCCCGACGAGTGTCGAGCCCATGACCGTGTCGAGGTGCTCGGCGCCAGCCAGTTCCGCGTCGTACTTCGCGAGTGACGCCGCACCGATGAGGTATGCGTGTCCGTCAAGCTGTACCCGCGCATATTCGACGTCCGGTGCAACGGCGAGGGCGAGGTTGGACGGCAGCGTCCAGGGCGTGGTCGTCCAGACGAGGATCCGGTCGGGCTCGGCGTCACCACCGTCAGTGGCCATGCTCGGGTCCAGCTCGAACCAGACGGTGACGGCGCGATCCTGACGCTCCCGGGTCGCGTCGTCCTGGCGGGTCTCCATGTTTGACAGCGGCGTCTCGCACTCCCAGCAGTAAGGCAGCACCTTGTAGCCCTCGTAGATGAGACCCTTGTCCCACAGCTGTTTGAAGGCCCACATGACGCTCTCCATGTAGGGCAGGTCGAGCGTCTTGTAGTCATTGTCGAAGTCGACCCACCGGGCCATGCGGTTGACGTAGTCCTCCCACTCGGAGGTGTACCGCAGCACCGAGGTCCGGCAGGCGTTGTTGAACGCCTCGATCCCGTGGTCGAGGATGGCGAGGTGCCCGGAGATACCGAGCTCCTTCTCCGCCTCCATCTCCGCAGGAAGGCCGTGACAGTCCCATCCGAAGCGACGCTCGACCCGCTTTCCCCGCATGGTCTGGTATCGGGGAACCGTGTCCTTCACGTAGCCGGTGACGATGTGGCCGTAATGGGGGAGGCCGTTGGCGAAGGGCGGGCCGTCGTAGAAGACGTACTCGTTCTCGCCGTTATCGCCCGCCGGCCGCGCCTCGACCGAGGCCCGGAAGGTGTCGTCGGCCTTCCAGTAGTCGATGATCTCCTGCTCGATCCCTGCGAACGAGGATTGCTGGGGGACCTCCGGGTAGGGCGTCTCGGGCATGGCTCCTACGATACGGCCGTGGTCCGCGAACTCTTCGACGATTCCGGCGACGGCAACGTCGTCCTCCGCCTGCACGTACAGCCCGGCGCCGGTCGCACGGCCGTGGTCGGTCGCCATGGCGACGCGCTCAAGGTCCGAGTAGCGGCACCACCGGAGAAGAGGCGAGCCAACGAAGCGTGCGTCGCTCTGGTGGCCGAGCTGGCCGGGGTGAACCCCACGTCCGTCGAGTTGACCAGCGGCGAGGCCAGTCGGGCGAAGCGGCTCACCGTCACGGGCGTCGAGATCGACGAACTCGTGCAGCGGATCGAGCTGGCCCTGGAGGATGCGACCGGGATCGCGCGGGGTCGCGGAAGCGTCCCGAAGTCACCCGGCTCGCGCTGAAAAGTCCTGACACCGTCGGGAGCGGGGTGCGGTGGTAACTTCCACCGTTCTTTTGCGAACCCAGGGGACCTGCTGATGCCGAAAGCCTCGAAAGCCGCCACCCCATTGAAGAAGACCGTCTCGAAGGTGGCGGCGGCGTTGAAGAAGGCGGTGCCCGCCGGGGCGTCCGCCACCAAGTCGTCGTCTCCGAAGGCGGTGTCGGCGAAGACTCCGGCGAGGGCGTCGGCTGCGGCCAAGACCCCCGCGAAGGCGGCGCCGACGAAGAAGGTGGCACCCTCGGCCAAGCCGGCAGCCAAGAACGCCGCCGCCAAGAACGCCGCCGCCAAGAACGCCGCCGCCAAGAACGCCGCCGCCAAGAACGCCGCCGCCAAGAACGTCGCGGCCAAGAAGGTCGCCCCGACGGCGACGCCGACGAAGAAGGCGGCGCCGCCGGCCAAGGCAGCGGCTTCGTCCAAGGCTCCGTCCAAGGTGGCCTCGTCGAAGGCGACCCCGGCCAAGGCGACCCCGGCCAAGGCGACCCCGGCCAAGGCGACGAAGTCGGCACCGGTGAAGACGACGGCGACGAAGACGGCACCGGCCAAGGCGAGTATCGCTCCCGAGCCCGCAGCCAAGATCGCAGCCAAGAGTTCAGCTCCGCCGGCCCCGCCGGCGGCGGCACCCGCCAAGAAGGCACCGGCCAAACGAGGATCGGCGGCCAAGGAGCCGCCGCCGCCTCCGGTGATCCGAGCGATGGCCAATCCTCCAGCCCTTCCGCCCAAGCGACCTGGTGCGCCGACCCCGATCGCCAAGAAGGCGCCTGGCGGACCCGTCAGCGCAGCCGACGCCAAGTTCTTCGAAGAGCAGAAGGTGCTGCTGCTCCAGGAGCGTGATACCTACGAGAAGCAGGCAATCTCGCTCAAGGCAGAAGCCGATCAGCTGTCCGCCGAAATGGAGCCGGGCGACGTGCAGTTCGACGAGGAGTCGGGCGAAGGCGATTCGATCGGGATGGAGCGCGAGCGCGACTTGCAACTCGCCGGCCAGGCCCGGGCCGTCATCGAAGAGATCGATCGGGCCCTCGTGAAGGTCACCGCTGGCACCTACGGCATCTGCGAGCGGTGCAACCAGCAGATCCCCAAGGCCCGCCTGAAGGCCCTGCCGTACGCAGCCCTCTGCGTGGCCTGTAAAAGCGGGGGATTGTCCTCGCGTCGGTGACCGCGCCTTCGGCCCCGGCGACGGCATCTCGTCGGCGAATCGTCGGGTTGGTCGCCTCCGTCGCTTTCGTCGTCGTTGTTCTCGATCAGCTCACGAAGACGTGGGCGGTCGACCGCCTCGGCGACCGGATCGTGCCCGTCGTGTGGACGCTGCAGTTCAACCTGTCCTTCAACTCGGGCGCGGCGTTCGGTCGGGGCACCGGACTCACCGGTCTCATCACCGTCGTCGCCATTCCCCTGGTGATCGGCATCGCCTGGTGGGCGTGTCGGGCGACACGCCCGGTCATCGCCGTGGCCCTCGCCCTGTTGGTCGGGGGGGCCGCCGGCAACCTGGTCGATCGGCTGTTCCGCGGAAACGATGGCGCCGTCATCGACTTCATCGATCCGCAGTGGTTTCCCGTTTTCAACGTGGCCGACATCGCCCTCACCGTCGGTTCGATTCTGCTCATCATGGCGTCGTTCCGCGAACCGGAAACGAAGTCGTGAGGGAGGTCGTGCCGGCATCGCTGGCCGGCGAACGCATCGATCGCGTCGTGGCAATGCTCACCGAGTTGCCCCGCGCCGAGATCGCCGGTCTCGTCGACTCCGGTGCGGTTCGCATCGACGGTCTTCCCGTCGAGACCCGCAGCCGAAAGGTGCGCGAGGGAGACGTCATCGACGTCGACGTCCCCGCCCGGCCGATCGTGGCCGAGTTGATCGGTGAAGCCGACGTCGACATCCCCTTCGTCCATGTCGACGACGAGGTCATCGTCGTCGACAAGCCAGCGGGTCTGGTCGTTCACCCAGGGGCGGGCCATGGCACCGGCACCATGGTCCAGGGTCTGCTTGCTCACTTCCCCGAGTTGGCCGACCTTCCGCGCGCCGGGGCCGGCGAGGCCGACCGGCCCGGCATCGTGCACCGCCTCGATGCCGGCACCTCGGGACTCCTCGTTGTGGCCAGGACCGTCCGCGCCTATCACGGCCTGGTCGCTCAGCTCGCGGCCCGCGCGGTGCAACGTCACTATCGGGCCCTCGTTCTGCACCATGTCGAAGCCAACGCCGGCGAGGTCGACGCGCCGATCGGACGGAGTGAGGGCGACCCGACCCGCATGGCCGTGGCCAACGCCGGCCGAGAGGCCCGCACCCGCTACGAGGTCCTGTCCCGCCACCGCGAACCGGTGCCGACGACTGAACTCGCCTGCAAGCTCGAGACGGGGAGGACGCATCAGATTCGCGTGCATCTTGCGGCCATCGGACATCCCGTGGTCGGTGACAGCCGCTATGGCGGGCTGCGTCCGGCCCTCGATCTCGGCCGCCCGTTCCTGCATGCGGAGCGGTTGGCGTTCGAGCACCCGGCGACGGGCGAGGTCGTGACGTTCACCTCGGAACTCCCGCACGACCTGCAGGCCATGCGCCGTGTCCTCGCCTGACACAAGGTCCGAGGGTCCCACCGACGAACAGTTGATGCGGCTCGTGCTGCGCGTCCTGGCGGCGGTGGTGACGTTGACCATGGCCGGGGGCATCGCGTCGGTGGCCGGCCGCCTTGACGACCGCAACAACGCCGAAGCCGACGAGCGTGACCCGTCGACCATCGCCGCCGATCCGACTCCTCTTGGCGGCATCGGTCCGTTGGCGGGAACGGTCGTCGCCGACTACGTCCAGCTGCGGAAGCCGGCCCTGCGATCGGCCAAGGGCCGGCGGGCCGCAGTCGTCTCGTTCGGGGCGTACCAGACTCCGGCGGCTGCCGGAAGGGCCCTCGAGGCTTTCGAGGTGGTGCACTTGCTCGCCGCCGTCCCCGGCGGCCGCCCCGTCGAGGCCGACAGCGACGAGAAGCTCGAGGACCTCGTGAAGCGACAGCGGGAGGAGGCCGAGGAAGAGCGCGAGGCGCTCGTCACGTTGTTGCCGACAGTCGATGACCCCGACTTCAAAGCCCAGTACCAGGCCGACATCGCCCGGCTCACGGCGCTGCTGGCAACTCCGGCGAACGTCTCCGACGTCGTCTACGGGGCCGTGGTCGTGGGCTCGGCCGAGGCGCTACGAGCGCTCGCCTCCCGTCCCGAGGTGCGCCTGGTCGACGTAGCGCCCGACGCCTCGACCCCGCCCCCGGGAACCGTCACCGGCCTCCGCCCCGAAGAGACCACCCAGGCCAACACCCCCCAAACCCGCCCCAACTGAGAGCCAACCGGGCATCGGGCAGGGAGTGCACCACCCACCGTCGTTGGTGTTGCCCTTCCAGACGCAAAAACGCCTTGGTGTTGCCCTTGCGGAGTACGCAAGGGCAACCCAAACGCCCAAATTTCGAACCCGAATGAGCGCCAAGGAGCGGCCGGCGTCGGGAGCGCCAGCGAGCAGCCGGCATGTGAGCGAAGCGGCTTCTCTGCGCAGCGAACCGAGGGAAGGGCGAACCGAACTAGTGAAGGGGCGCGACTGGGGTGGTCGTGTCCTTGGCACTGGTGACCATGTCCGCAAGGGTGAAGGAGTCGAGGTGGGCCCGCATGTGCACCGAGAGGTCGGCCCACACCGCCAGCAGGATGCACTGGCCTTCATGGTCGCAAGCCCCGTTCTGGTGGGGCTCGCCGAAGTCGCCGGCGACAATGGGTCCGTCGACGGCGCTGACGATCTGCCCGAGCGTGATCTCCTCGGGGTCGCGGGCGAGGACGTAGCCGCCTCCGACTCCCCGTTTCGACCGGACGAGGCCGGCGCCCTTCAGGGCCAGGAGGATCTGCTCGAGGTAGGGCTGGGGGAGTCCGGTGCGTTCGGCGATATCGCGGACCGAGGTCGGGGTGGTCGTCGAGCCGTGGACGTGCAACGCCAGCGACAGGAGCGCCCGGCTGGCGTAGTCACCCCGGGTCGATACCTTCACGACCGACATGGTAGGCCCGAGTAACCTTCGCGGCCGTGCCGGAGGCAGTGGGGGCATCAGATCTCGATCGCCGTCTGGCAGAGGTGGAAGCCCTGCGTAAGCGGGTCTTGAATGTGATCCCGCACGCCCTCCGAACCCCCGTTACGACCTTCCGGGGTCTGGCCGAAGCGCTGCCCGCGGCCACCGAAGCCGAGATCCGTGAGCAGATCACGCCGGCGCTTCGTCGTTTGGCGGCCCAGGCCGAGCACCTCCTCGACGATCTGCTCATCGCTGCGGGCTACACGACGGCGTTGCCAACCGGTCCGTCGGTCTCGTTGTGCGTCATTAAAATGGTCGAGGCCGTGTGGACCGATGTCGGGTCTCCTCACCCGTTGCACGTTGACGGCGACCGATCCGTCAAGGCCTCGGCGCCGGACGGTGCGCTGTTCAAGATGCTCGTGCACGTGCTCGACAATGCCGCCAAGTACGGCGATGACCCCCGCTCGGTGATCGTCAAGCGGACGGGCCATCGGGTCACGGTCGTGGTCGCCAATGGAGGCGACGTCGTACCCGAGCCCGGCATCCTCACCGAGCCCTTTTTCCGTGGTGAGAAGGCGGTCATGCGGTCGAGCGGGATGGGCATCGGCCTGACCGTGGCCGCCGCCCTGGCCGAGCAGGCCTGCGGCTCATTGACCATCTCCTGCCCGTCCGACGGCGGCGTGTCCGTGCGCATCGAACTGCCCACGACATGAACGACCTCCTGCGCATCGTTGTCGCCGACGACGAGCCCGATGTCCGCCTGCTCCTGCGGCTGCAACTCCAAGGCATCGAGGGGGTCGAGGTCGTCGGTGAAGCCGGCGACGGCATCCAGGCGCTCGAGCGGTGCCGTGAAACCCGTCCCGATGCCGTGGTGATGGATTTGCTGATGCCCCGGATGATGGGCATCGAGGCCATCGACCGGATGCGTCAGGAGATGCCGGAAATCGGCGTTGTTGCGTATACGGCGACGGCAGGTGACTTCGTGCGCCACGAGATGGATCGTCTCGGCGTCGCCCTGCTGCTCAAGAGCGGCGACATCACCCAGTTGGTCGCCGCGCTGCGGGCCAGCGCCGGGCAAACCGGCTGACTGGGTCAGAACAGCGAGTGGAGGCTTCGGGGCTCATCGCGCCCGCATTCGAGCAGGGCTGCATCGCCGAGGTCGTCCCCGCGCTGCTCAGCGACGAGCGGGCCGCGGTTTGGTTGCCCGAGCCAGTGCGGACGGCCGAGCAGATCGTGCTGCTCGTCCTCGACGGTGTCGGGTGGAACCAATTGCGAGCGCGACCCCTGGTCGCCCCCACCCTGACGGCGATGACGGGTGGTCCGATCACGTCGGTGGCGCCGACGACGACGGCGACGGCGCTGTGTTCGATCGTGCTCGGCATGGCGCCGGCCGACCACGGCATCGTCGGGTACCGCATGCGCGTGCCCGGCGATCGAGTGTTGAACGTGCTGCGGTGGCGCACGGCGGGGGGTGACGCGCGGGAGTCGGTGCCGCCCTCCGTCTTCCAGCCGTTGGCGGCATTCGGTGGACGCCCGACACCCGTGGTCACCAAGGCCGAGTTCCGTAACACGGGCTTCACGACGGCTCTCGGCATCGACCGCCTCCATGGCTGGCATGCACCGTCGAGCATCGCCGTCGAGGTCGATCGGCTGCTCGCCGCAGGTGAGGATTTCATCTACGCCTACTACGACGGGGTCGACAAGATCGCCCATGCCCACGGCTTCGGTGCTCACTACGACGCCGAGTTGTCGGCCGCCGATCGCATCGTCGCCGACGTGCGGGCGGTCCTCCCCTCAGGTGCGGTGCTCGTGGTCACGGCCGACCACGGACAGGTCGAGGTCGGAGACGACGTCGTCGTGCTCGACGAGGGCTTGCTGGCCGACACCGCGATGGTCTCGGGCGAAGGTCGATTCATGTGGCTCCACGCGCGCAAAGGTTGTGCCGAGTCATTGCGGGCTCGCGCCCAGGACCTTTATGGCGACAGCGATGTCGCGCTGGTAGCGACTCGCCAGGACGTGATCGAGGCCGGCTGGTTCGGCGGCCCGCTGACGCCATTGATCGAGGCTCGCCTCGGCGATGTCGCCCTCGTCGCCCGCAAGACGATCGCCTTCGTCGACCCGTCGGACACGGGCTCGCAGGCCCTGCGATGCCGGCACGGCTCGCTCACTCCCGACGAAATGCTGGTGCCGCTGCTCGCCGTAGGATCCGCGTGATGTCTGATCCCGACGTGCTCAGCCCCGAACCTGTCATCGTTCCGGAAACCTCCGCCGACGTCCCCGAGGCGACCGAGTCGGTGCAGCATCCGGCCAAGGTCATGCGCATCGGGTCGATGATCAAGCAGCTCCTCGAAGAGGTGAGGCGCGCGCCGCTCGACGAGCCGGGACGGGCCCGCCTGGCCGAGATCTACGGCACGTCGATCCAGGAACTCAGTGCCAGCGTCTCGCCCGACCTCCAGGACGAACTCGCCCGCCTGGTCGGACCGTTGGTCGGCGGTGCGGGCGTGCCCAGCGAAGCCGAGTTGCGGGTCGCCCAGGCCCAACTCGTCGGGTGGCTCGAAGGCCTCTTCCACGGCATCCAGGCGACCCTCTTCGC